>Ga0307508_10006602_pt1 | contig 10893 bp, 9 predicted proteins | sample 9_EM_MG_FD_203089 | JGI IMG/M metagenome (GOLD analysis project Ga0307508, IMG submission 203089) | Populus trichocarpa ectomycorrhiza microbial communities from riparian zone in the Pacific Northwest, United States - 9_EM | ecosystem: Host-associated > Plants > Roots > Unclassified | place...
TTGAGGTGGAAAAACAATGCGAACGCGCTCGACTTCTTGCTGTTTGGATGCTCTTGAATATGTCCAAGGCCATTGAACAGTGCGAACAGCTCGGCAAGGCACGGTCGGAGCATATCTGGCTTAGCGGCAAGCTCGGGTTCAGCCAGCATCAAGGAAGAAAATTGCCCCGCTCCACTCCACATAGTGACATACGACCTTTGTCATATGTGACGGGTTTGGCGAGTTCAACGGACACGACGGACGACGGAGAATAAAGCGTCAACCACACAACAGGCACCGAGGTTGTCAAATAGAACATAGCGTCGCTACGCATCTTCTTCTACATTGCCCTTCGCATGATATGACACTCACTTTCCTCACTCACACACGCCCGTGGTGGCGTGCTGGCGTGCACGAGACACGTACCTGAATCTTGGATGATATGAACGTCCCATCGTTATACTAGCGTAGAACTTGAGGAATGGGCAGAAAGCAAGCTGTATGGTATCTTCTGCTGTGGCGGACGAAAATAGGAAGATGCGCGCAAGCGTTTTCGAAGCAAACCACGACATACAGAGTGATAGGTTATGAGGGAGAGTAGCGTTGACGTTGCGCACATGTCTTCACTCGCGCAAAGAGTCCGCCAAAGACGACAACCTCAATCTCGCTGTTGTATTTAGCACGCTAGTTGGCCAACTCGCTTCCTCCCTTCATCCTCGGACGGCGTCGACCTCCCGTGTCTTCACGATGCCACCAATTTCAATCACCGATGTCATTGCCGGTTCCAAAGCCAAAGCCCCGGCTGTACTTACTAATCACTTAGTCGGGGACTGCTGCCTCTACCGATCTTGTACCGCCACCCGAGGCCCCGAGCCTCGTTATGCACACCCGAAAAGAAGGAGTCAATGAATAGGTTCATGCCCTCGCCATTCCGCCTCAAGATATCCATGGGCTCTCTCTGCGTCCTCTCAAATGGCTTCGTTTTGTCACCTTCACTGTGGTCGGCGCTAGGGAAACCTCTTTGATGTACCCGACGGCAACCTCGCTGATTATGACATTGCTGAGAGTGCAAACTACTACTTCGTCCCGGAAGGGAATGCCCCATGGCCACCCCAAACCATTCCCTTTCCTACTGCTGACAAGGTGTACGAGACACGGAACTACCACTTGGCTGATCTAATGGAATTAAATGACCGCATCACTTCTTCATCTCATGCTCGACGGCGCCCCGATTTTCTTGATGAAGTTTCTCTTCGTGATGGCAATCATTGTGTAATCACGGCAGCCAGCCCCAGTGCGTGTGATGCTACACACGTCATCCCGCTTAGCGAGGGCAATGGGGTATTGTTCCGAACGTTGTTATAAAGGTATACCAGGTCTCAGGGAATGGATATGCTCTTCCAACTTCATAAGCGTCTCAAAAGTTATGACCCTGAGATGACGCCGCAACTCGGTCGTGACTCGGGAGTGGGAAGTGCGAGTGGTGAGTGGAAGTCTTGAAACTTGAGCTGAACACCTGAGCGCGACCTACAGTACCTATATTACTTCGTCATTCCTCCCACCTAGCTACTTTGAGAATAGGTTCTTCCGGTCCAGATAGTATATATTCGAATGCTCCTTTGGACCGGGATGGCCTTTGTGAAATCATCAAAACGACTTTTGACCAATCTGCTGAGCGAAAATGTAAAATAGAGATATTTGGTGTAAACACCTAGGATCCAGGGGTCTTGTGAGCATGCCCCAGTTATAGAGCATAATTACACAATAGGTTTGACGCCATCTTACGACAGCCGGCCCAATTTCAACCCTCGTGTTAATCAGTGGCGGATACCAACGTGGGCAAGTGGGACGTCATGAATGATGCGCTGATGTTTTCCGATGGCTCGTCGCTCTCCTGATGGCTGGATGACTACGGTGGCCGGCAGCTCCTTTCTGGGTTCCGCCGGAGCATCGCGCTGGCTTGTTCTGACTCCACCAGGAGCATCGAATCAACTTGGAAGACTTTCAGCGCGGCACAAATTGGACGGGTGTCGTACCGATGGTCAAGACCCTGTACTTCGTGTTAGTGTGGTATCACAGTGAACGCATGTCAAATTATCGTAATATTAGACAAGCAATATGTATGATCCTCCAACCAGACATTTCTGAGATTTATACGCAGCACAAGTCTGCGCATATCGTCCCGCGAAACGATCCCTGAGGTAACCTGGGGTTGAAATATCTTTTGCCAGTCGCAAATTTCAAAACTTGATGCAAAGAGGGAATGCTGCTAAAATAAAACGCAGCAACGATACTGAACAACAGCCCTCCGTCATAACGGTGTGAAAGCGTGAGTTTATAACCCATGAACTAGACACCGTGATGGTCCCGAGACCTGGCACAAGCATTACCATAAGGCAAGCGCAAGAGCACGTGCAGATGCTGGGCCGTTCCATTATATTCAGATCATTCACAAGCACAAGGTAAAATCAGAAAATTGCCCTGCAAAGGTGCCATGTTCGCAGCGGCACGCCCTGTTTTGCATTAGAAGATGATCATAGCACATGCATACAAGCCATAAGAAAAGAGGCAGGGATTCTGCGAAGGAATAGCGTCTCGTGTTGATGGTGGGCGGTGCGGCGGCGGCGCGGGGAAGGGGAGGGGGGGGCTCGCGCACGCGAATATTGGGTTCGGTATCATCAAAGACGACAATCGAGGGGCGGCAAGAGCAGGCGGTGACATAGGGCAAGGTTGCAACAACAAAAATGAACAGGAGAGAAAGAGTGTGACGAGGAGCGAAAGTCAAGAAACAATCGCCTACTCATCATCTTCCTCCTCTTCATTCCCCTCATCGTCATTCTCCTCTTCTTCTTCCTCATCCTTAGCAGCCTCAACAACGGCGGTGGCGATACGATCTAAGTCACGTTGTCCGTCCTGCGAAATTCGTCGTCCGCCATCAGGTGCCTTCTCGAGCACACCAATCTTTTCAAGTGATTGGCAGACTTTACGCTGCACGGATGCAGATGAGTCGGCGTGGTGAGATGGCCTGTTGCCTCGTCGGTTGCGACCACCATGCAGTTTAGTTAATGCACCTATGCCGACGTATTTTCGGAGGTAGATGTGCCGGGCGACAGCAGCTGTTGATAGTCGATAATTGAGGCATACACAATTATGCATTATGGAGGACACAAATGCCGCAACGGTCTCAACTCAATGGCACATTCTCATACGATGATAATGAAGACAAAGACGCACCGGCACGGATGTAGTACCAATCGGGATCATAGGGAGCTTGTTCTTTGAAGTGGCCGGTTTTGACAAGGTCCACCCAAGTAGGGACTTCAAGCTTTCCAGAGCGCTTCAGGTGCGATGCGTACGCCTCGATGAACGCATCGGCGCTTTAAGAACATAACCACGAGCCATGCACAGATTGCCAGCGGAAGTCCGACCAGAAACACCGAAGTACGGACGGACAGAGAAGCCAATAATTGGAGAGAATCATAGTGGGCTGTCAGTGAATAGGAACAAAATCAATAATTCAAAAGAGAAGTATCGCCTAACCTAATATCACGGACACCAGGCATGATGTAGGGTAGTGGATGAACTTGCGACGGTAAACCGCACTTTTAGGAATAATTGGGGGTTGTTTGGACAACTGTGCAGCACGTGATCGGGAACCAAGCGCTTCGCTTGTCCACCCAACGCGTTCATGCTTCGTCACAAGTGCCGTGCTCAACTTGATGTGCCATCTGCATGCCCTTAGGCTACCTCACTTCCCCGAATCATTTGTAGATATATGTTGACATGCCGGGGATGATGTGCTTCTTGCAATCGTTTGGAGACGTCTAGCTGCTGGGCATGGACAACAACACATTCCCGCTGGACCGTTGCTCAACTGAAATTTCCAAGACCTGACAAAACCTTGAAATATATGCCAGATTTGGTTTTTGGATACAGACCTTTGTGTGCATACCGATGTGTTTCCTAATGTCTTAGCACTGTGCGTAGGCTCAAGATCAAGTGACTCCTTCGGCACACCGCTGGCTTCTGGTGGCTCAGGATCAACCGGATCATAGTGCTCCGGCTGTGTAATGTGACTGGATCAGAAAACAGGTTGCGCACACTTATACAGCACACCTTTGTACTATTTACTACCATCAACTTCAACCCAGGCTTTCGGATACTCGCCCGCCTGCGGATATCTCACGAAGGAATTGGCGTGATACCGGTTCACCTCATCTCCCGGAGGCACTGAAAGCATTTCAGACCCCAAGAACCCGAGGGAGCCATCATCTATGTTTCAGCGTCCTCCGTGGTACGGCTACGCCTCTCCATTGGCATGGAGGAGCGGTGCCCAGCCACGCGGACGAGGTCGAACATAGCAGTGGCGTTTCGTTTAACGACAGATGGGTAGAAGCAGTCAAATGAAGTGGCGAGGAGGGTGTAATTGGTGCGCGTGTTTGACAGCCTCAGCGGGCTGGGTGGCGCTGAACCCGTATCTGACATTTTCTAGGTGGGACACCTTTAACAAGAGAAAATATCACTGCAAGTATATCAAGCATACAATACCGCCGGACTTCTTTTGTGTCCAACTTGGCCTTTTTCCCGCCTTTGAGTGTGTTCCAAAGGCGGTTGGCCAGATCAATATTTGTTCCCCAGAGTATGCGATCCCCATTTCGGTCATCATACCTTGAAAGGTATACCTACACATCGCGGATCGACGTTAGTTGATCAGAATGGCGTCTTCGGCATGTGCCCCAACTGACGCCCACGATTCATTGGGTGTCTTATGATTCCCGGTCTGACAACATTTACGATTTCCGACAAGGCCTTTCACTAATGATCTTTGTGAGTCACAGCGTACCCGACTCGAGACCCCAATTGGGCGGACCTGGTCCGCTCAACTGACACGTTATGTTTTCAGTGATTTCGCCGGTGCCCATGCCACCGCCTAACTAGCTTCCTTTGACCCGACATTGGATATGAACGGAGGGATATGCTTGGAGTCTTGTGACTGCTTCGCATGTGCCGGTAAAGCAGTCCTGGTAGTGAAACGTTATCAAATGTTGTTCTGTGGCATCTGAGAAGCAGTCTCTGAACCAGAATAAGGTATCATTCCTAATATGGCGCGTCACTCGCGGGAGGCAGGAACGGGCCGGCGAAAAGCCGGAGAAGTGTGACCCGCAGTGACCTGCGAATCTTTGCCAAAGCCTGATGCACTAAATACCCGCTATCCCCATACCTCCGTACCTTTATATTTCGCCTCCCCGACGTTCGCCATGGCCATAGGTGAATTTATCGGTGCTCTTGACTGTGGCACAACTTCAGTGCGCTTCATCATCTTCGATGAAGTGGCCAACATCGTAGCCGAGCACCAGCTCGAATTTCCTCAATATTACCCCCATCCAAGCTGGCATGATCACGACCCGCAAGAAATCGTAGGCGTTTCGGAACAATGCATCGAAGCCGCCGTGGCCAGGCTCGGTGAGAAAGGTTTCCCGCCATCGAGTGTCAAGGCTATCGGCATTACCAACCAGCGAGAGACGGCCGTCGCGTGGAGCAAAAGGACTGGGAAACACCTCTGCAATGCCATCGTTTGGGACGATTCACGCAATAAGGGCGAAGTTACTCATTACGAGCGTATTCTCAAGGAGACTGGCATCGAACTTGATGATGGCAAGATTGTCAAAGGCGATGAGGCCATCGCTGCGCTGACTAAATTGTAAGTATAGTTCATTTGATCCCTCACGTCGCCGCCTGATGTCCACGGGAACATGCGTACAGGACCGGCCTTAAGCTATCGACCTACTTCTCTGCTATCAAGCTTCACTGGATGATCAAAAACTACTCTCAGGTCCAGGCTGCTCATGAAGCAGACGACTTATTATTTGGGACTATCGACAGTTGGGTCCTCTACGTATGTCCACGGTCTCACCAGAGCATTTTCCCATAGGCGGTTCGAGCTGACTATGTCCGGCACCGGCGTTTTACTATCTTTAACTTGTGCCCACTCGCACGTTCATAACCCAGCACCTCACTGGCGGCGCACATGGAGGCCTCCATCTTATTGATGTCACAAACGCGTCACGCACACTCCTTATGAACATCCGGACTTTACAATGGTCGCCAGCCATGCTCAGATTATTTTCACTGCGGTCCTCCGTCCTTCCCACAATCGTCTCCTCTTCCCAAGTCTACGGACCCATCGCATCGGGCGTTCTCAAAGGTGTCCCAATCGCTGGTATCGTCGGAGACCAGCAAGCGGCCCTCGTGGGTAATAAATGCTTCAAAGATGGAGAGGCCAAGAACACGTATGGAACTGGCGCGTTCTTGTTGTTCAATACCGGGACTGAAGTCGTTCAGAGCAACAATGGACTGTTAAGTACGGTTGCGTATCAAAATGGACCGAACGGCAAGCCACACTATGCTCTAGAAGGGTCTAGTACGCAACCGCACTACCCGATATTCCGCTTTCTGACCTTGCATGTTCCTTGACTGTCGCAGTCGGTGTGGCAGGTTCGGCGGTCAAATGGTGTGTCGCTCCTTTCATGACTCAGAAACCTACAGCCTGACTCAATTTCATACACAATCAATTCCGGCCCCTCATCCACAGGCTTCGAGACCAAATGGGTTTAATCAAAAGCTCCGCCGAAATTAATACTCTCGCTGAGAGCGAACAGACTTCTGGTGGTGTTTATTTTGTCACTGCGTTTTCCGGTTTACTTGCCCCGTATTGGGATACATCAGCGGGTGGGATGCTTATTGGTGGGTTGTCCTTTCATGCACTGCCATCTCCGTACAGTCCACCCGTCTTACGCGTCCTCTACATGTGCTCGCTCACTGCCACGCTGCCGATACTGTTCCCCCTTTCGTACCCATGGCGCGAGTAGGCCTGACGCAGTACACGAATCCAGGGCACATCGCGCGGGCAACACTCGAGGCCGTTTCGTACATGACGCGTGCCGTCATCGAAGCGATGAAAGCAGATTCTGGCGTCGAACTAAAACGACTTATGGTTGATGGGGGGATGACGAATGGAGATATCGTCATGCAGATTCAGGCTGATATTGGCGGGTTTGAAATAGTGAGGCCTGAGATGCGAGAGTGAGCTCCTCGCCGCTTTGATGGATGATCAATTCGGATGAACTTTGCATCATTTCCCTCCCTTGCGCTTCCGCAACCAGGTCGACTGCATTAGGATCAGCACTACTTGCTGGGTCCGCCGTTCGCTTTGCGGGGTGGGACATCTCTCAGCCAGAAACATTCAAAGATGTCAATACCCAAGGCAGTACAACGTTCAGTCCTACACTCCCTGAAGATAAGCGGGAAATGGGCTGGGCCAAGTGGAAGAAGGCGGTGGAGAAATGCAGAGGATGGGACGTCGTAGCTGAAGAGGACTAAGGATCCTAGTTTTTCAGCTCCCCCATCTTAGAATAATTTATAGACTGATACGGGCCACACCAAGCTCCCAACAAACTTTCAAAAACTTTGTTGGTCTTGTATTGTACTATATAGAAAGCGAAGATGTCACATTTCGCGCGATAATTGAATGCCGGCTGTTGGTTTTATTATGAAGGGGTTCAGCTACCTCATCTTTCATATATATAGGGGCTTGACTTGTACTACAAATCTACAAGCTTGTGATACGCAAGTTCGCTCATCGCTCCTAAGACCGTCTCTTAACAGAAGAACGACATTAGGTAGGTGCTATCAAGCTCTAGGAAATCTAGGTCCAGCCATAATTCAGCCTAGGTTGCAAATTTGGCAGTGAATCTGTGACACACCGACACTGGAACAGATATACAAAATGCGTTCCCTCGATGGTCGTTGGTTTTGCAGCGCTCGCCCCAGCCTTCGGGCATCTGCCACTTATGTTGTGGTTTGCCCTCAGGAAAGACTAGAAAGTATGCAATGTGAATACGGAAGTGCCCCTTGCCAACCCCCTTGCAAAGCTTGCGCACACGGGCTATGATTTTGCGGATGAGGAGATAGCCTCGAGCCGAGCCATCATGCTTCGCGCAGGTCGTCATCTGGAAAACAGAGATAACGACAGCAGATTGATCATCGTGAACATCAATGGTGAACGAGTCAAAGAGTGGATTATTGGGCGCCGTTGGGATGTAGTATTTGTTATTTTCGAGCGTCACATTGCTAAGCCCAGTGGCAAAAGCGATCGGCGTGATTGAAATGACAGCCCTAGTGCTGTTGTGATCTCGCACTGGCGCGAGAGATGGAAGCAAGTCGTCAGGGATAGAAGATGACGACGATGAGGGATTTACAGAGAAGAGAGGAGGATCAGTGGAGTCGGAGACCATCCGGATGGGCTGTGGCACAGGACTATTGGATCGCCAGCCGTCAGAGAGCATGCGATGAACTCGTGCCTCAAAGATTCTTCCGGCCAAAATAGAACTCTCTGGGATCTGGTGGAAGAAATTGTACAGTTCCTGAAGGCGTGCATCTTCCTCTGAGCGCATCAATTCCATCACTTTGGTCGCGATCCGATTGGATTTGAAGTCGATTTTCCAATCATCGAGGCGGGGTAATCCTTCCTCGGGGTACACGCTAACCACATGATGCGAGAATTCATCGATCGCAAGCTCGCCAGCGAACGCCTGGACAAGGGTTTTTAGGGTGGAATAATTGAGCTTCTGGATAGCTTTGTCGTGTCTTGACTTCATTTCATGAAAGCAGAAGACGCCGTAAAACACGTCACGGGGGGCCAGACCGAACTCTTCGATCGCATTGTGCAGCAAAGAGTTGAGCGCAATGTCCACCGCCGAGAGCTGGGCTGCTTCGTCCTCTACCATGTTTTGGTCCTGATCTGCGGCCGATGCGCTGATGTCATCGCCCATCTTGTCGTCCCTCTCCAGCAACTTTTCCGCCTCCCGTGTTTGCGTCTCCATCTGGAGGACCTCCCCCAGGACGTTATCAATCACAAACTTGGCAGTCTTCCTAATTCCGTGAACCGGCTCGACCCACAAAGCCTCGTTCCTGTCGCTAATCTCGACATCAGTGGTGGGGTGCGTCGACGTATTAAGAGCCTCCTTAAGTTTGCTTCGAAATCTGCTGTAGCCGTCGTGGAGATGTAAACTGCAACAAAAGAAGGTCAGTCAAAGATAAAACGACATGGCCGGTTTTGATGGCGGAAAAGGGATCAAACGTACGCTTCCGCCAGCTCGTCGACACTCCAGGCAGGCATCCCCAACAGAGCGGCGTTGTTCTGCTTTGACCATACCTTCCATCGAACCGGGTTTGGAGAAGACGCCTGGATCGGCCATATATTAACACTACTTTTGATAGGTGGTTCCCGTTTCACGTAATCCACATCGATCAACGCCAGTATGGGACAATACGGTATATGTTTGTGTTTAGGAAGATACCGGAAGGGGCGGTCGTCCATTGAATGATTGTACACTTGGCCGTGGAAGAAAAGGTAGGCTTCATCGTTGTCACACAGGATTACAACTTGGCGAGATGCAATCAGCCGCGCGAGCATGAATTTTACACTCGTAGTTTTTCCTGAATAACGGATACGCCAGTGAGTGCTCATACGGCGTGGAGACCTAGTCATAGACACACACCAGAGCCGGGCTGCCCAGTGAGCACCGCTCCTTTAGTGTAACCTATATCGGCGGCGCGGAGACGCAACAGGCGGTGGAATAGGGTGTTGTATGATCGGGTGACGAGGATCTTGTCTGATGACTCATCGCTGCGAAAAGGCACGAGACATTGGTTGTTCGAGTCCACTCCCAGCGACAAAGTGTAAGGGAACTCGCTGAGGAAGTTGGCAGGGGCGGAGGGCTTGCGCCAGTGCTCGTAAAATTGCATATACGTGTTCACTGGTTTCCAGCTCGACTCGTCCTTACTCGGCCAGTGCCAATTGGTATCTGGAGAGGTGGTCAGCTTGATATACTGTATGTTACATGTCGATGTACTTGTACTCGCCTGAGTCAATACTGTCGCCTAACAAGTCCTTTTCAGCATCATTGAAGGAAATAGATGTTTGCATAGTGATTTGTCGGGAGAGACACTCGCAATCATAAGTAAATAACAAAGAGGCAGTCGCGCTTATGCATTTTGAGACGTTATTTGTCGAAATAAAGTAGATTACATAAGGTATGGTTGCCCCGAAGGGACAGATTTTTTTTTCGCAAATCTAATTTTCGTGAATCGAGATTCCAGAAGTTGGGTCCGCGGGTACTGTAGGGCACTGACGAGTTGTTATAATTCTCATTATTATCTTGCTTGGGCGCTTATTTCACTGATTGTGGCCATTACTCAACTGAATATTTCGGGTCCATTTTTTTTCTAGCTCATTCTAGCGCGTGCAAGGCGCTTACATATGTACATAGACGAGCCAGATATAAAGGGACGGGCAACGCGGGCATAGCGGCGGTACAACTGGAGCCACCAGCGCGGGACGGCATGAACGGGTCATCGGATGACTCGGAACAGGCATCCGTCATGGTTGTCGTCAGAATCAGCTAGAAGATTGCCTCCAGTCTCTGATGCAGCGGATACATCGTCTTCGTGCGAGGCGTCATCGACATCACCCTCTGCCTTTGAGTCAGCGTGTTCGTCGATTATCAATGCAGTAGGATAAGCGCCGATCAAAAAACTAAAATCCAGAGCTGCGGGCACTGCATGTTAATTTTAAGGGTCCAGTGTGAACCCGAAAACGAACACTCTAATAACGATCTGCAAAGCGCTGTAAAAAAAAAGATCAATGACTTCCGTGCCAGCCCAATCCCTCAGAGATCAATACACCCCCAAACAGCTGTTCGGAGGAGTTCACTGTTTTTCAATACATGTACAGTGCATTACCGCTGAATGGGTCATTTTGAGATATTGCGTTCCTAAGGCCGCAACTGAGCACTAATGGTACTAAGTACTTAATAGACTAGTAGGCAATGTTCTTATGATAACTTCTGTGCA
>Ga0307508_10006603_pt1 | contig 10893 bp, 8 predicted proteins | sample 9_EM_MG_FD_203089 | JGI IMG/M metagenome (GOLD analysis project Ga0307508, IMG submission 203089) | Populus trichocarpa ectomycorrhiza microbial communities from riparian zone in the Pacific Northwest, United States - 9_EM | ecosystem: Host-associated > Plants > Roots > Unclassified | place...
TTGCAGTCAAACCCACTTAAATTTAGGCCATGCAAGTTTAATGTTATTATTAATATTATAAATATTACTCTTGGATTAGGCGTTGCAACTAAACCTAAGACTCTTGGGTATAACTTTGCAAAAAAACTTAATACTTTTAGATCTTAACTTTTTATGAAATGTAAAAAATAATTGACCCGTGGCATCATGCGGGGCATGTAACTATTTACGTTCTATAACTCGAGTAATATAATTTTTATTTATTTTAAAACACGTTGTAAACTCTTTAATATTATTTTTTATAAACAATCTCATTTTCATTTTGTTTTCCTACACCAGTTCATCTGCGTTGGTTTTCGTTTGCTTTTATCAGGCTACAGCACTCCTCCTATCTGGTTCTGTCTTACATGATTCAACTCCTCTGTATCCAGTGTGCTCTCTTTCTTCTCACTGGAACCAAATGGCAGGCCTTCACTTTACTGGCTTTGTAGCCTACGCTCCTCCTCCTCCTCCTCCTGTTCAAATACCATAACCAATCTCCGCACCTCACTCTTCCACCATCTCCCAACTCAATCAATCACCTCTCTATTTAAAAAAAAAAACCTGTTCCGTTTTTCCTGCTCCAACTCTCCACTTCCGACCTCTCTCCTTCAATCCCCGCCTTCTCTCCATTCTCCTCCGTCAGTTTATTCCTTTTTTGATTTTAAGAGTAATTGTGTTATTCTAGAGGAGTAGTGGAATGGGCGGAAAAAGGAAGCACTGCGTTTGTTTTAGAAATGCAATGTTGGAGGTGTAGTTACATTCTTTATTCTTTTTGGAGTTGTTTAATTAAAAGCTTGTTCATGATGTTTTGTAGGATAACATATCTAAAGGGTAAACTAATTTTGTTTCTCTTACTGAAAATCTTATTCAAAGTGATTTTTGCACCTTATTTTAGCTACAAGTCTTTGAGCGATTTTCCTAGATAACCCATGTTTTGAAGCCAATTGCTAGTTATCAACACTTGGAATTTGTTCTATTTCATGTTTATAACTGCTTGTTCCATTTTTAGAGTGTGAAAGCATTACACATTGACCACATGGATGTGGTTGTTGAGCCTGGAATTGGTTGGATGGAACCTAATAGATTCTTAGAGCCTCATGGTCTATTCTCTCCTCTTGATCCAGGGAAATTCAGGGAACATGTTCCTGGGATGCCTTTCTTTCTGGTTCCTTTATGTGTCAAGTGTGAAGTCCAATTATAGTGTGTTTTAAGATGATGCTACTTCAACTGCATTTATAATTGTCTTGCATAATGGGTGAATTTGGCCACTACTTGTGTTGCAATTTTGGCAACTGTTTTTTGGGTCAATTTAGCAGTTGAGATTAGCATCTTCTTTGAACATGTTGACAGGCAGGGCCTGGTGCAGCAATAGGGGGAATGTGTGCTACTCGTTGCTCTGGTTCTATAGCTGTGAGGTATTTGCACTGCTTTATCAGCTGTCTTTATTTCATTTTGATGGTTATAGTACTCATGAAATTAGCTGCTCAGAAGTCAAAACGAGTAGTAAGACTCAAGTTTTGATTGAACTGTGTTGGCTACTATCAAGATAAAGGTTGATTTTCTCCCATTCTTCTACACCCTTTTCTCCCTCTATAATTCATCAGTTTTATTAACCCATTTTCTTTTGAATGTGACCAAATGATTATAGTTTTTTTTTCCCAGCAATTCTATTGCATACATGATTATAGAGTGATGTAGGCACCCAGTTGCACTTGTCACTGGGATTGCTCATAACCACCACAAACACCCCAATACAAACGTGTGCAGATCTAGCTTTTTTGACAAGTGATCTTCTGCAGTATAATGATAAGGTTTAACCTTGCAATACTTTCAGTGGAAGTGTTAAAACATCTGTAGCCACTTGGAGCCATCAAAAGCTTTAACATTACTTTGCATTGGGTTAGAATAGTCTAGGATTTCTGTTTATTCATGATATGTATTACTCCATTTAGGGTTGACTATCGAGAGAATGCACCTTTTTGATTTGCCTTATTTAATATCAATCATGCTAACCTGTCAACAAAATGTTCCAATTATTTCTCCTACCACCATGATTTATAACTTGAGTTGTGCTTTTCCCTATGTTAGTGCTCATGTTTGAATTCTAAATGTGTATGCTTTGGCAACAAGACATTCTTAATGCTTAAAAGTTAGAATGACTTGCACCACCATTCTTTGATGCCTGACACATGAAAATGGCACCACCTGAACTCATTTGCTACAGTGGGAAATCCATATGGTATTGCAATAGACAATTTTTCTTCACTCCCAAATGATTAGACTAGAATTCGCAAAAGTTTACCTATATTAAATTGAATATATATTGTTTGCTTTGAATTTTGAAGCTTTTGTCTTTCGTACTTATTTTCCTAAATAATCCGCTTCAAAAGTCAGTCGTCTTTGCCCAAGTCAAAAAATTAGAAACCTGTTCAAGAATCAATGGTCTTATTTCTTACATGATATAATGATTTGGTTTTCAGCATGCAGGTACGGAACCATGTGAGATAATGTCATTAGTCTCAAGGTTTGCTCCCTGACCTCCTGATCTACAAGTTCATTTTTGTGACAATCTAGTTCTTATACTATTTATGCTCCAGGTGGTTCTTCCCAATGGAGATGTGGTCAAGACAGCTTCTCGTGCTCGAAAGAGTGCTGCAGGGTGTGTTATCTTGTCCTTTTCTATATTAAGTCGTGTTCTCTGTTGCTCTGTTTTTTTCCTTGGACGGGGGAGAGGGGAGGGGATATATAATTAATTGCAATATGGCCATCACCTGAAAAGGTAAACCTTTGGGATTATGATCCCAATCAAATTAAGGAGAGTGTTGTGGCAAATCACAGGCCAGATAATTGTTGGTGGAGCCAGCCTGCAAATTTTGTTTGTTAAATCATGCTTTGCTATTCCGGACTCATGTTTCTCCAGCTTTCAAGATGGTTGGCCATCATGCATGCGTGGAGGGTGCCCTCCATTATCCTTATTTCAATTGCTTTAGAGGGTTTCTTATTTTATTGCATATTCAGAGAAGTCAACTCTTAACCTTATTGGATCTATTACTTTACACATGATTTGACTTGACTGGTGATTGGAAGTGAAGGGATCCTTGGTGTAACAACAGAGGTCACTCTATGGCCTCAGAAAATTCCACTGCATTTAGTGGTACCTTCATCCTTTCTTTGTTTGGAAGAACCCCCCCTTTTTTTTTAATTTTTTTTCCCTTTCCTTTCCTTTTTTTCATTTGTTTGTTTGTTTTTTAGAGATGGACAATTGTATATCAAGAACACAAACATAGAATTATGATGGCAGCGGACAAGCGAGAGTGAAAGTTCTGGTAGTTCTTGTTATTTTTGGTTGCTTGAAGTTTGTCATGCTGAAGTAATTATCACACTCTTATGTAAAAACATTAATCAGAAATATATGAGAAGTTTTGTTCATTGAGCATCATAATCTTACTTTAAACCACCTTTTAAAGTTGCAGTTATTTTCTTCTTGGAAATTGATAAACTCTTGTTCTCTGTATTAATTCTCCACTACATATGTTTATTACAGATATAGATGCATTTGTTAATTGATTTCATAACATTTCAGGTTACAATGTACAATTTCCTTACAATTAAGGATGCAGCTGATGTTGCTATTGACACTATGCTGTCTGGTATACAGGTAGAACTTGATGCAAATTATGTCCATGCATTCAATGCTTTATGGATTATCCATTCTTTATCATCAGGTGTCAGGAGCTATTGGATGAGGTCCAAGTGAGGGCTGTCAATATTGCTAATGAGAATAATTTAACTGAACTCCCAACTTTGATTTTTGAATTCATATGCACTGGCAAGTATGTCTTTTCATGTGACTTGCTTCTTGTTTATGTTTATTCTTGGATAAAATCCAGTATTTTAATGGAAGGGATTGAACCATTGAACCCATTCTCTGGAATATGGTAATTGCTAATAGTTATTTGAAATTTCCTTGGTATCCTTAGGAATTATGCATAACCGATATGTGAATGATTCAGTTCTGCTAGGAATGCAAAAATGAACTCTATGTTACTTGATCCATTTTGAGTTTAATACTGCTTTCTCTTTCAATTTCAATGGATCAATGGTGTTCCTCTAGAAAACTACAAACACACAACAGACAGCTGCTGATAGATTGAGATTTGACTGGATAAAACACAGTTAGCAAAGGATTATCTATTACAATCAATTGTTTGTGCAGTTCTGTTTTTTTTTTTTTTTTAATCTGATGGATTATGGCTTATATTTCAACAACCATTGTCTAACTAATGACTGGCATAGGCAGCATCATGATATCATGAGGTCATGATTTACAAAGCTAAAACTGAAGTAAAAAAAAAAAAAACGGACAGGCAGAAAATATCGATTCCAACATGGTTCATCTATCTGTTGCTGTCTGGTGAATTTAAACATCTGGCTACGTTTGGTGTTTGAGCTTCAAATATTTGGCAGTGCGTTTTACTCCTGATCTTTTATGAACTATGATTTTGCATCTTCTGAGCTGCTTTCATTACTCTGCGGCACGGTTAATTGTTGATCGTTAATGTGTATTTCCACACTTCTCGTCAGCAAATGCAATTCATTTTTCTGGGGACTTCAAAATCAACAAGGTTAGATGGTTGTTTGGATATTTATCTAAATGATTGCATCTCTTTTTTCAGTCAAAAAGATTCCTTAAGCCTTATCTTCTTACTTTACTCATCGACACTCCACTCATCTCCTGCTTATTGTTGAGGCATATGCAAGTGAACAAACATGAATTGTTCAGAAGATCGTTTCTGAGCACATGGGTTCATATTTTGTTTTTGCAGATCACCCTAAAGCTAAAAAAGAAAGTTAGAGGGTAGAGTCACTTGGACTTGTTGTGTTCCTGTTGTTTCCCATACTATTTGTGGGTAGTTCTTGGATTCATTTTGTTTTGCATGTTTTGCAGCCTTTTCCTTTAAAAGGGCTGCTATCCCCTTGATTCCTCATGCTAGCAAGAAAAAATATTTTGTTTTGAAACCATTTATTTCATCAAATGATTCCCTCATGCATAGTAATTTAAGTTCTTGGTGTGCTGCAGATACGGAAGGAGGCTCTATGGGTTTGCTTAGCAATGAAACCCAATAAGAGGCAATGATTTCGGTGAGTCACTTCAACAAATTTAATTTTATACCTAAATTTCATGTATCTTCTGTTTTAGCTTACGTGTACTTGATTATTTCATCAAAAACATATACAGGCGATTATGTTACTTGATTAATTGAGATAATGATATGGTTTATTTCACTTATTGTATGACATTTTTAATCTTTGTTAAGTTAGCCGGTACATAGTTTGCTGTCATTTTTTGCGCTGATGCACTTGCGTTGTTTTATCTGATGTCCACATCATTCAATCCCAAGTCCCGTCCCAATCCTTGTTTCCTGCTTTCAGCTAGACTTTTTAAAAGTAATCCCAGCCCATGTTGAACGAAGAAATCCTTTTAGTTTCCAGAAAGAATGAAAGAAAGGATAATCAAATGAAAATTGAGGAATGAAGGGAATATCTTCTTTTCAACAGATACATTATTATATGAATGACTTTTATCTTTCCTTTTTATATTTTTGTTTACTCAGAGAAATATGGAAGGCTTTTCTTATTATGTCACCTTCTCCACTCATTGCATGCAGGACGTATGAGTTCTCTATCACAGCTTGCTGAATTGATCTCAAGGTCCAGGCAAGAGGTGGATGTGTCGCCATTGGTTTAGTATGTATTTCTGAAGGACAGCTTTTAGTGACAGTATGCAAGAGGCATGTTACCTTTTCTGTTTTTCTACATGGGCGATCAATTGAATTAACCTAGTGATGGAAATTTCTTTCTTGTGGTCCCAAATAACAGCATTGTTGAAGGTAGCTTTCACAAAATGATTCTTTTTGACCTGAACCAAGAAGATCAGCGGCAAGAGGCAGAAAGATTGAACCATTTTATGATACATACTGCTTTGTCAATGGAAGGTATATAAGCTCTTTTCCGGTGTCTGTTATTTCTGTTTTCTGTTGGAAAAGGAATACTTGAATTCTTCAGATGCTTTTTAGTTGCTTATGCTTCACAAAGTCAATTTTTACTTCCTATATGTTTATCTACTTTTATCTGTGTGTAAGACGCAGACTTTAAGGATAAAACTCCCACTGTCTAGATCTTTGACCACTTGGACACATACTAAAAAAATGCTAAAATTTTCTGGTGCTAAAATATTGCTCTGTTGCTCTCCGAGCAGGAACATGTACCAGAGAACATGGAGGGGAAAATTTCTAACCATGCCCTTGTGCTGCAGTTTTCTTGTTTTTTATTTGTTTGGTGAAGCTTGCCCTTGTTTGCTTTGTTAAAACGTTCTGCTTCTAGATGCAAACATCGCCAAAGGCAAGCTTTTTTAGTGTCAAATCCATCACATAAAACATCACAGTTTGGTTCACAAAATATATGATCAGATAGACTCGTAGACATGGTCATCGCAGAAATGAATCGGGACTAGTACAAAATCACTAGGAAGCATCTCATGTGCACGCATTATCTGACATCACCCACAGTTTCAAATATCGTACGCTAAGATATGGATTCGAAGATGAATGATTGTGGAAAATGATGCAAGTGAAGATAAGGACATTGAGGCTTGTGCTAAAGGATAAAATGAAAGTCGCCTCCCAGCACCTTCAAAGTTCCAATTGATTGATAAATCTCCATAGAATATGGAGACATGGCAACAATGGCCGTAAAAGGACAATATAAGAGTAGGACAAACTACAACTCAATATTCGAATGTAAAGCTTCATAAAGTTCTTTGTATTTCCCTCGTCAAGATAAGATATTCAAGATTGTTTGTGATGATCCACAGATGATTCCTGGATTTGGATCCTTCCTCTTCTCACCACCAGTTGGCAGCAATTGGGTTGAGATAGGATTAGAACCTACGGCTACTCAAACCCTATCCGTAATTTGCTCTGTTCTGCATGATTTATGCAGGCTGAAAGCAACACTGCACACTGGTCCAAAAAATCCCTCGTTTTTCTGGTCAGCTTCTTCAACCAGAAGGTTAATACACCGTCCAAGCCAAGGGGCACGCGCAGTCAAAGTCCATCCATAATATACAGTTAGGAGGTATGCTTCAGAACTGAAACTCACATGGCGGCGGACCCCAAGGATTCCTGACTAACATTCTTTTATAGTTCTCCTTGGAGTATACCTATAGTACTCTACTCAAAATCGGTAGATTCGGGAACCGTTTGTCTGCTAATTAGAAGTATTCTCATGCACTGGGAGACCATTAATTTGGTGAAGAATTGTTTCTTGCTTTAACAAATATGTAAATGTAATTGTCATTTTGGGAAAAGAAACATGGCAATAGCAAGGACGACATACACTTGTCCATTACAAATTTGGGGAAGCAGGCATTGGCAGAGATTGTTTTTATTCGTTGTCTTGTTTATCTACTGTTCTATGATTCTGTCGGGTGTCTGATTCCAATATTCATAGATTTCTTTTATATATATATATGTACACACACAAGAACGTCCTATAATCAAGTAAGAAATTCAAGTCACCAGCTAGCACCATCCCAGCGCAGGTTGTGTGGTTTAAAAAATAGCCAGCAATGATTTAAATTTAATTGCTCTTTTTTAAACCACGGGATCCAAAAGAGGAATTCTCGGATTATAAGGTGGGAAAAGGTAGAACGACTAGTCAGCAGATCCAGTGTTTTGGCTTGAATAAACAATAATCCACTAATAAAAAAAAAGTGAGTGCAAGCAGGGAAAGGGTAGGGAGAGAGAGCAAGCAATGCTAGCAAGATGGAAGTTAAGTGGCAAGAAACCAGGTGAGTTTTAGGGGCTGTAGGGCATTTGAGCTCATTTTCCAACCCTGTAAACAATCACAGCCAACATCATCGTGTTCCTTGTTCCGAAACAACAAGATAATGATCCGCCGGGGAAAACAGTAAAAAATCGGCTCTAGAAGAAGTCAAATCCTGTCCATAACATAAAATCAGACGGCGTGTATTATATTTGAAACTCTCATGGCCGCCGCCGACCCAACAATTCCTAGTGGACACTTGCCCTCTCTTTAAAACACGCTACTCCAGTTTACTTGGAAAAGAGTAACCTCAACGCCCAAACGTCTGCATGGATATCCCTCAAAAGAAAAGATTAATTTGCTTGCACAAGGATCGACTTCTTCATCCATCGGGAGACTGTAAGTCTAATGAAGAAATGCTTATTGCCTTGACAAACATGTATATACGTAAATGAAAACATTTTGGGACAAGAAACATGGCATGGCCAAATTATGGATTTGGGAAAGAGGCAAAAGAGCTGTCGATCTTCGACGACATGCGTTTTGTTTTTATTTGTTATCTTAATTTGTTCTTCTTCCTATATATATTCTTAACGTATCATTGTGATCTGTTGTCTGTTCTATCTTCTCAACAGTTTGCTCCACCATAGATTTCAGGCGAAATTAAATAAAAAAACAAAGAATTAATGGAAGAAAGATAGAAGGGAAAAGGTGCATGGTAACGAAATAAGTCCATGATTAATATGCTACTATCGAAATCTTAAATTCCGTCACTGATTTTTTTTTCTTTTTTTTCTGGCATTTAATTTCCTCCTAGATTTTTAGATAAGAAACTTAATTTACTAGATAGGAATGGAGATACAGGGGTTTTAGGCACAGCATATAACATCTATATATCCCCATCTCATATTCATCCATTTAAGCATACGATGGAAGAAAAACTTAATTTTTTCTTCTCTGTAAGGTTTGGAGCGAGCTTGACGATTCCCATTAATACACACATATTCTTCTATTATAAAATATAAAAGATTGAAGGAAATTTTTATTATACGATGCGTTATAAATGTGTGTATAATGCTATGAGGTAAGTTTTGGGGGAGTAATGCTGAAGTATTTTTTAGAGGAAAAATATTTTTTAGTCATTATTATTTTTTATTTAGTTTTAAAAAATATTTTTTATGGTGCTCTTTTCTTAGTTTATTTATGACTTTTATTTGTCTTTTGGTTTATTTTCATGTTTGTTAAGTTAGTTTTTTAGTTTATTTATGAAGGATGTGACTCCAATGTGATTTTTGATAAAACCATATTGTGAAGGATGCGTCTTACATGTATTTGAGAAGAAATTTGAAATTAATGGGTCAAAGTTGATTTCATTGTATTTTATATAAAAATTATGAAGTTCAAATCTCTTCTTTACATCAAGAGTAGTTTCGTTACGAGGGAGTCTAAGCATGTTGTTGATAAATATTATATTTCTAATTGAAATGATAGGTACGTAAAAGGTTAAAAACTCTTGATTGGATATTTAAAAGATTGAGACAAGAATAATTTGAATTTAATGATGAGTTCTCTTCATCAACTCGAGAAGATTGATGCAAGAGAATTTTTAGAAAAAAAAATATTTTCTTAGTTATTATTATTTTCTATTTAGTTTAGAAAAATATTTTTCTTTGTGTTGTTTTTTTATTTAGTTTAGAAAATCAAATATTGAGATTGATAATTTTTTTTTTCTAGTTTGTTTAGAACTTTTATTACTTTTTGTTTATTTTCAGACTTCTTAGTTTATTTAGGTTAGTTTTTGGTTTTATTTAAGGAATTGTAAATCTATTAGTGATGTAAATTATTTTAAAATAAATATTCAGTAATAAAATTATGAATTGAGATCTTTGTACAATCCATTTTTCAAAAACTTTTGTATTTTTATATTTGTTATCTTTCTTGTGTTGCTTCCATTTATATTAAGAAGCTTCATCAAAATAAAGATGCTATCATTAGGTATTTTAAATATAATTTATTGGATATTCTCATAAATGTTGGCTAAGAAGAAAATTATCCTTTATATTTAAACTTCATATAAATCTTTTGCAGTAATACAAACCTCAATTTTATTTTATTTTTTAAATTTCAAATCTTAACTATTAGGTATTGTTTGTGCGGCTCAGTCATGCTTTTCAATTTGTTTTTGCTTTAAATTAATTGTTTTAATATTTTTATATTATTTTGATATGTTGATATTAAAAATAAATTTTAAAAAATATAAAATATATTATTTTAATATATTTTTAAATAAATAAATATTTTAAAAAATATTATTTACCATATTGTCAAACATTACCTTATCAGAAGAATTCCCTTCCTCCTCCTGTATGGTTCATATTAAAAATGGAAAAAAGATAAAAGATAAACCAATGGCTAGGAATGCATATGCAATCATCCACCACCTTCCATAATATCCCTCCTAAATGACACAATCACCCTTCACATTAAAAAAAAGAAAAAAAAACTATCCCTGCCTTCTCCACTCCAATTCACACACCCTTCCTCCTGCCTTTTCCCCTTCCTTTTGCCTATATATACCTCCCATATTTAGCCATTACCTCCATTGCCAACCATCATCTCCCTATAGAGAAAGGAAACCAAATACTTGTAGCAAAAATGGGTTCTCTCCCTCATGTAGTAGAAGATTGCGGTGGTGTTGTCCAACTCTTTAGTGACGGAACCATTTACAGGTCCAAAGATATAGGGTTCCCCATGCCAATCATCAACGACGAGTCCGTCCTCTTCAAAGACTGCCTCTTTGACAAAACGTACAACCTCCACCTCCGTCTCTACAAACCCACTTCAATATCACTATCATCCCCTACAAAGAAGCTTTCCATCATACTTTACCTTCATGGAGGTGGATTTTGTGTAGGCACGCGTGAGTGGCCTAACTGTCACAACTGCTGCCTTAAACTAGCTTCTGGGCTCAATGCACTCGTTGTCGCCCCTGACTATCGTTTGGCCCCAGAACATAGGCTACCGGCGGCCATGGAGGATGGACTT
>Ga0307508_10006605_pt1 | contig 10892 bp, 8 predicted proteins | sample 9_EM_MG_FD_203089 | JGI IMG/M metagenome (GOLD analysis project Ga0307508, IMG submission 203089) | Populus trichocarpa ectomycorrhiza microbial communities from riparian zone in the Pacific Northwest, United States - 9_EM | ecosystem: Host-associated > Plants > Roots > Unclassified | place...
ACTTGACGCGATTTTGATATTGCGCTAGTCCCGAAGCGCGCTGGTGCGCGTTAGTGCGCGCTTACTCAGCGCCAAGACGGCGCTTACCGCCAAAAAAACCATGCGTCTTGCATGAGATAATACGGTACTTGAGGTTTCGGATTGCAGAGCTATGATGTTTATGGATCGATTGGACTTCGTATTCGGCATTGGCAGTGGCTGTGGACCGTAGGGGTGGTCGTGGTGGATGCTCTCTGTTGGAATATATGGATCAATAAAAGGTGAAGATTGTGAACTGATTGTATTACAGCATTATACGGGCGCAAGATCTCTCTATATACAGGAAGCCTGTCAGGACAAAGGACGGAAGACTGCCCCCCGAGGCGGTGCTTGGGGACTCAGTCATGTCCGGACACCACCTCCGGTCCGTCATCTCCGGACGCCACCTCCGGTCCGTCATCTCCGGACGCCACCTCCGGTCTGTCATCTCCGGACACCCATTATTCTGACCCTTCCCCTCGTACGGAAGATGCAAAGGAACACAGGAGAGAAAGAAACAGAATCCTCGGATGCCTTGTTAAAACTCGTAACCGTGTAAAAAACCCTTCGAGGGAGAAACCACAGACCTAGGAGAAAGAGTGCATCCTCCAAAGAAAGAGTAGGAAAAGAAAAAGGAGGGAAAAACTATTTCAACCGCTTAACGCGTGGTCTGTCAACCACTTCCCCTGAGTCCCGGCTTACGAGCCCAAGCCGTGAGCAAGCTTCCAGTGAGTGTCTCGAGGGAGGTTCTTCGTCATGATGTCAGCGAGCATGTCGGATGTCGGAAGGTATGTTGTTTTGATGGCGTTCCGTTTGCAGGCATCACGGACGAAGTGGAACGGGACACTGATGTGCTTGGTACGCTCTTGGAACTTCGGGTTCTTTGCAAGTTGGATTGCACCTTGGTTATCGACGAAGATTTGCAGGGGCTCGGTAGCCTTAGAGTCGTTGTCTGAGCATAAGCAGTGGAGGCATTGCTAGGCATGCTTGTACAGGATCTTGCCATATAATATGCGAGCGTATAAGGAGCAGACCCAGATGGCTGATTTTGCGGCGTCGGAAGCACCTATGTATTCGGCTTCCACCGTTGAGAAAGCGACAAGTGGCTGCTTACGAGCACGCCAGGTAATAGCGCCTCCAGCAAGCATGAATACATAGCCAGATGTTGATTTTCGGTCATCAGGATCTCCAGCGAAGTCTGAGTCGGTGTAGCCGGTGGGCATGGTGGCTTCGGGGTCCGATGCATTGTACTGGATAGTGAGGTTGGCCGTGTTTCGCAGATATCGTAGCGTATAGGTGGCTGCTAACAAGTGATCGGTAGTCGGGGTGCAGGAGAATTTGCTGAACATGGAGACGGTGAATGCGAGGTTCGGCCGAGTGCATAGCATTAGCCACCTCAGGCTGCCGACAATTGACTGATACCGTTGTTTACCATCTGAGTCAATAGTCTTTGCTGTGCTGTTTGTCGGATTTGACTCTGAATCTGATCGTTGGAGCTTGCTTCCAGAATCACGAGGTTGGGACTGAAGTGGTAGCGGTGGTTCTAACGAGGAGATAAGACCGTAAGCGCTTAGGAAGTGTTGGGAAAGAAAGCTGCAAACGAAGGGGACAGGGTACCCGAACCGATCCCGATGCCGTGGCCGACAATGGTGAGGTGCAGAGACAGTTGGAAGTGTGGCCCAGCGAGGAGCCGAGTCGGTAAGCGCCAAGGAAGTGTGAGAAAGCGGCTGCCGTCGCGTGGGACTGCATCATCCAACAGGTGGTGGCCAAACACGAGGTGAAACGCGAGGCGTCAGTTGGGGTAGGAGTGTCGGGTGTCGTAGGGGGTGGTACTGGGCAGCCAAACTGATGCCCCTACGTAGCGCGCACTTGAGGTGCAGAGAAAGGTGGCAGTGGTGGCAGTAGCGAGGAAACATGGCAGCGCGTCTAGGGGGTGTTAGAATGGCTGCTACTGCAGGGGACTCATTCTTTCTGCGGCGAAGCCCTAGGCCATAGGTGTTTTGACCTGCTCTCACTCCCGGCTCGGGCAGCACGACTCCCAGCTGGAATGCCCAGCGCCAGTCTCCCTGCTCCGGGCCTTGCCCGTCTGATTCAAATTTCAGAGTCGTAGGTCCCATCCTTGCGGAAGGGGATTTCCTGTGACAGTCCCGTCCGGGGATATGAGAGTCTGCACCCACACTCTCCACATTGCTCTCCTCGTCCTCTGAGATTACCGGGTGAGCGAATGGTGTTGCCATTCCACCCGTCCGCACCAGCTATTCCAGGCGTAGCCTCCACTGCTCCCCTACTGGCAATTCCACCGTGAATGGCGGGCAGTTCGTGGCAATGTGTTCTAAGCCCGCACATTTGAAGCACTTCCTGTTGAACCCATTCCGGCCAGTCGGGATGAACTCGCGGGCCTGCAACCAAACATTCTGTCACTGGCGATCAGCTCCCTCAGGTGGCGCATCGACTTTTCCGCCTGTTCTCGGTCCGGTGGTTCTCAGCCGGATGATAGAGGTCCGGACAATGATCCAAACGGTGAGGGTCCAGACGAAGTTAGTCCCGAGCTCTCACCCGACGAGGTTGAAGTAGTGACAATCCTGAAGGCTAGCCTTGGATTGGGTATCCTAGGGGAGGAGACGCCACTGGAGTCGTACTCACCGTTCCGATATGGAGAGTCATCTGGTAACTCTGGGTCTACATTGCCTGAGCCATTTGTTCCTGAGCTCCGCTTGACCGGTTCATGACCTCCACCACCACCGCGCCAATCTGTTTTCTGCTGGCTCTTCCGGTCTCAGGAGGACCATTTTACTGGCACATGGTTGCCCGGATATAGGCGTCCGCCTCATCTGGTCCCGCGTCACAACCTGTCCCGATTCCGTAGCATTTCAGCGCTGGTAGCTCCATCTTGTCGTCGAACGTCAATTCTATAACAGGAATCATGCACTTGATGGCATACATCAGCTGAACGTCAAGTAGTGCGGTCAGGAAAAGGCGTGCGAGACGGCAATCTAGTGTATCTGGAATGTACGGTCGGAACCATTTCGCTCGCCGGACGTATCGCTCGGGGGGATTCCTAACTCAGGTCAGTTTGCCTTTTTCTTGGGTGGACGCACTCTTTCTCTTATGTCGTTGCTTTCCCATGAAGTTTTTTTCACGGTGATAGGTTTTAGCGAGGCATCCGAGGATACTGGGTATCCAATATCTTTCCTTCTCTGCTGCGGTTTGTTGCTATACTCACCGTTTTGTTTTCTCTCTCTCCCGCGTTGCTTTACGACTTCCGTACGAGGGGAAATGCCAGAATAATAGGTGTCCGGAGGTGACGGTCTGTATCCGGCGTGCGGAGATGACATCTGCTCGAATTTCGGACTACTGACTCGAGTGACAGTCTTCCATCCCTTCCCCCAGGCGAGTCCCTCAGGCCCGTTGTAAATATAGAGAATGTCCTACCTCCGACTATGCATCAATTACTCAATTCACTATCTTCGTCTCTATCGATCCTCAAATCCGAACAAATGGCGCCAATTCGACTGCGTGAGCGGAGGGACAACGTGAGCCGACAACAGGGCCGCTTCCCACGGCGACCGGACCCAAACGAACAATGTGTACGAAGTTAGTCCTAATACGCGAAATGCGAGTAGAACTAATCTAGGCAAACGAAGCCGCCGGGAGTTGAGCAGCGATGCCAAGAAGTCAAACGACTGGACGGTGAAATCGCGGAGGCTCCTACAACGCCAAGCCGACGAGACTGCCAACGTCAATGCTCCGGTGCACGAATATCGGTATCAACAAGACGTCGAGTCAGAAACCTGCAAACCAAGGCGAACATGCCAACAATACCACTCCGGCGGAAAGGAAACCGTCGATATCTCCGAGGTGAGAAGATTGAAGTTTGAGCTAACTGCGGAAGTGGGGTCGTTTGGAAACTAGAAGATTCGATGCGGGGATTGGACACGTGACTGAGCTAGCGATTGCTTGAAGACTTTTTGCTTGACCGTACATCAGAATAAAGAAATGTGCTAGGCTACATATACCCATCTGAGAGAGCGACAAAAGGAGACAGTCGGTGTAATTATTCCTCCGATATCCATCCCAGGTTGCGCCGGTGCGGCATTGTTGTGGGTTGCGCCGGCGGCACTGTTGTGGGTTCCGCAGCGCCCCCGCCGTGAATTCCTCCGCGCCACCACATATCCAATCTATCCCACTGAACATAGGAAATAGGTGTGACAGCGCTACTTTTAACAAAGATTACCAGCAGCACCGGGATATCGAGAAGAGTCGGCAGCAGTGCACCGTGACGATAGCGCCACCAACGTCGACCCCGAATACTGAGAAAAGTTCGGCAGCAACAGCAATCTGTAATTAGTATGCCAACAGTTTTGAGCCGTCAAAAATACAGACAGGACCACCAAGCCTTGAAGACAACGTCAACGATATCGAGCCATCGAGCGAAGTTCAGCAGCAGCAGGGAGCCGTCATGACAACACCAACGACACCGAGCCATCGCGAATTTATATCGACAATATCAAAGAGCCGTAAAGACATTGCCGGAGAAATGGAGAAATCCTGAAAAAGATGGGCAGCATCACTGAGCTGTCAGTCAACACAGACTGTCAGAATAATGGGCGTCCGGAGATGACGGACCAGAGACGGCGTCCCGAGATGACGGACCGGAGCCAGCACGTCCGGAGATGACAGCTGCCCTAGTCTCCGAGCGCCGGCTCGGGAGACAGACTTCCGTCCTTTACCCCTGGCGAGTCCCTCAGGCCCGTTGTATATAGAGAGAATGTTCCTCCTTCGAAGTTGTATCAATCAATCAATTCACTATCTTCATCTCCATCGATCCCTATATTCCAACACAGACAAAATCGTGCACTGCTGAAAATCATCTCCAACGACACCGATACATGGATGCAAAGATCGGCAACACCACACAGCTGTCAAGGCAATGCCACCGACATCTCTTACTATCACTAGCGCCAGAGGAAAATAGTGTATTACCTTACCTAAATCGTACGTGAAATGCTAATTGAAAACATGACAAAAGAGCTTGTACTCAGAGGACTTGGGGAGTGTGACTGGATACCTAGCCAGGTGGAAATTGAAGAACCTACTTTCGGTAACTATTTTCACATACATACTATATAGTGGAGACTGATGCAAGGTAGATTCACACGCTGTGACATAGATCAACCTGCCGATCCGCCATTTACATACGTGCTGTCGCGGTGGCTACCCACACGTCCCACACACTCACTAACCTCACTACACCTATCCTGCCAGCCAGTCAACTCTGCAACTCAGTAAATTCTATCAATTCAGCCTATTTTCGCCCACCACAGTAGCACGCACAGCTCAGTCCGGTACGCAGTGCAGGATCCCGCCTCCTCTCATGCCCACTCACAAGTTCGTCACCACAACAACCCCAATCATGGATCCCATCAATTTAGTACTGAAATTCCCACTTCCCCAAACCCACCATTAGCATCTCGAGAACCGTCGGAAAAAAAGAAACGAAACAACGCGTAAACCTCCCCAAACTCCCCTCGAGCCAAAGAAAAGTATGTGCAGGAGTAACCGGCGGACTACTCCAATTTTCTCCCATATTCGCAGCACAAATGGTCATTCCTCATCAGAGACGGGCCCTTCCGCAGTGTCGGGCGGCAGTCGAGTCTCCGCAATGGTAGCGGCGGTTGCCAGTCGAGCGCGACGGCTGCTTGCAAGTCGAATTGGTATGGTCTCTGCCAACCTTAACCGCCAACTTCTGAAGACATGCGAACGCCTCTTTGTTGTCGCCTATTCCAGCCCAGTGCCACGGCGGTCTCCCGTCGTTGTCACGCGCGTCGACCTTGGAGCCGCAACGGACCAGTAGCCTCACGACTGGCTCGAACCCTGTGTACGCGGCCCAGTGAAGAGGCGTCATCCCGGCCCGGTCTTTCGCGTTCACATCCGCACCGGCATCGATCAGCCGTTTGCAGATGCCCTCAGTGTAGAAGCTGGCAGCGAGGTGCAGTGCGGTTCCTCCCGTCCGATCGGTCGCCATGACGTCGGCACCCATCGCGATGAGCAGCTTGATGACATTTCTCTGCTCCTGCTGAACGGCGATGTGAAGCGGGCGCATCCCGTCGGCGTTCCTCGCGGTGATCTTTGCGCCAGCGGTGACCAGTAGCTTCACCACTTTGATGTGTCCGTTCTTGGCCGCCAAGTGGAGCGGCGTGTCCCCATCACGGTCCCAGACCTTGGTCTTCGCGCCCCAGGCAAGCAGTAGTTTGGCGATGGTACGGTGGCCCAGCTCCGCTGCGATGTGGAGAGGCGTACGTCCATCGGAGTGCAGCGGGTATGGTGCGCACTGGAAACTGGCATTCGGATTTGCGCCCTGCTCGAGGAGGTGCGTAACGGTATTTGCCAAGCCATTAGTGGCGCCCCAATGCAGGACGGTGGAACCGTCGTGGAACTCGATCTGTTCCCCCATACGGTAGAGCCTGTGAGTCAGGAGGACGTACATCCGGCGAATGGTTCTCGAGAAACGATCGAGGTCACGTTGGGAGAGTTTCTCGCCGATTTGGAGCAGGATTTCGTTTGGTAGGGATAGAATCGAGATTGTTGGGACTGACGGGAAGGGAGTCGGCGGTGGCGCCATCTTCAAGCGCAGTACACTGAAGGTTGGATGTCCACTACCATTCTGGCGTTCGCCGCTGATCTCGTCGCCCAGGTAGACATTCTCTTTACCGTTGTCTTCGTTGCCGTCATCGTCGTTGGCATTTGCATCGTGACGCTGAGCAGAGAGGGGGGTTAACCATGTAACCGTTCTTCCTCCACACTTTCTCGAGCGCGGCGCTACCACATAAGGGACCGCAACGCAGAGTGACATTGGGGGATGAACGTATGGACGACATACCGGATGACGAAAGTTCTCACCCCGGAATTCGGTCCAATTTCCGATGGCATCACCAGCAACGCCGTGTGCAGCGCCATCACCATCGTCGTCACGATCGGCCAGCTTTGATTGTGAAGCACCACCAGCTTCCTGGGTGACGCGCCACCTCATCAAGGTCGGTGACGAAGGCGGGGGGTCGGTTCTGGCATCCGCGGCGGCTGCGGCGTCGACACCCTGGTCGAGTGAGCACGTGATGGTCGAGTTCCCGGCGGTTCTAGCCGCGGTGGACTCGGGTCGAGCCGTCTCGGCGCTCCAGCTCGGGTTTCCGTCACAACTGTTAGTTCTGCTGCTGCTGGCCGGCGACGGCGGCCGCTCGCGCAGATCGTCCTCGCCAACAGTCACGCTTGACTCTTCGTGTACCGATCTCGCCAGAGCGATACTGCGGGCCTGCCTGCGCTTAATACTGATGGGCATCTTCTTTGGCCGCAGGTCCAGGTCGCCTGTGGTGTTTCGTTTCGGCCAGGTCATGGTGGCGAACAGCGGTCGCTGCAGTCGGCGGGGCGGCTGCAAGGGTAGAAGCAGCAATACCAGCAACAGAAGTTTGGACGTGGGCGGCGTGGAGAAGAGCAGAAGAAAGAGAAGGAGGAGGTGATTGAGGCACAGCAACAGTAGCGATGCCAATTTCTCGCGCGAATCGGACGGGAGTAGGAGTGGGTAGAGAGGGGCAGGATAGGGAGTGCGGAGATGTGGACAAGGAAGGGGGTGATGTGGATAGGGTTGGGGGAGCTGCTGAAAAGGATGGTCGAGAAGTGCAGGGGGTGGAGTTCGTTTGCAGGGCGCCGGACGATGGGTTGGAGGTGCAGGAGAGCAGACGCAAGTTGTTCGAGGATGGGGGCGGTCGAGAGTGTCTTTCGCAGTGGAGTCCAACTCAACCTAACGAGATTTACCAATGAACGCCAACCAGCCAACACAACCCCTTGCCTCACCCCGTTTCCCGTTCAAATGATTCAGCGCACGGTTCAGCGTGAAGTGACAGCGATCCGGTAGTGTACTTCTCAGCCACCCGTTTAAGTGGGCCAGTCACTTCAGTCGCGCGCACATTCACGCCCCCACCCCGCCCCACCAGGCTGGAAACAGTCATGGCACTCGCCGTCGCTGACATCGTGTGTGAAATATGTACCTTCAATCTCGGAAGCCAGACGGTGATATGTGTGTGTCGGGCACCTGCACAATAGAATACTGGACATTTTTAATTATTTATTTATTTCTTTACTTATTCATACTTGCTCGCATATAGCCTTTCTAGGCTATGTTTGCGCGCATTTATCCGGGTTTCGCGTCAGCGGTCCGAAGAATATATGACTGGTATGATATTGGCTCTGCAATGTGGGCCCAGCCACCGGACAGAACACGTGTGCAATTCACCGTGGTTCATTCGGCTCGAGTGCCCTTGTTTGGCAAGTAACTCGCTTTGAGCTCCATCGAACGGAGGACCAACGGTCGATCGTTTTCCCTCAGACGCACAAATGCTCTGCGCTGCACGGATTGGAGCGTGACAGGTGGTGACAGCACGCAGTGCATAGTAATTACATCTAGCAACATACCGCGGTAAAAGCAAGAATCATGAAAAGAAAAGATAGGTACGCAAGTCGACGAATCTTCACCGAATCAACTATCTTCAACTCGATCTACCATTCCGACACCGGGTAACCCATGTATTATGTTACGATCAGGTGATCATGCAATCCAGCGGCAATAGTCCTAACTTCAAGGGCCATTTTTCAAAGTGAAATCGCGCCACCCACAGTGATGAACAACTCGCGAGCAGTATAATAGCGTGGAACGAGAGATCTTGAACCTCATCGGTATTTACCCGTCTGCCCAAACAGAGTAGCCCCATCTATGCTGACTGAGATTCTACCTTCGTCACGAAATGGCTGCTCCCAGAAACCAATCTCAGCGAGGTACCGGATAGAACCGTGGCAAGCGATTCTTCCATAGGAGCTCTACACACCCCGAAGTAGGATCAGGTCATAGAGATCACCGCTCGTAAGGTGGTGGTTCCCTGAGCGACAAGTGGCATTTGAGGCCCCACATACAAGGACTGGCAGGCAGAGCGAGTGTGGCTTCTTGAAGGCATCTCCGGCGACGGTGTGGTTGGTTGCCTAGTGCCGAGGTCACACGGAGAAACTTGGTGTGGGGAGAAAGCTCAACATTCGATGAACACTTTCATCTTCTCTCAGACGCCCGCATATTTCACCACGGCAGCAGCGCTAGACAGGGATATGTGCACGGATCAATGATCTGCCGCGCAGCATATTCTGAAAACGGGGCGTGCATTCCCAAGTTGTAAACAAACCACCTGATTGACTGTCAGCAACTGAGTACGGACGGACATCGTCTGTATCATCAACTGGAAATATCCCCAAGAAAGCCGACTTCCATCTATCTTCCCAACTCTTCGACTCTAGTTCATCAACTGTACTAGATCTCTAGTTCATCCACTGTACTAGATATGACTTCCAAATTGTTACTGCTCCGAAAAGCCCGTCCCATGAAGGTTATATGGCGATGTCTGGAGAAGGGATCCGTAGGTCTTGGGCAGTATATAATTTCGATAGACCCCTACACTTCTGGACTGCCAAGAAGGTGTGAACACCGACGCTCCAAAGACCTCAGCCGCCCCCCACCGCCCCGCAAGGCTCCTTGCAGTTACTGCAGGGAGTCGGCGCCTAGCGCACTGCGAGCACCAAGCATCAGTAATAGCGGCGTGCGAACAGCTCGAGACTCCATAGACAATACGACACACGCACTTTGAGCTGATTTAGTACATAATATCATTGGTGACCGACGGCAGGGGACCTCATCGCTCAGACTCGCGGCACGCATTGGTGACTGGGTCCTCGTGGCGATCATCATAGGATCCGAACGCGTTGTTTTACCGATCTCGGTTATGGTTTGCTTGTCTCTCGTTTGCTGTGAGCACTGCAGTGTACACTGTTGGAATATAGGGATCGATAGAGACGAAGATAGTGAATTGATTGATTGATACATCGTCGAAGGAAAAACATTCTCTGTATATACAACGCGCTTGAGGGACTCGCCAAGAAGAAAGGACGGAAGACTGTCTCCCGAGCCGGCGCTCGGAGACTAAGGCTGCTGTCATCTCCGGGCATGTTGCCTCTGGTCCGTCATCTCCGGACGCCCATTATTCTGACACTTCCCCTCGTGCGGTAGATGCAAAGGAACGCAGGAGAGAAGGAGAAAACGAAACCGCCAGTATAGCAACAAACAGTTGCAGAGAAACGAAACAAAAACAGTGAAACCCAGTATCCTCGGATGCCTCGTTAAAACTCATAACCGTGCAAAAAACCTCACGGGAAAACCACGGACATAGGAGAAAGAGTGCATCCACCAAAGAAATAAAGGAGAGGGAAAGAAACCTGTTTAACCACCTGCATGTGCTTCACCGGAAGCTTCCCCTGGATACCAGGCCGATTCGCAGGCCGATTCGCAGGCCGATCCGTTGGATAATATGTCCATTTGTCAGCATTGAGAGTACACAGCAGCTCCGGTATGGGGCGCCACAGCAGCTCCGGCATCACCGAGCGCGCACGACGGCCACATCAACGCCAGGCGCGCACAGCAGCTCCACCGAGCGCGCGCGACGGCCACAACAATAGGCGCGCACCGCAGCTCCACCCAGCGCGCACGACGGCCACAACAATAGGCGCGCACAGCAGCTTCGAGTATTGATTCGACCGGATATCGTGAACGTAGAGTCATATTTCTGGCGAAGGAATTCACAGACACGGGCTGCAGAATGATTCAGTTCGCGATCAGACTTCGTATGGTGGCTCGAATCGTAGGTTCGTAGGATACGTAGACTATCGAGGCTGCGCTGTCGGTGCACCGATTGTAGTCATGGTCGTCGGCGACAATGTCGAACGATCGTGGTACGGCTCGAAAAGAAAGTGGCAATCGACGGTGGTATTCGGGATCGCTTCTTTGGTTC
>Ga0307508_10006606_pt1 | contig 10891 bp, 12 predicted proteins | sample 9_EM_MG_FD_203089 | JGI IMG/M metagenome (GOLD analysis project Ga0307508, IMG submission 203089) | Populus trichocarpa ectomycorrhiza microbial communities from riparian zone in the Pacific Northwest, United States - 9_EM | ecosystem: Host-associated > Plants > Roots > Unclassified | place...
GATACAAAACGAGTTCTGGTCATTCAAAGTAGAGTTGAATGAGAACGGCCCGCTTCGGCCCGACATATCGCCTCGTGCTCTGCTAAAAGGGGAGTCTTATCAATGCGCCACCTTTGCCCGAGCCGAATCGGAGCGATCGTAATATATGTCGTCGGTATTTTTGAGGCACTGATGTATTCATGAGCTGGGAATCTAGTCAATTGTAGATTCAGAGCTGCACTGCACCCAGTAGAATACAAACCCCGTACGATAAACAGAACGAGAGGACATCGTTAAGAGTAGCGAAGCAGTGGCAAATTGTCCTCGTGTCAACCAATAACGCTGGGTATATAGGATACATGTGCTTTGTTAGATCTATTGTACAGTCATTGCACACTTGGTACGATCGTGAAAAGGTAGCTGCTGCAACATAAAACCAGATGACTAGTTCAGTTGAGTCGTATGGTTCCTACTAATATTTATAATGTCCACCATTGCATTCCATGTGTCGCGAATAGCTGATTCCATAGAACCCCAATCACGGTTACCTAACATTAACCAGCAGCCACCAACCCCAGATAACTTTGGGAAAATGTGTTGCAGGAAGACCGCAAGACGGGAAATGTTGTGCAGAGGCAATGGTGAGTCGCCAACATACAGGTAGTTAATTTGGGTGTTTACGTGGTCTCGAGTGATCATGGAAACGTCGGGAGGTTCCAGCTCGGCATTGAAAGAAAAAGACAAATGTTGCAGATCTCGACAGCCCTTCAATAATGACATCAGGCCCTTTGGAGTTACGAGGTGAGGTGTTCCCCAGCCAAGTTTGGATCCGATTTGAAGGAATCTAAGCCTAGGCCAAGCACTTGCCATTGCCTCCATGTCGTCATCTGACAGAGAGAAAAGCCATGGGACATCTAGATTGAGGTGTGTCAGATTTCTGAACCTGAGGAGGGGCTCGAGCATTTGGGCATAAACAGTTGGTGGATGGTCAACTTCGACTGCGCTTCTCATTACCACCCCATATTTCACATATTTGAATACAATTCCATCGACGTCGCCAAGCTTCTCAACTCGACGTGAAAGGTTGTGGAGTAATTTCTGGAGATGCGTCGGGTCATTGAGCTTTGTAAGGTAAACCGTCAACGTCCTGAGAGATACTGGGTGCGGCATATTTCCGAGGAAAGTCGCGAAAGAAAGGAGACTATCTTCCCTTATTGTGAGGTGCTGTAGCAGCGGGAAGATAGTCTTCGACATCGTAGTTGCTTGCAAGAGATCTGCCGAATTATTAGGGATTTGGAGTTTGTGGAGATTCGGAAACTTTGCGAGTGTGTGAAGAGCAGTTGAAGTGAGTTTTCTCGATCCACAGGCCAGGCTACGCAGGTTTTTCATCTTCTGAACGACTTTGGATAGACTGGCACTTTCTGCAGCACCGCGATCCCCGAACGAGCCTAAATCAAGTTCCTGCAACTGTAGGCTCTGCTTCTCAATGATATCAAAGAACGTTGCCAAAGATTCGTCATGTTCAGGCTTCGAGTCGACATCACCCCAGCGCAATGACAGGGAAATATTCTTGCCTCTCAGAAAAATGTCGAGGCATTGGATTGCAAAGCCAAGTTGTGGAAACTCGACGTGTTGCAAGTTCGGGAATAAGGGTTGAGATGAACGTGGAGCAAGCGCGCGGCATATTCTGCGAAACTCCCGCAGATCCCTATCGACACTACAGTCCATAATAGTGGCCCATGAATCACCCCATTGCGTCTTTTCCAATGTAGTTACATGGTATGTGTGGGGGACATATTCGATCCGCCGAATCCGTGAGGAGTAGAACTTGAGTCTTTCCCATTCACTTTCAGTGGGAATATCATAATCAACTTCCTGCACAAGCACATGAGGTTCACCGAATCGGAAAGTGTGAGCTGACTCTTACGAATTCCCCATCATAGAGCGCGTTAAGATCAATATTCCTCTTTTCACGGGGTAGCATCCTCAGTAGAACGATCAAATTCGGTTGAATATGCCAAATGATATCCAGAGCAACCTCTGCAAATAATTTGCAGGTCAGCGCACAAGAGAGGAGGTGTTTGCGAGCGACCGCAGCTGAGGGGTAAGGAGGAACGAATCTCAGGATGTAATTTAGGAGTTCAGGGACTTGCAGACATTGGTGCATGTTGAAGGGACTGTCATGGCTGTCAGTTGGATAACACGGCCAACTTTCGAAATCTGAGTTCAAACCTTGAACTTTTTTGCAATCACTACAATTTCAACTTTATGTAGGTACACGTTCTCCGATCATGCTAATGGCGATTATTTTATGGGATATAACAACTCATGGCAAACGATCAAATCCACCCATACGACAAAATCATCAACTGTATCTTGTAGGAAATACATGTTTATTGCTCGGTCTTGATTCGTTTCGGAGAGAAGTCATCCTCTATAACAACAGTCAAGCATCACATGAAAGATAACCTGAATCACAGACTTACGGTCTTCTTGCTTAATGTGTCTTTTTTTGATTGTCCTGGAAAATTGAGCTTGAAATGAAGTTAACAGGGAGTATTGAGAAACTAGGATGGAATCCTTACTTGCTGGTTTGGATCCGACGCCCGTCGTGGTTGATTTTTCGAAAGTTTGATGCTGATCCCTGGTGCCAGAAGGGACGTTTAATGTGAAAGAATCATATCCTTGATCTAGTCATGAGCAATGAACGACCAACGCAGTCAATACTCTCATACGTACCAAGGCTTATTGAATCTAGGGGTTCTTCTTTGATTCTTACGACATGATCGTTGGGGCGACAGACCTCTTTCGAGGGTAACACATCTTCTGGAAGTGTGGCCAGCACAGCCAGTAGCTCATCAGAGGGACAATAATCTTGTTCAATTTTGGATTAGTCCCTGTTTGCGCATTCTTGACGTAAACAACATACCGGATAATCCAGGTTCAGTAGGCTCAATCTTGATATTCGGGCGGATGTTTCCCAGATCTTGAGGACGATTATCTGCACAATCGTCTGCAGGAAGGGTGCCGAGAGCTTCAAGTAATTCTGCTGAAGGTTCATATGGTCCATTCTCCATATCTGTACCAATTATGAGCAAACAAAATGTCATAAGTAGCAAACCTCAGATATCGAATACCTTCAGTTTTGACAGAAGGCAGTAGAGAGGTCAAGAATGTGTGCGCTTCGTCTTCAGCAGTATCGTTTCGGGATCTATGAGCGTTTACACATTTCACTGCGAAAAAATCTCATAAGATTCAGGGGAGGATAAACCAGTAATGAAAAAAACCTTTTTCATGAGGACCTGGATCTACACGTAGCAAAGAACTGCTAGGGTTGTTGATTCTGTCTGTCAACGTCGAATTCAAATGACTCGGTCGAACGTAAGGGGTGAAACCCTAGAATTTACCGTCAGTTGAGACATTATCTAGGACGAAAAACAATGTTACAGTAGGAGCAGTTACATCTTTCGCCTTCCCCTTCCCATGATCAGTGGATGTTTGCGATTGACTTGGCTGTTCGACCCCGGCTAATGGTAGCGGCGTGGAGGGTATATCTTCAGAAGAACCAACTCCGTTCGCATTTAAGGATGCACCTGATGAAGACGCAATCCCTGAGCTTGTCCCATGTTCCATACGGGCACGGTGTCTCGCTGCTAATTTCTCGTTTACTTCGGGAGGTATCGCACGAGCATAAGGAACGTCCATTGGAGGAGGAGGAGCCGGAGACGGGAGCGGGTATGGGTATTTGATGGGAAGATCTGGTGGAATTTTGTCGTACGATGGATGGCCCATCAGGAAGTCTATGAAGATCGGCATTAGCGAACTAATTGCAATATTTGTTGCAAGTACATGGACTTACTTTTATCAGATGGGTCGCCAAATGTAGCATACTTGTATTCGTATATGTATGCAACCTCTTCGGAGGCTCCAGCATTCATGAAGAACTTGGAGTAGTGGTGCGCGCCTAGATACTCTTCAACCTCGACTCTTCTTGGAAGTTCAACGATAATATTGCGGTGCTAAGGGATCCACCAAGTAGCGATAAGCAAGCCTCCAGGTAACTTGTTAAGAGTTTAACATACCGTTCGCTGGTAGTATATTGCTCTAATCTGCGCTTCCGGGTAATCATCCTTGAGCATTGTGTCAAACCAAGCCCCGATATGATTCAGATCAGCGATATCGAAGTTTCTGTAGATTCCCCAGGGGTTTACAACAACCAGAAATTTCTCTGGTGGAACCCTGTATTGCTAACCGTTCGTAAACAGATTCAGGTTAAGCAATAATGCACAAATAACTACTTGGTAGCTAACCTTCAACTTGACACCTTTGCTTTTCTTCTTCATCTTGAGGTGTGGTGCACAGAAATTGGCAGGTAGAACGCCACCTCAATGGCTGGTGGTAGTGACGACAAGCCAGTACACATAGCTGAATGCAACTGATGTGAGCGAAGTGGAAGGATACACCGGATAACTCCGTGCCGTGCTTTGAAGTTTCGATCAATATTATTTTCTTGCCTTCCAGGACACGTATATCTTAAGCATTTGACAATAGTACTAGGTAATGGAATGGTTATTCTCATTGGTCTCGCCATGCCGTTTCTACAAAAGTCGAAATGCGAAACCCATGGGAAGCTGCATCGATATCAATCATCTTCATCCCAGTTTCCTGCCTGTTGAGGAACCTTTGGGCCTCCAGCAGGCTTGCTCATAATGATGCTGTCCACACTGAGGATAGAATTTGCGGCTTCAGTGGCCAGTCTGATCGCCCATGACTTGGCTGCGAGCGAATCATAGATTTTATGATAATCCGCCTGAAGGGTTCCATCGGTCTCAGCCTAGAACAGTCAGTTACTGCTATCAGGGAAAGATTCTTAGAAACCATACCTCAACATCCACACCCCACGCCTCACCTCCAGTTTGTTCGTGTTTCGCCCAGAGACGACTCAGGACCTCATTACCTTCAGCACCACCGAGAGCGTTCTCGGCAAGCATTCTAGGCACAACTTCCAATGCACTGGTAAATTTCTTGACGGCATGTTGACTGAGACCCTTCAGCCCACTGCCATACGCATCCACCCGCTTGGCGAGCTCCATCTCCGAAGCTCCTGCACCAGGCACCAGTCGCGCATCCTTCATGAGACCTTTGATCACATTCACCCCGTCGTCGATCGCCCGTTCGAGGTCATCGAGATGGTTTGACGTAGCTCCCCGTAAAACAATTGTGGCTGTACGAGTTTTCTCTCCCGGCCTGGTAGGATCGAACCCTTTCTCTCCGGGTGAAAGTTGACGGAGTACAGTGACGCGGTCGCCGCCAATTTCAATAGTCTCGAAGACATCAACGAATCCTGCTTCTTCAGGTGTAGGTGCACCGATTCGAGCAAGAGGTGTGGCATTTACGACACGGCAGAGACGCCGTAGATCGAACTTGGATAGGACTTTGAGTACTGCGATGTTGAATCGGTTTAGGTAATGCATTGCGAGTTCGCCAACAGAAGAGCCAGCAATGATTACTTTAATTCCAGAATCAACGATTTCTTTCATGATCTAATGAAGCATCAGTTAAGTCCAAGATCTCGAATTGTTACCAGAATACCTTTTCCAATTGCTTCTCCTCTCCTGTCGTGAAGTTCAACATCTCATCCGCATTTTTGATTAAAACGGTTCCTTTCGTCTCAGTTTGTGAGATGTCCAGTGGACATGTAAACACGGCAACTTTTCCTCTCGTAACTTTTTTCACATTGCCTAATGACAGAAGTCGGTGGAAAATCAGAAAGAACGTGAATCTGCCACTGACCTTCTGGTTCTCGCCCAAATACCATGCCCTGAACAACTTTGCTAGCAGCAAGGCTTCCACCCATAATTTTCACCACGCGTACGTTGTCTACATTGAAATTTTTTGGGTTGGGAGGCATGATAGAGAGGGCTGCCTCAGCCACCAGTGAAGCAAGCTTATCTTCCGATCCGTACTGCTTTGAGGCTATGGCTGGCTTGAGTGCAGATGACAAGGATTCTTGTGTAAGCGGTGTTGGAAGACTGTACGTGGAGAGTTCTGTAAGTTGTCAATTTCGTGTTAGAGTAGAAATGATATGGAAATTAACGGACTTTCTAGTTCTGTCTGGGCCTTGATAGAGGCAAGTTCATATCCCTTGACTACTTCACTAGGAACAAGGCCCATAATTAAAAGCTGTTCAGCCTGCTTCAAGAGCTCGCCTCCCAGAATTAAGACCATATTTGTTGCATCTCCCATCTAGACACAAATCTCATAACCTCCGTTCACCGAAAAGACAGAAGCATACCTCAGCTTCTTGGGCTTGTGATGCCATAACCAGCAGTTTTGCCGCAGGATGTACTACTTCGATCTCCCGAATTATCGTTGCAGCATCTGAAGTTACAAAGAGACGACCAAGATGGTTAATGATCAGTTTATTTCGACCTGTTCGTCCTCATATAAGATAATAAGTGGGTGGATAGAGATACGGAACGCGCCATTTGGACCAAAACTCGTCCGTACGAGGTCGGTTAGTTCTTTGACTGCTTGGATATTTCGCAAAACTGCTTCGTCCAAGCCTTGTAGGTGCTGAACAAATTTCGGTTCAGTAATCAAGATCTCGACCGAGATATGCACCACTTACCTTATAGCCCTCTTTGAAGAGCTGTAAATTATTGGCTTTTGGAACTTTAAGAGCCATTGGTTTGAGATCAACGCAAGGCTCGATAACTTCCTGTGACGAAAAGCGGTAGCACAGCCACTACGACGCGTTGAACAAACTGTGATGTTCAAGGAACACGGTTTACTCAAATTGCGAATGCATAATATGTTTCCTTTTGCTATGAATAACAGAGAAGACTGACAAATAGTATTATTGCAGATCATCATAGTAAGGGCAGAGTCCTTCAATAAGCATTCTTTCCGTGGCCAGCATCTTCAAACTCAGAGTGAAGAATGACCTTTGCCTTCACCAATACCGTCGTCCTAAATTGCGCATTTGCCTCAGATGGCTTTTCTGAGCGCGCCATTCCGAGATCTGTAGTACAAGTGATCCGTTCTCGGGTGTTCTGAGGCTCTCCGGTTCCGATAGTCGTCATCATGTCGGTCGGGTTGTAGCGCGCTTCTGGTTCGACATAGAGGAATTGGAAATCGCTAGACGTAACCCCCTGACCCGCCTTCTCGTTGAGGTCGTGTGCGAGCTTTACAATCGCATGGACACGTTTCCCGAAACGTTCCATAATGTATGGCACCACACTATCCGGAGTGATCGCATAGCCTGCAACGACGACGACGGTCGCCATTATCTCTACCATTTCTGTTTGAAGATCTTGAAGTTGTTTTGGCACCAGGGATCGAAGATGACGTCTTGTTAGCTGTCTCCAGCGACCAGCAATAGCCTGGGCCTCTATTTACTGTGTAAGTGGGGCTTCCAACTATAAATGGTGCTGTAGCTTACCAGCATTTCTAACGCTTTCGTACATCCTGTTGATTGTACCCTCGCTTTCGTGACCCTCGAAGAGCCACGCAGAAACGATCCGGTGTGCATGGGCAGCAATTGCAGTTTGGAATGCTGTCTGAATCACGATTTGGGCGTCATGAATCGTTGAGCTTGTTAAAAGGCCGGCCAGCTGGCGTCCAAGAAGTTTCCTGGCTCTCTCCTGGTCCTCTTCGGTAGGCATCACCGGTTTTGACTTGGTAACCAGTTCATCTGCCACACTCGCAGCTAATTGCATGATTTCCGCGTTCAACTGCTCCAGGTCCTTGATGAGATCGGCCCCAGCAAATTGATCAGCGGTGCCTAAGAAAGCCTGAGCACCCTTCAATTCCCCTGTCCGCAACGTTAGCAGATTCTGCACATGGTCGCGATGAGATGTCGCCTGCTCCAGTTTCCTCTTCGTTTCATCAAGTTGCAACTCCAGTTGCCTGTATCGTGTGCTCAGGTTTCCGTATTCCTGCGTGGCAGCCCCAGCCGCCCTGACCGCTTCTTGTTTCTCCTTTTCCAGCTGTCTCACTTTGGAAACGGATGCGTTTGACTTTTCGCCAATCTGCATTACAAGAGCGACATTGCGAGTCTTCAAGGAATCCCGTTCTCTTTCCACCTCCCTTAGTCGTCCTTCTGTCTTGCTTGCTGCCATTCTCCACGCCCTGGCCTGTTCCGTCGTGTTCCTTTGCTTCTCGGTCGTCGACTGTTCGACCAAGTTTCGGAGGGTATCAGTTTCTTCTTTCGAAGACGCGACTTCGTTGACCAATTTCGCTATCTCGGTTTGATATTTTATCTCCGCATTCTCCAGGTCTGTCTGGTACTGCCTTTCTCGTGCCCGCTCCCGCTGTAATGAAAGCTCGAGCTCATTCCCCAACCTCTGCAGCTGGTCCGAACTGGTTCGATGCTCCATTCCTTTCTGCTCGCGCTGGTGTGTATTCTGTTGAAAGGCGGCAAGCTCCTTTTGCAACCTCTTCACCTCATTTTCCAAACCGGTCTGTGTTTCCTGCTCGTGCTGGAGGTGAGTGTGCTGCATAGTAGTGAGATATTGCTCTACCTGTTTCGACTGATATTCCAAGCGAGTCCGATACCCCTCCATCTCTCTCTCAAGCCGCGCCATCCGTTCCATCATCTGCCCTAGCATACCCTCCATTCTCATCATCTGGTCCTCCATTCTGTGCAACACCGGATCTCTTTTGACGGTGTCGTGGATCGGGATATTTTGATCTCCTGTATCCATCATGCTCCCATCTTGCTCTATCCCGACCTCATCTTCGTTTGGTGATGCTACGCCTCTTTTTCCCTTCAACTTTTTAGGTACTGAACGGGTGATTTGGGTCTTCCCCTTCTTCAAATTCTTCACATAATCCATGGAGTAAGTGAGGGCGCCTAGGACTAGTACGCCCGCTACGGTGGCCCAAAAGCTAGCTATTGTAAAGTCTGCTGTTTCGGATCCGCTACCGATATGGTCGTGCTGGTGCGAGGAAGAGTGGGGTTTGGGTGCGGGATATGTGATTTGATATGGATTATAACTAGGTTGCCTTGTGCGTTGGCCTCTGGTCCGCGTGTAAGGTCTGACATGTGGAGGAAACGTGGAAGGCAGGAATTCCCTGCCCCTTCATTCATACCTTTTATGACAAAAATGCACCCTGTGCACTGCGCCTGTTCGCACCGTAACTTTGCGACATGCAAAAATAAGAACCGCAGTCTATCTATGTGATGTGACTGTAATATCAAACTTTGAATTACTGAATGCAAGCTTTTTGCCCGCGCTCGAGGCTGCCGGGTGTGATTCCGAATCTGACCTCTTTCAGATCTTTGTTTGGAGAGCTAACATCACACGGACGTAAATAATTGTTCAAGTTGTCTTCAACTAAAGTGACAACAGTAGAATTTACACCAACTCAGACAAATTCTTCTCCAGTGACCTCACGAAAGGTCAATCAGGTACGCGAAATAATAAGACTGCACACAGAACGTGAATACTTATGGTCAAGATAAGACATACTATGACAGGCCAAATACAAATGATCGAAAAAGTGATTAATGCATCGGACCACCAAGGATTTCCTCGAGGCCAGAAGGAAGAATTACCTTTGCTTTCAGCAAGACCGACCATTTCCGACCATCTTTGGTTCTTTCCGAGCGTTCAAGGCCAAGGTCCGTCGTACAAATGATCTTCTCTTTTTTGCGACGGTTGTTGGGACGCGTAGGGTGTAGCACATCTTCCATGTCCGTATTGTTAAAGGCCGTATCAGGGGCAATGTATAAGAGTTCGAGGTCGCAAGATGTAAAGCCTTGGCCTACTTGCTCATTCAGATCTTGGGCGAGTTTCAAAACCGTGCCCAAGCGACCAGCGAAGCGATCGGTAATCCTCTGCTTCAGCCTTTCTGTACCCTCTGCATGACCTGCCGCAACAAGTATATCTCCCAGCTCTGCCACTAGACCTGGAAGGAGAGCGGGCTTGTGGTCTGGCATGCGTTCGAGGGTGGCCTTTGTAAGCTGCTTCCAGCGAGCAGATATAGGCTGCAACTCTTTCGAAGGAGTTAATTTTGCGCTCTTTGATCAAAGAGACATTTGGGCCACTCACCGGTCTCTCGAACTTGTGCATAAATCTTGGTGAGGATGTCCTCGATCACATCGGCATCGGAACTCCAGGAGGATACAATCCTCTTCGTATACGAAACCATGCTCGTCTGGAACGCCGTCTGGACCAGAATCAAAAGATGATTCCCCGGTTTTCTCAGCAACTTCGTGATGACCACCCCGAGGATGCGATCCACCCTCATGACCACTTCACTGCCGTCGCCCAATGGCACTGCGCTTTTGATCTTCTCCACGTTAAGTTCGTCCACCATGGCTGCCGCCACTTGCATAATCTCGGCGTTCAAGTGTTCGACGAGTCGAATGACACCAGCCACAGTATATTGATCTGCCGTGGTCAAGAGAGCCTGAGCACCTCTCAGCTCCATTCTCCCTTCCAGGGGGAGCTGCTTCTGGTTGAGATCCTTCGCCAGGCCGTGACTTTTCTTGTAAGCGGTTTCGCGTTCCGTCTCCGCGTCCCACTTGGCGGTCTCTAATTGCCTCTTCTGCAAAAGCAGATGCTTTTGGGCATTGTCAAGCCCGATTTGTAGTTCGCGATTGTCATTCTCTAGCCGCTGACTTGTTGCCTTCTGAACCTGGAGCTGCTCCTTCGTCTTTCCGAGCTCCATCTCCGCGTCGCGCTGGAGATGAGCGTGCTGCCTAGTGAGATCCTCCGAGTCCCGCACCAGTTTCAACTGGTATTCCAAGTGGGTCCGATAGTCCTCCGTCTGTTTCTGCTCTCTCTCAACATGCGCCATCAGTTGCTTGTTCTCATTTCGTAGGGTATCGAGTTGTGTATTCTTCTGCTGTTGAAAAGCGACAAGCTCATTTTGCAACCTTTTCACCTCGTTTTCCAAGCCG
>Ga0307508_10006607_pt1 | contig 10891 bp, 5 predicted proteins | sample 9_EM_MG_FD_203089 | JGI IMG/M metagenome (GOLD analysis project Ga0307508, IMG submission 203089) | Populus trichocarpa ectomycorrhiza microbial communities from riparian zone in the Pacific Northwest, United States - 9_EM | ecosystem: Host-associated > Plants > Roots > Unclassified | place...
GCGACTCCGGACGATGAGCCCACGCTGCAAAATGTACCCGGCTATTCTGGGATGGGCGGCGCTGCCGGACACAGCACGGGCCAGTACATCTACCTCGACAACTACGCGTTGACGACCGGCTCCGGCGTGCAGTGCACGTCCGACGCCGACTGCCCGAGCGGCAAAGTTTGCGGAAATGACAACGGGGCACACTTCGGTCGTGCCGCCACTGACGACGTCTGCTGGCCACCCATCTGCGTTCCGCCCGTTCCTGCCGCCAGTTGCGGAAGCGTCACGGCGCCTTGCGGAACCTGTGATTGCGGCTCCGTCTGCGCGACCAAGGCGTGCGGTGATGATCCAACGGACAGCTGTGGGGGGACCTGTGGTGGGTTCTGCCCGGACGGCCACGCCGGCTGCCAGAGCGATCTCGAATGCGCTCCAGGTTCGTTGTGCGGCTTCCACGTTGGCACGCGCTTCGGCTTCGCTTCGGATACGAATGTTTGTTGGCCTGCCGGTTGCGCCAGCCAGGCGCCGCAACTGGGGCAGCCGCCGCTCGCTGGCTGTGGCACTCCACCTGCGTGCGTGCCGGATTGCAGCGGCAATCGACTCGAAGATGGGTGTGGCGGATTCTGCATCAACCCCGTCGCACTGCAGCAGCGTGGGCCCGGCGGCTCGGTATTCACGCCGATCCCAATGATTCCACGAGGTGGCAACTTCTTTCCCGATCCGTTGCCTCAGCAGGCCACGGCGGGGGTCGGCGCTCTCCAAGGCACCTTCGAAGTAAGCGATCAGGGCACTGCGAACTACACGATTCCGATCGAGGTGCCGCCTGGTCGCCTTGGACTGCAGCCGAACCTGGCGTTGAAGTACCTTGGCACCAAGGCGAACGGCATGCTGGGCCTGGGGTGGGGCCTCACGGGGCTGTCGACCATCACCCGCTGCCGCTCGACGGAGGCGCAGCCGCCGTTCACGCTGCGACCAGTGATGCTGGATGACCAGGATCGCTTCTGTCTCGACGGCGAGATGCTCATCCAAGTCAAGGTCGCCTCAGGTACGCCGTATGGCGCGGACGGGGCGCAGTACGTGCTCGAAAAAGATACGACGAAGCTGCGCATCACGTCGCATTCGGAGCAGGGCTTCACGACTGGCTACTTCACTGCGCTGACGCGCGATGGCAGCACCCTCAGCTTCGGCAGAAATGACGCAGCAGTTGTGGCGTTAAACGGCGTGCGGCGCGTTTGGGCGCTCGAAGACGTCGAAGATTCCGCGCACAACTTCATGACCGTGCGCTACCTGCGCGTTACGGTCATCGGGCCACCGCGCGATCAAGGCTACAGCCCATCGCAGACCCCCACAGGGGAGCTTCTACCGCGCCTCATCTCGTACGGCGGTTCTCGCACTTCCGCGGGCACCGCCGCCGCGCGCGACGCCACGCGGTCCGTCTACTTCGACTACGATGAGAGGCCCGATCCGGCTCACCACTACACGGCCGGCGACCTTGGCTTCTCGAATTGGCGCATCAAGATGATCTCGACGTCCGTCAATGGCTTCCTGGTGAAGACCTACCGTGTCGACTACGAGTCACCATCGGCGGATTCGCCAGCTCCGGGCGCGATCCACACATCCAAGAAGCTACACTCGGTGACCGAGTGCGCCCCGGACTTCGTCGCCGGGGCGCAGGTGTGCAAGCCCGCGACTGTTTTCAATTATTATGCGGAGACGCTCGGGCTGACCTATCCGCTGCCGTCGTCGTGGCCTATCGACGGTCTAAGCATGATCGTCTTGGATGCCAATGGCGACGGGCGCGACGACCTGGCGTTTCCCGGTGTCGATACCGGGGTCCGACGTTTCCTCCTTTCCTCTTGGCGTGGCGGGAACCCTGGCGACGCAGAGTTCATCCCTGCCACCGATGCGGACGACACGATTGTGCTAACGACGCCGAGCCCGGCGGGTGTTCACTTCGATCAAGGCTCGGTCATCGATCTGAATCGGGACGGCAAGGATGACCTCATCCCCCTGGGCGTTCAGGCGCCCTTCCGAGTCTACTATTCGGAGAGCACGGAGAGTGAGGTGCATTGGCGCTCTGAGCTGCTCCCGATCCCATGGGATCAGAAGTCATGGATGTTCAAGCTTGGTGACTTTGATGGTGACGGTTTGAAGGATCTCGTAGCCGCGCGCTTTACGAACCCCGGACTCGAGACGAGCACGGAAATCTTCGCTGCCGGTTTTGAGTTGGCCATCTACAGGAACACTGGAGTGTCATTTGAGTCGCAACCAAGCGACACCTTCCACGCGGCCGCCCTCGACAATGCTGCGGGGTCGTATGGAATTGCGGTCTTCGACTACGATCTTGACGGAGATGACGACCTAATTCAGGTTGGCAGCGGCCCACTCTCGGTATGGGATCCGGCCACTCACAGCTGGAAAGTCCTATCCGATGAGGTCCCCTTCGGCGCACCCGTTGGAGACTTCAACGGGGACGGGCTCAAGGACTTCATGTGGCCCAGTGACCTCAGCCGTAACTTGGGCGGGGCGAACACCTCCATAAGGATCTGGTACAACACCGGCAAGGGCTTCAAGGACCAGCTCGTGTCGCTCACGGACCCAAGTGGAGCACCCGCGAGCATTTTTCCCTGGGTGCCCGCCGTCGTGGCCGACCTGGACGGCGACGGTGCCGACGACATTGTCGTTCGCCCCAGCAGTGGTGGGGGGCGAGCCGTGGTCCGTCTCATCGATCGAGCTCAAGGCCAGGTAATTTTGAATCCGGCTGGCTTTCCCCCCCTGAACCCCAAAGAGCAAGCCACCACGGCCGACCTCGATGGGGACGGATCGCAAGAAATCGTCTTTGTACATTCAGATACCGGCGAGCTCTCGTTCTCCACACCTGGCGCAGGAGTCGCCAATCTACTGCAAAGTGTCCAAGACGGACTCGGTCGCCGCGACACCGTCGCCTACGCCGCCGAAGAGCTGCACTTGCATGGAGATCAGCCACGCACCTACACGCCTGACGGATGCATGGGCGGCAACCTCACGTGCCTCCATCGCGTGGCGCCGCTGGTAAGCGACCATATCGAAGCCCAGGTCGACCCCGCGACGCAGGCGATCAAGCCCGGAGTCGAGACGCAGTTTACTTACGACGGGGCCGTGGTCGAGAGCGGTCGGCACGGCTGGTTCGGGTTCAGTCACCGGATCGCCGAAGTCGTTGGCCTCAGCACGACGATTACCGACTATCACACCGATGAGTACCTGTTCGCGGGTTTGCCCATCAAACAGGATGTGATCCGAACGAACGATGCGAGTAACTATTCATCGCCGGGAGTCCATCATGATGTTACCGACTATGTCTGGGTGTCAGGCAGGGGCCAGTCTGCAGACCCGGATGCGTCGAGCTTTCCGTTCCTTAGTCTATTGACCGAAACGCGTTTCGCGGACGATCGCTTTTACGTGCGAACGCAGAGGCAATTCTTCGCCGACACGTTCAACAACGTCTACCGCGAGACCGCGAGAACCTTCACACCGACGGCGCTCATCTCGCTGACAACCGTCGATACTCCACGTTTCAACGACGTCTACGGACACAAGATTGGCCTCATCGACTACATCCAAACCGAGAGCCAGCGCGGCGGTGACGATGTCACGCGGTTGACAAGATTCGAGTACGATTCGCGTGGCCTTGTAACCGCTTACACCCGTCAACCGGAGGCCGCTGGCACCGACGCCTATCAGCGGACGGTGTTGACCCCGAACGACTTTGGCGTGTCCGACTCGCGTTGTGTCATCACGAGCGACGGCATCGAAAAGCAGCGCTGCAAGATCATCGACCTCGATGATTGGTCGATCTACCCCACGGCCATCACCGAAGCGGGTGAGGACCTAACAACCGAGCTGACCTTTGGTGCAGAGGCCGGGCAACTGCTCGTGCGCACCGAGCCGAGTGGCGCGATGACGGAGGTCGCGTACGACTCGTTCGGCCGCCTGAGCTATGTCCACGGGCCAACCCGCCAGGGACCGGTCGGCTATTCTGCCGCCTCCCCGCAGCCGACCGACTTCTCCGACATCAAAGCCTGGGGCGCCCTCACGGTGGCCTCGCAGTTCGCCGGCGAAGGCTTCAAGTCGAGCACGTACGACGCGTTCGGGCACCCGGTGCAGTCGCACACCACGGGGCTCGACGACACCGTGGTCATCTCAGAAGCCTTGTACGACGACCTCGGGCGTCTCAAGACGGCGTCTTTGCCGCACGCTGCTGGGTCGACGAACCAAGGCCTTCGCCAGTACGGCTATGCCGCGAACGGCCTCTTGCGCTCCGTCACGGAGCCCGACAACAGCATTACCAACATCGAGGCCATCAACGCTGACAACGTCCTCCCCCTTTACGATGACTGGTTCGGAGATCTGGACGCGGTCGAGGCCACCGTCGTCGAGCTGCCAGGCGGCAACCGAAAGGTCTACGTCCGCGATCACGACGGCAACATCGTCCGAACATTCGACGATCCGAACGATCTCGGCGGCGAACGGCTAACCACGAGGTTCGACCACACCGCCTTCGACCTCGTCCGTGACGTCACTACGCTCAAAGACCACAGCCACTTCGCCTTCGATGTCGTTGGACGTCCGAACGGTGTCAGCTCGACCTCCACCGGCGCTCGCACCCGCGTCTTCTCCGGTTTCGACGAGCTGGTGAGCGAAACCGACGCCAACAGCTACCAGGTCGCCTACGAGTACGACAGCGTCGGCCGCGTCACAAACGAGAAGGATTCGGACCAGAACATCATCGCCAAATGGGAGTACGACGGCGCCACAGGCAGCGGCCTGGGCGAGCCCTTCCGTTCCTTCCGTCGTTCCACTCCGACCACAACAGCCGGCACCTGGACCGAATACGAGTACGAAACCGGCACGCGCGCCCGACCTGTCGCGACGACGCAGCGCATTGGCGCCGATCTCGACACCCCTGAGTCCGATGGGGAGGTGTTCCGAACCAGCGTTAGCTACAAGCTCAACGCGCCCGGCCAGGTCGACACGCTCACTTATCCGAGCAACGGCGGCACCTTCAAGGTGCAGCACGACTACGACGAGGGTGGCAACCTACGGTCAATCTATCCGTTCGGAGACGCCAGCCACCCCTACTGGCATCTCGTCGCCGCCGATCAAGGACTGCGCGCCAAGGACGAGCTCTTCGGCAACGGCGTGGAAACGCTGCGCGGCTACCACTACCTTGGCGACAACGACGCCAACTGCGCTCAGGACCCGAGCCTGTCCTGCGCGCCCGGCCTGCTCGCCAGCATCTCGACGACGAAGCCCGACGGATCCTCGCTGCAACAGGTCGGTCTCGGCAACGATCGCAACGGCAACATCCGTCGGCTTTCCGAGAGCGGGGCCGGAGCTGGAGCCGGAGTTCGTTCCTTCCGCTACGACGGCCTCGATCGCCTCACCAACGAGAGCGTCCTCTCCGCCGCGGGCTTGGCGACCGTCAAAGACTACCTCTACGACCCCGTCGGCAATCTTCGCTATGTGACCGATCAAGTCGGAACCACAGAATACATCTTCAACCCGAGCAACCGTCGCCTCGACAGCTTCGGCGACACCATCTACTCCTACGACAACAACGGAAACCAGACCGAGCGCCTCGGCTCGCTCGTCGCCGGTTCACACCAACACCTCGACCTGAACGACTTCGAAATGCCCTGGCACATCAGCCAAGGCGGCAGCGGCACCGACCACGACATCTTCTTGGAATACACCGCCGACCAGGACCGCATCCTCAAACGCGAGGTACTCCCCGGTGGCGACAAGCTCACCACCACCATCGACGACCTCTACGAGCGCGTCACGACCCCGAACAGCACCGAACACCACTACAAAATCTACGGAGGCCTCGGCCAAGTCGCAGAAATCACCCGCCACACCGCCAACGAAGCCGGCACCACCACCTACCTGCACGGCGACCATCTTGGCTCCACGCGGCTCCTCACAGACGCCGCAGGCAACCGCATCGAAGCCCGAGACTTCGAACCGTTCGGCAAAGAGAAGTCACCCGTCGATTGGAACTCCACCAACATCAAGAGCGGCTTCACCGGCCAAAGCCAAGACAACGACCTCGGCCTCGTCAACATGAAGGGACGGCTGTACGACCCGGCGATTGGGAGGTTTATTAGCGCGGATCCGTTCGTGTCCAATCCATTCAGTGCGTCGGGTTGGGATCGGTACGCGTATGTGGAGAACAATCCGCTCTCGCGAATAGATCCGTCCGGATTCGACTGGGGTTTCGCTGACCTCAACGCTAGGGAGTACGGGGTCAATCTCGGCTCAACTGGTTCGGGCGGACACAACCCGGGCAGTCGTCAGGGCCAGGGTGCCTCCTCCGGCGGTGGTCATGCCCCGTCGTCATCGGGCGCGAGTGGGGGCGCGGGCTCGCCGCAAGCAACTGGGCCGTCGGGCCCCACGAGCGGACCGAGCGGGGCCGGCGGTCCTGCGATGGGTCAACCAGCTATCGCCCATCCAGGAAACCACCCGGTTGCGCCGCAGCCCACCGCGCAGCCGACCCCGCCCGGGCAATCGAATACCACTGGCGACCCGGCATATTGGGCCGCGGACCCTGGCCGGGGCCGTGACTTCCACCTGGCATTGGACCTTCCCAAAGACCCGTCTGGCTTGTCGCCAGAGTGGACCGAGGATCCCTCGCACAAGCATCCGAACGGCAGTCGGTGGCGGCATCCAAGTGGGGACTACCTGGACTTTCACAAGGCTCAACCGGGCAAGCCCGGACAGCGAGGTAAGAATCACTGGCACCGGAACGGCGCAAAGAAGCATCTGGCGCCGGGAACTGTCGTGCCCGATCCTTCCCCAATGAGTGTCGAGCCAAATCAGTCCGATGCGCCGCCCTCGGAGTCGCCCGACCCAGCGGCACCCGGCTCCGACCGCGGGCCCCTCACGATACTTGGCGATATGCTCGAGCGCATCCTAGGTGGCTCACTTCTCCTCTTAGACGCATCGCCTTCCGGTTCGCCGAGCCCTCCAACTTCGAAATAGGCGCCGTCTCTGCCTGCGCCGCTGGGAGATCAGCCCTTCATGGATGACCGAGACTTGGAAGCAATCGAATGGCACGACGGAACACTTGAAACAATCTCAGTATCGCCTGGGACGCTCGTGTTCAAATTTTCGGAGTGTTTCGTTTACAGGAAGAGGGCCCCTGAGATTTATGACGTCGAGACGTGTGAAAGTCGGCTAGCACTTCTGAACCTCGTCGAGCTTCGGATTGTCGGCGTCATTGATTCAGAGGCGGAGGTTAGCGACTGCACAATTCTATCGGAGCAGGACCCGATGTCACTGTCAGACCTTCTGGCGGGTTCGAGGAGCGGGCATCTCGAGCTAGTCCTGACAAACTCCAGCACGGTCCATGCCACGTTCGGTAGTGCCCGCCTTGAGCTGATCCCACCATACACATTCCTAGAAATTTGGGAGGGTCCGCTGGTGAGTGATGATTGAGCAATCCGGGCCCGAAGTGCGCCGCGCGCGCAACCGCAGCGTAGCCCCGTGCGAAAACTCGATCCTCCAGAAATCATGCAGACGTTTCACGGTGGCGCAGTAGCAACAGGCACTGCGATTTGATAAGCTCGCCGCGCCCTGCCAGCAGCTGTTACGCCCCGCTCACGATCCTTGCCAACTGAGCGACAAGAACGCGCCGAGCGAACAGCGCGGCGCGTTCTCGCACTAGCGAGCTTACCCAGCGAGAGCCTTACGGACGAGCTCCAGAGATTTGTCAGGCTGCGTGAGCACCAGCTGGGCCGGGAGCCGCAACACCATGAAGCCAGCTTTGGTGAGCCTGCGGTCGCGCCGCGCGTCCGCCCTGCGGCGAGCCGGCACGGCGTGGTACAGGCCGTCGACTTCCACGACGAGCTTGGCCGTCGGAGCGTAGAGGTCAACGATGCAGGAGCCGAGCAACACAACCTGCCGGCGAAAGTGCACGCCACACAGCCCCGCCCGAAGCAGACGCCAGAGAGCCCGCTCTGAAGGAGTGCCCGACTGGCCCCAAGCCTCGGCACCCATGGTCAACCAGTCACCCCGCGAGCGGAGCGAGCTTCGTCCGTCGCCGTGCCACTTCCGCCAAGCGCCTACTTCCCTCACGTGCGCGCAGCACGGGGCGCAGTGAAGCAAAGCGCCGTCTCATCACCCGTAAGGATTAGCGCCCCGTGTGAGCACACGTTTGAGGGAAGTCGGCGAGCGCAGCGAGACGGATGGGAGCAGCCCAGACCTTGGCCTCGTCAACATGAAGGGACGGCTCTACGACCCGGCGATCGGGAGGTTCATCAGCGCGGATCCGTTCGTTTCGAATCCGATGAGCGCCCTGGGGTGGGATCGGTACGCGTATGTCGAGAACAATCCGTTGGCGTTCGTCGATCCAAGCGGGTTCGATCCGTATCAGATTTACAACAACGACCAGCACTACGAGTTCGAATGGAGTCCACCGGCGGCCGGAGCATCGGGAAGTCGACAGGGTCAGGGTCAGGCGTCCGGCGGTGGTCATGCCCCGTCGTCATCGGGCGCGAGCGGGGGCGCGGGCTCGCCACAAGCGACTGGTCCATCGGGCCCCACGAGCGGACCGAGCGGAGCCGGCGGGCCTGCGATGGGTCAACCAGCTATCGCCCATCCAGGAAACCACCCGATTGCGCCGCAGCCCACCGCCCAGCCGACCCCGCCCGGGCAGTCGAATACTGCGGAGGGGTCGGGTTGCAATCAGGCCTGCAAGGATATTCCGAACTCGGGGACGGCTCCGACAGTGCCGACTCTCCTGAACAACCCGACGTTCCAGATCGTTGACACATCGGAGACTTTGAAGACCGAACTTACGATCGGTATGGCCATCGGCGATGCCCCCGCTGCGATAGAGGGCCTGATCGAGATAGGCATTTCTGTGACCGGAAGGGGACTAGCGGCGGGGGCGCGCGCCAACATGCCCGCGTGGCGTAGGATCGCCATCGACATGAAGGAAATTGCGAGTGGGCACATGCCAGGCGGCATTCGGCTCGCACCCGGGAATAAGAAGGATATCTTCCATGGCATGACCGAGAAGCAAGTGGAGCGGGCGGTGCGGAATGCCTATCGTTACGGCACGGTCCTCAAATCTCAAGGCGAACGAGTTTTCGTCAGAGGCCCATTCGGGAACGGCACTATCGAGATGTGGGTCAACCGAGCCACGAAGGAGATCGAAACAGCGTGGCCCAAGTAGAAGGCATGGATGATGCGAATCGTGTTTGATGAATCCACGCTCGAGCAGGGCGAAAACGTAGGTCGTTCGATCACCGGCGTGCTCTATTTTGACTTCAGTGGTTTCTTCTTTCCCGGCGATGGCTGGAGCGACTTTGTTGTAGTCATCCTAACGTGGTGGTTGAGTGCGTTGGAGAGGCTCGAACGAGGCGTTGAGTGTGAAGGCGTCCTCCGCTTCATGGACGGCCCGTACTGGATTGCCGTCGCCGCGCGTGACGGGGATGTCGTGCTACTGCGCTGCACCGAGGATCGAAGGGGCGTAGGCGTTGTGCATGAGGAACAAGTGAGTCTGTCCGAGCTCGGGCGAGAGGTGCGGAGGATAGCCAAACAGGTTGCGTCAGCATGCCAGCGACGCCGCATCGACTCGAGCGACGTTGACGTCCTAAGAAGGTATTTTCCTGGCTGATTTCGCAAAGAAGACCCCGCCGACTTCCCCCACGTGCGCGCAGCGCAGGGGCCATCGTCGCGCGGCGTCGTTGCGTCACCCGGCGGAGTGATTGCCACGCAAGAGCACGAGGCACTGCGATTTGATAAGCTCGCCCCGACAGCAGCGGTCACGCACCGCTCGCGATCCTTGCCAACTGAGCGACAGAAAAGTGTCGAGCGAGGAGCGCGGCGCGCTCCGCAGCTAGCGCGCCTGCGTCGCGAGAGCCCTTGCGGACGACCTGCAGAGCTTTGTCAGGCTGCTCAAGCGCTCAAGCACCAGCTGGGCCGGGAGCCGCAACACCGTGAAGCCAGCTTTGGTGAGCCTGCGGTCGCGCCGCGCGTCCGCCCTGCGGCGCCCCGGCACGGCGTGGTACAGGCCGTCGACTTCCACGACGAGCTTGGCCGCCGGAGCGTAGAGGTCAACGATGCACGAGCCGAGCAACACAACCTGCCGGCGAAAGTGCACGCCGCACAGCCCCGCCCGAAGCAGACCCCAGATGGCGCGCTCTGAAGGAGTGCCCGACTCCCGCATGGCACTTGCGTGACCCCGAAGCTTAAGCGGGCGGCTAAGTGATGCGGAATTGGCTGATTTCATGCAGGAGCCTCCTTTTGGCGCGCGGCCAGACGAAGCCCCCCAAGCGCAGGCCGCATGCCGCGCGCAGCCGTACGCCGGTGTTTCAGCGCGCTCCAGACCTGCGCGGCATTCGGCGTGCGCGCTCTCGCGAGGCTGGCCGCGCGCCAAAAGGAGGCGCTTGAAATCACGCCGCCGTCATCACGACTGTGACGCTCTCGGCGTTCGAGCCGCCGAGCCATCACCCGCGCGCGCCACGGCCCCAAGCCTCGGCACCCATGGTCAACTCGTCACCCCCGCGAGCGTAGCGAGCTTCCTCCGTCGCCGTGCCACTTCCGCCAAGCGTCTACTTCCCTCACGTGCGCGCAGCACGGGGCGCAGTGAAGCAAAGCGCCGTCTCATCACCCGTAAGGATTAGCGCCCCGTGTGAGCACACGTTTGAGGGAAGTCGGCGAGCGCAGCGAGACGGATGGGAGCAGCCCCGGCTTCACCGGCCAAAGCCAAGACAACGACCTCGGCCTCGTCAACATGAAGGGACGGCTGTACGACCCGGCGATTGGGAGGTTTATTAGCGCGGATCCGTTCGTCGCGAATCCGATGAGCGCCCTGGGGTGGGATCGGTACGCGTATGTCGAGAACAATCCGTTGGCGTTC
>Ga0307508_10006608_pt1 | contig 10890 bp, 8 predicted proteins | sample 9_EM_MG_FD_203089 | JGI IMG/M metagenome (GOLD analysis project Ga0307508, IMG submission 203089) | Populus trichocarpa ectomycorrhiza microbial communities from riparian zone in the Pacific Northwest, United States - 9_EM | ecosystem: Host-associated > Plants > Roots > Unclassified | place...
AACAGGAGCAGCACCCACCAGCGTTCGCCGGCGTAGGGGCGCAGGTTCTCCAGCCAGCCGATCGGAGACAGCCAGGTCAGGACGGACGAGCCGTTGTCCGTCGCGGAGTCGCCCGCCGCCCGCAGCACGAAGGCGGCACCCAGGACCGCCGCCGTCAGACCGCGGGCCAGCCGCGCGCTCTCGGTCAGCTGGGCGACGATCGCCGCCATCGTGGCGAAGACCATGCCGACGCCCGCGATGCCCAGCCCGAAGGCCACGGATCCGGAGGCTCCATAGCCGGCCAGACCGGCCGCAACCAGCAGTGCCAGTACGGCATTTGCGACCGCCGCCGTCAGCAGCGCGGCCGTCAGCGAGGCCCGGCGGCCCACCATCCCGGACGCCACCAGCTCCTGGCGGCCGCTCTCCTCCTCGTCCCTGGTGTGCCGTACGACGAGGAGGAGGCCCGTCACGGCGGCCAGGGCGCCGGCGTAGACGCCGACCCGCCAGGCCGTCAGGGCGCCGACCGAGTCGTCGAAGACCGGGCCGATCAGGGCACGCAGCGAGGAGTTGGTCGCCATCTGGTGCATGAGGTCGTCGCGTTGGGCCTGGGTGCCGTACAGGTTCTTCAGCGTGTTCGGCATGGACAGGACCATGAGCGCGTTGACCCCGACCCAGATCGGGATCGTCAGGCGGTCGCGGCGCAGGGCGAACCGCAACAGGGTTCCGGTGCCGGCCAGTTGGCGCGTGCCGCCGGACCGTACGGCGAAGGCCGTGGCGGTCATCGGGCCGCCACCTCCTCCTCTTCCCGGTCCTCCTGGTAGTGCCGCAGGAACAGCTCCTCCAGGGTCGGCGGCGTCGACGTCAGGGACCGTACGCCCGACTCGCTCAGCGAGCGCAGGACGGCGTCCAGTTTGTCGGTGTCGACCTGGAGGCGGACGCGATGACCCTGTACGTCGAGGTCGTGGACGCCGGGAAGGTGCGCCAACCCGTTGGGGGCACCGGCCAGTTCGGCCGTCACGCTCGTCCGCGTCAGGTGGCGCAGCTCGGCGAGAGAACCGCTCTCCACCGTGCGGCCCTTGCGGATGATGCTCACCCGGTCGCAGAGCTCCTCGACCTCGCTGAGGATGTGGGAGGACAGGAGGATGGTCCGGCCCCGGTCCCGCTCCTCCTCCACGCAGCGCTGGAAGACCTCCTCCATCAGCGGGTCCAGGCCCGATGTCGGCTCGTCCAGGATCAGCAGGTCGACGTCCGAGGCGAGCGCGGCGACCAGGGCGACCTTCTGCCGGTTGCCCTTGGAGTAGGTGCGGCCCTTCTTGGTGGGGTCCAGCTCGAAGCGCTCGATCAGGTCGGCGCGGCGCTTGCTGTCGAGGCCGCCGCGGAGACGGCCGTAGAGGTCGATGACCTCGCCACCCGACAGATTCCTCCAGAGCGTCACGTCACCGGGGACGTACGCGATCCGGCGGTGCACCTCCACCGCGTCCTTCCAGGGGTCGCGGCCCAGCACCTGGGTGGCGCCGGAGTCGGCGTGCAGCAGGCCGAGCAGGACGCGGATGGTGGTGGATTTGCCGGCGCCGTTCGGGCCGAGGAAGCCGTGGATCTCGCCGGTCTCGACGTCCAGGTCGAGGCCGTCGAGGGCGTGTGTCCTGCCGAACGACTTGTGGAGTCCGGAGACGGTAATTGCCTTCGTCATGGTTCAGAACGTACGCTTCTTTCAGAAATTTGTGAAGTTAAGGAAGTCTATGAACACCGGTTAGGGTGGTGGGATGACGGAGTCGAAGGCGGTGGGGCAGGGCCCCAGGGATCCGGAGTCGGTCTCACGGTTCGTGGAGCACTTCGCCGCGCAGCTCGTGGAGGCCGGTCTGCAGCGCATGCCGGCCCGGGTGTTCGCCGCGTTGCTCTCCTCCGACAGCGGCGCCAGGACCTCGGCCGAGCTGGCCGAGCAACTGCAGATCAGCCCGGCCGCCGTGTCGGGAGCGGTGCGCTATCTCGCGCAGGTGCACATGCTGTCGCGCGAGCGGGAGCCGGGTTCGCGGCGGGAGCGGTACCGGGTGCACAGCGACCAGTGGTACGAGGCCCTCACCAGCCGCGAGGCGATCATCAAGCGCTGGGAGGAAGCCCTGCGCGAGGGCGTGGCCAGCCTGGGCGCCGAGACACCGGCGGGGCGCAGGCTGGCCGAGACCCTCGCGTTCTTCGAGTTCATCGAGGGGGACGTGGCGGGGTTGATGGAGCGGTGGCGGATCGAGCGCGAGAAGCAGTTCGGGACGTGACGGACGGCCAGGCGGTCTGGGCGAGGTCCGGCGCGTCCCCGCGCCCCGTAAGAGGCGCGGGGAACTGCGCGACCGGCCCCCACCGGGTCCGCACGATCATCACCGCACTTCCGCCGGCGGAGCGCTCAGCGTTCCTTCGTCTCCTCCAGCACCGTCCGCCCGAGCAGCGCGTACCGCTCGGGCGCGTACCGCTTCAGGTACTGCGCGTACCCGAGGCCCGTCGCCGCGACCAGGGCGACCAGCCAGGGCGTCGCCTTCAGGACCAGTGAGCCGGACTCGGCGCCGGCCGCGACCCCCATGTTGGACACCAGCAGGACGACCACCGCGAGCATCGCGATACCGCCGATGAGCGGGGCGGCGAAGGTCTTGAACCAGTGCCGGCTCTCGGGGTGGTGCTTGCGGAAGTAGACCAGCACCGCGAACGAGCACACCGCCTGCACGATCAGGATCGCCATCGTGCCGAGGATGGCCAGCAGCACGTAGAGGGCGTTGTACGGGTCCTTGCCCGCGACCCAGAACGCACCGATCAGCACGGCGGAGACGACCGTCTGGACCAGGCCCGCGATGTGCGGGGAGCCGTGCCTGGCATGGGTGCGGCCGACCGTGTTCTTCAGCGACGGCAGGACGCCCTCGCGGCCCAGCGCGTACATGTAGCGGGCGGCGCAGTTGTGGAAGGCCATGCCGCAGGCGAGCGAGCCGGTGATCATCAGCCACTGCATGACGTCGACCGCCCAGTGGCCGACGTAGTGCTCGGTGGGGTTGAAGAAGAGGGCGAGCGGGTTCGCGGACGAGGCGGCCTTCACGGCCTCCGTCTCGCCGTTGCCGATGATGGCCATCCAGGAGACGAAGACGTAGAAGACACCGACGCCGAGGACCGAGACCATCGTCGCCTTGGGGATGATCTTCTTCGGGTCGCGGGACTCCTCGCCGTACATCGCCGTCGACTCGAATCCGACCCACGACCAGAAGGCGAAGAAGAGGCCGAGGCCGGCGGATGTCCCCTTGAACGCGTTGACCGGGTTGACCGGGCCGAAGGTGAAGCCGTGCGGGCCGCCGCCGTGCAGGGCGACCGAGATCGCCATCGCGGCGAGGACGGTCACCTCGGTGGCGAGGAGGACGACGAGCAGCTTCTCGGCGACCGAGACGCCGAACCAGGTGCCCGTCGCGTTGACGACGAGCATCAGGATCGCGAAGGCCCACCACGGGATGTCGAGTCCCGTCTGGTCCTTGAGAGTTCCGGTGGCGAAGGTCGAGAAGATGCCGATGAGGGCCGGCTCGAACACGACGTACGCGAAGGTGGCCAGCAGCCCCGAGGCGAGTCCGACGGTGCGGCCGAGGCCGTAGGAGATGAAGCCGTAGAAGGCGCCGGTGGACGTGATGTGCTTCGCCATCGACGTGAATCCGACGGAAAAGATTGCCAGGACTACCATTGCGACGAGATAGCTCGCCGGGGCTCCGATGCCGTTGCCGGACGACACCATGAAGGGCACGTTGCCCGTCATCGCGGTGATCGGCGCGGCGGTCGCGACGGCCATGAAGACCACGCCGAGCAGGCCGATGGCATTGGGCTTCAGCCGGTGAACCGTGCCTGTCTCGCCTGTATCGCCCGTCTTCGCCGCGGGGGCGACTCCCTCGTCAACTGCCATCGGGGTGGCCCCTCTCCTACTGGTCGGCTGATGTGCGCTGGACCGGAACTCTGTCTCCCGAATGAGTCGGTCAAGGGTGTCGGCGCGTTAAATGTTTGTCAACCAGACCTTTAGAAATCTGGCGGCAACAAGGGGCTCGTACGGTCGCCGCCATGAGCCCGTACTGCGCCACCCTCGGCGGCCACCGCTACCGCTTCGACTCCCTCGCGCGCCTGCTCGCCGCCGCGAGCCCCGAGCGCTCCGGCGACCGTCTCGCCGGGCTCGCCGCCGGCAGCGCGCAGGAACGGGTGGCCGCGCGCTGGGCCCTGGCGGAGGTGCCGCTCGCGGCCTTCCTCGCCGAGCCGGTGATCCCGTACGAGACCGACGACGTGACCCGGCTGATCGTGGACACGCACGACGCGGCGGCGTTCGCGCCGGTGGCGGGCATGACGGTCGGCGGGTTCCGGGAGTGGCTGCTGTCCCAGGCGGCGGACGCGCAGGCACTGGCGGCGGTGTCGCCCGGACTGACGCCGGAGATGACGGCCGCGGTGTCCAAGCTGATGGGGAACGCCGACCTGGTGGCCGTCGCCCGCAAGGTGCGGGTGGTGACGGCGTTCCGCTCGACGATCGGGCTGCCGGGCCGGCTGGCCACCCGCCTTCAGCCCAACCACCCCACGGACGACCCGGCGGGAGTGGCGGCGGCGCTGCTCGACGGCCTGCTGCTCGGCTCCGGCGACGCGGTGATCGGCATCAACCCGGCCACCGACAGCCCGAAGGCGGTACGGGACCTGCTGGAGCTCCTCGACGGCGTGATCCAGCGGTACGCCATCCCCACCCAGTCCTGCGTGCTGTGCCATGTCACGACGAGCGTGGACCTGATGGAGCGCGGCGCCCCGGTGGACCTGGTCTTCCAGTCCATCGCGGGCACGCAGGCGGCCAACGCGTCCTTCGGCGTGACGCTGGGGCTGCTCGACGAGGCGCACGAGGCGGCGCGCGGGCTCGACCGGGGGAGTGCCGGGCGCAACGTCATGTACTTCGAGACCGGCCAGGGCAGCGCCCTCTCGGCGGACGCGCACCACGGAGTGGACCAGCAGACGGTCGAGGCACGGGCGTACGCGGTCGCCCGCCGCTACGACCCCCTGCTGGTGAACACGGTGGTGGGCTTCATCGGCCCGGAGTACCTCTACGACGGCCGGCAGATCCTCCGCGCCGCCCTCGAAGACCACTTCTGCGGCAAACTGCTCGGCCTGCCCATGGGTCTGGACATCTGCTACACGAACCACGCGGACGCCGATGACGACGACGTCGCGACCATGCTGACCATGCTCGGCGTCGCGGGCGCGTCCTTCGTGATCTGCACCCCGGGCGGCGACGACATCATGCTCAACTACCAATCCGCCTCGTACCACGACGCGTTGTACCTGCGCGAGGTGCTCGGCCTGCGCCCGGCGCCGGAGTTCGAGGCGTGGCTGGAGTCGATCGGGCTGCTGGACGAGCGGGGTTCGATCCGGGACGTGTCGTCCGACACGGCCCATCCCCTGACGGCGATCGGAAGGGAACTGGCCGCATGACGGACAGTCAATTGACCGAATCCACGGCGGACCTGGCGCTGTGGGCCGCGATGCGCCGGCACACCCAGGCCCGGATCGGCCTCGGCCGCGCGGGCTCCGCCCTGCCCACCCGGCACCGGCTGGAACTCCAGACCGCGCATGCGGCCGCCCGGGACGCGGTGCACTCGCCGTTCGACCCCGACGCGGTCGCGGCGGGGCTGACGGGCATGCCGACGATACGGGTCCGCAGCGCCGCCGGTGACCGGCTCACCTACCTGCAACGCCCCGACCTGGGCCGCCGCCTGCACCCCACGGACCGCGCGCACCTGCCCGCCGGCGACTGGGACGTCGTCTTCGTCGTCGCCGACGGGCTGTCCAGCCGGGCGGTGCACGAGCATGCGGCGGCGATGGTGCGGGAGACGGCGGCGCGGCTGCCGTCCTGGCAGATCGCCCCCGTCGTCCTCGCCGAACAGGCCCGGGTGGCCCTCGGCGACGACATCGCGCACATGATGGGCGCGGCGATGGTGGTCGTCCTGGTCGGCGAACGCCCCGGCATGTCGGCGGCGGACTCCCTGGGCGCGTACCTCACGTACCGGCCGACGCCGGGCGTGACGACGGACGCCGACCGGAACTGCCTGAGCAACATCCGGCCGCCGCTGGGGCTGACGTACGAGCTGGCGGCGGGGAAGCTGGCGGGGTTGATGGGGAGGGGGCGGGAGTTGGGGGTTACCGGGGTGGGGCTGAAGGACGACTCGGAGGCGCTGCCGGGATAGCGGGGGCTCAGCGGGGCATGGCTCGGTGCAGTTCGCGGGCCCGTTCGCGCTGCGGGCCCGTCCGGTCCCGGTGGTTGCGCAGCGGTACCTGTACGTCCGTCCCCGCACGCCCCCTGTTTTCACGCGGCGCCGCTCACCCTGACGGCACCGTAAGCCCCCAAGCCCCCTCCCAGACCGTCCACGTCCGCCTCCGCACCGGCCCCCACACCCCCGCATCCGCCCGGTACCGGAAATCCGCCCCGGACACGGTCACGACCCGGCCCTCCGCCCGTAGCGGCGAAGCCTCCGCGCCCACCGACAGCGGACGTACCTCGACCTCGGCCAGCCCGGAGGCGCCCGGCGTGACGGACAGCCCCTCCAGCGGCTGGTTCAGGTCCACCAGCGTCACCCCGTCGACCTCCACCCGCAGCCGGGCGGGCCGGGGTGCGGGGATCGGGGTCTCGCGGGTGGGCACCAGGGTCCGTACGAGGGACTGGGCCGTCCGCAGCCATGGGCGCCCCGCCTCCACCGACGGCGCCTGCACCTGCGCGGTCACCGGCGGAATGCGCAGCGCGCCCAGCACCACCCCGTCGCTCTCGTCGACCAGGAGGTCCATGCGCCGCACGACCCCGTCGAGCACCGCCCGCGCCGCCGCGACGGCCCCCGTGGGCACCCCCAGCGACCGTGCCACCGACAGCGCGGCACCCACCGGCACCACCGACAGGGCACATCCGGCCAGGTCCCGTTGCCGGTGCAGCAGGGACACGGCGCGTACCAGTGCGCGGTCGTCGCCCACGACCACCGGCCGCCGCGACCCCCGCCGGGCCAGCGCCCGGGCAAACTCCTCGGGCCCCTCCGGCAGACACACCTTCGTCTGCGCACCCGCGCTGAGCACGTCTTTTGCGATACGTACCGACTCCCCGTCCGTCCGCCGGGCGACCGGATCGATGACGACCAGCAGCTGTTCGGAAGTCGCGGAAGTCGCCACCTCGGTCCTGCCTCGCTTCCTCGGGTAGCATCTTTGTGCAAGAGCCCCTTGCGCTATTGCGCCAGGGGCTTCGTCTATTCCGGGGCATCCGGTCCGACGGGTTGCGACCAACGAGGGTCGCCGGTGTACGAGGCACAAGCCGTGCCGCGTACGCCCCTGACCTTGGACATGCCCCGCCCGGAAGGGGTGTACGCGCGTGCCCGCACTTGTGCTGCTCGGTGCTCAGTGGGGTGACGAAGGCAAGGGAAAGGCGACGGACCTGCTAGGTGGTTCCGTCGACTATGTGGTGCGCTACCAGGGCGGCAACAACGCCGGCCATACGGTAGTCGTGGGCGATCAGAAGTACGCCCTTCACCTCCTCCCTTCCGGGATCCTCACACCGGAGTGCACTCCGGTCATCGGCAATGGTGTCGTCGTCGACCCGTCGGTCCTGTTCTCCGAGCTGGACGGGCTGAACGAGCGCGGCGTCGACACGTCCAAGCTCCTCATCAGCGGCAATGCCCACATCATCACGCCGTACCACGTGACGGTGGACAAGGTGACGGAACGCTTCCTCGGGAAGCGGAAGATCGGAACCACCGGCCGCGGCATCGGGCCGACCTACGCGGACAAGATCAACCGCGTCGGCATCCGCGTGCAGGATCTCTACGACGAGTCGATCCTCACCCAGAAGGTCGAGGCGGCCCTCGACGTCAAGAACCAGATGCTCACCAAGCTCTACAACCGGCGCGCGATCGCCATCGACCAGGTGGTCGAGGAGCTGCTGGGCTACGCCGACAAGCTCGCGCCGTACGTCGCCGACACGGTCCTGGTGCTGAACCAGGCGCTGGAGCAGGACAAGGTGGTCCTCTTCGAGGGCGGCCAGGGCACGCTCCTCGACATCGACCACGGCACCTATCCCTTCGTGACGTCCAGCAACCCCACCGCGGGTGGCGCGTGCACGGGCGCCGGTGTGGGCCCGACGAAGATCAGCCGGGTCATCGGCATCCTCAAGGCCTACACGACCCGTGTCGGCTCGGGTCCCTTCCCGACCGAGCTCTTCGACGAGGACGGCGACGCGCTGCGCCGCATCGGCGGCGAGCGGGGTGTGACGACGGGGCGCGACCGGCGCTGCGGCTGGTTCGACGCGGTGATCGCCCGGTACGCGACCCGGGTCAACGGCCTGACCGACTTCTTCCTCACCAAGCTCGACGTCCTCACCGGCTGGGAGCAGATCCCGGTCTGTGTGGCGTACGAGATCGACGGCAGGCGCGTCGAGGAACTCCCGTACTCGCAGAGCGACTTCCACCACGCGAAGCCGGTCTACGAGACGCTGCCGGGCTGGTCGGAGGACATCACCACGGCGAAGTCCTTCTCCGACCTCCCCAAGAACGCCCAGAACTACGTCAAGGCGCTGGAGGAGATGTCCGGCGCCCCGATCTCCGCGATCGGCGTGGGGCCGGGCCGGGACGAGACGATCGAGATCAACTCGTTCATCTAGCGCGGCATCGCCGCAAAACCCCTTCCATGGGCCGGTCTTGGACTTCCTTGACCGGCCCATGGGCTGTTCCTGGTTCCGCACGGAAGTGACGGAAGGCAACTATCTACGCGGGTAGTCCCGCACGGCACATCAGCCACCCCGCCTCCCAGGAGCCTCGTATGCCCGTCCCTTCCATGAACCGTCGCGAGTTCGTGCAGAAGTCGGCCGTCACCGGCGCGGCCGTGGCCGTCGCGGGGACGGCCGCGGCCCCGTCCGCCCAGGCCGCCGACCGCAAGCCCGAAAAGGCCCCCAGGACCTGGTCGTTCTCCATCCTGGGCACCACCGACCTGCACAGCCACGTCTTCGACTGGGACTACTACCTGGACAAGGCGTACTCCGACAGCAAGGGCAACTCCGTCGGTGTCGCCCGCGTCGCCACCCTCATCAAGCAGCAGCGCGCGGCCAAGGGCGAGGAGCACGTCCTGCTCGTCGACGCCGGCGACATCATCCAGGGCACCTCGCTGGCCTACTACTTCGCGCGCGTCGACCCCATCACCGGCAAGGACGGCAAGAAGGGGCCCGCACACCCCATGGCCGTCGCCATGAACCACATGCGCTACGACGCCGCCGCGCTCGGCAACCACGAGTTCAACTACGGCATCGAGGTGCTGCGGAAGTTCGAGCAGCAGTGCCGCTTCCCGCTGCTCGGCGCGAACGCCCTCGACGCGAAGACCCTGCGGCCGGCCTTCCCGCCGTACACCGTGAAGCGGATCTGCGTGCCGGGCGCGCCGGACATCAAGGTCGGCATCCTCGGGCTCACCAACCCCGGCATCGCGCTGTGGGACAAGGACAACGTCAGCGGCAGGATGGTCTTCCCGGGGCTCGTCGAGCAGGCGAAGAAGTACGTGCCGCGCCTGCGCGCGCTCGGCTGTGACGTCGTCTTCCTCACCGACCACTCGGGCCTCGACGGGTCGACTTCCTACGGCGACGCGCTCCCGTATGTCGAGAACGCCTCCAACCTCGTCGCCGAGCAGGTCCCCGGCATCGACGCGATCCTGGTCGGCCACACCCACGTCGAGGTGTCCTCGTACACCGTCAAGAACGAGGAGACCGGCGCGGACGTGCTGCTCTCCGAGCCGTACTGCTGGGGCTACCGGCTGAGCGTCTTCGACTTCGAGCTCGAACTGCACCACGGGCAGTGGAAGGTGACGAAGAAGACGGCCCAGACCCTCAACCCGAACACCGTGGACGAGGACCCGGAGATCAAGAAGCTCCTGGAGGCCGACCACGAGCTGGTCGTGAAGTACGTCAACACGGCCGTCGGCACCTGCACCGAGGACCTCTCGGCGGCCGAGTCCTGCTGGAAGGACGTGCCCATCATGGACTTCATCCACCAGGTCCAGACGGAGACGGTGAAGGCCGGCCTGTCGGCGTCCGACGCCGCACTCCCGCTGATCTCCGTCGCCGCGCCCTTCAGCCGGACCGCCGACATCCCGGCCGGCAGCGTGACCATCAAGGACATCGCCGGGCTCTACATCTACGACAACACCCTGTACGGCAAGAAGCTCACCGGCGCCCAGCTCAAGGACTACCTGGAGTACGCGGCGAAGTACTACCACCAGGTCCCGTCGGGCACGAAGGTCGACACCTCGACGCTGACGAACGCCAACAGCTTCTGGGACTACATGTACGACACCGCGGCCGGCGTCTCGTACGACATCGACATCGCGCAGGCGGAGGGCTCGCGGATCAAGAACCTCACGTACAACGGCGCGGCGGTGACGGACGACCAGGTCTTCGTCGTGGCGGTCAACAACTACCGGGCGAACGGCGGTTCCGGCTATCCGCACATCGCCACCGCCGACATCGCGTACAGCTCGACCAACGAGATCCGCCAGCTGATGATCGACTACGTGACGGCCAAGGGCGCGCTGAACCCGGCGGACTTCGCGGCGGCCAACTGGAAGCTGACGCAGGACGGTACGGCGGTGTTCTAAGCGGACTTGGTGAAGTCCGCTGCGGTTCGGCCGCGCCCTGAAGGGGCGCGGGGAACTGCGCGACCAGCCACGATGGCGCTGCAGACGAACGACGGCACATCGCGGCACATCCAGCGGAGCGCTTAGGCGAAGCCCCGGCGGCGGTACGGCGGCGGAACGGCGGTTGGGGAGCCGTGTCCGCCGCCCCCAGGGGCCGGAGCCCGGGTCACCGAGTCCCGAACTCCCCCGCATGCTCCCGCGCCCACTCCGCGAACGTCCGTGCCCGGCGTCCCA
>Ga0307508_10006609_pt1 | contig 10890 bp, 12 predicted proteins | sample 9_EM_MG_FD_203089 | JGI IMG/M metagenome (GOLD analysis project Ga0307508, IMG submission 203089) | Populus trichocarpa ectomycorrhiza microbial communities from riparian zone in the Pacific Northwest, United States - 9_EM | ecosystem: Host-associated > Plants > Roots > Unclassified | place...
AAACCTGGCTTGCCCCCCCCCCCCCCCCCCCCCGGACCGCGGACCGAATCGACGACCGGAAGGAACGACGGACGGACTGTCGTCTGCCCCACGCCTCGTCCCCACCGCGCCGCGGCACACTGCTCTCCTCTCTCTTCCCCTCCTGTCCGTATCTCGAATCACGGCCGCCGCATCGCCCGTTCCTGCCCGCACCGCTCGACTGCTCGAGCGTCTGCTTGCTTGCTTGCGAGGCTCCCCCGGACGAACGGAGGCGATTGGACCGCTGGCGACAGCGTCGATCTCCCCCGTCCGCTTCCTCCTCTGCGCCTCGTGTCTCTCCCCATCCACGGAGCGTCTCGGGCTGCCCACTGCTGCTCCCCGCCGTCCGCTCCGACGTCCACCGCCGCGCAGCCGTCTGCCCTGCGGCTCCCCATCCACCGTGCCGACCCTCGCGTCTTACTCATCCGTCTCTGGCCCTCAGCGTCTTTACCGTCGACAGCCTCCGCGAAGGACATCTCGAGCGACGTCGCCGGGCCCGTGCCGCAGCCAAACCCCACTAGCCCGAAGCGTGGAGCGGATCTGGAGGTACGTTGCCGTTGCGTCCCGTCGTTTGTCAGGACGAACAAGAGCCAGGAAGCACCAGGCAGGCCCCCCGACTCTCCACCGTCGCCACCGCGGTTCCCCCCATTCCAGGCCGCATTCGCCTTTCCCTCTTCCGCCCGTGCTCCCTTCTCCAGCGCCGTCCGCCGAGTCGCGTTTCCTTCCCTGCTCGTCTGTCCGTCCTCCTCCTCTCCCCGTCCCCGTCCACCTGCTGCCTTGCCCCCTCCCTCCCCCATCGGCCTGCTAGCCGCTCGGCCAGCCAAGCACGTTCTCAGCCTCTTGCATTTGCGCTTTCTTGAAGGTCGCGATTCAACCGATCTCCCCGTCTCCCCCCCCCCAATATCCCGCAACCCACACCACCGCTGTCCGCACACAACTCGGTGCGGACCCAGCAACACCCACCACCACCACCACCACCACCACCACCACCACCACCACCACCACCACCCTCTACTACTACCACCACCGCTACTGCTACCAACCACCACCACCAACCCTCCAGCCCTCCACCACCCACACCCAACCAACCAACCACTCGACTCTCCTAAACTCCCACGCCGCCCCATACCCTGCCCTGCCCTGCCTGCCCTGCACGTCGCCAGCTCCACATACTCACTTGTCCCACTCTAGGAATTCACCACCGGAACGAGGACTGCCAGCACTGGACTGGACTGGACTGGACTGGACTGGACAAGGGACCGACAAGACTCTGACCGACGGTCCGATACACTACTGCCAGAGAGACACGCCCGTTTCTTCCTTCGTTCTCGTCTTTCTTCGTACTCTCTTTCCGTTCTTCTCCTCTCTTCTCCCGTGGACCCCTTTCTTCTGTCTGGGATTCCGCACCCACCCACCACCCACCACCCCACCCCCCCGGCCTGGACCGTAGCGTTGGACATTTTGCCTTCTCGCCAGCCCCGAGCAATGTGCGCATAATCGCATAATCGCAGCATCGCCATCCAACCCAGAAACCCAAACCCAGCCCGAGCCTCAAAAAAAAAAAAAAAAAACCCCCCCCCCCCCCACCCAACTGCAAGCTTAAACGACGGATCTCTAATATAGGCGCCGAATCCGAAACAATCGACCTGAAAATATATCGAAACCGACAGGACTCTCTGGCAGGATTCAACTTCGGTCACTTTGGATACATCCGACCGCCGATATCAGCGTTTTGTTTCATTCGACATCTGCCTCGGCTCTTCTGGCGAGCGGCTAGCATGGCGTCCCGGCACCCTCCATCCCGGGCCGCATCGCCATCGCCCTCATATAACCGCCGGCCTTCCGTGTCCACGCACCAGCCACCACCTTCGACTCCATCGTTTGCGCCGTATCCGCAACCGATAAGCCGACCTGCAGATAGCATATCGCGCGAATTTCCCCGCGACGCTCCCAAAGGTCCCAAAGCCCTCTGCAACAGCAACAGCAACAACAACAACAGCTCGCTCCCGTCGTCGTCGTCGGCTGCCACGACGCCGTCGTCCGCACCCTCACCGCACAAACAGAATTTCACATTCCCGTTGGCCCAACAGCAGCAACAGCAACAGTCTGCACATCACTATGCTCCTGCCGGATCGGGTGTGCCACCGGCTCCGCGAGGTCCTGTAGGCGGCGGGGGCGGAAGCTCGTACACGCCGTCGGGACCGCGCGGAGGCACGGGGAGAGCCGGAAGCAGTGGGTCCGTGGGGGGCACGAGTCGGTCGCCGGTCACTTCTGCGACCGCCAGTGGCTCCAGTCATCCGCCGCTGTCGGGAGGGTCGTTTGGCAGTGGATACGTTCCCGAGGGGGACAGATACAGGGGAAGCAGCAGCAGGAGGCGGTCGGGCGATTGGAGCGACTCTTTGCGCGGAGGACGGGGGCGTAGCAGGGAAAGGGACTACTCCGATTATGCTGGTTCGCGTGGTAGTGTGGACCATGGACGAGGCGGATTCGCGTCCAGGTTCAACGAGCGGGAAAGGGACTTTGATAGGAGTCGCGACTTTCGCGACGGAAGAGGCGGGTACTATGGATATCGGGCCAGGTCGCCCTCGAGGGAGAGGGACAGGATACCGTCGTATGGACTGGGAAAGGGTGATCGAGACCGACACGATCGTGGGCTTGGATTCATCGGGGACCGGAGACCGGATCGCGACAGGGAACGTGAGCGGGAACGACCTGCCGACCGTGAACGCGACAAGGAGAGGGAAGTCAGGGAGCGCGAGATTAGGGAACGTGAGCTGAGGGAGCGCGAGAGGGAGAGAGAAAGGGAACCCAGAGAACGCGACACACGCTTTCCAACCGCACCAAGGGCAATAGCAGTGCCAGCACCGGCACCGGCACCAGCAGTGCGGGACACCCGTGACAGAACTCGCGGTTCCGAAACCAGGGAGTCTCACGGCCCCGCAGACTCCAGCCAGGCCGACCGCGACCGGATCAAGCGGGAGAGGGAAGCCGCAGAGTAAGTTATTTCCTTTTCCCCCTTTTTTCCTTCCTTCTTTCCAATTTTTTTTTTTCTTTCTCGATAGATTTTTCGGCGCCTCTGCTTGTCTTTCTTTTCTTCTTCATGATGCCCTGGCCAATGTGTATCGCATGGGGCCACATTTTTCTGCTTCGCAGATGGCGGGGGGTCTTTTTTTTTTCCTTCTTTTTTTTTTCTTTCTCGGGAGGGTTCAGTGGCTAATTTCCTTCTTCCTTTCTTTGCGTTTTGTTTCTCAACAGGTGGAATCGCAGACGTGAGGCTGAAAAGGCTAGATATTCCAGTAACCCTGGACTCCCATCAGCAACTTTGCCGTCACCGGCGCCTGCGGCTTCTCCGCCACCTGCGGCAGCTTCGGTTCAACATGGAAGCCAGCCTGCTCCGACACCACCAGCGCCCCAGGCATCGCTGTCGCGGATGCCCGCATCGTTCACCAGCCAGCACCATCCCGCCGTCCCGTGGCCCGCGCCGGTCAACGGAGCCGGTCAACGGGACAGGGAAGTTGGCATAAAGAAGGAAGAGTTACTATCGAAGCCGGCTGAGCGTCGAGGGCCACCTCCGGCGCCATTGAATCTTGCTTCGTCACGGTCGAAACGGGAGTCGGTAGATGACGACAAACCATACGCTGCATCCGTACCGTCTTCGGCCCATTCGCAGCCGACTCCCCAGATACCAAATGCATCCAGTCCGGCGTCGGCGCCGCTGTCCGCCCCTCCGCTCAGATCCTACTCGCCCTCCGTTCCGTCCCAGTCATCTCACAGCCACCGGGCCGCGAACTCTGTGTCGAACGTTGGTGTCACACCTCCGACCGGTCCCAGATCAAGCCTTCCGCCCACCGGCCCTCGCGGCCATGCCAGCCTAGGTGACAGGAAAGAAAAATGGTCAGCAGAGCCGTCATGGGGTAGTATTGGGAACATTCAGCAACAGCAGCAGCAGTTGCTGCTGCCCCCTCAGCAACCACCTAGCAGGGCTGCTTCCCGAGAGTCTTCGCGTGATGTAGCCCGTGAGGCTCCGCCGAGGAACGAATTTGGTGGCGCTGGCCACGTTCATCCGGATCGCATAAAGGAGATAGAAACGGCTGCAAAAGTATCCGATGACAAGGACGTACCGCCGCCGCAGGAACAGACGGTCGGCAATAGAGACTTCAAAGAAACTCCTCCAGTCGCAGCCGCGCCCTCCCAGCCGGCCTCGAGCGTCGTATCTTCACGCCCAGGAAGCGCGTCATCAAACCAGGGATTCAAGACTGGCCACTCCGTAGTTCCATCGTTCCCTCCGACAGCCCCCGCAAGCTCGACAACAACGCCGGCGCCAACCGGTCCTGTGAACGACACGCACAGCAAGACGCCTCCTACGGGGCCTAGGAACTTTCGGCCGCGTGGAGATTGGGTAAGCCACAGCTTCAGGGGTGCGTACGCACCGGATGCGAAGGGAGGACCTGGTGGCGGCAAAAATATCCCCCCGGCGTTTCGAGGTGGCAGCAGAGGCGGGATTGTTCGGGGCATAGACCGTGGGGGCAGGCGGAGTGGTTCTGGCAGAGGCGCAATGAATGGGGAGCGTGCTCGCTCCCGGGAAACACCATCGGAGGTCGATTCGGTCGATGCTAGGGCCACCGACGATAGGAGCCGCGAGAAGGACGAGAGCCTCTCAAGACCGGATGTCGACATGGTCGATGCGCCAATGAGCAGCGCGACAACCACAACCGCAAACGCGCCGTCGTCGAAATCCGAGAAGGACGCACCGGTCACCGAGAGCCAAGAAACACCACAACTGTATCCGCCGGCCAAGATGGAAGATGACAGAATGGATGAGGATGAGGATGAGGACGAAGATAGACTTACCCAGCAGGATGTCATCGCCAAGATTGCCGACCTGGATCACGACGTTGGGCGGTTAAAAGTCAAACTTGTGGATCTCGCCGCACGTAAGGCCGAACACCTATCCGCCATCAAGCAGGAAGAAGAACGGGAAGCCCTAGCCACAGCCGAGCAAGCCGCCGCCGCCCCCCCTGCGGAGGAACCCGCCGGAGAATCGAAGCCGATCATCAAACAGGAGCCGGCGGCAACGTTGACTCCCGCCGCCATGTCGCCGACGTCACCGACGCCATCGCCTTCTACCTCCTCCGGTTCGCCTACATCGCCCACTTGTTCCGAAGCGGATTCGGTAGAAACGGAGTCCGATGATTTGTTCACCGCTTCCAGGAAATCCGCTCCTGCCGATCTCCCGTACCTCCACGATGGCCCGGCTCCCAAGCCCTCCGAGCTAGAGTTTTTTCGGGCCAACCTCGAAGAGCATGCTATGATAAAGGATTCGATCATGATGGAATTATCCAAGCAAAACAAGGAGGTGTACGAGAAAGGCAACAATCTGAAGCGAAAGTTCACGGAACTGCACACCGATTGGAGCCAGAAGACCCGTGATCTCGACAGGGACTCCAGGAAGAAGAAGGGAGCCTGCGAGCCGGCTGATGTGGCAGGGGTAGTACCCGTGCAGACCGCCGCCCCGGGATCGGAACCGGTTACCCGCCGCAGAGGAGGAAATGTTCCCGTTGGCGATGTCGTTCGCAGCGAGGCGGAGATGGAGCAGGTGATGAGGGATCTTGCCGAACAGGATGCAGAGAAGGATGCCAGAGCCAAGCTGGACGGTCCGAAGGAGGCTATCGTACCGGATATGATCCTGGATGATCGGGAGAAGCTGTTGTTCCTGGACACCAATCGTCTGCTAAGGTCGAACGAGGAGATCCTGCAGGCTTACAGATACGATATCCCTGCCGACGACTTCAACGAAGAGGAGCGAGCAAAGTTCTGTGAGCTCTACATACAGTTCCCGAAGCAATGGCACAAGATCTCGGCCGGAATGGATAACAGGGACACCAAAGCTTGCATTCAACACTACTACATGACCAAGAAGTCGACAAATTACAAGGACCTGCTCAACAAGGGCAAGCGAACTCGCAGAAAGCGTGGCCGCGGGGGGGCGCCGCAAAAGACCCGACAGAGCGCGTTGCTTGCGGATTTGGGAAAGGGTAAGGGCGCCGGAGGAACCGGAGAGGAAGAGGACGGAGACACCGAGGAGGTCACCCCTGCTCCCACCACGGAGAGAGGACGTCCGAAGCGCGCCGCCGCTCCCACCTTTGGCCACAACGCCGACAACGGGGTCAAGGGCGACGACGGCGAGGCCCAGACCGGTGGCAGGAGAGGCGGGAATAGGGAGAGCAAGGGTGACGACGATGGGACTGAGAAGGAGAAGACTACTGGAACCAAGAGAACCCGAGGAGGAAACAACGGCGGACGTGAGAGAGGCAGCAAGCGTGTCCGGACTCCTGCTGCGACTCCAGCGTCAAGTGTTCCAGCCATTCCGATGCCCCAGCCCGCTCTCGCCCCGATCGTCGAGAAGAAGCTGGCAAAGGTCAAGGAAGATTTGGGGCAGAAGGAATCGGACGCAGTAAGCGCATTGGCTGGTCTATCGTCGAATACGCCGGAAATCGCGCCGGCTCCTTCCACTAACATCGTCCCTTGCACCCCGGAGATTCAACCCCAGCCTACTCCCCGGACCGCTACGTCGACGCCGAAGAAGGACAAGGATAGGTCTGATCGCTCGGTTGCTCCGACTACTTCCAGTTACTGGAGCGTACCGGAGCAGAACGACTTTCCTCGCCTTCTTGCGACGTACGGAACGGATTGGGTCGCTATCAGTCAGAGACTGGCTTCCAAGACGACTGTGATGGTATGAACTTGCTTTCCGCCATGGCGAAGTTTTTGTTTTTTTTCTTTTTTTTTCCCCCCCTTGCTGAACGATTGTCCAGGTGCGAAACTTTTATGCTCGCCAGGTAGAAAGTGGAAAGATGGAGTACAAGGAAATCGCCGACGAGGCTGATCGCAAGATCAAAGCTGGTGAACCCATGCCTCAGGCGCCTGCTCCTGCTACACTTCCGAAGAAGCGCTACGACATCCCTAGAACTTTGCCCAGCGATGCGATGGAGATTGATACGGACATTGTCAACCGGGGCTCCGTTCCTCCAACATTTGGTCCCGTACCTCCGCCACCGCAGACTCCCCAACAGAAGCCCGCGGTGGGTGGAGCAGTAGGTACCCCACCCGTGATGCCATTGCAATCCGGCGGTGCGCCTGTGCCAATCCTGGTACCGACACCAGTGTCTACGCAAGCGCCGGCACCGATGCAGGTGCCGGCGCCCATACCGGTGCCAACGACAGTGCCAGTGCCAGTGCCAGTGCCAGTGCTAGTGCCAGTGTCGATGCCAACGCTCGCGCCAGTCCCTGCACCAACTACAGCCGCTGCGCCAGTGGTGAAGCTCGAGCGTAACACTGCTCCCGACAGGCCCCTATCCGAGAACGTGCCAATGGAACCGTCCGAACGCACCGTCAAAGAGCGAGTTTCATTACGTGACAGGGGTGAACGGCCCGAAAAGATTGAGAGGCCTGTCGAAAAGATCGAGAGGATGCCTTCCCAGCAGGAGAGATACCTGGCCGAGCGAGTGCCGCAGATTCCTGCTACGCCACCTACTCAACAGCCTCTGCAGGTTGGCATGCACGCCCCGCATTCACAGTCTCAGCACACATCACCGGTTCGCCCGTTACATGGCCATTCGCACTCGATGCACAGTGCATCGCTTCCGACCACTCCGGTACAAAAGACGAAACCGCGCGAAGTGGTGCGTGAAACTCGAGAAGCGGTGCGTGAAGTGCGGCCAGATACTGCTCCTCCTCAGCATTCGCCTCAGAAGCCGCCGCATGTGCCACTGTTGGCGCCACCACGTCAGGAAAGGCCCGCGATAGCTACCCCCTCGCGGCGCCCGATAGAGCACATGGAGCGCAGAGATCATAGTATGGGACCTATGTCGACGTCAATGCGTGGTCCAACGGAGGCTTCTGCTTCGTCTCCGCCGGTGCCGCCGACCCAGCAACAGCATGCGCGGTTCTTTGATGCCACCCTTCAAGGACCGGAAATGCCTAGGGCAACGGTCCAGCAACAGACGGCGATTCCCCAGCAGCACACATACGTTCCACAGTCACAAACACCGATGCACCCACAGCAGCAGCCGCCGAGAGGCCATCCGTCGCAGCAGCAACAACAGCAGCCGCCGCCCCTGCAGCGGCCGCCGCACCAGGCACATCCCCAGCAGCAGCACCAACAGCAACACCCTCCTCTCCAGCAGATTCAGCAGGGCCCGCAGCCCTTGCAGCCGTCACAGCCGCTACAACGTTCTCAGAGCCAGCAGCGCCCCCAGCCGGTCCAACACCAGCCTCCGTCTCAGCACCAGCTCCAACATCTGCACCTCCAGCAACAGCGCGAGCAACAGCAGCAACGTGAGCAGCAGCAGCGTGAGCAGCAGCAGCGTGAACAGCAGCAACGTGAACAGCAGCAACGTGAACAGCAGCGCGAACAGCAACAGCGGGAGCAGCAGCAGCGAGAGCAACAGAAGATGCAGCTCCAGCAGCAGCAGCAACACATTGCCCTTCAGCAGCACCATCAGCAGGCACATCAATTGCATCCGCCGGTACCACAGCCTCAACACATGCAGCCCTCGAGGTCAGTGCCCCAGTCCAAGAATACGCCGCCGCCGGGTGAGCCTTTACGAAGACCTATGATGCCCCCGTCGCCACGGTCGACCCCAGCGCCCACCATTGCGCATAGCCCGTTCCGTCCGCCCTCCAGACCTCCGACGCCGCCAAGGTCGATCTCGCAGTCCACGCTCGCGGCACCGCAGCCATCCCAGTCACCCGTTGCTCCGTTCCCAGTGCAGCACACTCCACCACCAGCTACCACGAAGCCTGCGAGGGCTATCAACGTTATGTCGCTGCTGAATCCTCAGGACGAGCAGCCCACATCACGTCCTCCCAGTAGGCCCTCTTCGGCCGCCCCTACGCGCCACGTCCCTCCCCCGCCATCTCCACAACACTTCCCGGCCCCTCAGACCCAGACCTCGCGTCCGGCGCCTATTCACGCGCCCCCGCCGGCACCAGCGGCGCAGCACGTGTATGCAGCCGGAGACTCGCGTGACATTCGCGACCTGAGAAGCCTGAGGGATCGCGCAGAGCCACCAAGGTATCAATCCACGTACGAGCCTGATATCCGCAGTGATGGTATACGTTTGCGCCCGGAAATGCGAGGAGACATGCAACCAGACCCGAGAGACATGCGAAGCGACATGCGTGGTGAGAGTATGCGGGACGTTGTCCGTGAGGAAGCCAGGGAGCTACCGAGGCGCGATGTGTTTGGGTACGGAGGAGGAGGACTTCTTTCGATCACCCCGCCTCAGACTCAGCCGCCCTTCCGCTCTCACTCGTATGCGCCTCCTCCCCCGCCGCCCCCGCCTCCCCGTGAGCCGGGCTACCCGGCGCCTCAAACGCCTGGACACCACCGTGCGGACTCGTATCCGCCGCCACCGCAGGCCCGCGATACTCTATATTCGCATCAGAGTCAACGGGATTACCTTCCGCCTGCGCCGCGCGATTCGTTCGGCCACCCAACCAGGGATGTCTACAATCCGAGTTCTCATGGATATGCTCCTCCACCTCCGCCGGGGAGGGAACCATCCGTATCGACGTACTCCTCTCGCCCGCCGCCGGTACCCCAGGCCCCGCCACTGCAGCAACAGCAACAGCAACAGCAACAGCCCCACCAAATTTACCGCTACACGCCAAGCAGAGCCCAGACATACTCGCCGTTCCAGTCATCGCAGAGCCAATACGCGGCGCCACCCCCACCGCAACAGCAGATGCAGCCGCAACAACAGCCTCCTCAGTATGGATCGCTGCCACCGCAACAGCAGCAACGGCCGCCGCTACATCCGTCGCATCCGCCACACCCGCAGGGATACTCTCCGTACGATAGGGGATACGAGAGGCATTGAAATAGAGGAGTTGGGTTCTGTTGTAGGATTATTTTTTTTCGTTATCTAGCCACACCCCGCAGTGTTCGATGTTTGTCTCTCTCCGTTCGAGTACGTGTTTCTGTTTCGATGCATATGTCTGGGTTCTCGCCGCGCTTTTGTTACCGCGTTGGGTGTTTGATGTCCGTGTTTTTGTTTGTTTTTTGCAAAGGGAGTTTACGGGTCGTTGGTTTCGTTATGTTTCTGTTGAAATGCGGGCTACAGTTTGGATTGACCGGGTTGATTAGGTTGGTTGGGTCGTTAGGGTAGCATATATCATTACATGAAGAATCATCCCATGTGCCCCGTTCCGTGCGCGAGAGTGAATGTAATGGACGGTTGGGTCTACCGCTCGAGGAATACAACATCCAGCGGTCACATTTGGGTTGTTTTTTTTTGTTTTTTTTGCCGGACCACCACAGTCTGTAGATACTTTGCTCGCCCGCCACAAGTGAGATCGCGAGAAATGTTTCCTATACTTTATATTATTTCCGATGCCTGTTGCAAGCAAGATTTGGGGAGGGGGGGACCAGCCCTTACAGCCACCGCTCAAGAGCTTGCTCTTCCGCAATCGCCAAGACCACATGCCATTCTTGTGGGCTTGTGATCCGGTCTTGGTTTCTCTGCCTGCTCGAATTGCTCGCTGTAGATACATAGTAGTGAATACAAGCGATCCGTTTGGCGCTATTATATGTATGTACCTAATGTATATATCTATGTACAGTTATACATATCTAGCCCCGACGATATGTATATACCACACAAACCATCGGTTTGGAGTTTACGTGAGCGTTTGGCACGCCCCCCCTGCGAGTTGTCGGCTCAAGAAAAATATGAACTACTTAGAGAGGGTGTACCCAAGTCGAGCACGTACGTAGGTCGAGCGCTAACACACTAAGAGGGCACTAGTGTACTCTTGGCGCGAGTGATATTTAGGTACAAATATTTTCTTTTTCTTTAGCGGTAAAAT
>Ga0307508_10006611_pt1 | contig 10887 bp, 12 predicted proteins | sample 9_EM_MG_FD_203089 | JGI IMG/M metagenome (GOLD analysis project Ga0307508, IMG submission 203089) | Populus trichocarpa ectomycorrhiza microbial communities from riparian zone in the Pacific Northwest, United States - 9_EM | ecosystem: Host-associated > Plants > Roots > Unclassified | place...
TGGGGCAAAGATTACCGACCGCATCGAGTGACGCCGTGTGCGTGCCATGCAAGCTGCGGACATGTCGGTGGGGGGACGCGGACCTGGTGTGCCAGGAGGAGCGGGGCGAAACTCGCTGCTCGACCACTTTGCGTGGCCGTCCTCTCCTCCACTATGTACCCACGCACGTGCGGAGGAGGAGGAGGGAAGCGTGGAAAAAAAAGGAGTGCACGACTGTTCTCTCCGACCAGCCACGGGCGTGCGTCTACGGCACCGCTGCCGAGGGGAGTGGCGGGCGGGGGAGGTGCTGGTGTCGGCGTCCAGTTCGTTTGCGTGGGCGGTCAGCTTCGGCTTTCCAGCGGCTCCCTCGGACGAGCAGCTTTCTGTTTTCCGTCCGGTGGGACCGGACGAACCCAAAACGAGTGGGAGACAACGTCGAGACGACGATGGAGCCGTGGGGGGAGGAGGAGGCCATGCGTTTTTATGTGCTTTCCTTCGCGAATCACCGCGGGGGATACGTATTGGGGGAGGCATCCAGGAATGGTGGATGGTGTTCGCGGCCTCCGGATTGTCGGTGTGACAACTCGTGTCGCGGTCAAGTCCAACCGTCCTGCGCTCACAATAATCGCCTGCCGACAAGCAAATATCCTCGGTGCTGAGAGGCGTGAACGGGACCCCCCCCCCCCCCCCCCCCCTCTCATCGAGAGTCTGTCCCTGCCAACGAGATGGACTGCTTTGGTCGATGACGATACATAAAGCCGGAATTCGACGAGCCGGGGTTTCTCATCATAACCGTATGGGCGGGTAACTAGCAAGCAAGCTCGATAACAGCGGGGGACTCGGTTTTTTTTTTTTTAAAAAAAAAAAAAAAAAAAAATTTCGATCGCGTGCGACCTTTCTAGATCATGGCAGTGCACTCACAGTCCGGCTCCCGTCCATTGTCCGCCCCGAAGGCGGCTCGTTGTAGCTCCCACCCGCCCTTGCCTGTCCCAAAGATGTAGAGCGCACCGAGGAGGTAGGCAACAAAAGAAAGGGCAAAAGAAACCGCCCTCCCCTGCCGAGGCATGAAGGACGGGGTGGGAAGAACTGCAAGTGTTTCCCGACCTCAGCCCCCCGCTCCTCTCCTCCCCCCCCTCCTGTCGCTCCTAAACTCCCACTCCGACGTCTTGTTCTGGCCGTCTTCCTCGGCCGGGCTCGGTGCTAGCTTCCCCGCATCGGTGGTGGAGAAGAAGTCCAGGATTGCCTGGCTGAACCGCCCGTCGGCGAAGTGGTCCCAGACCTTGAACCGAACCCTTCCCCTGCCGGTCTCCGTCTTCACCTCCACCCGCAGGATTACCGGCTCCCTCAGGTCCCAGCCGCGGGCTTATGCAGGGGCGCTGGGTGGTTGGATTCGACGTGATGCGTGGTGAAGGGCGAGAATCCTGCTAGATGAGGCCGTTGTTTACTGGGTGCGACCACCGCTTGAGGGACAGGCAGGTCTTGGATTCGATCTGGGTGCTGGGTGAGGACATTCTTTTGGTCTGCGGTGTGGGCGCGGTGGTGGACTGGATTGCGGTAAGTATCCCCCGTACGTGAATCACTCCAAAGAATGTCGATGTCCATGAAACTAACGACGCGAAGCCCTCCATATCGTAAAGACATTGGCAGCTCCCGAGAGCTCGTCCCCTCCTCGCTGGATCTTCTTGCTTCCGGGCCGCTTCTCGATTTCTTTGCTCCGGGCCGTTGGCTGGCGATTCTGGAGGGAGAAGGGGAGAACGGCATAGTTGTCGAAGAGGAGGAGGAGGGTGGATTCTGGACGGATCGCGATGACCGCAGTATGCATCTGGAAGCCGACAGTATCGTCCGTCTCCCCCGCCAAACGCCCGCCATGCCGCAACCGTGGTACGTCCGCTTCTGGGACTCGTGGGTGGCTGAGTCCCAGCGTCGTCGCGATGCTTGTTACCGACGGTGAAGCTCTCTCGACGATGACACCGGTGTCCGACGCAGGGTGTAGCGTAGAGATAATTCGTGGAGCAATCAGAGAAGAGAAGCCGGACTCAATTGCCCGCTGGGAACGCATTGGGCTGGGCGAGCACATGTAAAATGTCGACCAGTTTAGCAAACCTTAGCGAGTGTTAGAGCCGATTACAAAACAGGGCTTGTGGGAGCTGTGTGGGGTCGGCTGGCAACAGCGGGACGTCAATGTACCAAGCCACAATATTCGAGAAATTAGATATACACGAGAGCTAAGCAACACACCGATCCATGCTGTTTCCCATTGTTCACCGCAGGAAGGGCAACGGCTGGCCCGAGTGAGACCGCATGAAGTACCCCGGCTTGTCGGGTCCTTCGTGTAACTTTCTTCGCGTCTGATTGTTTTTAAGTTTGGCTAGGAAGCTCACATGCTCTCTTCCAATATCTAACGCGTTGACTGCTCTTTTTGCTGGTGGGGTGTGCGCTTCGTTGAGAGATACGTATGCGTAATGCTGGGCGCGGCGCGCTTACGGTTCGCCTGCTGCATGTAATACCGTTTCCGGCATGTTCCGATTGGGGCTTTGCTGTCAATCATGACCAGCGCTTGAGGGATTCCCTGTTTTTTTTTTTGTGGGGGGAGGGGCGCTGTCAATGTTGATCTGATCGGCGCGTTGTCGTTCGGACACCTCGGTCCCACGGAATCGCGGACTCGGGAACGGTGAATCCTCTGGGGATGCTGCCACAGCCTCTGCGGTTGAAGATTAGCAATGAGCTCTCGTTCGCACGCGGAGAGCGCGGCGGATATGTCGTCGTCTCGGGTTCTAACTATGTACATACTTGCAGAGACTCCGGTGCGCAGTCTACGAATATATTTTTGGACGACTGCCTTGCGTGTCCAGCACCATCTCCAACTCGTGTGATTTTGCGATTTTGCGGCTGGGGCATTAGATCCCCGGCGAACGCGTCCCTAGGAACAGAAGGCGGCCGTTTGGATGATCGATTGGAGATCGTATCTCTCGGTCGGTGGGCTCCCGGGTTTGGGGTGGATTTCGGTAGATCATGTGTCCACGGCGCCGCTTACGTCCGAGGACTTGCGGCGACAAGAGAGCCAATCGAAATTACCCCCGCTTTCGTCCGCCAAAATTCGATATCACGGGCGATCGAATTCAGCAAACCGAGAGGGTGTGAGTGCTTCTGGGGTCTGTTTTCCGGAAGCCGAGCGAGAGGAAAACAGTAGCAAGCCGGTATGGGTATTTTTCCGCGGGCGTCTCGTTCCGCAGCCTGCTGCTAATAGACCCGCCCATAAGATCCGAATTTCCAGACAGCCCCTCCTCTCCGCCGGTGCGCGCATCTAGAGCTGGCGGATGGAAGTATAGCACTTGGCTTTTTGGGGGGGAGCTTCGATGTGAGGCCCATGTTGATGTATGTATGTAGATGGAAGGTATGTATCAGAGCCATGGAAATCATTGGGAACACGGGGAAACTCAAGTGCCGTATATCCAAAGGGAATGCCGTGTCCTCGCACGGATTCGGCCCTCACGTCCTTCCATCGGTCCCCACGGCGACGGCGGAAGCGGTCTTTTCCATCCCGCAGGCCATCGCATTACCCCCATATCCAAACATCCTTGGTGCCTCCGCCCTCCGTTTCCTGCTCTTTCGGTTCGCGTTGCGGTGAGCGCTGACGATTCTCGAGGCAAGACGAGGCCGGGACTTTGACTGCGGGTCCGATTCGGTTGTCACCAGTCATGAGTGCTTCCGGTGCTGAAGTTGACTCTTGCGTTCTCGCCGAACCATCGGCTTGGCGTACTTGAATTTAGCTACCGACTCCAACTACGTTCTCTGCCTGCACTACACTACACTATTTGCTCTGTTCTACTATTTCCCCAACTTGCTCGGCGGGAGGGAAGGAGCGAAAACAATACCAGGCCCGAAGATTCATCAATCCCCGCCACCGTCCACACCCTTCTCTCGGAAAGTCCTCTCGGGCTTGCTTGCTTGCTGGCCCCGTCGGAATATTGCCGGGCTTGTCCTGTCAGTCTACGCCCCGTACTTCTCTCTACTGGCCACCAAGATTCTGCGTCTGGGGTTGTTGGTTTGCCGTTGGCGTGCAACAACCTGTCCCACCACCCACCGCGGTCCTCTCGATCTTGCAATCATCACGAAGAAGAGAGTAGTGTAGTGTCTCGTAAGTGGATGACTTCCCCTCCCCGTTTTTTCCTCTCTTTTTCTTGGATCGCCGCCGCCGTGCCACTGTTCCGTTTGTGCGGATGGGATCGACTGGACATGCATACACGCATCAGATGCAATTATGTTCGGGGATGATGATGGCAATTGCAAGGCACCTCCCCAAGAAAGGCTGTCTTTCTTACGCCTGTTCCAATTACATGTAGCCGCCACTCTAGATCTTCTCGCTGACTCCCCCCCCGCAGCGGCTGCGGCAACAGCACCTGCAATTTCGCCAACCCAGGGGGAAAAACAGGCTTGTATGATCGCACTTGACTGAGGCTTGCAAACGGCTCGCTCAAAACTCGGCGAACTTGCGGCTCAACGGCGTCGTCCGCACAAGGCTAGTGGGTTGGGTACTGGTGGAGCTTCAACTTCAACTTCAATATTTTCCAAGCTCGACCGGTTACTCAGTTGACTCGGCCCCCTCCCACCCGCTCCTTTTCAACGCACGCTTGGCCACTTGTCTTCTCCCTCTCCACATCCTTTTCTCCTTTTCCTTAACATACCTTTCGACGGCTCCAAAGGTTTTTCCGCTTCCGCACGAACAACTTCCACAACTCCTCGACGCTGTCACCTCTCAACTTCTTTCCGCAATATTCAGCACGCGTTTCGCTCAGCTGAATTCGCCATTTCTAGCTTTCTCCAGATTTTCCAATACGAAAGGTAAGCAAGTCCCGTGTCCTCTGCGATCCCAAATCTTCCTGTTTGTTTCATCACCATACCCAAGTGGTTTTTTATCGAGCTATTCTGTGTTTATTCCCCCGTCCGATGTCACTGCCTGGTTGCTGTCGTCAGGGAGATCCCCTCTGCAATCGCCCACCTCACGTTAGTAACTCTCTAACATCACCATCAACTCCCTTCCCCCGCAACAATACCCGCATCCACTCAACCGTGCTGTACAGCATCGGCAGTTGTTCGGATTGGCATTTTAATTCGCCGGGGGGCTTCGAAGACTTCTGAGCTGACCGTGGTTTTTGGCTCCCAGTATTGTTTCTCTGACATTTCAGTCCACCGTTACTGAAACTTGTAGTGTGATATACTTATCATACAAATCAGAGATCCCTTTTTACAGGTAGTTACCTATTCAAGTTTTCGATCTTATTCGTTCCCCTCTTTTTCTTTTCTCTGCTTGCTCTGCCCTCTCTATTGCGAGGTGGTTTAAAGTTCCTACATACCTCTAACCATCTGTTCCTTCCGCCCTTTTCGGTTACCGCGGAACCATCTTTCCTTACCCTGTCATTTTTTTTCTTCTGCCTTCATATCCCTTTTAAATACATACCTAGTCAGCCGTTGCCCTTGTGTGCGGATCTTTCCTTCCCGCATGATTGCCACTGTCTAATTCTTACGGGAACGCTGTTTGGCACAGCCAATTTGGACATATGTCTAGATCAACGGCGTTTTTTTCTTCTTCTTTCCCTCGTCTGTTGATTACCGCGGTGTTTGGACTTTGTGATGAGTTCCGCCAAACTAACATCGCAACCCTCCCCCAGTCTCGATACGATGAGCAGACCAAAAGGATCAGGTCGTGGCCGGGGAAGTGACCGGAGACGTGGTCGTGCTGGACATGGGCAGTCCACACCGTCAGTCGATGACAATAGCGTGAATGGTCAAGTGGCACCCGTGCCCGCGCCAGACCAGGTGCTGAAGACCGCCGGTTCCAAAAAGGAGGCGCCTGTCGCTCCAAGTATGCCAGGCTCACAGCCGTCGGGACTTGTACAAGTACAAGTGAACCTCCGGAAGAGGAAGAGTTCCGCTACTGAAAAGTCGAAAGAAGATGTCCTAGAGGTACAGGAAGGCCCAAGATCGAAAGTGCTTAGAACGGTGACAAACGGCGGGGATCAAGTTGCGTCAGCCGAGGTCTCGGCTGTCGGCAGTGCCTCGACTGGCCGTGAAAAGTCTGCGCCGGAAAGCAAGAAGCGAAAGCGCGGACCTACGGAGGAGGAGGAGGAACCCGTTGCAAAGGGGAGTAAGTCGACCATAAACGGCAGATCTCATGGAAAGGGGGCGGCTCGGACGAGCGTCCATTCTCTTGCTCTTAGTCTGACGGTACAGGACTACAGAGGCTTTGCGCCACCTACCAAGCCGACAGGCTTGAAGGGGGCATTGCTGCACGGTAGTCCGAAGGAACTCACCCTCGCCCAGATCCGTGCTCGACAGGCGGAACTGGGAGCGTTTTTTCGAGAGACTGGAGCCGCCATGGTTGGCCGAAACAAGAAGCGTGGAGACGAGGCTCTTAAAGCACTCGAGGCGGCGCCGATGAAGGAGGTCCAGTCGAAAAACTGGTACCAGAAGATCCTTCAGCAGTTGGCCACGAATGAGACCAAGCAGATGGGCCGGATGGAGCGGGTACGGGAGATGGAGCAGAAGTCAATCGACACCGAGCTCACCGGAATGGTTGAGCAGCAAATGATGCAATGCGAGGTGAGACAGATTGTATGCTCGATCGGTCTTTTCTTATCTGCTAACACTTCCGTAGAGATATCTTGTGGAGCGGATGGATCACTGCATCCAAGATTTCTTGCGGTCAGGCGCCCCGATGCAGGACCTACTGGCCACCGGCCATGTGGCTCTCCTGATGCGTGTTCTGAAGATGACCGGCCTGGACAGCATCCAGGAAGTATCCCGGTCCGATTTGATTGCCGCCTTCGAGGTGAAGGAGGGAAGGGACAGGTCTTGCTTCGAGTTCCCCCAGATAAGGAACCGAACGAACGGAGGTCTCTACGACCGCAAGTTCCTCCCCACAGCAGGAACCATTCTGCGAGAGGCCGTTTGGGAGGCTTATAGCGAGCTCGAACAAAATGACTCACCGAATCCGCCCGGCCCATCAGAGATGTTACACAGACTCTCGCAACGGAAAGAGTCCCTCCCCGACAAGGTGAAGGGGGCCATGAGCCCGCTCCGCGAGAGGCCACTTACCACACACGACCGGCATCAGAGAGGGTATGTGCTCGTTGAGGAGTACGAAAAGCAAAAAGCGAGTTTCCTGGAGGCTACGACTCCTCCCCGCAAGAAGAGGAAGGGGACTCGGAGACCGGCCACCAAATTCCGAAAGGTACAGTACGTCGCGGTGGAAGTGGACTCGGGTGACACCGGTCCAGACGAGAGCTACGATCCGGAGATGTGGGGGACCTATATGGTCGGGGTGGGAGGAGCCCACCATCCGGAGGACCTGGTGCATGATTACCAGATGGACCACACGAACCCAGGCCAGTTCCGCATAGGTGCAAAAACCACTCTTGAGCACCATGCTCTCGAGGGGCTGCTGGCCTTGGGGGCGCATGCCAGAAGGATGATCGCTGAGAGCGTACTGCCCCCGAGGAACGCAGAGGATACGGAGGAGGAACAACCGGGTAAGTTGTGAGCAGGGGGAATGGGGGCGGAGACAGTTTTGTCTCTTTTTTGAGTTTTTTTTTGAGTTTTTTTTTTTCTTCGTTCCTTTTCTTTCCAAATACCAAAAAAAAAATTCCTCTACCTTTTTCATTCCCGGATTCAAGAGACCCATTGGAGGTTCTTTCAGTCCTTTGACTGGGAGGAAGCTCTTTTTCTAGAGATTCTTTTTTGGGGTGCTTTTCTTACCAATCTGTACTTCAATATTTCGCTCTCTTCTCCTGGAAAAGAGGGGGTCTGATCTTGTGGAACGATCTGCTGACATTTACAGTCCCCTCCTTTCAGTATTCCGATGAGCCGCCGTCGCTACACGATACCGAGTCTATGTGCGATGGGGATTTCGACTTCCTAGGCGGCGAAACGACGAGCCCAACGAGTGGATTGGATGTTGTCCCTCCTACGCAATGTGGGTTGGCCAACCAAAGGGTACTACCCGAACACGCAGAAATTGAGGTAGAAACCTCACCGGAGCCCATGGCAACCAGACCAGAATCGATCCCCACGATCTCAACGTCTGGCTGGGATGATGCAGAAACCTCCCTTAAGATTGCATGTTCTAACGTCGATGGGGAAGCGGCGTCCGATGCTGCCCTCGACGAGGGAGTGTTGCATGGAGTCCATACATCCGAATCCAACTGCAGGGAAGAATCGATGAGAGACCTGCCTCCCACGCCATCGGATGACGAAGCGGCCGAAACAGGCTCACCTACGACACTTGGTGGAGGAATGTTACCCGATGCCGAGATGGGGTCACCTACGGCACCAGAGGAACGGGTGGCATCGGCGGCCCCTACTCTTGAGAAATCTGATAACCAGATAAAATGTAGGACTCCCTCTCACGCCACAGATGGAACACCGGCGCCTGGAATACATGGTGCGACGCCGGTTCTTGGATTATATGGTCCAGTGTATGGCGGATTTATATCACCCGACCCCACCGCCTCCGCTGCACCAGTATCAAGCGGAGCAGCTTCTTCCACGGCGAATAACATAGGCTATGGCCCTAGCCCACAGGATTCTTCTCGGGTGTGCCCGGATGGGCAAACACACTTACGGCCAGATGGACGTCCGCGCGAGCCGCCACGCAAGAAGCGTGGCCGCCCTAGAGACTCAAAGCCGTTGTACACTTTCCGAGTCGACAGGCAAGTAGCCGACCAGGCAGCCCACATGTACCAGTTCCCAACAGCAACCCCGGGCCGACTAAAGGGGACTCGCATGGACATCCGGGCTCCTCCAACAAACGGCGTTGGTCTGTCCAATAGTGTTGAAAATTCTCAGGAGGACTCGCCGCCAGAAGTTCTGCCGCCACAACTCTCTGATACTCAACCAATGAAGGGAAAGCCCGGTTGGGCGCAAAACCTGATCACGGGAGGTTTGGTTCCTTCAATGTTGGTCGACCAACCACGGCCACGGCCACTGCAACCGTCTCCTTTCCCTCCACCAAACTATGGATCTCCCACTCCCTTAAGCGCCCTCAGTCCGAGCCCTTCCACCCCCACACCGGTCGTCCGCCCAGGCCCTTCTGCGGCCCTATCACTCCCACTCCATTCAAGCCCGAGTCCCCAGCTTGCGGCCGCCATGGCCCATCCCCCACCGGCGGTGCCATCGACTTCGGTGCCGAGCCCGAGATACTATGTTGGAGGGGGCCGCTATGCGCCGCCTCCCCAGTTCATGGCGGAACCTCCTATTGCTGCGCTTGCACCTGTTCCTTCCTCCATGCCCACTCTTACTACTACTCCGGCTTTCAATCTAGCTTCTTCCGTTACTTCAACTCGAACTCCTACTCCCCCGCCGGCTGCACCTCCTGCTCGGACTCCCACTCCCACTCACCAATTGACGAAAGAACCTCCTGCTGCTTTGCTTGCGCCTGTTTCCTCCTTCGGGTCCGCACCAGGACCAGCTCGGGAGCAGGTTCCTCTAGCAACTCTTTCATTCAAGACGGTGGCTCCCATTGACGCCGCAACACCTATTTTTCCTTCCACTCCTGCTCCTCTTACTTCTCCTGGGCCTATTGCTACTGCTGCTCCCGCTTCGCCCTACACTCATGCCGCTCCAACACATCGGTCGACTGCATCGTGGCTGTCTCCAATGCCATGATTCATTCCGGCGTAAAAAGCTGGGGCTGCCACCCAGCACGAAGGGTTGCCATCCAGCGAGTGGAGACGAAGTGTGGACGACGAAACGACACGAAAATGGCACCAGGTTCGTAAGCGTTTATACTATTTCTGTTTCTGGGTTTTTTTTTCTGGGGGTTTTTTTTCCTGGCGAGCAGGGGGATCGGAACGAATTGTGTGTTTGTCTTGTTTGGATGTTCTACTGGTTGATACTGGCTTGCATCTGTCTATAGAGGTTTATTCTTACTCTGCATTTTTTTTTCCTTCTTGATTGCTTACTGTCGAGTCGTTGTACTGGGAAAGGATGGGAGTTATATATACGGGCGTTTTCTCAACTGTCATCCCATTTTCCTTTCCGTCTGTTTTATACTTGGTGTTTTTTTTCTTCTTTTTTTTCCTTTTTTTTCCTTTTTTTTCTTTTTTTTTCCCTTTTTTTTTTGGAGAGGGAGAAGTTCGTGGTAGTGGAGTTTTAGGGAGAGACGTCTGGGGGCTGTAGGCGTACAATGTGGTTCTTTTAACATTGCTCGTTTCGTGTCACTATTGATCACCCACCTCCGAAATGTGAGCCGTCCGCCGTGACGCGAAGCCTTGCCACACCTTACCGCACCGAAGGCATTGCCGAATTTACCCATTCCCAAGGGCTATTGGTGAATCACCCGGCGGTGTCACCAAAAGCGGGAGCTTGTCGAAGGGCACAAGCTGCTCCCGGGGGGGGGGTTGGTTACACAGGCCAAAGTCGCCCAATTACCGGATGACGTTAATCACTTGTCTCCGCTGCATCCGTCGCAGTGCATGAAATGGGTATGTAGATACGTACGTATCTATCAGTGTACTGTATGGGTACAACTTGTTTGGGTTTCGGGCCACAGCCTTGTGTGTCGCTCTGGACAGAGAGTGTGTGGAGTCCGTCTGCAAGGAAACGTGGTTTTTTTTTTTTTTTTTTGGTGTTTCTTTGACAACACAAGACAACACCAGACGTGACGAGACATGACCAGACCAGCAGACTTCCCGCCCGCCAGCCCGCCCGCCACACGACACAGTACCCTGCTGTGTGGCCACACTTGCTTATACTCTACACAGAGTAGCTTTTCAGCCACATCATCCCTCCACTGGGCCCAAGTCCAGTCCAGTCCAGTCCAGTCGGGCCGCGCGCCGGGGGGGGGGGGGGGGGGGGGGGCGGGCGGGGGGGGGGGCGGGCGGCGGGGGGGCGGGGGCGCAGTGTGGGGGG
>Ga0307508_10006612_pt1 | contig 10887 bp, 7 predicted proteins | sample 9_EM_MG_FD_203089 | JGI IMG/M metagenome (GOLD analysis project Ga0307508, IMG submission 203089) | Populus trichocarpa ectomycorrhiza microbial communities from riparian zone in the Pacific Northwest, United States - 9_EM | ecosystem: Host-associated > Plants > Roots > Unclassified | place...
TGAATATTTTTTTATATAAGATCTGGAAAATGTTTGATTTACGTCACATGTCAAGGTGACGTAAATCATGGGTGGTTGGAATTTGGTGCTTGGAATTTTAGGGCATCATGGGTGCTTGGAATTTTAGGGAGCTGGGTCTATGATATTTAGACAGGATATTTGTTTTTAGGGCTTTTGTTTTAATGGGCTCTAGAGCTTTTTTAGATATTAGCTTCTGTTAGGTTTCGGATTATTATGGCTTGGAATATATAGAAAAACAATATTCCAAGTCAAAATAAATTATGTGTATTTAAAACTTAAGGGAAACGAATAAGAGTAGTTTGGAAAATATGTACTTCAATGTTTTTTTTTTCCTATAAGGTTATGACAACCCATTAAATAACAATTTTTTTTTAAAAATCTAATAATACTAATTAAGAAAATAAAATAAAAATAGAATTCTAGAACACTCATTTTTAAATGACAGTTGGTTAATTAAATAAAATTAATAAATTCTAATAAATCTTACAAAAAAGTACCAATAAGTTCAGTTGTAATAAAGAAAAGATAATGAAATCCTGAAAAGTTTTTAAAAAAGATATGCATATTTAGAAGTAGAATAATGATTTTTTTAATTTTCATCACTGTCAATTTTTTTTATTAAAAGATCATACAATGAGATGGATGATATATTTATTTTTAGTTTTTCAAGGAAGGAAAGAAAAATTCTAAGAAAAAATTCATTCATGATCAAATAAAAAAGAAAAGAATAATTATTTTTGAGAGAGAAAAAAGAAAAAAATTATAGAAAAAACTAAAAGAGGTGGAGGTTTTATTACTATCCAAAGAAATACTATGGATTTGAATAGTGATTTCTTTTATTTTGGTTATAAGTTTTTTCTCTGTTATTGGATCTTTTTCTAGCCAAATTGATGATTAATTTCTTCCAAAATTTTAAAGAATGATAAAATCTAAAAAATAAAGGATCAAAGTATAAAAACAAAGAAATCCAGTGGTCGAATAGAAATTGGCTCAACAAGGTTCACTTTCATCCAAATATTATAAGAATCAACAAGCATCACTAAAGAATTCATTAGAGATGCCACTTCAGCCATTAATAAGGTCAACGGCCAAGAAGATTAAAGAGGCTTTTTTCAACTTGTTTTCTTACTTACATGTATATTGAGCTTATTTTTCTAATATGTTGTTTTATGTTAGTAGGCATAACTTTCAATTCAAACACTGAGTCAAGCTCAAATGTTGTTAGAAGATTCTGAAGGCATTATTTCTTATAAGGATATAATTTTGCAATGATATTTAAACATTGGGAAAGCTTTACGATAAAACCTTTAAGTTACTGTATGAGATTTATAATATTTTTCTAATTGTTTTGGATTTTTGTTCTTACTTTATTTATAAATATTTTGTTATTTTCTTGCCATGTTTAAGACGTTTTAGATAGTATAAATAAATTTATTTAGCTTGAATTTAGAGAATATATTTTAATTTCATAAATAATTTTTGGTGTGAGGTGAGACTGCTTATACTCTTGGTTTTTCATCAAACTCTTCAGAACTTATAAAAGATAATTGTCTTTGTGATGTTCATCCTTATACTTCTAGTTTTTGATTCTTTATAATCAACGAGTTAGGTCTTTTCATTCAATAACATAGGTTTCTTAGTTCAGGTAATCATTGAGTCATGTTTTCTATTAATCTGATTTTAGCTTTCTTGATTAGGTCATGTTTTCTATCAGTCTTATTTTGGTTTTCTTGGGTTGTGTTTAATATTAATTATGGGTTCTAGAACTCTTACCCTCTAGGTTCACATCAAAATACTTTCCTTTTCATTCCTATTTGGTCCCTTTAGTTTTTGAAATTTTATTTTTGATCCAAATCTTCATTTTGTTTATTTTTTTTAATCTTTGGTTTAAGAAAAGAGAGAGTGAGAGAGATGTCAGAAGATAGAGAAAGTTACTGATTATCACAATTTTAAAGATGAAAACAATGATCTTAGTATCAATGGGTTCCATTCAACGAGGAAGTTTCCATTAAAATGTGTTTAAAGCTTGATCTTGCCTAAAAAATTATATTAAGATCAAGAGAGAAATATTTTTTCCAATTTGATTTTGTATTTTTGGACCTTTTACGTTTTTTCTTTTTGGGAATTTTAGGTTATGAGGGGGGTTTTAGGTGTTTTTGAGTGAAAATAGTTTAAGAAATGAGTTTTTAGACCAAAATTCCCTAACCTTTGATTTTTTTAACTACGTAGTGGTGGTCGTATTCTAGACACCAACATGCGACACATCATTTGCCACACTTAGCCTATTGTAAAAAGGCTATTTACCATAAAAGAAATAATAATAGAAAAAAGGATGGCCTTGGCATGGTGGACCACTTGTGCCTGCATGCCTAGGCTACTCATGACTCGGACTCAGACTTGGATGAAGATGACAACATCAAGAAATTTGGCCCCACCTCAACCAAAATTCTTGCATTTAAAAAACACCACGTTGATGATATTGGCATTATCATTAAACCTTGGTTTGATAGATTGGAGGTAACAGGTGGTTCTAGTCCCAAGGTTGATACAATTATGTAAGTGTACCATGGGTACCTATTTCCTTAAATCTTGGAATTTTGAATATTGATAACAACCACCCTTTGGGAATGACTAAGCATATCCTTATAGAACATATGATGGGTTATAAAGAGAACATGGATATGTTGGGCTGAGATAGAAACAGGTAAGATGGTTGGGCTACAGACAAAAATGAGAATATAGGCCAAATGAGCTGTGATATCAACATGTAAAATGTATAGGCTGTCGCACGTGTGCTGCGTCACGGTGATTATCCACTTTACAAGGTTTTGGGTATCGAGAAATAAGGGAGACAAGAAATTCTTGTCTTATATAAGTGTAAAGATGGAATGAGAGTCATCACCTAGTATTTTGGTCACTAGGAATCCTAACTAGTCTCAGAGATCGAGCACGGGGACCGGTTGCGTAAAAAAAAGGTATTAGCACCCCCAAATACACCCTACCTAAGGTAAGCTGCATTGTTTGATTGTCTTATATAAACTAAGGTTTTATTGCTTTCTAATTGTTGATCTAACTAAGCTTCAAGAAAAGTACTCCTTAGTAAGGAAGTCCTTATCTTATCAGGTAAAACTTAATCGTTCTAATGTCAACCAAATGAATAACTAATGTTAATTTAATATTAGGAATACATCGTACGTATAAGTTCATAACCCCTAATATTAAAATAAAACAAAGTAGTTTTTTGGAAATTTTGAAATATTAGCCAAGTTCTTGTGACTTTAATAAAATGGTTATTAAAGCCAAAAATGCGTGCTAAAACATATTTTTTGTTTTCATTTTTTTTATGAAAACATGATACATAAATTTCTATATTTGAGAGACTTAGTCGTATGCATGCAAATAAAAACATTTTTTTTATTTTTCTGTGTAATGTGTTTGCAATGTTTTGGCGAAAATTGGGTATTTAATATCATATTTATATCGAACCAAAAGTATTTTTTTTTTGGACTATGCTAGACCCAGCCCAACCATTTTTTGGTCTGGGCCGGCATTGTCCGTCCCAGTAAACAGTGGAGAATGCTCCACTGTTGACTTTGCAAAATAGTGGAGATGACAAAGAAGAAGAAGAAGAAGAAGGACGAGGAGAGCGGTGGGGCGGGGAAGATGGACCAGGTAATGTCTCGTGGTGGTGCTGCTGGTGGCGGTGGCAGTAGAATATTGGATCAGGTATTAATCTTTTTCTATGATAATATCATGGAATGTCTGCAATCTGGGTTCCTTATCTAAGAGGAAATTTATTAAAGAGGCTATTAGAGATTATGGTATTTCTTTTTGTCTCCTTGTTGAAACAAAGGTAACCAATTGCTCTTCTGCTTTAATTAACTTCTTATGGCCTAAACATTGTATTAAATGGGTTTTAATTGATGCTATGAGTAAGTCTGGAGGTATGCTTTTAATGTGGGATGAGAGCATTTTTTTTGGCAAAATCTATTGAATTCTCTAAATCTTGGATTTACATTACGAATCGACATATTAAAAATGATGTTGTTTTTGTTGTTATAGGTATTTATGCTCTTTGTTCTGATTCTTGAAGAAGAATTGTTTGGAATGAATTTTCTGAGCTCCACTTTGCTTTTATGGAATATCATTAGTTTCTTTGCGGTGATTGTAATGAAACCCTGAAAGCTTTAAATAAGAATAATGGCTTCTATAACAGAAAAAAGGTGCTTCTGATTTTCAAGACTTTACTTAGTCTTATGCCTTGATAGAGTAACCCCCCCTTTAACCATTAGTTCACATGGTTTAGAGGGAACTTAATGAGTAAACTGGATAAATTTTTTGCCTACCCACAATGTATGGATTTCTTTCCTAGTTTGAGACTGATTAGACTCAACACAGGTATGTCAGATCATTGCCCCCTTCTTCTTAGAGAAGACTTAGTGAATTAGGGATGGAAGCCTTTTAAAAGTCTTGATTGTTGGCCAAAGCACCTGAATTTTCACGCTGTTGTTAGTGATTTTTGGAAAGATATTGAGAGAGATTGTCTAGGTAATTATTAGATTCTCAAAAAATTTAATGCGTTGAAAGGAAAATTAAAATGCTGGAATAAGTTATCCTATGGTAATAAAGAACAAGTTGTGAAAGACCTGCATGCTTCAATTAATCACTTTGTGCATAAGGCTGAATCTGTAGGTCTTAACTTTGAGGAGCAAGGTAATCTCAGTACCTTGATTTTTAAGGGTGGAAGGCTAATAGGAAGTTGAAGTCTATCTGGAGACAGAATGCTCGATTGAACTGGGTAACACTTAGGGATTGTAACACATGTTTCTTCAATATGTCAGCTAGGCTTCATAATAATAAGAATCACATCCAGAAGGTTATGCAGAATGGGATTTGTCTTAAAACTCCTAATGAGATTAAGGATAGGGCATTCAACTTCTTCTCTTAAATCTTTATAGGGACCAATACTCACAGACCTTTATTGGGAAGCAATGGATTCAAGAAACTATTTTCAAGATAGACTGATCATCTTAAACGAGTAGTAACAATTGATGAGCTTTATGATGTCATCTTTAATAATGATGGGATAAAGGCCCCAGGTCCAGACGAGTTTAATTTCAAATTTTATAAGAAGACATGGGGCTTGCTAAAAGTTGACTTATTTATGTTAGTCTCAGAATTCTTTTGTACTTGCACATTACCTTTTGATGGTCTATTCCTTTTGTCTGGCAGAGTTTGTGGTTCCTGCTTTTGGGTGGATGCCATGTTCCTCTGGACTGTTTATATGGTTGCTTGTGATTTTATGTCTTGTGCAGTTAATTTGTTGGTTTGTCTGTTGCTTGCTTTCTCTGTTCCTGCTTGTCAGGATTGTGGGGATTTTCTTATCTCTTGTGCAGCTTAATCTCTGATTGGTCTCTGCTCTTAGCGGTTGCTGGGTGTTTCCCCTGCTTGGTTTGAGGATTTTGTGCTAGGCTAGTTGATGACTGGCTTGCCCGGAGCTGCTGTTTTCTGGTTGGCATTGCCTGCTGCTTCAATGGCTGAGGCCTGTGGATAGGCTTATTGCTTGCTCTGCTGTTTTGCTGAGGGAGCCTGTCCCCTTCGCTATTTGGATGGTTCGGCTGGTATGCTGGATCGGTTTATTCTGTTTGTTCAAGGGAGCATGTTCCCTTGTTCTGTTTTCAGTGTGCTTGTTTTGGGAGGTTGTTCCCCTGCACACACCTTTTATATTGTATTTATGTTCTGCAAGTTCCACTTGCTTCGGGTCTCTAGGGAGTATCTTCCCTCCTGATTCCTGCACATTGCTGTTGGCTTGTGTAGTTTCGGTTGTATTTTCTCTTGCGCTTGCTGGGAGTCTGTTCCCACATGCTTGTTCTGTACAGATGTATTTTGGCTTGCTGGTTTTCCAGCTTGTCTAACCTTTTGATCTATATATTTCTTACATTTGATCAAAAAAAAAATACTAGTTATATAACGCTAGGTTTGAAGATTGTAAACTGCATAACCTTTAGTGATTATAGACCTATTACTTTTGTTAATAGGATCTATAAGATGATATTGAAGATACTTGTGAATAAAATGAGGGATGTTATAAGCTTGTGTCATTAGCTCCAAGCAATCAGCTTCTCTTAAAGGCATGGACATCATGGATACTATTATATGTGCTAATAAGGTAATGGATTTGATGAAGTCCAAAGGAGTGAAGGGTTTTATCTTCAAGCTTGACTTTCATAAAGCTTTTGACTCTATTTCGTAGGACTTCATAGACAATATTTTAAGGTACATGAACTTTGGCTCATCTTGGCAAAAATGGATAAGGGCTTATATCTCTACGGTTTAGATGTCAATCTTCATTAATGGTTCTCCGTGTCCTGAGTTTAGGGCTTCTTGTGGTATATGATAAAGAGATCTCATATCTCAATTTCTCTTCAACATAGTTTCTAAAGGCCTATCAGTCCTATTCCGTAGAAGCTTATCAGCTAAGTTTGTTTCTGGTATTGAATTGCATGACTGTACAAGTATTTCACACTTATAATTTGTAGATGATACCTTGTTGTTCATCCCAAATAGCTTGCAATGTTTAATGAACGTGAAGAGAGTTTTATGTCAATTTAGTAAGTGTTCGGGTATGCGGGTCAACTTCCATAAAAAGTTGTCTAACATTAATTAATATTGATGAGGACTATGCTGCTGTAATTTTAAACTTCCTAATGTACAAAGGTGAGTCCTTACCTCTGAACTACTTGGGTCTTTCTTTGGGCTCTAATCCTAAACGAATCTCCACATGGAAACTCATATTGTTAACAATTAGAACTCGCTTACAATCCTAGAAGGGTAAGAAGCTATCTCTTGTTAGAAGAGTGTGCTTGATTAAAATTATTTTATACTCTTTACCTCTATTCTACTTGTCAATTTTATGTTTTCCTAAAATGGTTGTGAAGTAAATAACTTTGCTACAAGTCAAATTTCTTTGGTCTGGAGTGACAGATAGAAGGCGTATGTATCGTTTTACATGGAACTTGGTTATCAAGGAGAAGGATAGAGGAGGGTTGGGAGTTGGTTCAATCATTATGAAAAATACAAGCTTGTTATTTAAATGGATTTGGAGATTGGGCTCAAGAAATTATGCTTATTGGAAAAAAATTATTGTGGATAAGTATACACTCCAATTCACTAATGGTATCCCCACATTGAAAAAGAAGTTATCCCCAATTTGGTCAGATATTGTCTCTACCACTAACTCCTCAAACTCGATTGCTGATGCACTAAGGAATTCATGTCATATGAGGCTTGACAATGACTTCAATATCAGATTTTAGGAGGACACTTGGATTGGAAGCATGTTGATATCTTTTGTCTTTCCTAAGCTGTACAGAATTAGCAATTTCAAGCATGGACGTGTTGTTGATATGGGTTGCTAGGATGTAGACATATGGAGATGGAAATTCATTTGGAGTAGGCCTTTAAGGAAGAGGGAATCCGAGCAACACAATGAGTTATTGTGCATTTTGCACAATACTATTGTCAGCAAAAGCAAGGATGATTAGCTTGTTTGGGCTCTAGATATTAAAGGGTTATTCTCAGTTAAAGGTTGCTCCTTCTTATTGGATAGAATTCTTTTTCCTGGTGGTAAGCAATAAAAAACTGATATTTGGCACAATTCCTATATTCCAAAACATATGTTGTTAACTTTGTTGGCCTTGAATAATGGGTTACCTACAAGGGCTCTCCTTGTTGGTAGGAAAGTTATTATTCAACATGAAGATATTTGCCTTATTTGTTTGTCTTACTTTGAATTTATCACTCATTTGTTTTTGCATTGCCAAGATTTTTTGTTGCTATGGAGTAGCTTTGTGAATTAGCTAGATTTGGCTTGGTGTATACCCTACTCTTTATATGATCTTATGCTCCATTAGTATGGTCTTGCAAGAGGTAATCGACAAGACTTTAAAAGTAAAGTTTGGGGTGGGATATGCTATTTTATTCTCTAGTATATTGGCAAACTAGGAATAAGGTTGTCTTTGAAGGCTATGCTCCTATTTAGAATTATGTATGCCATCTCATTTTTCATCAGGTTGCAAGTTCATTACTAGAAAATTAAAGAATACAAACGAAAACACCGATGAATTTTTTTTGTCGGTATTTTACGGTGATATTTACCAACTATATTTTTCCATCTCTAACTCCGTCAGTAAATACCAACAGAAATATGTCATCGGTATATACCAAGGGAATCATAGTTGGAATAGAAGGAATTAAAAAATCAAACAGTATGATGACATGTAAGTTTTTACAGATGTCGTTATTGACAAAATTACAGCTGGATTCATACAGGCAAGCCATACCACTTATGTCACTTATACCGATAGGATTGCTGACGGATTGACATATGAAATAATTTCATCGGTAAATTAATCGATAATATTTAATATATGACTTGGCGCTCGACCCTCCTCTATCATTTCCCTATTTCTCATTCTTCCTTAAAAAACCTCTGCAACAAAAAACAGCCCCCCTTCCCCCCTACATCCCCCCTCATCTCATCTCAACACAACTCATCCTTCCACAACTTTTCCAGTCACAACAACACTTTGTTTGACAGCAACCGTGTTCTGATTGAAATTTTATTGTAGATTTTTCATCTTAAGTAAGCAAATCTACCCTTTTTAAAATTTAAACACATTTTTAAAATGTTAATTTTTTTTATTTGTATATTTTTGTAATGTGTGTATGTATTTTAGGTGTTTACTTATTTTTTCTCAAACAAACTTGTTGTATGGATTTATGAATTTGTACATGTTATAGTTTATTTTAGATTTTATAAAATTGTATATGTTTGTAAATTGTTGAAACTTATGTCGAATTACTGACTTAGGTGTATTGTGATGAGATAAATAATGGTTTGTTTAATGAGTCTGTTTTATATTTTGTCAATTTTATTGTCGAGTTGTAATTTCCATAAATATGTACAAATTAATTTGCATCTACATAGATAATTGATAATGAATTAAGAGAAGTGTTAAAGTAGGTGGAATAATCTTGAGCTAAACCAATATTTTTGCAAATTTATTTAGTTAACGTAGTTAATTAATACATATTGTCATCATTATTTGATATAGGTTCGATAGAAGTCATGGATGATTATTCATGGATGTATCGAGATTCACCCCAAGGATTATGAAGAATGGATTATTGTAATGAGGTTCAGGGTTTTATTAATTATGTAACATCTAATCCGAGAAATATTAGTGGAGGCAATATTATGTGTTCATTCAAGAGGTGTAAAAATAAAAAGTTTCTCGATCCAGATATTGTAACGATACATCTTCTACACAAAGGGTTCATGGAGGAATACTTGCGTTGGTATGCAAATGGAGAACCATTCGTTCCTCGCGAGACCATGGTAGAAAGAATGATTGAGTCAACTTCTAGTGTTAACAATGTGCATGAAGTTGTAAATAACAACGGTAATTCTTATTAGACTATGATTATGGATACAATGAGAATGAATCACGGTCATGTCAATCAATGTTCAATCGTAGATGAAGAACCTAATACATACGCGACAATGTTTTTTTATCTTTTAAAAGATTCCGACAAACCATTATGGGATGGCTGAACAAATCACAATAAATTATCTTTCGTTGCATAGGTGCTTACCATCAAGTCAGATTATAAGTTGAGTAAGGTTGGTTATTATAAAATTGTTGAATGGGCAAAAAGCTTTTTACTTGAAGGGAACAAGCTGAAAGAGAACTTTTATGCTGCTAAGTCCATGATGAAACCCCTCAGCCTAGGATACTAGAAAATTGACATTTGTCCAAACTTCTGCATGTTATACTGTCTTGAAAATATTGAGTTGACCGAGTGTAAGACATGTGGACATTCTCGTTATAAACCCAAAACTAACAGGGAAAAAACTCTTGTCGCATATAGAAACCTTAGATACTTCTCAATCACTCCTAGACTGCTGAGAACATGACATGGAACAAATCACATGATGTGGTGGATGGGGTGATGGTGCACCCTTCCAATGATGAAGCATGGAAACACTTTAACAGTGTGCATCCTCACTTTTTAGATGAATTAAGGAACATGTGTCTTAGGTTATGTACAGACAGATTCAATCTATTCGGGTCATTTGTTGCTCCTTACTCTTGTTGATCGGTAATACTCACGGTTTATAACTTGCCACCAGGGATGTGTATGAGTCTGAAGTTCATGTTTTTATTTACAGTCATACCCAGTCCTAATAGTCTAGGCTGAAATATAGATATTTGTCTTCGACCGTTGATTGATAAGTTGTCGCAGTTGTGGTCCTCTAAGGCTTTGACCTATGATATATCGATGAAACAAAATTTTCTTATGAAGGCAGCTTTGATGTGGATTATCAATGATTTTATAGCTTATGAAATGGTTTCTAGTTGGAGCACGCATGGAAAACTAGTATGTTCATATTGAATGGAAAATAACAAGACATTCACGCTAACAAACGGCGGTAAAACATCTTATTTTGACTGCCACCAACATTTCTTGCCAATATATCACAAGTACAGAGAGAATAGAAAGGATTTTTTTGTTGGTAGAGTTGAAAAGGATATTGCACCCCCGCATCTTTTTAGTGAAAAATTATATGACATGGTGTGAGTACGGTGACATTGTGTTTGGTTTCCAATCCCGTAAGCAGAAGTTTTCTGGTTTTGGTTTGACCCACAATTAGGTAGAAGTATTTTCTAGGTGTCTCCTTATTGGAAGACCAATCTCCTTTGCTATAACCTTGATGTCATACACATAGAAAAGAATGTGTTTAAGAATGTTTTCAACACGATTATGGACGTGAAGGGGAAGACAAAGGACAACATTAAGGCT
>Ga0307508_10006613_pt1 | contig 10886 bp, 9 predicted proteins | sample 9_EM_MG_FD_203089 | JGI IMG/M metagenome (GOLD analysis project Ga0307508, IMG submission 203089) | Populus trichocarpa ectomycorrhiza microbial communities from riparian zone in the Pacific Northwest, United States - 9_EM | ecosystem: Host-associated > Plants > Roots > Unclassified | place...
AACAGTTGTTGGGTTTCACTTCTCACTTAAAAATTAGGCTTCCGTGCTTTTTTTGTTTATTATGCAACTTTTTATTTTGAGTTACTCAAACAAGCTTATGTTAGATTAATGTCCCTTTATATTTTATAATTTGATTTTTATATGAAATTTCAGATAGTTTAAGTAAGTTTTTTACATTTTACTTATTCACTGCTTAAAAGCCAAATTATATATCTTCTAATGTTACTAGTTTTTAATTGCATGCTTAGAACACGGTTTTTTTTTTTTTTTTTTTTAAGCAGCACATGTTTTTAAAAAGTAGCACACAGCAATGAGTGGACATCCTATATAGTGATAACGAAATGATAATGATATCGAGTTGATGCAGTGGGGAATAAGTAGACTATTGTGCTGCAGTTGTCGCTAATATACACCATCAGGTATGCAGCAAATAGGAACCAACAATTCATGGTTCACTTGGGAGAGGGAGTAAAAGACAAACATATCACATCTCTTCCATTAACAATAACCCTTCAAGTTCAGGTTTAAAATCATCCTCGGTTATTTGTAACTTCATCTTTGTCGAAATCTCATTCAGTAATGCATATATTTCATAATGTCTTGGATGTGATTTATCTTCCACAATGAACTTGTGAATTTCACCTTCTCCTTCGATAACACTATATCCTGCTGCCTTCGTGATCTGCCCACCCTTCATAAGCTTTCTAAGCTTCGCAACCCCATCCCACCGTTGCGCTGATGCATATATATTGCAAAGAATTACATAATTTCCCGGATTCCACGGCTCAACTTGAAAGAGAGATTCGGCAGCTATTTCGGCAAATTCAACATTACTATGGAAACTGCAGGCACCCAGAAGTGTTCCCCAGATTACAGAATCTGGTTTCATTGGCATACTTTTAACGAGATCATAAGCTTCTTGCAGTTCACCTGCACGCCCTAATAGATCAACCATGCAGCCATAATGTTCCAATTTGGGAACAATACTGAAGTTTGTCTCCATTGACTGAAAAAGTTGCCAGCCTTTTGCAACCAGGCCTCCATGAGTGCACGCCAAAATAAGTCCTACAAATGTGACATCATCAGGTTCAATTCCTTCTCCCTGCAATGACATCAACATCATGGGAACAAGTCAACGAGAATCCGAAATTGTGTTTTCCAATAAACTGCTAATACAAAGAGCTAACAAAGAAAAACCATGGTTACCAGCATTTGATCATAAAGCTGCAGGGCCTCATTGCTTCTTCCATGGACAGCCAAGCCCATCATCATAGAATTCCAAGAACACAAATTCCTCCTCTTGCCAATCTCGTTAAACACATGCCTCGCTGCATCAATTTTACCACACCTAGCATACATTTCCAACAAAGTATTGCTTACATACAAATTTTTCATCAGCCCATTGTCTCTTGCGTAACTTTCAATCCTCTCCCCAACTTCCAATGCACCAAGTTTTGCACAAGCTGAAAATACACTAGCAATGGTCACTTCATTAGGCCTAACTTCTTTATCCTTCTCCATCTTCAAAAACATCTCCAATGCCTTGGTGTACATTCCGTTCTGTGAATACCCAGATATCATTGTGGTCCAAGAGACCACACTCCTACTAGGCATCAAGTTAAACAATTCCAACGCACCCTCCATATCCCCGCTCCTCGAATAACCCGCAATTAATGAATTCCAAGTGGGTATATCTCTCACAGTCATTTCATCAAACACTTGGCGTGCCAGCATGAGAACACCCAATTTTGCGTACATGTCAACCAAAGCAGTCAAGGCATAGACATCAAAGTCAAAACCTGATTTTATGAAATGGGTATGGATTACTTTGCCATGAAGAAGGGAATAAAAGGAAGCGCAAGCGGGGAAGAGGAAAGTGAAAGTGAGTTCGTTTGGCGGGCAGCCTTTGAGGAGCATTTGGGAGTAGAGAGAGAGGCATTGGCGAGGCTGGTTCTGAGAGGAGTAGGCTTTGATGAGTTTGTTATAGAGAAAGACGGTGGGGTAAGGACTTTGATTGAACACTTTGTGGGCATAAGGGATGTCAGGGATTCGGAGGAGCTCTACTATGAGAGTTTTCGAGTAATCTATGCCTTTTTTAAGGGTATGGGCATGAATTCTGTTCAATTGGCTCATGCCAAGATAGTGTTCATATATATATATATATATATATATATATAAACAGCATTTATCAGGGGATGCAAATTACAATGCAGTAATGAGAATCTCAATATACTACTATATAGATTGGGGCTAAAATGTGGAATTTGATTATTTTAAGGTCCTTAAAAACAGTGGTTTGAGTTTGACGAACATATAAATTTTCGAAAAGGGCTGAAAATGAGAGTTTAACATGCAACTTCAGGACTGGTGATGCCCACTACCACGTTAGTTTGATCAGGCAATGTGGGGCGTTGTGAACGAGGTAAGCAAAGAATCCATCATGAAAGGGGCTTGTTAGCCTTCATGATGCATGGCTTAAAAAGAAAAAACATGATTATAATTTATTTTTTTCTTATGAAAACATCAAATTCACATACATAATTAGATAAAAATCTCAATAGAAAAGATTTAGATAGTTTTTAATTTTGTAGTAGTTTTTGTGGTTGCGGTATTTTAGAAAACAAGACAAATTTTTACTTGTAAAATAAAAAAATAAATAAAAATCTCTAAAAAACAAGTTATTTTAACTTCTACAAAACCAACAAAATTTGAAAAAAAAAACAAGAGTTATTTAGATAACCAAAGTTGTTAGTCTAAGAAAAACAAAAACTACCAAATGGTTTTTCGAAGAAGACTTCACTAAACTGTCAAAACGAAAAAGATAAAGAAGGCAACCAAATGATACGACTTCCTGCAGGTAAACATAAACAGGTGCATTACTACTCCCAGCAGAAGCTGGACCACTCAAGGCTTTTATTTGATTGCTACTCCTTCTGTCTAATAAAATAACAACCAAGAATATCAGAAGCTATGCCACAAATACGAGCAAAGAATTCAATTCTAGTAGGGGAAAAAATGAAGAATGATCGGGGAGGGTACAGTAACCAGTCTATCAATGGTTACCTAATCCTGATCTGTCATTTTCTCCTGCAGACAAATCAATAGCTAATTCAACTTTCAACTGTACAAAGTGAACAATTTATGTGGCACTTAACATAAGCCACTTCTAAAAATCCATCTCTCTATCAATATTCTCTCTTCACAAAAAAATGATAGAAAATGTTACGAAATCAGCCCAAGACAACTTATCTGGCATCATCTAGAAGTGAGAAGATGCCCTTCTACAGCCACTTTCCATCCAGCATTGAAAACGTGAAGCCTTACTCATTGCCATGCAGAGGCTTCTTGCTAGAGAATCAAGATGGGATTCATTCCTAGTCATTACTTGTCAGACCTGCTCTGTATGATTTTGAGGCATTAAACATTGAATTTCTTTAGAAGTAAGAGGACTGTTCATGAAGTACGTTCAAATGAGCAAGTATTCTGGCTGAAAGAGACTTCATTCTGCTGTTACCCCGTTGTGTCAGGTCAACCAAAGGCATCTGCGCAGAGGACCCATACTTTTGTTTTAACTCTGGCAGCCGGAAGATCCTTTCTAGAGTGTTTAGAGCCTTTTCCTGCAGTCTGAGGGATGATGAACCAAGAAATCCAATAATTGGTGGTATGGCATTTGCTTCTGCAAGCACCTTACTACCATTTTGAAGTTTAACGCCATCAATTAATGTCAGCAGGGCATCTAAAGAAGCCTCACAGGTTCCAGGATCTGGATCTTGAAGAACCCTCACAAGTGGTCCTACTGCATCAGCTTCCACAAGGCAAAATGATGATTCAACAGCACATATTCCCTCATGAATCGGGCAGCCAGTTTCAGGTGGAACAGAGAAGCACCAGAATCCCTTGTGCTTCGGTATTGGACGACTAAGTGCTAGTGAGCTCTCCGAAAAACGAGCAAGAGAAATTGCAGCACATTTCTTCATCATGGTAGTTCCAAAGTCCAGTAGCTGCACTAACACAGGAATTATGCCAGCTTCTGCAGCTCTCTTTTGCCATTCTGGATTTGTTGAAGCAGTAAAATGCCGCATGGCTCCAGTGGCGTTTTCGACTAAGTGATTTTTACGGGGATCACTGTGCTTGCTATCAGGGAGAAATTTAGAGATCACAGGAAGTGCCCCAGCATCCAGAAGCCACTGGGTGATCTGGTGCTTTTCTGGGAGGTTTGAGATAATACCCATCGCATAAGTAATCACTTCTTCAACATTAGAAAATTGGATAATCCGGAGCAAGGTCTCGATGCATTTCTGACCCACATGCTCTAGTATGATGGCTTCATTGTCATCTTCTATCAAGCAATATAACAGCTTCACAGCATTTGCTCTCACATTAGGGTCGTCGTGCTCACATAACTGGACCAAAACTTGCATGGCTGAGCACTGTTATCAAGACAAGTTAGTAACAATATGATGAAACCCTATCTAACAAACATTATAGATAAACTTAAGAATCTGGAGGAACTGAATGGCAGGATAAGACAATAACAGATGGAAAAAAAAATCTCAGGTGCTTGCATTTGGCAATTTTCCTGGTCTGACACAGGTTTATTAAACAGTAAATAAGCATCCCATGTATTATCTTATCTGGTACTTTGTTCATAGCAAGAATAGATTCATCTTTTAAGAACATTATTAAGAAATTGGATCTTGATGGCATTCTGAACACCAGCAGTGTAGAGCCAAATTTGTTAGTAGCCAATATCTGGCCATAACATTGCATCTATGTATCTAATTACATTTATGCACCGACATTTCTTGTTTTCTTTGCAGGAGAAATTACATCTAGTTTTATCACAATCTTTTTGGTATTAGATTTTAGCACATTGTATTGCATGTGGATTGTGCAAAAGTAATTACTATATTAACAGAAATTGTAAATATCTACTATGCACAATAGCCATGGTCTACTTTTCTTTCCTTTGAATATGCAGTAATATCATCCTAGAACTGGACACACAGACAGAACTTCTTGTGTACCTCTGTCAGCTTGGCCTTGATATTTGATGCTGATGGGGACTGGCATAAGGCATGGAAAGCTAGAAGAATGTTTTGCTGCACATCAGGCCCTGCTAAGTTAATTAATGAGAAGAGCTTGAAAATGTCATCATCAGATTCCAACAATGAAACCAGCGTCGGGCTGGATTCTTGAGATACTGTTGATACAGCAAGGTGCATGATTGTGGTAGCCACCTGCTCACGTAAACTTGAAAACGAAGAGATGTGCTGAAAAAGAAGGCCAAGTAATGGCTGAACTGCACCTTCTTTAATCATCTGCAGGCCATTTTCAGGTAAGCTTGATAGGTTCTGAAGAGCTTTGACAGCCACTTTTTTCATTGGAATGTCACCACATGATACCAAGTGAAGAAGAGGACCCAGAGCACCTCCTTCAAACAAAGATGCTTTGTTATGATCAGTTAACTCCAATTCTGCCAGAGTTGATGCCATGATCGTTTTCACATCTTCTGGTCCTGCATAAACAGGTCAATAAGCACTTTTGAAATATGAATATGTCTCTCTTCAATCACTCCAAGGCTAGAACATAAATTATTATCATATAAATATTACACTTAGCAGTCATTGGCAGAAACAATTTAAACTCCAGGTTACATTGTTGAATTCATACATATCAAGTTGGTGACCACACATCCAGCATGCTGTTAATATGGCATGTCGAATGTCACTTGGACATCCAGAATTGTATGAATTGACACAAACACATTCAGCATGATTAATTAGGCCCAGTTTGACTCCATATTGTGACAAAGATTTCAGCTCATTTTACGAAGGGCAGCAACTATTCTAGGAAGATCTTGCACCAACAAAAATAAAATAAAATAAAATAATTGTGAAGGGGAAAATAGATGACAGGATTAATCAAAATTTACATTAAGAAGATTAATACAGTTGTCACATGCAAATCACCTGTGGATAGACGCTGCAGCAAATGTTTGAAGTAATTTGCCTTAGCCATTTGTATGATGTTGGGATCAGAGAACGAAAGATTCTCCAATAGCTCTTGGGCATCTGCGGCAGCTTGATTGTCATCACTGCTTGCCATGGTCACTAAGAGGAGAATACAACCCTGAACCTTTCCAATGCCATCCCTTACCAAGTTACACTTTGACAATTCCAACAGTAATGCCACTGCTAACTTCCTTTCCCCAATACGGCGTCCAAGAGATCGAACAATGGACTCGATTGCATTATCAACATTTGCAACTCTTTCCTGCAACATGTTTCAGATTTTAGGAAAGAATTGCTATCAAGAAACACCTCCTTGATTATCTACCAAGTTTATATGTCAAATATAATTAGGTCGGTCAATACCTTGGATAATTTTATGAGTGTGATTTCAATCTAAATTGAAAAGTTTCTTTATGTTTAGTATTAATGAAGTATTGAAATTATCAAGAATAAATCAATTAATTTAATTCAATGGAATGAACAAATCAGCTATAACATCTCTCTCTCTCTCTGCCCCTCTCCCTCTCTCTCTCTCTCTCACACACACACACATAACTGATCCGAATTTTAATTAAGCAAGTGGCTCATAAGCCTGCATTGTATTTTCCTATTTCCGTATATGCATATTGTGCATGTGCATCCATGTTCTCTGTCCACATTTGTTTGTATCTGATAGCCACATATTTGCAGTATTTGTGCACATAATTTATGTTTGTTAGAAGAGAGAAGATGGGGAAGGTGGAACAAAAATAACGTGAGCTCAAGGATAAAGAAAATCTATCATCGCAATGAAAGTTTAGCCTCTATAAGAACTGATTGGAGGTGATGGATCCATGTAGCCAACCCGGCTAGTTTCATACAGAGGTATTGTTGAATGAAGTTGAGCTGAGCTGAAATAAGCACACTATAACTTGCGGTTGCAAATAATCACTATTTAAGTATCTTGCTGTCCTTCATCAGGAATGGAAATAAATAGAGAAAGAGAGAAGACACCATAATAGATCAAGCTTGAAGTACCTTGGCATAATCACTATCTTTTGCAAGAATGCAAAGGATGACTAGAGCACGATTCCTTATATCTGGATTTTTTGCTCCAAGAAGCTGGATAAATTGTGGTATATAATTCTCCAATATCACCCATTCCCGATGTTGGTCTCTTTGTTCACAGAGATCCTCTAACTGTTCTAGGCATTGAAGCACTTCTTCTTCTTCTTCTTCTTCAGATACAAGTTTTGATTTCATGGAAGCAATTTTAATCATGGTGTTTCTATCCTTCCATTCTTCTATTGATTGCCTAAGAGTTTTGTTAGGCCTCAAAATTGATGTGTCTAGAGGGGTCATGGTCAGAGGACACATTTCATGGCCGTCTGCAAGCCATTTTTCTATTGCACTTCTCTCAAATGTCTGTCCCGAAGAGGTCTCCACAGGGTCCTCCATAACATCCCGTGTAATTGGGCAATAAAAAGACTGGAGAGGTTCCAATGGTTGACTACCCAAAGACTTCCGTTTGGTGAAATACTTTATCTCTTTTTCCTTAGGAGACGAAGCAGCATCTGCCCTTTCTAACAAAGCAATTATCTGATCCATTTGTATAGCTTCAGCCTGATCCTTCCTTAACCGGGCATTTTCAATCTCACTCTTGAATTCTTCAAACTCTTTCTTCAATGCAGACCTGTCAGTTGAGATCCCAACAGCCTCAGCTATGTGAAACAGTAACTTATTGGCATAAGAACGATCAACAACCCTCTCCTGTATTCCGGACTCAATTTTCACCAAAATCTCTTCTTCTGCTATAGCAGCCTTGAACTCAGCTCTCTGCATACTATCACGAAGCTTTTCAATCTCTTCAATTATACCAGCTGAAAGATCCAAAGAGGCCAAAGGAAGAAGACCTAGAGCTCGGCTTATCTCTCTTGCGATGTCCTCTAGGTTCTTAATTATCGTCCGAGAATTCATTAGGAGATACACTTTGTTTCTCTTGGTGCAATCAGCAGTCAGCTGCTTTGCAGCTTTAATTTCCTGATTTAGGATCTCAATGGCACTGTTAAGGCTCCTAGAATGACTAATGTCTTTCTTATTCAGCTCTTTTAGAACAGGTGCAACCCTTTCCAAGTAGACAGAAAATTCCTTAAAACTCTCCTTCTTAACAAGGACATTGTTTGCAGCATATACAACCTCCATCATCCCCTCCACAATTTGTGAAAGGCACTCATCAGCTGGAAAAGAACATGCACTAGTAATAACATCTAGTGCCATCATGTATCACTCCTACAAAAGCTAAGAATCAAAACACTCTACTCCCATGAGGTAAAAAAACCCAGTTGCAAAGCAACCGTCTAGACATTTTGATCCAGATCAGGTTTCATAAAATGCCTGCATTCAATTCAGATTATGCACAGATCAACAGAACTACTTGCTATATTTATTAGAGCCCATATTGACAAGGAACAGAATGAAAACAAATATTCAGAGGAATTGAAATCATGGCCTCCACTTGGTTTCTAAGCATACAAAAGAAATGAAATGCAGACAAATTTAAACCATATGACTATAATCTGTTTGGTTGGGTGAAATACGGATTCAATTGTACTGGTTTTTATATCATTTGCAATCCCTTCAAGCCTCCACATGAAGTGCTTAAATCCATTATTAGAATTTAGGTTAGACAACTTCTTTATTCAAAAAGTATCTGAGATGGGTGCTTTCCCTTCATTTTTTTCCCCAACTCTATTTAAGCCACCACATAAAGTGCTTAAATTCACTGAGCTGAGCCTCCATGGCAAATCCAGAAAAAAAAAATGCATGTTTCCATCATAACTGATGATCTTTTCCCACATTATCTCTTTAACCAAACAGAAATATTCAATTTTTTGAAGTTGAGACATAGCCTTGGAGCATGAACATGTGACCAATTTTAAACAAAATTCAACAACAGGAGATAAAGAAAGGTTCAGCTAATCTTTTCTTTAATCAATTCAAAGCTCAAAATGAAATTCAAATAAACATAGTCAAAAGAAACGTTAAATTAGATATATAAAAAAAGATCCAACTATAATTATCTTTGAAGCAGAGGGAGAGGGAGAAGGACCTGTTCAGGTAGTAAATGCCCATGAAAGTTCACTAGAAGGATCGATTTTCCGGGAAAATGCACGGATTTTGCGGGGAAAGTATAAGCAAGACCCGAAAGAAAACAATAGTAACAGTACAAAATGAGGTAGCATATATATATATATAGAGAGAGAGAAGAAAAAGGAAGCAAAATAAACAAGGAAGAAAGAAGACGACTTTAAAAATATTAGTTTTTGGTAAAACCAATTTAGGTTTCTGAAAAAAAAAAAAGGCATAAAAGCACATGTATTTTTGTATTTTAAAAATATTTAAAAAAATAAAAAAATTAATTTTTTATTTACTTAAAATTAATTATTTTTAGTATTTTTAAATTATTTTAATATATTAATATAAAAAATAAATTAAAAAACATTCTTTAAATACATTTTTAAGCAAAAACATATTTTAAAAATATTAATTTTTAATAGAACTAATTTAGGTTTTTGAAAATAAAATGGTTCAAGAGATCGTTTATTTTTTTATTTTAAAAATATATTAATATTAAAAATATTTTTAAAAAAAATTAATTTTTTTTATTTTTGTCCTTTAAATTAATTATTTTTTATTTTTTAATGTTTTTATATAATTATGATATATTAATATTAAAAATAAATTTTAAAAAAATACTTTTAAACAAAAATTATTTTGAAAGCAATTATTACTATAATATCTAACAAATTAGTAATATATATGCACACACTCACACACATGAATCTCAATCTTTCGTATAGGATATATAAACGAGTGTGTGTTTGCATTTCAAAAACATTTATAAAAAAACTTAAATATTTTTTTTGTTTCAAATTAATAAGTTTTTAATGTTTTAATATTATTTTAATGTGTTGATATGAAAGTTAATTTTTAAAATATATAAAAATTATTAAAAAATAATTTCAAATAAAAAAAAACTTTAAAATACAACAGTTAATAAACTATCTGACACGTTAAAGACTCTCTCTCCTTCTCTCTTTCCTTTCCGAAATCATGTGTCTCTCTACTTGTTTGATGGTCTTTTGGCTTGACTTTGTTAAATGACTCACTCTTTGTCTTCTTTCTATAGTTAAACTCCTCCCCTGTGTGATCAAGATCAGGGCAGCATGTCTTCCGAGTGGTTAGAATAAGCACAACACATTTCAAATTTATATTCTTCTTCTTTTTCTCATCTTAATTTTAACGGATGCATTGTTTTTTTTTTTTCTCTAATTATTTTGAAAGCTGATTAAAAAAATTAAAAAAAAAGGAGAGAGAACAGCTATTGCAAAATTAGGTTAAAACGACGAAATGGTGTAAATTAAATTAATTTTTTGATGTACGAGGAGCAGTTTTGAGATTGCAAGAAGCAAGTCAAGTACTTGTTGATTATCTGGGTGAGGTGCCAGTCCTTTTGATGCTATCAAATGAATGTTATTGTGGACAAACCCGTAAATATAGATAACCTGTTGAAACCTCTGACTATGTAAATAATTTAGTATAGTTAGTTTTAATCCGGACACTCTTCCTGGTATGAAGGAAAATGTAAACATCGATTCATCTGGCGTGGTCAATTAATTAAGTTTGGTGTACCCTTGAACTGTAAGTGAAAGGGAGATTGCTGGCTAGTAAAAGTTACACTTGACAGTTATTATGAATTTAAAGTAATCTCAATTACAAAAGAAGATGATTGAGCTCTTTTGAAGCCTCCTAACCAAGGCAGGCTGCTTGTTAATGGTCCAATCGAGGCTTAGATTAGGGAAGAAAAAGAGAGAAGAGAAGGGGTAGACCCAA
>Ga0307508_10006614_pt1 | contig 10882 bp, 9 predicted proteins | sample 9_EM_MG_FD_203089 | JGI IMG/M metagenome (GOLD analysis project Ga0307508, IMG submission 203089) | Populus trichocarpa ectomycorrhiza microbial communities from riparian zone in the Pacific Northwest, United States - 9_EM | ecosystem: Host-associated > Plants > Roots > Unclassified | place...
AGCCTCGCGCGTGGGTGAACTCACACCGCGCAACTGGAAGACGCTCTTCGCCGACCAGCCGCTGCGATCAGACCTGTACCGTACCGCTGCCTCGTAGGCAACGACGCCGCTGGCTTACCGCTTACGCCAAGCGTGAAGCTGTCGAGGCTGTCGCTGTATTTCAGCGTGGCATTTGTTTGGCCCTTCAACTTCCAGCAAGGCATTTGTGAGGCGACCAGCTTGGATACCTGAGAGCCGATCTTGCCGGCCGCATTGGCGTCGAAGCCGTCCTCGCGCGTGGTGCTGAAGTTGCCGTTTGAGTAGATCAGGATCAGTTCTTCGATCCGCTCGTCGCTCTTGTCGCGGCAAAAGGCGCTGATTCCGGTTTCAGTCCAGTCTTCTGACTTCCATGTGCCGTTGATTTTGGTCAATGCCCATACCTGGCGGTTCTTCCTTTCGTCGTCGGTGGCTAGGTAGGCGACGAACGCATGGCCGCCGTCGATGCTCTTGGTCTGGCCGCTCACGGTTGCGTTGATGATCCATCCGGTGGTGCTCAGCAGTTGCGTGTACCCGTTGTAGTACGTCACCGACCGCACCGTGTCGTCGAAAGTAAAGCGCTCGTAGCTGACCGACAATTCGTCGATCTTCTTTTCGTGATCATTGGGTAGGGGTAGTGTTGGCGTAGGCACGAGCATGGTTGCCGAGGCCAGGTTGCCCGTGAAACTGACGTTCGTTGCGGTCTGCGGTGCAGCCAGGAGGTTCGCAGTGCCGCCATTCCAGGCCGGGATCCCAGCCGCGGAACGAATTGGCCTCCTGAATGGGATCCTGGTTCCACAGCGCAATCACGAAGCGATTCCAGGTCGCGGCGAGCCCGCCTTGCGTGACTAGCGCGGCGTCGAGTGCAGCGAGGGAGTCTGGGTTGGTCTGAGCGAGCGCATAGAAGTCTCGGATGTAGCTTGCTCCCATCGTCTTTGCAATGAATTCGAAGAACAGATACGAGCCATACATCTTCAAAGGGCTACTGGGGCTAGCTGTGCAGGTGGGGCTCGTGTTGTGTGCGCCGCAATACTGATTTGGATAGAAGAGCGGGGTGTCTACATGCTCGATGAAGTGGGGAGTGAACAACCATTCTTCGTTGTTGTCGGGGTATACAAGATCAACTGCCCACTCGGCCGATGCGTCTAGCGCCCACCAGTAGCTGTTGCTATTCAGACCTTTATACGCATCCTGCACTACGTGCATGAATTCGTGCGCGATAACCTCTTGGAAACGGCTGGGGCTGAATGAACTGGGGCTGACGAGGATGTAGGCGGGGTTCGGTTTGGTCCGCACTTGAATAGGTACTGTCAGCGCAGCAAAACCGGCCATGTTCGCGTTCAAGAGGTAGATGTCAACGCGACCATCACCGCCGGAGCAAGGCCATGTCGAATCGTCCAGCGGCGCTAGGAAGTCGGCGTCGATCACGATCGTTTTGTAGGAGGTTTCCGCGATGGCTAGCGCTTCGGCGGCGGCGCTGGCATATGAAGGATTTGTGGAGGCGTCATACCAAACGCGGAAGTGATCCGAGTCTTTGGAGACCCACCCGGAGTTGAATGTGCCCGAGCACAGCGCCGGCCGGGCGGAGGCCTCTTTGGTGTCCGACGAAACAACGTGCTGCGCGCGCTTCCACCACCCCTGCGCCGCCACTATCGCGCTGTCGTTGACCTTATATGCCGGAGGGATCAGATATTTGGCAACGGCGGCCTTCTGAGTGGCACTCAACGCGCTGAAGCGTTGCATCAACTCATTGAGCAGGTTGCTGCCACCGCGTGGCTTTTGATCTATCGTGCCCCGATAGGCGCCGGGCAGCGCCGGGTCATTGAACAGGGCCAACACTTCGTAGACCAAGGTGTCGTCGGCGCTGATTTTCCCGGCTGCAAGATCGGCGGCCAGCAAATCGTCGCTGGTGCCGACCGGGTTCACGTAGACAGTCACACCGCTCGTCGCCACGCCATCGGCCGAGACGCTGATCTGCGCCTGGCCCAGCGCGACGGCGGTCACCGCACCTTGGGTCACCGTGGCAGTACTGACGTCGCTTGATCGCCAAGTCAGCGCGGCAGACACCGGCTGGCCGCTCGCGTCATAGGCTTGCGCATCCAGTGTTTGCGAAGCACCTGGCGACAGGGCAATGTCGCTGCCCTTGATCTTGACGCTTGCCACGGTGGAGTTTGCGACGGGCGGGGGCTCGTTCTCTCCTGAACCACCGCCGCCGCACGCGGCCAGCAGCAGGCCCAACCCCACTGCGGCGAATGAGACGAGACGCGCAATTGGTGAGAGTTTGCGTGGATTCGGGTAGGTCATGGCGAATTCGGACTCGGGCTTGCTTTGGGGGGCGATCTCTGAGGCGCCTGTGCTGGTGCCGTGTGACCTGTACTCACTGTGCGTGAAGGCGTCGGCGCCGTCGATGGCGCGCCGTACCGAGAACACGGGACAAGCTCTGTGCGTTTCTAGGGGGGCGGCGTGGTGGGGGGCCCCTACACTGTGCAGCGCCATGCCCCACTCGGTTCTCATCGTTGAAGACGATTCCAGGTTTCGCTCAGCCTTTGCGCAAGCCGTGTATGGCGCTGAAGACTTGACGCTGGTCGGCGAAGCCGATGACCTGCCCGAAGGCCTGCGGTTGCTGCTTGCAACGCGCCCCGATGTGCTGCTGGTCGACATCGGCTTGCCCAGCGGCAGCGGCATCGAGTTGATTCGGCAAGCCAGTGTGCATTTGCCAGCTTGCGATGTGATGGTGGTCACGGTGTTCGGCGACGAGAGCCATGTGCTGGCGTGCATCGAGGCCGGTGCGACGGGCTACTTGCTCAAGGGCAGCAGGGGCCTGGAGATCATCGAGCAGATTCGCGTGCTGATCGGCGGCGGCAGCCCCATCAGCCCGGTGATTGCACGGCAGTTGCTGGTTCGCATGGCGCCGCCCGATGCGGCGCTCAAAACGCGGGTGCCCCTGTCGCCACAAGAGCAGACCGTGCTGCAGATGAGCAGCAAGGGTTACAGCTACGAAGAGATCGCCCGCATGCTGGGCCTCTCGCGCCACACGGTCGAGACCTATGTGAAGCGCATCTATCGCAAGCTTCAAGTGCATGGCAAGACCGAGGCGGTCTTTGAGGCTCGCAAGCTGGGGTTGATGCGTGATTGAGGTGCATGAGGCTCCTGCGGGCGAGAGCGCGAAGGCGGCGCTCGACTTGAAGGAGCGGGTGCGTGTGGACACGGTGGCGCTTTTTCTGGCACACAGCCGGGCCTCTCTCATTGCCGTGGCGATCATCACTGTGACCGTGATGATCGCGGGGCGAGACCATGTGCCCTTGCGCATCGGCTGGGTCTGGTGTGCCCTGGCCAACGCCAACTACCTGGCCCAGGGGTTCGTGTGCTGGCGAATGGCGCGTGCCCCATCCCTCGTCGATGCCATGCCGCGCTGGATGCCTTGGTTGTGCGTGTCGGTGGCGTTCAGCGGCTTTGTGTGGGGCTCGGTGCCTTGGATGGTGATGTCCGCCCCGGTGCCGGTCTTGCTCTTTGCGAGCCTGTTCAACGCGATGCTGTTTTATTGCGCTTTGAACACGCCCAGCACCTTGGCCATGATGCTTTCCGCGACGCTGCCTGTGGGGGGGCTGACCACGGCCGCCCTGGCCAGCCACAGTGGCTTGCTCTTTGCCGCCGCAGGCAGTGCCCTGTTGTTCGGCATCATTCTCTTGTACGGTGTGCGCATGCATGCGGCCGTTCGGGCCACGATGATGGAACGTCACGTGGCCAAAGACTTGACCGAAGAGCTGCGCCGGCAGCAGCAGCGCCTGGTCGAGGTGGAGAGAGAGCGCAGCGTGCTGCTGGAACGCCAGCGCTTGATGCGCGACATGCACGATGGCATGGGCTCGGCCCTGCTGGCCTCGCTGGCCGTGGTCGAGCAAGGCCATCTGGATGCCAAAGGGGTGGCCGCGCTGCTGCGCGAATGCGTGGACGACCTTCGCCTGGTGATCGACTCGCTGGAGCCCATGGGCCATGATCTGGCGACCCTGTTGGCCACTTTGCGCTACCGGCTGGGCGGCCACCTGGAGGCTTCGGGCATCTCGCTGGATTGGCGCGTGCAGGATTTGCCCGCGCTGGATTGGATGGGGCCGACCGAAGCTTTGCAGGTGATGCGCATCGTTCAAGAGGTGCTGGCCAACGTGATCAAGCACGCTAAGGCCCAACGGGTTGGCGTGACAGCGAGCTTGGTTGACGATCAGGTCGAGGTCTGCCTCAGCGACGATGGTGTTGGCTTCGACACGTCGGCCGCATCGACAGGGCGGGGCCAGCGTTTTCTCGCCCAACGAACGGCGGCATTGGGCGGAGACCTCCAGGTTGTGTCGCGCCCCGGCAGCGGGACACTGGTGCGCTTGAGGCTGCCGCTGGTGTTGTTGAACTGAACGGTGCGGCACGCCAGGTTCTCAGAAATCGGTCACCACCAGAAATACGCCTTGCCCAGCCCGGTGAATGTGGTGAACAGCCCCCCTTCGGTGAAGCGTGCGTCGAGAGCGCTCCCGGCGCCATACGTGGCATAAACGGCGTTGCGCGACAAGTTGGGTTTGCCGATGTCGAAGACGTTGCCGACCGACACCACCCGGGTCTGCCCGGTCTTCAGATTGCGCATCAGCACGTTGTTGGCGCCTGCGCCCAGGTTGGTGGCGGCGCTGCTGAAGGACACCCACGTGCCATCGTAAGAAAGCGAGGGCGCCTCGCCTTGGCGGACGGGGCTGTCGTCGTTGCCTTGTGTGCCATTGCTGTCTTCGCTGGCGCGCACGACAGCGCCGGTCTGGGTGTCGACGACAAACACGTCTTCCTTGTCGTTGGTGTCGCCCGGCACCATGTTGGTGGCCTTGGTGGCAAATGCCACGTAGCGGCCGTTGCCCGAGATGGCGGGCGCCACAACGCCGCTTCTGCTCTCGAAACCTGGGTTGCGCTCTGCGCCGGTGGAGGTCTTGCTCACCCGGGTGTTGTGGCCGTTGCTGCGGTCGTAGACGAAGATGTCCCAAATGTCGTTGGCGTCGCCGGACACGATCTCTGATGAATACGACCAGTAGGCCAGGCGCATGCCGTCGTCAGCCAGCGCCGGTTTCTCGCCGCCCACGCCTTGGCCACTCGCGTTCGCGGTCACCAGCGTTGTCGCTCCAGAGACGAGATCGCGCAGGTAGACGTTGAATCCGCTCTCAGCGGCAACGCCAGAAGTCAGGTTGTTGGCTCCACTGGCGAACGCAACCACTTTGCCATCGGCCGAGACCGTGGGGTCATAGCTGCGGCCATTGGCTTGCACGCCGCCGGCATTGACGCTGACCCGTTGCACGGCCCGGGTCAGCACGCCGCCATCGGCTGACCAGAGGAAGACATCGGTCACGCCGTTGGTGTCGCCGGCCACCAGGTTGCTGGCATCCGAATCGAACACCACATGCAGGCCGTCGGCCGAAAGAGCCAGCCCATAGCTGTTGCCATTGCCTTCGATCCCGGCAGCGTTCTTGCTGACAAGATGGGTTTTGCCCGTGATGCGGTCGCGCCAGAAGACCTGGCGTGAGTCACTGGTCGAGCCATCGATGTGGGCATACGCGGTGAACGCCACGTAGCGGCCTTCGGTCAACTCGGTATTGCCACCGATCACCGGATGGGAAGTGCCGTGAAAGTCGCTGCCGCTCACGGTGTTGTCGTCGTTCAAGCTGATGAGGTCGTGCGTGCGCTCGCAACCTAAGAGCACGCTGTCTGCGGCTGCGGGCAGGGTGCCGCTGGCCGGTGGATGCAATGCGCAGGTTTGGTCGGCTGGCTTGGCCTTCAGCGTCACGCTGTAGCTGCTGCCAATGGGCAGCGCGGTGGCAAAGCTGAATGCCTTCTCGTTGTAGGCCAGGGCCACACCGGCATAGGGTGGAATAGTGATGCTGACGTCGTCACCCAGGTTGTTTTGAAGGACCACACGCGTCCCGACCGGGCCTGCGACCGCACCTGAGAGTGTGGCCGAGGATGCCGCGGGAGAGGGTGTGGGCGGCGCGCTGCTGCTGCCACCACCACCACCACCGCAGGCGGAGACGAGCAGTGCGGAGACAAGGCAGGTGCTGAGCAAGGCAAATTTTTTCATGGGGATGACCTCTTGGCTTGCACTGTGCTTGAGCGTGTCGATCTCGTCGATGGCCGGATGTACCGTGTATGCGGTACATCGCCGTCTTTTTGTGGTGATGGCAGGGCCGGCAGGTGCCCGCAGCACACGCCGGCCGATAGACTCCAATCCATGCTCACCTCGGTACTCATCGTCGAAGACGATCCGCAATTCCGCACGGCCTTCGCCGATGCCGTGCGTGGCGCGGCCGATCTGCGGCTGGTGGGTGTTGCCGACGACTTGCCCGAGGGGCTGCGGCTGCTGAAGCTAACCGAGCCCGACGTGTTGCTGGTCGACATCGGCTTGCCCAGCGGCAGCGGCATCGAGCTGATTTACCAAGCGGCGGAGCTGGTGCCTCAGTGCGACGCGATGGTCGTCACGATCTTTGCCGACGATGAGCTGGTGACGCGCTGCATCGAGGCCGGTGCCACGGGCTATTTGCTCAAGGACTCGCGTGGTGTCGACATCGTCGAGCAGATTCGCCTGCTGTGCGAGGGCGGCAGCCCCATCAGCCCGGCCATTGCACGGCGCTTGTTGATGCGCTTCAGTGCCAGGCCGGTGGGCAGCGAGGCTGTGTATGAGCCTGTCGTGGCGCTCTCGATGCAAGAGCGCACGGTACTGTCCATGAGCACCAAGGGCTACAACTACGAAGAGATTGCCCGCTTGATGAGCTTGTCGCGCCATACGGTGGAGACCTACGTCAAGCGCATCTACCGCAAGCTGCAGGTTCATTCCAAGACGGAGGCGGTCTATGAGGCCAGAAAGCTGGGTCTGGTGGACGACTGAGCCACGCCTGCGCCGCCTTCATGTGCTACTCGGCCTGATCGGCCTGGCATTGATCTTCAAGCTGATCTTGGTGCTGGCAGCACCCGATGGTGATGGGCCGGCGCCTGTGGTCTTTGATCGCGCCGAGCATTGTGTCGAGCCGGCCATCACGGCCATCTTACGGCGTGAAGGCTTGGCAAGAGTGCTCAGCAGCCCCTTCGCGGCCAAGGCGGTGTGTTGGCGCGAGGTGTCGCTGCCCGTGCATCAAGAGGCGGTTGTGACGCCCACGGAGCCTGCTGCGCCGAGCGAGCTGGCCTTGGGGCGCGCCTGGTTTCGCGTGAGCTACGCCGTGCCGCCCAACTGGCCGGCCGGCGAGCATTTGTTGATTTATGTGCCTCGCGTCATGGGCTCAGCATGGCAGCTCAGTGTGGACGGCGTGGCGCTAGCCGATGACCTCGACGATTGGCGCATGACATGGAACCGGCCTGTCACCGTCACAGTCTTGCCGGCACAGGTGCAGCCCGGGCAGGTGCTAAACATCGAGATCAAGGTGGCTTACATCCCCAAGCTGGGCCATTCGATGTCGCGCATCACGGTCGGGCCGGCCAGCCTGGTGGGGCGCAGCGCTGCGTGGCGTGAATTCCTCCAGCTCACGATGCCGCAGGCATGCAGCGCCGTGCTCTTGCTGCTGGGTGCGTTCTTCTTTGCCTTTTGGCTGGTACGCCGGGACGAGACCGCTCATTTGTTGCTCGCCCTGGCCAGTGTGGCCTGGTGGGTTTGCAACCTGCAATACGCGCTGCCGCGCCATGACGACCCTGCGTTGGAGGCTTGGTATGGCGGCATTGTCAACATGTCGGTGGCCTGGTTCATGTGGCTGCTCTATCAGTTTGCGCTTCGGTTTGACGAGCGCCGCATTCGCTGGGTCGAATGGGCTTTGCCGCTGTATGTAGTGGTGATGAGTGTCTTGGCATTGCCCGTCCAGGGGCCAATGCTTGATGACCTGGGCATCTGGTTTCAGGGCGTCAATGCCGCAGCGGCTGCCGGTGTCACGCTGCTGGTCGGCGTGCTGGCTTGGCGTGGCGGCAGCGCCGAGCTGCGAATGATTGCGCTGGCCTTGCTGGCGGCGCTGGCTGCCGGCACGCATGACGTGGCCTTGCTGGCGCAAGCGGTGCACCCCGAGAGCATTTATTTGCTGCCTTATGGGGGGGTGCTGGTGTTTGGCAGTTTTTTGTTTGCGCTGCAGCGGCGGTATGTGCATGCCATCGACGAGTATGAGCGCCTCAGCCGCTCCCTGGCTCAGCGCCTGGCTGAGCGTGAAGCGGAGCTCACGCAAAACCATTTGAAGCTGCGAGAGCTGGAGCGTGCCAACACGCTGGCCACCGAGCGCAGGCGCTTGATGCGCGACATGCACGACGGCCTCGGTTCGGCCTTGACCTCATCGCTGACGGTGGTCGAGCGCGGCGAAGCCCGCCCCGCCGCCGTAGCCAGCATGCTGCGCGAATGCATCGACGACCTGCGGGTGGTCATCGATTCTCTGGAGCCGATGGACAACGACTTGGTGGCCTTGCTGGCGACCCTGCGTTTTCGGGTAGGGCAAAGGCTCAGCGCAGCGGGTGTGACGCTGGCTTGGAGCGTGCAAGACTTGCCGTCCCTGGAGTGGATGGGCCCGCCCGAGGCGCTGCAGGTGATGCGCATCGTGCAAGAGGCGCTCTCCAACGTTGTCAAACACGCGAAGGCCAGCAGCGCGCAGCTCACCACCACTTGGGTGGGCGGCGAGGTGATGGTGAGCATCAGCGACAACGGTGTTGGGTTCGACGTTTCCGTGCCATCGCCGGGCCGGGGGTTGCGGTTCCTGAAGCAGCGTGCAGCCGTCTTGGGCGGCGAGGTGGAGATTGAGTCCACGCCAAATGGGGGGACGACGGTGCGGCTGCGCTTACCTGTGAATCCAGCGAAGTCTGTTTGAGAGGGTCAGCAGCTAAGACAAGGGCAAACGGTTACGCTGTCGTGCTGGTTCATGTTGGCCGCTCCAGGGATTTGCGCCGCTGGTGGTGACTGCTTGAGTATCTTCCACGAACGCGCATTGTCCGATTGCTCTGGTGCTGGGCGCGTGCGGCTCGTGTCTGGGTCTCAGCGCCATAGCCTTACGAAAGATATTCTCCGCTTCTTGAGCATGGGCCATTGGGCCATTGGGCCGTCTACCGGTGGCTCACCAACGGTGTACCGGTGCCGCTAGGTCATCAGCTGGAAACGGCGGAAATTTTCGGCGGTTTGCGCTTACAACCCCGAATCCGATGTCGAACGCCTCCAGCACCGCGACGCTCGCGCCGGCCTCGGCGAGATGCAGCGCCGCCGACGATCCGGTGTACCCGCCGCCGATGATCGCGACGTCGACCGCGATCCGCTCCGTCAGCGGATAAGTCTTGGCCGCCGGCGGGGCGGAGGCCTCCCACAGGCCGTGCGAGACCCGGTCGCCGTTCATGGGGCAGCCCCGCGTTCGAGATGCCGTATCACCTGCTCCGATGTTGCTGAATGCCGTGATCCTCGTTGCATGGATTATTCGTACGGACTTCGAAGCCTTCGCGGGTCTCTGAATTCGACTACGGCTCCGCACGGCACAGGCGGTTCCGACCTGCCTGCTTTGCGGCGTAGAGGGCTTCATCGGCCCGTTGCATCAGTGCGTCGAGGTCGTAGGCCGGTGCGGCAGCGATGCCGATGCTGATCGTGATTCGAAGCGGGGCGCCGGTACCGATGTCCACTGGCGTCGCCTCTACCCGAGCGCGGAGCCGCTCGCAGATCTCGATCGCATTCGACATCGGCGTGTCCGGCAGCATCAGCACGAACTCCTCGCCACCGCTGCGGACGACGACGTCGGCAGAGCGGAAGTTGTCTCGCAGCAGCTTCCCGAGCGCCACGAGAACCTTGTCGCCAGCGGCATGCCCGTGCGTGTCGTTCACCCGCTTGAAGTGGTCCACGTCGATCTGCGCCAGCGCGAGCGGTGCACCGGCCACACTCAGGGAAGGGAAGAGTTCCGCCGCGCGCCATTGCAGGTGCCGGCGGTTGCCCAGGCCCGTCAGCGGATCCTGTTCGGCCTGGGCGGCGAAGTGGGCGGCACGGTGCCGCTCTTGCTGGGCCTCCAGCCGTGCCGCCATGGCCATGTGCCTGGAGCGAAGTTCTTCGGTGCGTGTGACGAAAAGCTCCGACTGGGTGCGAAGGTGCTTCGTCAGCACGCGCCGCTCCATGCGTTCCGCAAGCTCGAAGTGCTTCAACGCGAGTTCGAAATCGGCCAGCGCCTTGCTCGCCTCGCAGCCGACGAGATGCGCTTTCGCGAGCACCGAGGGCGGCACGGAGTCGCCCTGATCCGCGATGCTCTGCACGATCTCGAGCGCCTCGCGGGCGCGCCCCAGGCGCAGCAAAACCTCTGCCATGTTGACTTCGACGTTCCAGGCGAAGGCTGCGAGCTGTTGGTTCTGCGCCGAGGTGCGCAGCCGCTGCAGGAGGAGCAGGGCGCGCTCGCATTCACCCTGTGCTGTGAGGAGTTCGGCGAGATTGAGGCCGACTGCAACTTCGAAGGCCGGGTTGCGAACCTCGTCGATCAGCTTGAAAGCCCGCTCACCCGCCGCACGCCCCTTCGCGAGGATGGCCGCGACCTCCGGATGCGAATCGGTGTCTCGGAGCAGGTGCGCGATGCGGGCACAGACCGAGCACAAGGCATTGCAGGCGGACAAGACGTCGCGTGTCGAGCCGTGGTCGCCATGGTCGGCCAGTGCCTGCGAAAGAATGCGCTCGGCTTGCCACGAGTCGCCCACCCGTTCGAGCGGAATGGCAAGAGCGACGTAAGCGGTAAGCCATCGGCGTCGTTGCCTACGAGGCAGCGGTACGGTACAGGTCCGATCGCAGCGGCTGGTCGGCGAAGAGCATCTTCCAGTTGCGCGGTGTGAGTTCACCCACGCGCGAGGCCGGGTGCTGGCCCACGCGCTGCAGCACGTCCACCAGGTA
>Ga0307508_10006615_pt1 | contig 10881 bp, 10 predicted proteins | sample 9_EM_MG_FD_203089 | JGI IMG/M metagenome (GOLD analysis project Ga0307508, IMG submission 203089) | Populus trichocarpa ectomycorrhiza microbial communities from riparian zone in the Pacific Northwest, United States - 9_EM | ecosystem: Host-associated > Plants > Roots > Unclassified | place...
GTTCTAAGATTTACTATTTATATGTTCTATCATCTTGAGACATGGACATTATTGATGATTAATGAAAATTGCAGATTTTGCATCTCCTTACTCTCCTCTCTTCTCTTCTTTGGGCTTTCTTCTTCTTTTAAAACTTCTTTCTTTTCCCGGCTTTAATTCTGTTGTTTGTTGTCCCGCGTCATTTTTTAATGGTCATAAATACAAGTATCTTTAAGGTCACTGGAAACTAACATAGTTGTTAATTTCAGGACTCGTAAAATTAGTTGAAATACACGTAAACTGATCCGAATACTAACATTAATAAAAAAGAAGAAGATTACATGAAAATATGATTGATAACCAACTGGTTAGGTTTTGGATTTGTTCTCTAATGGCTATGAGGTCGAATCTTCTCAGGGCTACTGAAAGCTTATATAATCGTTAATTTCAGAATTCGTTGAATTAATTAATATACATGTAATTTGATCCGGACACCGATGTTAACAAAACAAAAGACAAGATGACATGAAGAGAGTGAGAATATTTTATACGTTGTATAATTGTAATTAAATAAAAAGTAAGAGGTTATTTTATCTTAAAAATCATTAGGATGGAAATAGTCGGAGAAACATGTTTTTCATTTTTCTTCCAGTAAGTAGAAATATTTGGAAAACATTTTTCCCAACCTCAAGCTTTGTGGTAGAAAAATGAAAAAAAATCCTTTTCCTTTCTCCAATTTGCAAAAAACGGAATTTAAACACAGTTTTTTTTTCATGTTAATTTTTCTATTTCTCTTAAAACGCATTTTTTTAGTTCTTCCTTTAACTTTTATAATTTAATTTAATTATAGCGCCACCTTTTTTTTTTTTTTCCCTTTCTCCAGGTCGATTAGCCTTCCACGATGGTTAGGCTAATGTGTGATGGCCTGACTGGGAACCGGGAAAAGGAACATTCGAGCGGTAATGCTCAGGGCCCGCCTAACCTCAAATTAAATGTTAACTTCTGGCGCACGATAGCATCTACCTTACAAGGACATCGAAGAAAAAAACAATTGTTTTTATTTTTTCTTTATTTTTATAGCTCGAACAAGAAATCTATATTAAAAAGATAAAATAACATTTGTAAATTGAAGAATTATTTTTACATGTTGATTAAAAAATTAAAACATTTGTTTAATATATTTTTATGTAAAATAAGATTTTAATTGATGTTATATTAGTTAGTTAATATTAATAAATAGTTATATTAATATCAAATATATTAAAATATAATTAACTTTTCTAAATAATGTTTATATATATATATATATAATACTATATTTATACTATTTAAAAAATTATATTACCAATTTCACTCTTCTTACTAACTTCCCGAATAAAAAATATTCCCCTCCCTCCTCCTCTAAAACCCTTCAAAAACCCCTCTTCTTTTTATTTTTATTTTTAAAAACAGCTAATCATTTTCTTGCATCCGATCAAGCATGAATACAGTAAAAGCAAACATAAAGAACCCAAAGGTGTGGGTATTGGTGATCGGAGTGACAGTGGCAGTTGGGATGGTGGCGGCGGCTGAGACGCGGAGACGGAAAGCCAAATTTAAAGAGGACTTTGGAGCCTTCGTTCAAAGATTCCAGATTCTTCCATTCCCTCAGCCTCCTCCTCCGGCTGCCAAGCAAACCCTCGCTGGGCTCACTTTTGCCATCAACGACATGTAGTCTGTCTGTCTTCTTTAATTTATTATTAACTAATTATTTAGTTAGTTCTGCCTTTTTTTTAAAAAATAATTAAATGATTTGTGGCAGATTTGAGTTGGAGGATTATGTGACGGGTTTTGGGAATCCAGACTGGGCAAGAACGCATGAGGCTGCTGAGAAGACAGCAGTGACAGTGACTGCTCTGTTAAAGAATGGGGCTGTCTGTGTTGGCAAGACTGTTATGGGCGAATTAGGATTCGGGTAATGAAATATCAGTGTTTTGTTTTGTTTCCTTTCATACACACACAAATACGTATTTATGATTTGTTGAGTTAACGTCTTTCTTGTTACATTAGGGTGAGTGGCGAAAATATACATTATGGAACTCCTATCAATCCGGAAATGCCCGCCCATGTCCCCGGAGGTTCTTCTAGTGGTTCAGCTGTGGCCGTTGCCGCTGGGCTCGTTGATTTTGCTCTAGGTAATAAAAGTTCCTTTGTTTAGATGGCATATGCTCAATCAATACTATCCAACGTAGATTGACGGTCGTATATCAGTTGGGAGTCATGACTAATTGTTCTCCGAGAGAACTTGTGTTCAAATGACTTGCGTTTCAGTCTTTTCTTTGCACCTACTTGCTTCTGGAAATAGTTTGAACATTTCAGCTGTGGTATCAAAATCGTTATTTGGAAATCTCATTGGCAGCTTCAAGTACTAGTTATATGTGTTTTTTTTTTCTGGCAGAATGGAGGGAATATTAGAAAAAAGGCATATTGATCTTAATGATATTAACTCATGCATTCGTTTTACCTCCATAACATATTTGAGGTGGGCTATCTGACATTTTCTTTTCTCTTGGCTTGTAGAAAAGCTTTTCTAGCCTGCATGTTAATTCATGTAGATATAGAATTCAACACGATTTTGCTTGTTAATTGTGCGCTTGATTATCTAAGGCCCTTCTTATCTTTCAGGTACTGATACAATTGGGTGCATTAGAATTCCAGCAGCATTTTGCGGTCTCCTCAGCTACAGACCATCCCATGGGGCTGTATCTACGATTGGAGTTTTGCCAAATTCTCAAAGTTTAGACACTGTTGGTATGGGCATATTTATGTAGTGCTATTGCAGAATACATAGATATAAATGAGCAAAACCACATCTTAGACTATTTTTAATTTGTTTATCTTTGATGGGCTTGAGCAAAAATTGGGAGCACTTAGCTGCATATTTCTCTTGCTGTTTTAGATCACAGCCCTCAATGTGTACTTTCCTTTTTAGTAGTCTGAAGTACTGTTCTTGAACATCTGAATCGTTATTTTTTTACAAGTTCGTTCACATTACGAGAAGTGGATGAGAGTTATCTTTAATTATACATGATGCTGCATCAGTGCGAATGCATGTGCTCCCAATCAGCTCTGTTTGTAAGAAATGTGACCATTTTGAATTACCATTGCATTTTGAGTTGGTACCAGCATGCTAATTTACTATTTATTCAAGATTTTTCTGGACTTAATTATTTTCTCCTTGTTTCAGTTATGTTGTTGCCTTTACTGGTTTTCTGTTTCTTTACTTGGTAACATGGGACATTTCAGGATGGCTGGCACGTGATCCCTCTATATTACTTCGTGTTGGGCATACTTTACTTAAACTAAATACTGTGGAACCCAGAAGGGCGAGACGTCTTATTTTTGCTGATGATCTTTTTCAGCTTTCTAAGGTTCCCGAACAGAAGGCTGAAGTTGTTATTAACAAAGCAATTGAAAATCTATCTGGATGTAAGTTGCAAGGCTATGATGTATTTCTTGTTACGTTCCTGTTTCAGATTTTATTTTCTTATCGTCCCATTATCAACATTATAGTTCATCATCATATAACTCTGTTTGACTTACTTTAATTGTGCTCATGTTGGTGTTTCTAATTGTTTTGTTCAATGCACAGACCAGCCTCAACAGCATATTAATTTTGGCCAACATATTTCTTTGAATGTACCGAGTCTAAAAGGGTTCCTTGATCAATCAACAAACATGCAAAATGGAATCTCTAATTTGAAAGCTCTCTCTTCTGCAATGGTTTCATTACAAAGGTACTTGAGATTTTTTTGCTTTGCTTTTATTGTTCTTTCTATTAGGGTATGTGTGCACTGAATAAGTTAGGAATTTTTAGAACTGATAATTTGAGTTTCAGATTGTATCGAATAAAAAAATTGTATTTATTAATAGCAGGTATGAATTTATGATCATGTTCTCATTTTAGGTTCTATTGTCATGTCTCCTTTAGCATGTGGGGCATTGTTTGAAATCCAGCCAACACACTGAGGTAATTTCTGCCTGTGATGGCAAGGTTCAATAGTGTTGGGGATGCAAGTTGGTGACTTTTAGAAATCTTCAACCATCATGGCATTTATTTGCCCCAAAGATATCGTGGATGTATAAAAGTAATTGTTAGTGATAAAGCAGTAAATTCTAGAATAATATTGCTGCTGATATTAGGAATAGAATGAGTTTGCTTAAATGACTTTTGCTTTCTTCCAAAAAATGGGTTTCACATTTTACTGAGCCAGCAAATATAAATCCATGATTGTTATGGCTTTTGAATTGGCAATAATAAATTATCTTCTGGCTTATGATTTACTGGTCTGGTATTCCATCCATGTAATTGTGCATGCCATTGGTTGTAGAAATGCATTTCCCTTTTGTTTTCTTTTTGTGGAGTAGCAGATCACACATGTCATTGGTTGTAGAAAAGCATTTCCTTTCCTTTCTTATCTTTTTGGTCAAGTGGTAAAGAAGCATATGGATGATAACTATGACTACGTACCACGCTCTGTAATAACATTCAATTCTAATTATCAAGAAGCTAATCAAGATGTATGGCTCATGGAATAGCATGATCAATTTGATAAAATGCATTGTTTGAGGTTTCTTTTTGAAATTCTTTCCTGTTTTGGTAAACTTTCCTTGATTTTTTGATCTGCAAACGTTGTTATGGAAAAGAGAACTCAGCAAAAGGCAGTCAAGATTTGTGTCTGACATGTCTTAAAGCAAAATTTTAAGCACTTAGGTTGCTTGGGTCTTTATTCTGCTAAATCTAATGAAATGTGGAAACCCAACACTGTTTATTGTTTTTGAAAAAAACCATGTTAGATATCCTATGTAGCTTCATATGTCCCAAAGCAATTTCTCCCTCTAAAAATCATTCAAGGGGCTTATGATTTTTGCTTTATGTAACTTACCAAAAAAAAAAGGTGTAGAGACTCTAATTGACATCCCATTTGTCATCTCTAACAAATGCATCCATCCTTTTCTTGGCCCAGTGAACCAAGGAAGCATGATTGAAACCTTTTTGGTTTTCTAGATCTGAGGGTCATGTAGTACATAAGATATCATTCACATTATATGGAGATAGCCTAAGCTCCCCATAGCTTGGAGAAGCGTAAGCCTTTCAGTCTAATGAGACAGATGTTGACCATTCATGTTATTGACAATGAGATGGATGATATTGCTGCTTACCATCTTGTTGCTCTCATATATAAGCTTGTGATTTTTAAGCATGCTTCTGAGCCTGGTTAAGGTTTCATAAATAAGCTTTTGATTTTCAGAATCTAGACCTCTTAAATGACATGTTATCCAAATGGTTTGGAGCTACCATTGTCAGTAGGGCATTTAAACATTTGAAAAGGTTGAAGTATAGCATTTATTGGTATGAACGTTCTACACAAAGCTGAGTTCCCAAAAATTATAGTGATTGTTTTCAGATTAGAGCTCCCAAATGTTACCAGAGGCAAGCTTCACAGTGTTCTTGCAATTTTCTCTTTGAAATATCTCATTACCCACTTATTTCTGAGAGTTATTCAAGGTTTATATTTACCAGTTGGCAACACCTCATTTTCCAAAACAACCAATAAATGTTTCTTATAGAGTAATGCTAAACATTAAGTAAAAACAAGAAGTCAAAAACCTCTAGAATACACGAGCCCGTGGATTGATGGGACCCAAAATTGGGTCTCACATCAATATCATGATCCAATGGCTCATAATCTTCTTGAAGTTTTTTCTTAATGTTTAGCATTTTTTGTTTCTAATATTCTCCTAAATGTTATGTGCTTAAGTTGTATTTTTCTTGTTCTGTTCAAGTGACATTTGACAAAATCCTCCCTGGATTGCTGTTCTTGAATTTTGAAGGTTCTGTGCTTCTATTGCACTTGACCTGGAACCCCATTTCCATTTTTACTGATATTTCTGTGCATAATATTGCCTTTCAGACATGAATTCAAAACAAATCATGAAGATTGGGTTAAATCAGTGGAACCCAAGTTAGCACTTGATGTCTCTGATAATCTTCTCACAGCCATTAACACTACACATGAGAACATAAAAGCACTTTATGATATCAGGAAAGAGTTGCGAGCTTGCATGCAAATTCTCTTAAAGGTACCCTACCTTGTTGCTAGATTTTTTTCTCTCAGAATATCAGCTAGATGGTTTTTAATGCTAGCTGTCACGCTTGTTTGCTTTCTGATATGTTGAAGTGTCTGGGTAACCTTCAGGTTCCTGATTTAGGACAACTTAGGTTTTCTTGCTCACAAAAGATTCATGGCAAGCTAGGGTTTGTTGTATGTGGAATTAGGATTGAATAGGAGTTGTTTTAGAAGAAAAAACAGGGTTAGAAACCTGTAATCAATGTCGATTTCTCTTTTATTTTCCAAAGAATTGGGCTTAAACCAAATTTTGTCAACTTTTACCATCTGCCTGACTACCCACCTGTTGTTTTTTACATGCCTGTGCTGCTTGCTAACTTAACCTTATCTTTTTGTGTGTTTTGGTTGACATGTTGGTTTATACAAAATTTATTCAGTGACAAACTCAAATTGGTTGGAAAAATGATCCAAAACCAGCCTGACCTCTTCATTGAGTTTAGGTGCCAGGATGATGGAATGTTTCATAGTCTCATATCCTTTTTGTTGCCAGGATGATGGAATATTGGTTATTCCAACAGTTGCTGATCCACCGTCGAAACTTAATTCAAAGAAACGGGATACTGTTGAGTCTCACAATAGAGCACTGATACTTTCAAGCATTGCAAGCATGTCTGGATGTTGTCAGGTGACTTGGTGATTTAAAGTTTCAGCTTTCATCTGTTTGTTTTTTTAGTTTCTATGATCTTATTTAACTTTGTTATGGACTTAACATTTGTCTTTACTTCTGCATCTTGCTGTCAGGTTACCATTCCATTGGGAAAGAATGATGGCTGTCCTATCTCTGTTTCATTTATCACATTTCATGGAGGGGACAAGTTTCTTCTTGATACAGTGTTGGATATGTACTCATCTCTTAAAGAGCAAATCAACTTTCTTTCCAATCCAGCACCATTGCAAGACGCCAATGAAAATTTTGATGCTTCAGAACTCTTGAAAGAAAAGGTAGGTTCACCAACAATTTATTGTGATTTTGAATATTAGTTCATCTTATAAAAATATCCTTGCATTTAGTTCCTCTTTCCCCCATTCACTCCCTGTGCCTTTTCTGGTGAGTTAATTTACTTGATATTGTGTGCTTACTCCTGATATTTAACTAATTGTTTTGTAACTTAACAGAAACTTAACACTCCATGCATATAATGGTGGTTTGAAACCTTTACAAGGTCCATAAATGAAACTTATATTGAAAATGTGGCATTCGTTGCAACTGATCTAAGATAAAGGTTCCAGTTTGTTGCTTTTCCTTTTCTTGATTAGTTAACCCACCCTTGTATAGTTATTAGTTAAGTGTGCTAGAGCAAGATAATAGCTGGAGAGTGCTTTCGGTGCCACATGAACAATAAGTTTTTATAGAATTACTTGCAATTGAAACAGTATTGGTATGATAATTAAGTGTGCTAGAGCAAAAATATAGCTGGAGAGTGCTTTCGGTGCCACACGAACAATAAGTTTTTATAGAATTACTTGCAATTGAAACAGAATTGGTATGATAATGGGCCATTAGCTTCTTCAGCTCTCTTGCTGTTTTTGCCACACCACTGCATTAATGTGTAAAACTGGTCTTCATGGCAAGCAACAATCTGTAAAATTGAGGCTTTGCATTGACATTATATGAGTAACCTTACTCTGATACTACTTGATGTAGCACAGCCTACATGTTATAAACAAGCAGAGATGATTCTCTATAGGAGAGAAGTTAAATTAGAAGAGAAGAAATCCATATAGAAGAGGGATGGAGGAATAGAAGACGCTGAAAGTAACCCTGTAGGAGAGTGCTGAGAGAAGACAGTAATAGTAGTTTCAAAAGTGGTTCTCAATTTCAATATCAAAGTCTGGTAAAACATAAAAGAGGTGCAGTCAATTAGGCACCAAAATCCTAGTAGAAACCTTTGTAAACAAGGAAAGTGAATAACACTAAGTCCTTACAAAGCAAACTGGACTAAAACTATGAAGTAAAATAAAATGGTAAAATGTGGATTGTTACAAGTAATGACATACCTCGTGGGTGTTTAAGACAACAATTATAGGTTTTCAAATTAATTGACTATGAATTCACTCTCTTTTTCTAAGATCTTTGTCTTTCTGGCTTCAGAACTTCATTGGAAATATCGGTGATCAACTTGAGCTTTTGATGTGTGATTCCACATGGAAGTCTTTCACCATAGTTTTCATGAAAAAGTTTCTCTTTTCCTCACAGTTTACTCATTTTACCTGTCTCCTTGGACATATATGTTATACTTGACCTGTCATAATTTTACAAGGGAGTTACATAAACAATCTTGTCATTGGTGTGTTTGTATATGCTTGTGAGAAGGGCCCTCTGTGAATCTACAGTTCATTATGATCCTGTTTGCCAACATTTACTGTAAAATGCTAAAGAATACCCAAGAAAAGATGTTTTGATATGTTTTTTGCTTCTTAACCAATGACATAAAAATTTATGGCAGGGCAATGCTGCATATAAGGGGAAGCAGTGGAATAAGGCTGTTAATTACTACAGTGAAGCTATTAAATTGAATGGGAAAAATGCAACTTACTATTCCAACCGGGCAGCAGCTTACTTACAATTGGGATGGTATGATAGTGTGCTTGATCTATGTTTCACTCTTATTTTGTTATACTGAGAGCTTTCTTTACCTTTTGATTTCAATGCATGCAGCTTTCAGAAAGCTGAAGAAGACTGCAATATGGCAATATCACTGGATAAAAAGGTGACAAGACAAATTTTTGCAATGATCTTTATATTTGATTGAATTCTTGTAGCCATTTATCATAGCAGGACAAACCAGATCCTATGGTGCTCCTTGTGTATCTTAGGCTAAATCTTAAATTTTGTTTGTTTTGTTGGCTAAGAGTCCAAGGCAATCATTGAAGAATCTCACTGCAATGGGAAGATATGGAAATATATGGTCCACTCTTTTTTGCTTTCCCTTACTATATCAGTAGGCCGTCTGCACTTAAGATAGATGAATACACGCATCTAACTTATGTCTCTGGATTGGGAAGCAACCATATACGGAAACGAGTCTGGTTCCATTCTTTGCCTATTTATTTCTTGATGTGTCATTTAGCATTAGCTGAAAATGGGCAATGGGTCTGTAAAATCAGTTATTTGAGAGTATATAACAGCTGTGTTGCTTGCAGCTTTCTCCTCGGGCTTTTGCTAAATGCACAATCCTCAACATTTATAAACATCCCTACATCTCACCTAAGATTAGTGCACTTTCCAACCAGTAGCAGAATTTCACTTCAGCAAACCTTTGCCTTTAGATTTCCCTGTTTATTTACATTCTCCTTCAATATGTCTAGGTAAATTAGAGAAATGGGGGACTAGAAGAATAAAAGAAAATGGCACATATTTGATAATGCATCAGGTCAGTAATAAATTTATATTGGCCATTGTGATAATGGTCTATTGTTCCATAGACATCAATTAATTGAACAGTGCCTTTTTTTATCCACAACTAGCATATATGGATTTTGGAAATCATGAATGAATGCAAATGCTTGCTCTAATATTTCTTGCAATTTTCCATGCAGTTAAGCTTTCTGAACACTTAAACTTTGATTTATGGTTGTATGCCCTATTGAAAGTTGAAACTCAAAACATGAAGATGTTTCAATGTCGACATATAGGTTTCGTTGAATGAGATTGGTGCTCTTTATCTCAAATTGTTGGAATAGGATACTGCAAAATGCCTTTCCACGCAGAGGATCATATTGTGCTCTTGAATGGAAGTATTAAGATGTTCAACAATTTTTATTTTTTTTTGCAGAATGTGAAGGCATATCTGAGGCGTGGAACAGCTAGAGAATCACTCCTCTTCTATAAAGACGCAGCTCAAGGTGAGTTCTGAACGCCTGATTTTTTTATTGTTTAAGTGAGTATAGTATGTGAAATGAGCAGAATGTTCTCCATATTTAAGATTGTTTTTCGAACTTGACATGTATACTACGGATTTCTATGATGCGGGGGTTTAATTTTTTGAGAATTGATCATATGTAGATATGCATATAGATTGAGTCGTTTGAGAACATTCACGCATGCATTCTAGAATTAATATTTGGAACATGTTGATTTTCGTGTTTTATTCCACACTACTCTTACAAGAAGCATCGTTTCTCGTAATTCACAGATTTCAAGCATGCTCTTGTCCTTGAACCGCAAAATAAGGTAGCCAGACATGCTGAAAAGAGACTCAGAAAACTTATGAGTTGACATTTTGCTAATCACTCCCCAGCTTTACAAAATGGCATAGTACTGAAGGGGGATCAAAGGTCTATTATTCACTTTTCCAATGTCCACCTTTATGGGCAAAAGAAATGGAAAGAGAGAAGCAACTCTGGTTTTTACTCCCACCTCTTGCAAGCTTTTTAATTGAAAATAAAAGAAAATTTTGTCCAGTTCTGTTCAACGAAATTTTGCTTTCCTTTCAAGGTTCTCTTTTATTGCCCCTTTAGATGTGATGAGAAACGGTTTGTGCTGCTATAATACTCCCTTCATCCATTTTATTTTAGCTTTCTTTTGTTTTTCCTTATAGAGGATCTTCAAGACTTTGACGTTAGATTACAGGTTATCTCATTTGGATGCTGAAATGTTGAGAGTGTTGAGAGTGAAGTTTGAAGTTGGTGGGGATGATTGATGTTTGATGAATTATCTGATTCTTAAAGGTTCAATATGGGATTTTTCTTAAGAATAGCTTCAATCCAGGTTTTCGAAATTTAAAGGTAA
>Ga0307508_10006616_pt1 | contig 10881 bp, 8 predicted proteins | sample 9_EM_MG_FD_203089 | JGI IMG/M metagenome (GOLD analysis project Ga0307508, IMG submission 203089) | Populus trichocarpa ectomycorrhiza microbial communities from riparian zone in the Pacific Northwest, United States - 9_EM | ecosystem: Host-associated > Plants > Roots > Unclassified | place...
CACAACATGTGACCCAAACGACGCATCGTCTCGACCACAACGCGTTGACCACAACAACACATTATCCACCTCAACCACCGCCACCTCTCCTTCAACATCAATACCTCCCTCGCACGCCAATGTGATGACCCCAACAATGACACTCCTCGCTCGCACGACACCTTCCGCAAACCTCCCCTCTGCTGAGGGTATTTACTATTTGCATCCGGACCGTTTATCTAATCTTCTTTTTTGGGCTACCAACCTCAGTAGTATCGTTCGGTCACGTGAAAGTGCCGCTGTTAAAAATGTTTTCAACAGTTCACATTGCTCGGTGACCAGCTCACCGGCACCGTTAGTCGCCAGCCCTTCTCGAAGTCAATGGCAAATTTGATCCTCGATCACCATATTACTCACCTGCCACAGTTTCCGGTTTCCGATTTCCGACAACATCCATGACCCTCGTGTCATTCCCTTTCTTCCCCAAACGTCTGGTAAAAACAAGAGCGGTCTCCGCCTGTTGTCCATAGGTACAGCAATTTTGAATAGGTCAAGGTTTACAGCTAACGTTCTCGTCTCTTTATTGTCCAGATGGAGGGGTTTTTTACGCCGAGGGGAATCTTGTACCGAATAAAGCAAAGAAAAACCCTCCAGGAGCTTCCGCGCCCATACGATATCTTTGATCTTGCTGGTGGAACTAGCACAGGAGGGTATGTTGTCGATATTGCAATATCTATCCTCCGATGCTAGATTGATCCCGTCTGGCAGGCTGATTGTGATAACGCTCTTCCAGCTACAAATGTCAATCAACGAAGCTATCAAAGCGTATGCAGCATTAGCAAGGAGCGTCTTCTCAGACAAGAAGTTATGTAACTTTCAATGTATGTCGGCTGGAGGCTATCGTTTCTATCGTTCGTGAAAAGTCAAACGAAGCTGATCCACGGGAGGTTAAAATGTTAAATCAAGATGGACCAAAGTGGTGAGCGACATATATAAGTCTCTTATTGGCATATACTGATGGTACCTCCCATAGTTTCGTTTGTGCCTTGCCAGCGAGGAACATGCGCTTCCCAACACTCTTCCGCAGCTGGGAACCTTCTTCCAACCAGACCTACAACTGTTCAATAGTTGAAGCTGCACGGGCGACAACTGCTGCTCCTACTTTTTTCAATGTTATTGAATTTGGGCATCCAACGGCGCAGCGGTACCTTGATTTGCGGGTTGCAGTGCAACAATCCTGTGACGCGTGTCGTGGATGAGGCGCGGTCCTAATCGGGCCATTTCATGTCATCGGCTTGGAACGTCCAGATGCATTTCAGAACATGCTTCCGACAAACCTCTTAGGGCCATCGCAACAGATTGCGACGCGCAATCCGGCCAATCGATTGAATTAACCTGACAAGTCAAATTTATACTTCTGTTTGGATGTTAATGAATGCAGAATGTATCGTTGGCGGAATGGAGTAGGATGCATTGAATTGGAAAACCTTGGCGATTTTTCTCGTGCCTGTGTGTCCCGAGACAAAAGGCCATCCGAGTTTGTCACACAATTATTCCTCATCGCGAGCATACTAAGTCCCAGCAATGTTCGAGCAATGTATAGACTCAAGTAGCCCAGGACTGATTGTCCCCGGTGGAGACAAAAGGCCATCCGAGTTCGTCACACTATTATTCCTCATCGCGAGCATACTAAGTACTAGCAATGTATAGACTCAAGTAGCCCAGGAAGCTCTACGTCCCTAAATGGTTTCAATTCGCTACAGGTCCAAGGGTCACTTCAAACGGTGAAAACGGTGATAGAAAGAAAACACCTGAACAATTTGTTTGCGGTAAAATATGCCAAGAAGTATACGGTATACTTGTCGTACTCTGACAGCCCTTATTAACTGGTTGCAAAATTTTTATCACCCATCGTTTCTTTATTCACCTTCTTCCCTAGGCACCAACCAATTGTGCGGGTGTGCCCTCGATGACTGCTCAATGGTGCGTTGTCCTCATCGTATTTTTTGTAGGATGCCATTAAGCTTCTGCCTAGGCGCCAGGTCTTCACCAGCGTGGTGTTGGCCAGCTTTCTTTTGGCCATACCTCCACCAGTGATCTCATTTGGTACTATTAACAGTCTTGGTCAGGATGCTGAGCACGAGCACATCACACGTGCGGCACTCGCTTGCCCTGCTAATAAAACATCCAGCGGAGATTGCTTTGAACCACGGTCAATTGACCAGTTGGCCGGCACGAATGGAACGTTTGGTGCTATTGGCGCCCCGGATGCTATGCCATTTGAGGAGCCTTTTCCTGCTCACTGCGATGATGCCGACTTTTTTGATTCTGCCACCTACACGCCCTCACAGCCTTATCCCGTCTCCCGCAACGACACGATGTTGAGGTTACTACAATGCATTGAACATATGCAATTCCGGTTTGGGCAAGCCACAACTGAAGCGAATGCGTTGTTAAACAGCCAGGATCGGATTGGGAGGGATGGAGTCGACCTCGTAAAGGGTAACTGTACATTTGCACCTTCATTCAGAGGCAGAGCGAAATGCAATGTTATTGAGGGTCTCGGTCGAATGTTGCATGGTATCCAGGACTTCTACAGCCACAGTTAGTATAAATTCGGTCTTATTCTTGTAATCGTAAACTAACGTCATTGAACAGGTAATTGGGTCGACACTGCAGTACCTCCTTTTACCCCCGAAAATCCTCCAGGCCTTGGACTCTCTGCACCGGCACGCCTGTTAGAAATGCGACGGACCTCAAACCTAACTTTGGCCGAAATTCCAAAAGATCTGAGCACTGGATGCTATGATGGGATTACTTCTGACGAGACACCTGGCGTTAAAGGATGTACCGGACGTGTCACACACCACACACTCAATAAGGACAGAGGGACCATTGATGCGGTGAATGGAAGTACCAGATCGCCTACGACTCCTCGCGGAATGATTGCCGCAAACTTTGAAAACGCAGTTCACGCTGCCATTATTGAGACACAAACTCAGTGGCGGGACTTCCGAGCGGAGCTAGCATTGCAATACGGCGCACGACGTTCGAGTCTTATGATCTGTGCTCTCACCAGAGATGATCCGATTACGTCATGTCAAGGTCGCAAAATGGCCATCGTCATCGACAGTTCGGGCTCGAATTTTAATACGGACCCTTCCAACTTGCGGATAGCTGCATCAAAAGCATTCAATAGTATGTTGATCACCGATGCAAATGCGGGCCCCGACGGGCTGGCAGATCGTGTCACAGTCGTAGACTTTGATTCGAGCGCGCGCGTCGTTTATCCTCTGGGTGACCCCTCGGCGGCTACGTTTAATGGCATTGATTCGTCTGGAGGCACCTACATTGCGGGAGGTGTGGCCACTGCGATTGGGGAGCTGACCAAGGATCCCAACGACCCAACGGCCGATCGCACCGGAATAATTGTGTTAACCGATGGTGAAGATTCTGACATTTCGGCGTTGGTGGCACAGATCAATCGAGCAGAAGGTTTAGGCATTCGCGTTGCCTTCGGTTTCTTATCCCCACCTGCTCTTAATGTTCCTCCCGTTACTACGAGGGAGTTGCATCGGCGCGAACCACCAGCGGAGTTGGTCACCGCCATTCTCAAGACTGGAGGCTTGTTCAGCACGATACACTCAGCCGAAACGCAAAAAGCCTTCATTGATTTGGTTGTTACGCATGGGCCAACCAACCTTGACAATGCCAAGGGCTCTAATGATGGAGTTCCACTGACTCCGGGCCTCGTTGTTAGTGGTCTGGTTTCAGCCACTGCAGAACCAGATATCTTTACCTATCACGGGTTACCTGGCGACCAGCTGAACATCACGATCCAGTCCATGAAGAATCAACCGCTGAAAGCAGTTCTGCGTGATATTCGAGCAGCGATCCTGGTCAAGGAGTCTACCACCGACGCCAAAGGGAAGGCTATAATTCCTTTCTCAGTTTCCAGTGAAACCGACTTCGAGCTGATCATTTCGACTACTGATGCAAACGAGGTTGTATACTCCGTCAGTCTCGCCAAGACGCCGGGCTCCACTACGGCATTTTCCTCAAGCATTTCGTCGTCGACATACTCCACACCGTCGAACTCTCCCGCACCTCTGTCGAACTCCCCTGCACTTCCGTTATCTTTGACAACTACTACATCCTTGGAGTCCCCTTCTACATACCAAACACCGGGTTCCACTACGGAAATTTCCTCACGTGTTTTGTTGTCGACATACTCCACACCGTCGAACGCTCCTACACCTCTGTCGAACACCCCTGCACCTCCATCAAACACCCCTGCACCACCTCTCTCGAACTCCCCTGCACTTCCATCGAACACCCCTGCACCCCCGTTATCTTTGTCAACTACTACATCCTTGTCCCCTTCTACAAACCAAACACCATCGCCTCCTTCCAGCACCTCGTTGACGGCCATGGTTTTGCAACCTACAACGAGTCAACAGGTGACAGTTTGCACAACCTATTGGACAACCCTCACTGTGGAGCTTCCATCCTCGACTCCGACAATAGCCGCCCGTCATCGTCGCAAGCTTGCTCTCAGTCCACACATTGATGGTACCCTGGCTACAAGTTTACCTGCCGATTCGAAGGAGACCGAGTCCTCTACAGGAGTATTTGCTCTCCTTATTAGCATAATCGGAGTCCAGTCAGCATTGATCCTCGGTAGTCTTATATGGTGGAGCTGTTTTGGGAATGGTCAATTTGGTACCACCCTCCAAAGTGACGGTCGCATGAGGTTCTTTCCGGAGTGGATGGCACCTCGTACTTCAAGGCTTGGGTATTTGAAGCTTGGGGATGGTAATCCGCCTTTGTAAGTTGCAGCTTTGTCGTCTGTTTCTCTGATTAAGATTGATTTCATTTGCGTTAGGGAAACCGAAAAGAAAAACACTCTTTGACTGCAACCCGTATGTATGGTTCAACACCAGACAACTTTTTTCATTCCTTTTGATTGGCTTCTATGGACGTTCTCTGGTGTCTAATCGTCTAGGACTGGAGTCTAGACATTTCGCTCTTTCATAAAAATTTGGGTCTTTTATAAACATTTCGCTCCTTTATTGGTGAACGGTATGGCTGGGTTGTTATCTACTCTTATACACTCGTTTCGATTAGTTACAGTTGCACCTGAGCATTGTAAAACAGAAGAGGCTCAATCGAGGGTCTCATTTCTGGGGTTTGGCTTTGATATGTTAACGCAATCAGTTGTACCCAATCAATCCTCCTAATTTTATACGATTTGGTGAAGATTGGCTTATAATGTAATAAGAGACACCTGACTCATTGCTACGTCTGAAGCTCTAATTTCCGCGCGTTCACTTTCCGCAATGGCAGAGGTCATCTGTGAAAAACACTCTCAAGAGTTATTGTTGTCCGACAATGCTAGGATGGTCGCGATCGATTGTATCGTTCAACGAGAAGATCCGTACGCGTACAAATTATCATGGTCTTAGTCCATCAAATCCTTCAAAAAGTTTTCCTTAGTTTCAAAATCTTCGATCCATCTTGGTTCTTCTCCCAGAAACTCGATCAACCTGTCCAGCTGTCTGGGTGTCGGTCGGCGCCAAAAAATTCGTTTCGACCGCGTACAACTGATTGCAAGCACGTATAACGCTGGACCATCCTCTGTAGGAACCACCCGTCCTTGCGCTACAGCTTCCTCGTCCACCCTCCCGTTGACATAGCGGATGAAATGGTAACCGCTGAGTTGTTCCAGGTTGCGAATGGCACAGGACCCAGCAAATATCGGGTCTTTGTCTACTGGAATCTGGTACTTGATGAGATGCTTCTTAAGAATTTCATCCGTTATGGCCCAACCGTAGAAGAAGTAGTGATCGCTACATCTATAATCTGCAGGAAGGGGCTTGTAAACTGCTAGGTTGGGAGGCTTTAAAGTTTGAGGGTGAATACCTTCCAATGTGCTAAAGACAAAAAGAGAGCACTGACTTTAGCATGCTGGCCTTTCTGATTCATGGTTGAAAGTTAGCTGCACCTGTTCCGAGAGAGATAACACAAGAGATGAAACGATCGGGGAAGTGAGACCTTGCTTCGTCGATAACGTATTTCACAGGATTGTTACAGCCGAGGCCACCCGTCGAGATACTTCTGTTTAACCGGTTCTCCGAATTCGATGCCTTTGAAGAAACTCGGACTTGCCGTTGTCGCTCTGGCTGCTTCAATAATGGTGCAATTGTAGGTTTGGTTTGCAGCTGGAATCCATGTACGGAAGAGAAAAGGAAAGCTGAAGTTTCCTGCAGGCATCGCACAAACAAAACTACGGTTGCAAATACAATAAGATAAACTGGAGAAGACGCAGTCAACTTACCCTTTTGACCCTGCATCATCCAACATACGTACAGATCTCGCTTCGTCTGGGCTAATCTCGAGGGTTTCTTGAATGATAGTCACGATGGCATGCTCCAGTCGAGATGCTTTGAATTTTCCATTTTGGAAGGGCCATTTTTGCTCAGAGAAGACGTGGTTCGCAAGTGTTATATAATGGGTAATGGCGTCGTCGATTGACAGTCGCAGACGGAAAAGCATTATCACGATAAGCCTAAGAGGCAATGAATAACCGTTCGGAAACCGAATGCCAATTGCGTACCCTCCTGTGTTTGTTCCTCCAGCCAGATCAAAGACATCACAAGGGAGTGGAAGGTCCTCGAGCTGCTTTTCATGCTGTATTCGCTACAAGATCTCCTTCAGCATGAGCAGCGGTGATAACCCTCGAATACCTCCTCCATCTGGATAACAAACTATGTCAGAGCTTGCTGTAAGTTACTTGAAGTTGTCCTACCTATAGACAACAACCGTAGGCCCCGCTCGTTCTGAAAAGCCATAGAGTTGGCTGAACAAGGACGATGACAGCCAGCGGTGCGGTCTCATGACCATGTTGACGGGAATCGGAAGGTCAAGTAATAAAGACAAGCCGATAGCGGGTGGTTACTGTTGAATTGAAAAATAGTGAAGGCAACGTGACGTCACATCGGCAATCAATTCAAACACTTACAAGTCTTCAATAAGCCGCAACTACCGATATCACTTCCTTGACATTTTTCGGCGAGCTCGTCTCGAAACACACCTTTTGAGGTTTCTAGGCCCGTATGTTGTCTTTGTCGAGAGCCAGACCAACCCGTTCAGCTTTGTCCGGCAGTTATCTTTCCATGTCATCCTCGGCAACAATTGAACCTTCAACGGACCGAAAGAAAGAGTTGCACGAGTCTCTGGGGAATATCAGATCGAGGGTGAAAACCTGTTCTCTAGCAAATAGACAGCCAACATCAGTGGCAGTATCCAAGTATAAACCCCCTTCCGACATTCTTGGATGCTATCAGGAAGGGCATCTCGATTTCGGGGAAAATTACGTGCAGGAGTTGGAGGGAAAGGCAAGCACAGTACGTGTGCCACGATAAAAATTTTACATCTACAATGGCAAAAAAACGCTCATTTAGTTGCCATCTGATATCCGCTGGCATTTTATCGGTACCCTGCAATCAAACAAAGCCAAAACTCTTGCTGGTTCGCGACCATGTTACTCAAGTCTTCCGTCTTTTGATACATTTCTAGCAATTCCAAACCTATACAGCATACACGCATTAGGCTCAATAAAATCAGCCACTGCTCTAAACAAGGCTCTTCCCGACGAACGTGCTGCAAAGCCACTGAAAGTCCTCCTTCAAGTGAACACATCCGGCGAAGACGCAAAATCTGGCCTTCCTCCCCTAACCTCTTCCACTAATCTAGAAGACGCAGAACTGGTTTTGCTCGCTCGACACGTGGTGACCGAATGTCCAAAGCTTCGGCTAGAAGGGCTCATGACCATCGGTTCACTAGAACTATCTTCAGCTGCATCAGAGACTGAACAGAACGCCGATTTTGAGAGACTCAAGGAGACTCGTGATTTGCTCTCCAATTATCTCAAGAAATCGCCGGACGACAACGGGAAAACGAGCTCCGAGTCGAGGTGGGGAGATGAAGCATCTGGAAGGCTTTTGTTGAGCATGGGGATGTCGAGCGATTTCGAGGTGGCCTTGAAATCTGGTAGTGATATCGTGCGGGTGGGCACAGGAATCTTTGGTCAGCGCAGTCCGAAGTAGACATCTGTCTATAATAGATTATAGTATGCAAATACGCTCGTAGAGTTAGTAACGGTTTAGAAGAGTCATATACTATCATGTATGGGGTTTCAAACTGATGGTCACCCATAGTAGTGCCTAGAAGAGGAATGTGGTCATTTTACCACTGGGAGAAAGCAAGCAAAACGTGGAAAAAAACCCACAGAACGCGTTTCCCCTCTACGTCGCGCCGAAAAAAATCCACAGGACACGATGTTGGGTTTGTTTCCCCCCACACCGCGTCGAAAAAACTCTGCAAGGGATAGTTAGCGTAACACAAATGTAAAAAAAGAACCATTTTTGGGCTCTGTGGATAAGTCACGTGCATGTTCAGCCTGTTAGCGTCGGTGGCATATCTTTTGGCTTGTTGCGACTCGGATGAAAGCCAATCAACTAAATCTACTGGGTGATCGGTTTCTCCATGCCTTTAAGACCACACGAGACGCTCAAGACATTTCCAGAGCCATTGAAGCATACAAACAGGCTGCTGCTTGTCTGTCGGTCGATGACCCAAGGATAAGGCAATTCCTATTGGACATTTGCATCGGGTATCGGGAACGCTATGATAGTTTTGGCCGGATAGATGACTTGCAGGAGGCGGTCACCACAGGGCAAATGGCCATTGCAATAACAGCTGAGGGACATGCAATATTTCCAGCCTTACTCCAGAATCTCGGAACCTTGTTTTTAGTTCGCTTTGGACGCAGTGGAGACCTCGGTGATATCTCTGAGGCAACCAAAAATCTACAACATGCTGTCCAGCTCACCCCGGATGGACATCCCGATCTGCCAGCCCTGCTCACCAGTCTCGGAACGTCGTTCTTGTGTCGCTTCGAATGCATTGGAGACTTTGGTGATATTTCGGAAGCGATAAAAAATCAACAACGTTCTATCCAACTCACACCAGCCGGACACCCCAATTTGCCAATCAGCCTCAACAATCTCGGAAACTCGTTCTTGAGTCGCTTCCAACGGAGTGGAGACCCAAACGATATTGATATGGCTATTAAAACTCAACAACGTGCTATCCAACTCACCCCAGATGGAGATCCTGATTTGCCAGCCCGGCTCACCAATCTCGGGAGTTCATTTTCACTTCGCTCCAAACACAGTGGAGATCCAAACGATGTTTCGGTGGCAATCAAAAATCAACAACGTGCTCTTCAACTCACCCCAGATAAACATCCTGATCTGCGAGCCGTGCTCACCAATCTCGGAAATTCCTTTTTACGTTGTTTCGAACACAGCGGAGACCTGATTGATATCTCTGAGGCAATCAAAAATCTACAAGGTGCTGTCCAACTTACCCAAGAAGGCCATCCTGATTTGCCGACCAGTCTTAACAGTCTCGGAACCTCGTATTCACTTCGCTTTGAACGCAGTGGAGACCTGGATGACATCTCGGAGGCAATCAAATATCAACAATATTCTGTGCGACTTACACCAGCTGAACATCCCTCATTGCCAGCCCGGCTCACAAATCTCGGGCTCTCATTTTCACGTCGCTTCGAACGCAATAGAGACCAGGATGATATCTCTGAGGCAATCAAATACCAACAACGTGCTGTCCAACTCACCCCAGGCGGACATCCTGATCTGCCAACCATCCTCAACCATGTCGGAAACTCATTTTCAATTCGCTTCGAACGCACTGGAGATCTGGGTGATATCTCCGAGGCAATCAAAAACCAACGATTCGCTGTCCGACTCACCCCAGATGGACACCCTGCTTTGCCAGCCGCGCTCACTTATCTCGGAAACTCGTTTTCACGGCGCTTCGAACGCAGTGGAGACCTGGACGATATCTCTGAAGCAATAAAAAATCAACAACGAGCTGTCCAACTCACTCCAGATGGACACGCCGATTTGCCAGCCCGGATCAATAACCTCGGAATCTCCTTTTCACATCGCTTTGCCTGCAGTCATGGTGGCAGAGACCTAGATGACATCTCTGAGGCAATCCAAAATATGCAACGCGCTGTCCAGCTCACCCCAGATGGGCAGGCTGTTTTGTCACTTCAACTCAATAATCTCGGGGTCTCGTATTTGTATCGCTTTGAATACAGTGGAGATTTGGAATTTCTCGCAAAGGCTGTGTCAACTTACCGCCGTTCTGCTACCTCCACTACTGGATCTCCTTCTCTTCGTTTCCGAGCTGCCAAGCAATGGGCTTGCTGCTCACGAGCGTTACCCTTCCCATCGCCGCAACTTCTGGATGCCCATGCATGCATCATCCAGCTTTTATCCCCCATTTCAGGCTTGGAGAATACCATTCAGCGTCGTCATCAAACTCTTGTCGACTCTTCTCTGTTATCTATTGCTGCTTCCGCAACCGCCCTGTCCCTTGGTCGCCCTGATAAAGCGTTAGAATGGCTGGTAGAAGGTCGATGCATTGTATGGAATCAAAGTAACCAGCTTCGGACACCTCTCGATGAGCTCCGTGTTCACGACCGAGCTCTTGCTGAACGCCTCTCCGCTCTTTCAAGGGAATTAGAAAATGCAGGATCACGTACGGAATCACGCCGTTCGGATACAAGTCTCTCCATGGATGATAAAATCTCATTGGAGGAACAGGCAGGGAGGCATATCAAGCTTGCGAAGGAACGTGACCAGCTACTCGCCACTATCAGAAATATCACTGGCTTTGAAGATCATAAGAGAATGCCTCGTACCCCCTAGGGGGGTACGGTCGACCCCAGTCTATTTTTGAAACAACACATTTTTAGTCACAAAACAAGTATTCAGGATACTGTTTCGGAAGTTGAAACAGTCTGAA
>Ga0307508_10006617_pt1 | contig 10881 bp, 14 predicted proteins | sample 9_EM_MG_FD_203089 | JGI IMG/M metagenome (GOLD analysis project Ga0307508, IMG submission 203089) | Populus trichocarpa ectomycorrhiza microbial communities from riparian zone in the Pacific Northwest, United States - 9_EM | ecosystem: Host-associated > Plants > Roots > Unclassified | place...
CGGCGGATGGAATTGCTACGGCAAACCCCCAGGACCCAAAACCATGGCTCAGGGATGGAGGCAATTCGCCGCCGTCCTCTCAGGCTTCCTCATCGCTCAGCAACTTCCGTGAATCCCGTAGCCCCTTGTGGGAGAGGGAAGGGGCCCGTGCGAAGCACGGGAAGGGTGAGGGGGACTCTCGCTGGTCTAGCGCTGCCGAACCTCACTCCCCCTCATCCTTCCGTCGCTTCGCTCCTCCCTCCTTCTCCCACAGGGGGAGAAGGATTTGGGCGGCACTCAGCCCCGCGCCTTCCAGCGCAGCGACATGCAGGACAGCCCGGCATCGATCCGGCTGATATGGTCAGTGGAAACCGCGATCACGTCATACTCCTTCGCAAGCCGATCCACCGTGCGCCGATACTGGCCGGCGACCAGCAGCCGCGCATTGACCCGCAGCGCGTTGGCGGCACCTTCCTCGCCAGGCTCGGTGACGATCACGCGGAACCGGTCGAACCGCCCGCTCGCGGCGCCGGCCGGGGTGGTCAGCACTGTCTCGTCGTCGATCAGGCTTCCGGCCGTCTTCAGGTGCAGCGCGCCCTTGGGCGGCTCGATCACCCGTGCTGCACGCCCGAGCCGGTCGAGCGCCGCCACCAGGCTGGCCGCCCCTTCACGATCAGTGCGGCCCGAGAGGCCGATCAGCACCAGGTCAGGCGTCACCATCACATCCCCGCCATCGGCATGGCCGGCGGCCAGCGTCTCGACCACCGCGAAGTGCCGCCTGAGTGCTGGCGCGAGATGCTCGGCCTCCGCCGCGCGTGTCGGCGCCCCCGGCCGCAACAGCACCGCACCCTCGGTAAAGACCAAAGCCGGATCCTCGACGAACACCGAATCGGGAAAACCCTCCAGCGGCTCGAGCATCTCCACCGTCACGCCCGCCTCGGCGAGCGCGTCGGCATAATGCTGATGCTCGGCGAGAACCCCTTCATAGCTGGGGCCGGGGCCGTTGCCTGCGCTCAGGCCATTGACGACCGAGCGGCCCGGGCGGCGCAGCAGGGCGGTATCGAAATCATGACAGCTCATCGCCCCTGTCTAGCTGACGCCGGCGCTGAGAGAAGCGTCTTGTTCGCGTTGGCCGATGCGGCATCCCGGTTTTGGTTCCACGAAATCGACGGGGTTGGATGTCCCGCAATTGGACTCGCGTTAACCGCACTCTTCGCTGGCCTGAATCGTAAACACGACGTTAACTGTTGGCATGCAACGCCAGCTCGCCATCGCGGCCTCTGCCGCCCGTCACCCTTTCCGCCAGTTCCTCGGCTCGTCGCGGTTCATCGAGAGGCGGCGGCGCAGGGACGATCAGGATCTCAAGCTGTTCGCGATGAGCTTCACCGCCTTCTTCATCTGCATCTACACCTTCATTTTCTGAAGGTCGGGCACCTTCTGGAGGCCGTCCGCCAGGCCCTAATCGCAGGCGAGATGCAGCTTCTGGGCAAGCCAGGCGGAGGCGACGCACATCCCCGCGACCAGGAACAGCACGTTCTCGGGCGACATGCCAAGCGCCGAGATCGCCGCGACGCCCAGCGCTCCCAGCACCATCGCGCCTGAATTCACGATATTGTTGGCGGCCACGGTGCGCGCGGTCTGGTCCCGGGTGACGGTCGTGGTCAGGAAGGCATAGAGCGGCACGACGAAGATGCCGCCGGTGATGGCAATGCCCATCAGCACCAGCACCAGCGGGACGGCGCGGGGCAGGGTGAAGAACTCGAGCATCCCGTAAAGATGATGGGGGTCCAGCGGCCTGTCCCAGGTGCGCACCAGCAGCGAGAAGACCACGATCAGCGCGCCCATGGTGATCACAGCGGCGGGCGCGTATTTGGCGGAAGTCTTTCCCTTGAGCAGCGCGTTGATCGCGACCGAGCCGATCGCGATGCCGATGGAGAACATCGCGGTGAGCGTGCTGTACACCCGCGGATCGGCAGCCAGCGCGTTCTTGATCAGGGGCGGAAACAGGACGATCAGCACCGTCCCGATCATCCAGAAAAAGCTGATGGCGAGGATCGCGAGGAACAGCCGCGGGATGTGCATCGTCGCGCTGACCAGCCGCCAGGATGCGGTGATCGGGTTATAGTTGATCTGCAGCTCGGCGCCCTCTCGCGGTGCCGGAGGCACCCGCCCCGCGATGATCCGGCCGATGATGGCGACCACGAAAGTGAGGATCAGCGCCTGGTCGATCGAGAGCCAGCCCGCGGCAATCGTGCCAAGCAGGATGGCGAGATAGGTCGATGCCTCCACGAGGCCGGTGCCGCCGAGAACCTCATCGCCGTGAAGATGTTGCGGCAGGATGGCGTATTTGATCGGGCCAAAAAAGGTCGAGTGGATGCCCAGGCACAGCACCGCGAACAGCATGACGCCGATGCCGATATGGGTATGCCCCGCCCGCGCGAGTATCAGGCCGAGCCCGCCCACCACCATGATGGCGATCTCCGCTGACTTCACGATCCGGATGATCTTGGTCTTGTCGTTGGTGTCGGCGAGTTGCCCCGCCAGCGCGGAGAGCAGGAAGAAGGGCACGAGGCTGAAGCCGGTCGCGATCGAGCTGAAGCCCTGTTCGGCCTGCCTGTCGTGCAGCACATGATAGGTCACGAACAGCACCATCATCTGCTTGAACAGGTTGTCGTTGAAGGCCCCCAGGAACTGGGTGGCGAACAGCGGCAGGAATCGGCGCTCCTTCAATAGCCCGAGCGCACCATGCATGATTTTGATTAGGTCCCGGTTGCCGCTAAAAACGATGGCGCCCCGCATAGACGAGGGGTGCCCCCGCCAGCAAGGCGCTTGTTCCAGTCGGGCTTTCGCCGCGCGCCGGGGCCGTCTAGGGATGGATGCGCCATGCTGACACTCCCCAATTTGCTCACCCTGTCGCGGATCTTCGCGGTGCCGCTCCTGGTCTGGACGCTCTGGTGGCCGCATTGGCCGACCGGCTATGCGATCGCCTTCGCGTTGTATTGCCTGATGGGCATCACCGATTATTTCGACGGCTATCTGGCGCGCGCTCAGGGCGCGGTGTCGAAGCTCGGCATCTTTCTCGATCCGATCGCGGACAAGATCATGGTCGCGGCCGTCATCCTGATGCTGGTCGCCACCCACGACATTTCCGGGCTGAGCCTGATCGCCGGCATGATCATCCTGCTGCGCGAGATCGCCGTTTCGGGCCTGCGCGAGTTCATGGCACAGCTCCAGGTGTCAGTGCCGGTATCGCAGCTCGCCAAATGGAAGACGACGCTCCAGCTGGTGTCGATGGGCGGTCTGATCCTCGCCGGTGCGCTGCCCGGCTGGCCCTGGCTGCAGACCGCCAGCATTGCGGCGCTCTGGGGGGCGGCGGTTCTGACCCTCGTCACCGGCTGGGACTATCTGCGCGTCGGCCTGAAGCACATGGACTGAGCTGGTGGCGATCGACCTGCTCTATTTCTCCTGGGTGCGCGAGGCGATCGGCACCGGCAGCGAAACCCTCGATCCGCCCGAAGGCCTGGCCAGCGTCAGCGATCTTGTCGACTGGCTCGCCACGCGAAGCGAAGGCCATGCCCGCGCCTTTGCCGATCGCGCCCGGTTGCGGGCTGCGGTCGATCAGGTTTTCGTGCCACTCGATGCGCCGCTCGGCCGGCCGCGCGAGGTCGCGATCTTCCCACCGGTGACTGGGGGATGATTCGCGTCTCGGTCCAGAGCGACCCAATCGATATCGCGGCTGAGCTCGCCCTGCTTGTTGGTGCAGGCGTTGGCGGGATTGCGACCTTCACCGGCGTGGTTCGCGCCGATGACGGCGTCAGCGCGCTCGAGCTCGAACATTATCCGGGCGCGACCGAGGCCGCGCTTCGCGCATTGACAGAGGAAGCGGCCGAACGCTGGAGCCTCGCTGCGGCGACCGTCACGCACCGAGTCGGGGTAATGCATCCGGGCGACATGGTGGTGTTCGTCGGTACCGCCGCTATTCACCGTGCCGCCGCGCTCGAATCCTGCGCTTATCTGATCGACCGGCTCAAGACCGACGCGCCGTTCTGGAAGCGCGAAACACGGGGCGATCGCGCAAGCTGGGTTGAGCCGCGCGACGGGGACATGGTCGCCGCAGCGCGGTGGAAGGACGATTAGCCGAGCTTTGGGACCAGCACGCCGTTGACGACATGGACGATGCCGTTCGACTGGTGAACGTCAGGCGTTTCGATATAGCTCTTGTTGCCGTTGACGTCGGTCAGCAGGAAGGCGCCGCCCGGATTGGTCACGGCGATCGGTTCGCCTTCGACCGTGGTCAACGTGGCGGTGCCGCCGCCGTCCTTGATGCGCTCGGCCAGATCGTAGAGCGTGATGGTGCCCGGCACGATATGATAGGTCAGCAATTTGGCCAAAGCCGCCTTGTTCGCGGGCTTCATCAGATTGTCGAAATTGCCCGGTGCGAGGCGGCCGAACGCCTCGTTGGTCGGCGCGAACACGGTGTACGGCCCGGGGCCGGACAGGGTCGAGAGCAGATCGGCGGCCCTAGCGGCGGCAACGAGCGTGGTGAGATTGGGCGCGGCGGCGGCGTTCATGCCGATCGGCCTGGCGGCATCCATGATCGCGCCGCCAACCGGTGGGTTGGGTGCGGCGTTAGCGGGAGCGGGAGCGGGAGCAGCGGTCGTCGGCGTCGCCTGAGGTGCTTGCGCCCCAATGGCGGAGGCGGTCATGGCCAGCAGGCCGGCAGCAGTCATCAGGGAAAAGGTCCGGGAAAGCTTCATCAGTCACTCCGCGTCTCGACATGGGTTCTCCGAAAAACGCGCCTTTCACGATAGGGTTCAAAGCCTGAATGGCTTCCGAACCGTCACTGCGCTTCGGCAAGGACCTTGGCGAGCAGGTGAAAATCCTTTTCGCGCGGGGATGCGCGGCGCCAGACCAGTGCGATCCGCCGTGCCGGATTTGCGGCCTCGAGTGGCCGCGCGGTCAGGCCGGTATGATCGAGGATGCCCGCTTTCAGCGCCATCTCCGGCAGCATCGTCACGCCCAGGCCGTTATCGACCATCTGGACGATAGTGTGGAGCGAAGTGCCGAGCATGGTCGCCTCGGCGCGCAGCTCGGGCCGGTTGCACGCCGCGAGCGCATGGTCTTTCAGACAATGCCCGTCCTCGAGCAGCAACAGCCGCGTCTCGTCGATATCGTCTGCCTTGATAGCCCTTGAGGCGTCGCCGATCTCGGCTTCCGGGCCGGCAACGAACAGCCGGTCCTCGAACAGGAACTGCGAGGAAACCTCGCCGCAGGCATAGGGCAAGGCGAGCAGCACGCAGTCGGTGCGGCCATTGTGCAGGCCCTCGCAGGCGGGGCCGCTCGGCTCCTCGCGCAGGAACAGCTTGAGGTCGGGATAATCGCGCCGCAGGCGGGGAAGGATACGCGGCAGCATGAAGGGGGCAATCGTGGGGATCACGCTCATCCGCATGTCGCCCGAAAGCGGCCGGCCGGCGGCGCGCGCGAGGTCGCCGAGTTCTTCTGCCTCACGCAGCACACGCCGCGCTTTGTCGGCGATGCGATCACCGAGCGGGGTGAAGCGGACGACGCGGCGGGTTCGCTCGACGAGTGTCACGCCGATCAATGTCTCGAGTTCGCGGATTCCCGCCGACAGGGTCGATTGAGTCACAAAACACGCATCCGCCGCCCGGCCGAAATGACCATGGTCCTTCAGCGCGACCAGGTATTGCAGCTGCTTCAACGTCGGCAGGTAGGTGGCCATAATCGCCTCACTCGATCAACAATGCCTAAATAACCTGTTGGATCGATTAAAAGCCAGCCCTATATGCGGCGCAGCATAGACGGCGAATCAATCGCCGCGCCTGCGAGGATGTCCGATCGGCCGACCCAATTCTTGAGGAGGCCAAAAAATGCTCACTGTCGGCGACAAGCTCCCCGATTTCACCGTTCCCGTTCAGCAGGGTGTCGATGCGCTGCCCGCTGGCGAGACGCTCAGCCAGGATGCCTTTCCGGGCAAGTGGAAGGTGCTGTTCTACTGGCCGAAGGACTTCACCTTCGTCTGCCCGACCGAGATCGTCGGCTATGCCGGGCTCAAGGACGATTTCGCTGATCGTGACGCAGTGCTGATCGGTGCCTCGACCGACACCAGCCATGTCCACCTCGCCTGGCGCAAGTCGGATCCCGATCTGGCCGCTGCCGACTTCCCGTGGCTCGCTGACAATGGCGCGGTTCTCGCGTCGAAGCTCGGCATCCTCGATAAGGACGCGCATGTCGCGTATCGCGCGACCTTCATCATCGATCCGGACAATGTGATCCAGGCAGTGCAGGTCAACGGCCTGAACGTCGGCCGCAACCCCGCCGAGACGCTCCGCGTTCTCGACGCACTGCAGACCGACGAGCTCTGCCCGTGCAACTGGAACAAGGGCGACGACGTCCTGAAGGTGGCTGCCTGATTTGATCGTTTCCCCTCCCGCTTGCGGGAGGGAGTGGTTGAACCCGGGCGGGTCAATCATGCCCCCGGCATGATTGAGAAATGCCCGGGGGGCATTTCGACCCTCCCGGGTGCAACCACTGGGAGGGCGTGTCCACGAGCGACGCGCCCTCTCTTTTTGACAGGCCTTCCCCCGACCCCTCCCGCAAGCGGGAGGGGAGAAGGCAGGAGGGGAGGAAGAAGGATTCTTATGTCCCTAAAAGATTTCGCGGGCACGCTGCCCGATTTCGCCAAGGATATCCGGCTGAATGTCGGCTCCCTGCTCAACGAGCAGCATCTGCCCGATCAGCAGAAGTTCGGCCTGCTCCTCACCTGCGCGCACGCCACCGGCTACAAGCCTCTGGTCGACGTGACCGAGGCTGAAGTCGCCGAGAAACTCTCGCCCGAAGCGGCCAATGCGGCGCGCGCTGCGGCGGCGGTGATGGCGATGAACAATGTCTATTACCGGTTCACCCATCTCGCCGGGAACCAGGAATATCGCAACATGCCGGCCAAGCTGCGCATGAACGTGATCGGCGCGCCCGGGATCGACAAGGTCGATTTCGAGCTGTTCAGCCTCGCTGTCAGCGCGATGAACGGCTGCGGCATGTGCATCGATGCGCACGAGACCGTGCTGAAAAAGGCCGGCGCAACGGCCGAGGCGATCCAGACAGCGGTACGGATCGGCGCGGTGATGAAGGCAGTCGCGACGGTGCATGCGGCGGTGAACTAAGTCCCCCTCCCGCTTGCGGGAGGGGCTAGGGGAGGGCGTGTCCGCGATCGGTACGCCCTCTTTTTCGACAGGCCCTCCCCCGACCCCTCCCGCAAGCGGGAGGGGAGAAGGCGGAAGGCATTATTTCGAAAGCGCCGACCAGATCGTGTAGGCGCTGGTCACCGTCAGCAGCGCGCCGACCATCGCCATCAGCAGCCGGGCTGGAACGCGCTTGGCGAGCAGTCCGCCGAACGGGGCGGCGATCAGGCCGCCGATCAGCAGACCGACGGTCTGCAGCGTGAAGGCGGCAAAACCCATCGTCCCGATGAAGGTCGCCGAGATCGTCGTGGTGAGGAAGAATTCCGACGTGTTGACGGTGCCGATGGTCGTGCGCGGGCTCGCGCCCTGGACCAGCAGATTGGAGGTCACGACCGGGCCCCAGCCGCCGCCGCCCGCCGCATCGAGGAAACCACCGGCCAATCCCAACGGCTCGATGATCTTCGGTTCGCGCGGCTCGACCTTGCCGCGCCAGGCGCGGTACAGCAGGTACAGGCCAATCGACGCGAGATAGGCCATCACGAACGGCTTCGCGACCGCTGCATCGACATTGCTCAGCACATAGGCGCCCAGCGCCCCGCCAATCATCCCGGGAATGACGAGCCTGCGAAACAGCTTCCAGTTCACATTGCGGTGATAGACATGGCTGATGCCGGACGCGGCGGTGGTGAAGGTTTCGACAGCATGCACGCTGGCTGAAGCAAGCGCAGGCGGGAGGCCAAGGAAGCTGACCAGCAAGGTGTTGTTGATGACTCCGAACGCCATGCCGAGCGCGCCATCGACCATCTGCGCGGCAAACCCGACCGCGATGAAGGGCAGTATCGCCTCGAAAGTCGCGAGCGAAACGTCGAACATCAAACAACTCTCCGCGACCTGAACATGGGCCAAAATCGCCCGTTAAGTTAAATCCTACAAGCTGGATAGGGTTTATGCCGGAGAAGTTAGCGACAAGCTGGTCCTTTAATTCGCCGGAATGAGCGCCTAAATACGGGCGCTACAAAGGGGACGCGAGATGATGGAGCGGATGTTCGCCTATCTCGATTCGATCAAGGCGCGCGATCCCGCGCCACGATCTCGGCTGGAAATTCTCACCTATCCGGGGGTGTGGGCGCTTGCCTGGCACCGCGTCGCGCACCGCCTGTACAAGGCGAGGCTCTATTTCCTCGCCCGGCTGGTGAACCATTTCTCGCGCGCCTGGACGGCGATCGACATCCATCCCGGTGCCACGATCGGCCGCAATTTCTTCATCGACCATGGCTTTGTCGTGATCGGCGAGACAGCGCAGATCGGCGACAATGTCACGATCTACCAATGCGTCACCCTCGGCGGCACCAGCCCCGATAATGGCGTCGCCGGCAAGCGACATCCGACCATTCTCGATGGCGCGATCATCGGCTCCGGTGCGCAGGTGCTCGGGCCGATCACGGTCGGCAAGGCATCGCGGATCGGCGCCAATGCGGTCGTCACCCGCGACGTGCCTGAGGGCGCGGTGATGGTCGGCATCCCCGCGCGCGCCACGATGGTCGAGGGCGGGCAGAAGCAGACCGGCTTCCTCGCTTACGGCACGCCATGCAGCGAGATGTTCGATCCGCAGACCCAGAAGGTCGAGCTGCTCCGCTGCGAACTGGAGACGATGCGAAAGCGCCTCGATGCTCTTCTCGCCGAAAATCATGGGGATCTGCGCGATCGTGCGTGACGGCCTCCCGGCAGGGGCCTGATGGGTACCATCACGCCATTCCCTTTTGGTCAGGGCCGACCGACTCAGGTCGGCTTCGAACGTCTCGAACTCACTCGCATTCTCGATCTCTACGGCCGGATGGTCTCGGCCGGGCATTGGCGCGACTATGCAATTGAGTTCACCCGCGACGTGGCGGTGTTCGCCGCTTTTCGCCGCGCCGCAGAGCGGCCCGAATTCCGAATCGAGAAGAATCCGGCCCTGCGCAACCGTCAGGGCATGTGGTCGCTCGTCAACGAGGCGGGTATCGTTCTGAAGCGCGGGCACGAGCTTGCGCCGGTGCTGGCGCCGATCGAGCGCCGGTTGATGAAGCTGGTCGGCGAGTAGTTGTCAGCTGCGCTGGCCTTTGCCGACGCAAACACCCAATAAAAAAAGCCCCCGGCGAGCACGAGGCTGCCGGGGGCAGGGGCCCGCTCGCGCGGGCCTTTCGTGACAATCAGGCGGGGACGAGAGTCCCGACCGGAGGCAGCCGGTTGCCGAGATTGCCAAGAGTGTTGACCACGATGCGGCGCATCGGGTGCCAGAAGGCCGAGAGCGTCAGGAGCGCGGAGCCGATCGCCAGCGCAGTGAAGGCCCATGCCAGTTCGACCGCGCCCGCCGAGTGGAACAGCGAATACATCGCGTACAGCACATAGGCGAGGCTCGAGACGAGCAGTGCGCGGCGGTCCACCGCGAGGGCCACGAAGCCGAAGACAAGGTAGAGCGCGAAGACCATCAGCGCGGTCGAGACGCCGATATCCTGTCCGAAAATACCGAGCATCTGGAATATCGGATGCGCGATCAGCGGGGCGGCGGCGAGGTGCAGCCAGAAGGCCACGTCCGACCGGCGGGTGCGGCGTTCGCGATCTGACATGTCCCACCACATTGCGAGGGTGAAGACGAGCGCGCCGCTGACCAGCAGGATCGGATAGATATGGTCCTTCGCGGCAGGCGCGGCGGCGAGCGTCAGCGAGACGGCAACCCCGACCAGCGCGACCGCGCCGGCCGCCACCGTGATCGGCACCATGAAGCGTTTCCAGTGCAGCCAGGCCGCGCCCGCGGTGACGAGGCCGATGCCCGCGCCGATGATGGCGTTGGTCTGGTCCGAGAAGTCGGGATCGAGCTTTACCAACACGCCGACCAGGGTCGCCGCCACACCGCCGGCAAAGGCGAGCAGCAGCAATATGCTCGGCAGGGCCATGCGCCGCTGCCGGGTGAAATATTCAGCGAGTGCCCAGGAAACGATCGCCACCGAGCCCCCTGCGAGCGGCGGCGTCACGGATTCGCCGATCCAGGCGACGGCGACCAGCACCAGCCCCACCGCGATCGAGACGAAGATGTCGTTGAAGCCGGTCAGGAGCCGGAAATGCTCCTCGTCGACCGCGGGCGCCGACTGGCTCACCGCGATGTGGTTGCGGAGCGCTGCCGCAGCCTGGGCCGTAATCGCCCCCGCCGCTACTGCGCCATCGATGTCGCTCTCGCTGTACATGGCATTCCTCCTGTTTGTTACAGCAGAAATACCATAAGTGTATTGCTATTACAATACACCAACACAGATGTGTTTTCAATGCGTTGGCGAAACGCTCATCCGCCCTGCAGCTTCTTGAAAATCAGCATGGATTGCTCGGCGCCCGACTGCGGCGTGATCTCGCCGGCACGGTCAGTGATCTCCGCCCAGCTCGCCGCGACGCCTTCGGGGCTCAGCGCCTCGCCGGTCAGCAGCTTACCCTGAGTCAGCGTGACATAGGCGGCCTGGAATACCCCGGCGCCCGCGCCGACAATGGCGTTGGTCGGCGCGTCCTCCGACACCAGGAACAGTGCCGCCGGCACCACCTTGTCGGGCGAGAACGCCTGAAACGCCTCGGGCGGGAACAGGTCCTCGGTCATCCGCGTGCCCGCGACCGGCGCGATCGTGTTGACCTTGATGTTGTTCTTCGCGCCTTCGAGATAGAGCGTCTTGGTCAGCCCGGC
>Ga0307508_10006618_pt1 | contig 10881 bp, 8 predicted proteins | sample 9_EM_MG_FD_203089 | JGI IMG/M metagenome (GOLD analysis project Ga0307508, IMG submission 203089) | Populus trichocarpa ectomycorrhiza microbial communities from riparian zone in the Pacific Northwest, United States - 9_EM | ecosystem: Host-associated > Plants > Roots > Unclassified | place...
GCCTTCTTCGCATCTTCGGCGCGCTTCTTGACGTCGCCGGCCATGTTCTTCACGCGCCTGACGTCGCCCTTCGCCTGGTCCGCGATGTTCTTGATGCCCATGAACTTCGCCCACGCTTGGCGGAACGGGGCGAGAATGGGGTCTAAGATCTTTTCGATCATGGGCTGCCGCCGTTGTTATCCAGAACGCGATTCTATCACAATTACTTGGGCTGAAAGAACCAGTAGTGGAACATGTTCACGTCGCGTCCGGCGGTGATCGACGTCTGCTTCACCGTCAGCGTCGACTGGTCGACGAACTCCGCCGGCAGCATGAACGGCCAATTCCGCCAGCGGTTGATCCGGTCGGTTCCCGCGCAGGAACCGACGTCGACCCGGCGGTTGTTGGCAAAGAACTCGAGCTCATAGTCGCCATAAACGTAATCCATACGACGAATGATCATGACGGGCCGCCCGGGCGTCACGTTCAACACCTTGTAGGTGCACGAGCCGCCCACGTGGGCGCGGCCGGTGTCCTCCACGACGGTGCCGTCCGGATACTTGAGCTTTTGGCGCGTCCGGTAGGTGTCCTTGGCATCGCTGATGACGAGGGCGTGCTTGTCCTCGCTTTCCTTGTCGAGGATGTCGATCTGGTCGATGAGGAGCCAGGTCGTCCCCCCTTCGGCGACGAAGGAATCGGGCGGGTTGGACATGACCTTGATGCCCTCGAAGTCGCGGGCGGTGGCCGGTCCCTTCTCGTCCTCGCGGCCCTTCTTGGTCGGCGGCGCCGTCGAGATCGCGCCCGGCTCGCCGGCGACGGCGCCGGTCGCGGCGTCCGAGGCCTTGCCCTGATAGGCGAACATGTTCATGAGCGCTTCCATGTTGTTCTTCCGCTCGCCGAGGAGGCCGCGGAGGATCTCGATGTGGCGCTTGAACTCGATGAATTCCTTCTTGGCCGCCAGGTTCGGGTGGAAGACGTCGACGTCGATGCCGAACTCGGCCTGGGTCTCTGTGATGATGCTGAAGACATCGAAGATGTTCCGCACATCTAAGACGTCGCAATAGAGCATCATTTGCGCGGCATTCGCCGTGACCAGGAGATCGTGACCCCCGACGATGCCGCGCCGGGAGTACTCGGCGGCGGCGCGCCGGATCGCGATCAGCGTCTGGAGGAGCCGCTGCTTCAGCATCGGCGACATCGACGAGCCCGAGATGCCGGCGGCCGGCCGGAAGCGCATGTCGATCTCGTTGGCGCGCGGGTCCTGGCTGTCGCGCGCGTCGCGCACGCGGGTCGCGCCCTTCTCGAGAAAGACGCGGCCGAGCTCGACCTCCTTGCCCACGTCCGGCTCGGTCTGCGACAGCTCGATGCGCGCCTGCTCCTGCACGCGGCGGTGACCCTTGTACTCGAGGTTTTCCTTGTAGGCGATGAAGTCGGTCAGCTCTTCGGCGAAGCGGAGGACGATGTAGATCGTCTGCGGCAGCCGGTACTCCTCGGGGTTGATGTTCTTGATCGTGGCGTCCCAGAGGATCAAGTCGTTGCCCTGGCCGTCGATGGCGTAGCCGGGCTGGACCTCGACGGAGAGATCGCCGCGCGCGCGCGCCACGACCCGGAGCTCGCCCTGGTATCCAAGGACGACGCCCGGCGCGTGAAGGAGGCGGTTGTGCAGCCGCCGCTTCTCGACGTGATAGAGCTCGGCCTCGTTCCAGTCCTTCTCGGTGGTGAGGAAGCCCTTGAAGAAGTTGATGCGCTTGTAGCCCTTGGCCGTCGTCTTTTCGGTGCTCATCGAAGAATCGCTCCTCGCCTCGCCTACTTCTTCTTTTTCCTGCCGCCCTTGTCGTCGGGATCCTTGGGTTCTTTGGAGTCCCTCGATTCTCTCGGCTCTTTGGATTCTTTGGTCTCTTTGGGCTTGTCTTCGGATCCGCCCTGCGCCGCCTTGGCCGTCACGTCGTCGGGCCGGGGCAGGCTCGACACCTCGACCTCGGTCTCGGTGACCTCGGTCGGCTCGTCCTTCACGATCTCGTGGCCGATGCCGATGCCCGAGCGGAGCCCGATGTGGAAGAAGTCGCGCAGGTGCTCGCCCTGGGTCTCGACGGCGAAACGCAGGTAGTAATGCGTGTTGGCCGGCTTCTCCATGGCGATGATGTTGTGGATCCGGATGACCATCTCCGGCGAGACGTCCTGGAACTTGACCGGCATCTCGACGATGAAGCAGCGCGCCGTGTGGACCGGCGGCAAGATCACCGAATCGACGCCGATGAGCCCCTCGGTCTCGATGCGGAAGCCTTTGAACGGCCAGACATTCTCGAAGATCTTGGGCTCGTGGCCGGTGAAGGTCTTGAGGAAGGCCTTCAGGCCCCTGACGGTGCCGCGCATGCCGTAGAGATCGACCGCGCTCTTGGTGATGGCGCGCTTCTTCTCGATCGGCCAGTCCATGTCGAGGATCATCGCCGTCCAGCCCGCCAGCCAGGGCAGAAACTCCTCGGGGCACTCGTGCGGATCGAAGTACATGTGGATCTGATCGAGCTGGTCGGTGATGCGACCGAAGATGTGCTCGAGCAGCCAGCACAGATCGCGGATGAAGTTCCTGCCGATCGCGTCGCTGCGCCGGTAGATCGCCGGCAGGAGCTCCGTGTAGCTTCGGCGCGCGACATAGAGCGTCACCGCGTCGCCGGAGTAGACCATCTGGCCGCGCGGCGGCCGCTGCTCGAGGACGGTGTTCCGCTCCTCGTACGACTCGCGAAAGAGAACGACGTCGAGCGTCAAGCCGGCGTTCTCGATCATGAGCTTGGCCTTGCCCAGCGGCTGCCCCGACAAATCCGGCACGCGAACGACCTGACGAATCTTCAGCTCGGCCATCAGATGATCTCGTCCCGCACCTTCTCGACGATGTTCACGCCGACGACGTGCGGCAGCGCGTCGGCGTCCATGCGCACCTGCTCGACGACGACGCGGCGATCCTCGTCGAAGATCTGCAGCGAGTCGACGGCGTCGACGCCCGGCACCTCCTCGACGAGGTGGACGAGGTCGCTCTTCAGGACCGGGCGGCCGAACGGCCAGCCCTTGGTGTCGCGGCCGCCGTAGACCGGGTGGAGGAAGCGACGCAGCCGCTCCTCGATGTCGCGGCGGAGCCGGTCGGACGCGCCGATGGTCCGGCGGAGAAGCGTCACCTTGACCGAGAACTCCTCGTAGCGAGGCTTCACCACCGAGAGGATAGTTCCGACGAGCCGGCGCTCGTCAAGGTACTTCTTGACGAAGCGGAGGATCTCGCTCGACGGGATGAGCTTCTTGGAGAGATCGGCGTACTTCTCGTCGAGCTTGGGGACGAGGACGACGGTGACCTGGCCCTGGTGCATTGGATCGGGCAGGCACTTGGCGCGCGCGATGGTCGTCGTGGCGCGCAAGGCGAGCTGCTCGAAGTCCTCCGCGGTGACGGCGCGGTCGCGCGACTTGATGTGGTAAGGGGCGCGCGCCTTGGCCTCCTCGACGGTCTCGGCGTCGGCGCCGCCGGCCGCCGGCATGTAGTTCTGGACGCTGTCGATGTAGGCGATCGCGCGCGTCAGCGCCGAGAGCGTGCCCTGGTTGACGTTCCCGACCGACCCGCCGCCGACCTGGTAGCGTCGGGCGACGATGTTGTTGCGGCCTTCCTGGGGGATGTAGCCGCGGCGTCCATCGCCGAACTGGATCTTGCCGCCGGTGAAGTCGCGGAGGTAGTGACGGCTGTTCGGCCCCGACGCGTAGAAGCTCTCGACAGCCTTCCACCTCACCCAGACGCCCCCGCCCTCGTCCTGGGTGGCGTTGTGGACGGGATCCTCGCCCAGCTCGTCGAAGACGTCGCCCGAGGGCGGCTCGCGCTCGCGCACCTCGATCACCTCGCCCTCGAGGAGCGGCCCCTGCGAGAAGGTGAACGACTGCAGCGGCGTCGCGTCGGACGAGCCGAGGATCTCGTTGCGCAGCGTCATCACGTGACGCGCCTCGACGGTGTTCGTGAGGATGCGCTGGACGCGCGGGGGCTTCACGTAGCCGCCGTGCTCGAGGCGCGCGCGGAGCCAGTACTTCTCCTCGGTGAACTTGAGCGCCGGCGTGAAATCGTCGGGACCGACGAAGTCGACGAAGCCGCTCTCGACGAAGCCCTTGGTGCCGTCGCGCACCGGGAGGGTGTGCCAGGTCGTGCCGCTTCCGTACTCCCAGGCGACGCGCTGCTCGGTGTCCCAGCCGGTCTCGGCGCCGAGGTTCTCGGCCATCTGGAAGAAGAGCGAGCACTCCTCGTTGGGGAGCTTCCCGTCGAAGCCGATGTACAGCGTCGGCGATTCTTCGGGCACCGCGTCGAACGGCTGGAACAGCGTGTACTCGGTCCGCGCGTCCTCGGTGAGGTCGCGGTAGCGGAAGTCGTTGTACGAGACGACGTGGCGCGCCTCTTTGTACTCCTCGCGGTAGCGGAGCGAGATGGTCTTCACCACCGGCGGGCGGAGGGGCTTGTCGTCCTTCCAGACCCACTTGTCGTTCTCCAGCGAGTAGATGCCGGCGCGGCCGTAGTCACCGATCTCGATGCGCGCGCGCACCCAGAAGCTCTCCTCGCCGCCGACCTCGCCGGCCGCCATGTCCTTGGGCCGGTAGAACGAGACGACGCCGGCCTTGGAGAGGCAGGCGGTCTCGTCGTGAAAGCCGAGATCGTCGGCGCCGCCGGGGCGCGGGCCGCGCGGGCCGGCCTTGCCGATGAGCCGCCACTTGCGGCCGTCCCAGTACTCCCACGACATCGTCAGGTCGTCGGACGGCTTGGCGTTCGGGATGATCGCGGTATCGGCGAGCTGGAACTCGATCAAGACCTCGGCGCCCGGGGTCCGGAAGATCTCGCGGCTCGCGATGTACAGGCAGCAGTCGACCTTGGGCTCCTTGCCGAGGGGCCACATGTTCTTGCCGAGATCGAGGCCGAGGAACGATCCGGTGTCTAGGTTGGCGAGCGCCCGCTCGGGCGGCACGCCCTCGCCCAGCACCTCGACGCGGACGCGGACCGTGTCGATCTCGGTCTCCTGCGGGTTCTGCGGCACCTCGGCGAGGCGGCCGCGGATCCAGAGATCCTCGATGCCGTGCACCGTGACCGGCTGGAGCTCCGCGGGTCCGCGGAAGGCGGCCTCGCCGCGATCGACCTCGATGCCCGCGGCGAAGAACTCCTTCCAGCGCTGGCCGTTCCAGTACTCCCACTCGAGGAGCCGCGCGAGATCGCGGCCGCCGTGGTCGGGACAGCCGAGGAAGATCTTGAGGACCGCCTCGTCGCCGAGGCCGGCGAAGCGCGAATCGCCGAGGTAGAGGTAACGCTCGGCGCGCTCGGCGCCGCCGAAGACCTCGAAGCCGCCCTCGCGCGCGCCCATGGTCAGCTCGGAGTTGTCGCTGTAGGTCTCGTTCCAGTACGAGAAGCAGCGATCGAGCTTGACCTTGGTGATGGTGAGGTCGCGTGTCGTCTCGAAGGTGACGGCCTCCTCGTCAGCTGCCTGCGGCGTCGCGATCTGCGTGCCCTCCTGGACCACTTGCTTGTCGGCGCCCTCGGCCAGCGTGAACGAGAGGAGCGCCCGCGCCGCCTGGGGCGGCCGGAGCTTGATGCCGAGGAGGTTCAGGAAGGCGACGTAGTTCTTCTCGGGGACGCGGTTCAGGCGGTAAAGGATGATGTCGGTCATCCAGGCCGCGAGCTCGATCAACGTGATGCCCGGATCCGACGGGTTGTGATTCGTCCAGTCGGGGCAGTAGCGGGGGATGAGCCGGACGGCTTCGGCGACGATGTCGTCGAAGGCGCGATCGTCGAGTTGGGGGGCGGGAATCATTCGTCTCTATCCTACTTCTCGCTCTCGCTCTTCAGATAGAAGGGATAAACGAGGTTCCGCTGGGTCGAGTTGGCGATGACGACGTACTCGATGTCGATGAGGATCTTGTTCGGCTCGTCGGGCGCGGGCCGGGCCTTGACCTTCACGGTCTTGACGCGCGGCTCGAACTTGAGGAGCGCCTCCTGGCAATAGTGCGCCGCCAGGCCGCAGGTATTGGGGTTATTGGGAGCAAAGACCAGATCGTGGATGTCGCAGCCGAAGGTGGGCCGCATGATCCGCTCGCCGGGCGCCGTGCCGAGGATGATGAAGATCGAATCGCGGATGCTCTCCTCGAAGATCGACATCGACACGCCGCCCGACCGATCGATGTCGACGGGGAATCTCCAGCCCTTGCCGAGAAACGCCTTGTTTGCGGCCATGTCACATCTCGCCGGGTTGCAGCGAGCCCTCGAGGAACTTCTTGCACGCCGGGCAGGAGATCCGGACGCCGCGCGGCTGGTCTTCGATCTGGAGCTGACCCTTCTTGCACGCGGGACAGACGAGGCCCGAACGTCGCCCGGCCATGATCTCGTCAAGCGTGTCCTGCCAGAGGATCATGTCTTCGTCTTCGCTCATGACATCCTCATTGAACCGCCCACTCTCACCCCTCCATACCCTCCAACGGCGCCCTACTTTAGGACAGGACAATCGCGTCGGTCAACGGGCTTCTCGTCGCAATTTGTGTTTCCCCGGTTTCATTTTTGGCAATCGTCATGAAGCGCTCGCGCTCATCTCAGGGAGAACGGGTGGCGCGCCGGGAGCAGGGAGCTTGGGCGCCGCTTGCAAGATGGCAGCGAACGTGTGCTCGGCCTTTTTCGCCAATGCCAGGCGGATTTTTTGCAGATGCTTTTCCGGATGGCGGAAGAAATTCCGCCCCAGCGCGGGATCATCTGCATAACAGCGCAAGATCTCGGCTGGCACCCAGGAGGTCGGGAACGGCTCGTAAGCGAGCGGAGGCTCTCTCAGCCACCATTCGGTGAAGCCGTACCTCTCATGATTGTCATCGTAGATCGCGGTCCCCGGGTAGGGAACGAGGACGCCACGGGCATTCCACGCCGACGCCATGGGACCGGCGCGATCCATGAAGTCGATGGTGGCCTGGAGCTCAGCGTCGGTCTCGCCGGGCCAGCCGAACATGAGGTTCACGACGACGTGGAGGCCCACGCTCTTGCAGAAGCCGAGCACCTCGAGGACGCGTTCGACGGTGACGCCCTTCCCGATCCGCAAGAGCATCCCGGGATCGCCGCTCTCCATGCCGATGTCGATGCCGCCGCAGCCTGCCTGCTTCATCTCGACGAGCGTCTCGCGATCGAGATGGGCCGGGTGTGCCGTACAGGTCCAGTGGACCGGCTGCCCGAGGGTCCGCAGCGCCGCACAGAGCTCGCGGACCCGCCGGCGCCCCACGGCGAAGCTGTCGTCGAAGAAGCTCCAGCAAAGGGTCCGAGCGCGCCCGAATCGCTCGTGCAAGTAGAGGATTTCCGAAATGATCGACGCTGGGCTGCGGTAGCGGAACTTCCGGCCGGTGACGTTGTTCGAGCAGAAGGTACAGGCCGCCGGACAGCCCCGGCTCGAGAGGAGGCCCGCGGGCGGAAGCGCGGTCTCGGCGCCATACCATGCAGGGTCGAAGAGGTCGAGCGCGGCCATGGGAAAGGCCAGGGCGTCGAGATCGCGAATGAAGGGCCGATCGGGATTCTTGCGGATGCCGGTCAGCGAGGTCTTGCTGCGGTAGCTCAGGCCAGCGATGTCGGCCATCTCGCGTTGCCGGTCAACGGCGTCAGCGAGCTCGACCAGGACCTCCTCGCCCTCGCCGCGGACGACGAAATCGAACCCGTGGGCAAAGGGCTCGTCGGGACAGACGGTCGCGTGGGGGCCGCCAGCGACGAGAGGCCAGCGCGCCGCGAGCCGCCCGGCGAGGGCGTAAGCCGGCTGGACATGAAGCGTCTTCAGATGGAGCCCGACGAGATCCGGCGCAAAGGCCGCGATGTGCTCCTCGATCGCCGCGCCATCGTGGGGAGCGAACGGCGCCGAGGCATCGAGGAGCGCGACCTGGTGGCCGCCCTGGCGGAGCGACGCGGCGAGGTGACAGAACGACAAGAGCGGCGTCTTCACCGGCTCCGGCGAAGGTGGATTCAAGAGAAAGACGCGCGCCACGGGCTCATCCTCAGTTGCCCGAGCTGGGCAAGCTCCCCCCGTCTTAGTACGGCGGCCAGCGCCGGAATTCCCTCCAGGTCGGTCAGATTTATCGAAAGCGCCGTGATTCCGCTCGCCTCGAGGCGGCGGGCGATGGCCGCAGGGAGCGCATAGGCAGGCGCCGCGTGGTCGGCGCTGCCGCGCCGCAGCGCGGTCGTGACGCGCCGTCTCGCGACGTCGATCTGGACCGGACCCGGCGGAAGCCGCGCGCGGACGACGTAAGCGCCGTCCTCCACGAGGTTCTCCAGGCACATGGCGCGAAGCGCGTCGGCGAGCGCTCGCTCGTCAGCCTCGTCGTCGGGGGTCCGGCCCTCGCCGATGAGCGCGAGCCACGGCTCCGGGTGAAAGCTGTCCGAGAGGAAATGCGGGCCGCGGTGCTCGAGGTACTCCTGCCATCCGCGGGCCAGGGCGGCCTCGGCGAAGCCGGCCGGGAGGACGTCGGCCCATGGCACGGCGCCCGTGTGAGCCCGGACGAGCGGCGCGAGCCCCACCACGCGGGCGAGCGCCTGCCCGACTTGCGCGAACCACGGCGTGGCGTAGAGCCCGTCCGCCTCGTCCGCGCCGGGAAAGGCAAAGGCCGGGTGGACGTGGACGCCGAGAAAGCCGGCGACACACTCGTCGAGATAGAGCGGCAGGAGGGCCTTCCGCCGCCGGCCGAAATGGGTGAGCTCGTGGACGATCGGCGCCGTGAGATGCCGATCGATCGCCGTTTGGGCGTCGCTCTGGACGTCGCCGCCATCGACGGCACGCGCGGCGCGGGCGAGGTCGGCGGGCGTGCCGTAGAGGAGCGGCATGAAGCCGCCGTAACAGGTCGCGCCATAGAGCCGCGCCACCGTCGGAAACCCGGCGAACAGCTCGGCGACCGTCGGCGCAGGGAGCGCCTCGGCCGGATCGACTCCCGCATCGGCGACGAGCCGGTAGAGCCGCTCGAGCGCGCCAGCGAGGCGCGGCAGCCGCTCCGGCGAAAGGCGGCTGTGGAGCAGCGTGGCGTTCGGCTCACGTGCGGTCGCGAGCTGCTCGACGCGCCGCCGCGGCATGAGCTCGAGGTAATGCCGGCGGAGGAGCGCGGCCCGGCCGCTCGCCTCTCGCTCCTCGACCGCGATGGCGGCGGCGAGCGTCTCCCCGAAAGCCCACGGGAGCTCGAGCTCTGGAGGCGCCGCGTCAGGGTGGAGGGCCCCTCCCTCCTCGAGCGCTCGCCAAGCAGCTCCCGCGTTCGCCGCGAGGACCGCCGCGAATCCCGCGCGCACCGATGCGGCGACATCCTCGAGACCCGCGCGCGCGGCGAGCATGCGTCAGCATAACCGAGTATTCTCGCCGAGTGCAGAGCGACCTTCCGAGCCGCGTTCCCCTCATCTGCCTCGCCTGCCGCAAGCAAGAAGGCAGCGACTGGAACCTCCACACCCTCGAGGTCGCCCGCGTCGCTCGCGCCGACGGCGACGACATCCTCGACGGCGCGCTCCGCTGCGTCGACCCGGCCTGCGGCAAGGAGTACCCGATCCTCGACGGGATCGCAGTCGTCCACCCCGATCCGGCGGCGCTCCTCGAGCGCGAGCTCGCGGGCCTGTTCGATCCAGCGCTCGCTCCCGAAGCGCTCGCCCTCCTTGCGCGCGACGTGCCCGATGACAAGCCGCTGACCCGGCAGCTCGAGGTCCTGTCGATCTACCTCGACGGCCACTGGGCCGACCACGCCTACCCGACGCCCAACGGCGTGCCGCACCCCGCCGGCCCCGAGCTCCTGGCCCGCGTGCGCACCAGCGTCGAGCATGCGCCGGTCCGCCGCGCCGTCGAGCTCGGCTCCTCCGTCGGGCGCTGGACCCATATCCTCGCCGGCGGCGCCGAGCTCACCGTGGCGCTCGATCAGAGCCTGGGCGCCCTCCGGCGCGCGCGCCGGATCCTCGCCGGCCAGACCCTTGCCTACGCGCGCCGCTCCATCGGCCGCTACTACACGACCGCGCGCATCTCCGCGCCGCCGGTGACGACGCCGGTCCTCTTCGTCTGCGGCGACGCCCACGATCCGCCGTTCGCGCCCGCCAGCTTCGACCGCGTCGTCGCCCTGAACCTCCTCGACATCGTCCCCAACCCGGCGCGCGTCCTCGATGTGGCCGCCGCGCTCTGCCGCCCCGGCGCCGATCTCCACGTCGCCTCGCCCTACGCCTGGACCACCGGACACGTCGACGAAGGCAAGCGCGTCGGCGCCCGCGACCCGGCGATCGGCGTCGCGAACCACCTCCGCGGCGCCGGTCTCGTCGTCGAGGACGAGGCCGATTTTCCCTGGAGGCTCCGCCGCGACGACCGCGCCACCGTCGTCTACCTCACCCATTACTTGCGGGCGCGCCGCCCGGGCCTGTGACGCCCGCGGCTACTTGGCGGGAGGCTTGACGACCTTTTGCGGCATCGACAGCGGCGCCATCGCCTTGGCCGACGTCTGCGCCGCGCCGACCATGGACAGGAGCTTGTCCTGCTCGACGGCGTCCTTGACCGGGATCCGCATGATGCGGTTGGTCCCGCCGACGACCACCATGAAGCGCTTCTTGGTGTAGAGGAGGTACGCCCCGGCGCCGAGCGCCGCGCCGAAGACGCCGCCGACCACGCCGACGATGAAGTTCTTCTTGTTCGACGCGAACTGCTCGATCTGCGCCCTCGAGAAAGCCGACGGCGGCGCGCCCTTCACCTCGGCCGGTGGATCCATCTGCTTGTTGCGGTAGGTGATGTACTTGTACGCGCCGAAGATGATGAAGGGCAATGCGAGGACGAAGAGCAAGACCACCGTCTTCATGATCTGGGGGTTATTGCCCTTGCTGGTGTACGTGACCTTCGCCGCCTCGAGCTCTTGCTTCTTGCCCTCGCCGGTGAAGACGAC
>Ga0307508_10006619_pt1 | contig 10880 bp, 8 predicted proteins | sample 9_EM_MG_FD_203089 | JGI IMG/M metagenome (GOLD analysis project Ga0307508, IMG submission 203089) | Populus trichocarpa ectomycorrhiza microbial communities from riparian zone in the Pacific Northwest, United States - 9_EM | ecosystem: Host-associated > Plants > Roots > Unclassified | place...
AAGAAACCCCTAAGTGGCTAATGTCCAAAATATTTTTCTATGAATAATAATTCATCACACATCCTTGAAAGAAGCCTCGATTATAATTAGGGACATTTTAGTTTTTAACTCCACAGTTTACGAGCCGTGAAAGTATGAAATACTAAGGAAAAAATGGGCTTCTAAAGCACCTTGAATTTCCTTAGATTTCTAACTTAGTTTTTTTGTTTCTCTTCCTTGCGATTTACGAGTCACAAACACTTGAAATACTAAGGGAAAAATGAGCTCTTAAACACATTGAATCTCCTTAGATTTCTATCTTACATATTTCATAAATCATAGGTTATAAATTTTGTCTGAATCAAACACAGATTTCAAGAGATTTACATTGGTTCTCCTTGGTACTTTGTAGACATATCTAAAAGTGTAATCCACATTGACCAAGGGTTCTTTCTTTTTATACTTCGAGTCCACGTTTGTTCATTATAGCAAGCTTATCCTATGGAAATTGATGGGATTAGAAAACACCAACACCATAGCAATTATAAGGCAAACCAAACACCAAGCAGCTTACCTTAGGTAGGGCGTACTAGGGGTGTTAATACGTTCCCTTTACGCAACCAGTCCCTTGCCTTAGAATCTCTGAAAGACCAGTTAGGTTTCCTAGTGACCATAATATTAGGTGGCGACTCCTTTATTCACAAAAACAAAAACCCTGAAATCAATTCCCCGCTCCGGGAAGGGTCGCCGCGACGTTGAGCTCTCGCGAGGGTGCGACAATGGTCGAGCCAAAGATTTCGAGTTAACTTATTCGGGTCTGGTAAAAAAAATAAAACTAAAATAAAATAATATATAAAAGTTTTTTTCTTGCATATGGCTAAAAATCCTAAAGTTATTTAAGCATTTTTTTTTAAAAAAAAATATCTAAAATACTTTGACAATTTTTTAAAGAAAAAATATTGCGTGGATTTTAGAACAAGTGTTTAAATTCCCAAAGGATTTTGGCATACATTTCAAAAATGACAAAATTATATTTTTTTCTTTTCATATGCAGGATTATGAACTTATATGTAGGATATATTTCTAATATGAAATGAAAAGACAATTTATTTTAGTTGGCATTAGAACGGTTAGGTTGTTTTAATTTGATAAGATAAAGATCTCCTTACTAGAGAGGACTTTTCTTAAACCTTCGACAGACCACCAGTTAGAAAACATAACTTTTCATTAGTTTATATTAGACAATAAGGAATGCAGTTTACCTCAGGTAAGACATATTAGAGGTGTTAATACCTTCCCTTTACGCAATCAATTCCCTTTCCCAAACTCTGAGACCAGTTAGAGTTCCTAGTGACCAAAATACTAAGCGGCAACTCTCATTCCCTCTTTTTACGAATAAAGGACAAGAATTCCTCCACACCATTCCCAACTATCTTGAGTCAGGAGGATGATCATCACGACACCGTATACATGTGACAAAATGACGACTCCACCAAGAACCAATATACTAAGCTTTGTGTGTCTAATTGTTGTGTTATTTTTTTTTTTGTGTTGTACATTTTTTTCTTTAATTTTTACTACTTTTTGTCCATTTCTTATTATCAACGTGCATTCCTTTTATGCTTTAATATATATCGCACATGCATTTGTATATTGGATATGAATTAATGCCTCACACATCACCTTCTTTAATTTTTGAAAATACATATGAACTTCTAGGTTAGGTGGGGGATTAACGATCTTCTCTATTACTATTGGTCAGGGTTTAGATATGTGAAACACTCAACTCTAATTGAATCTCAAATCTTTCAATTACAAGATGAACAATTTGCCACGTGGTTTAAAACACATGTAAGTAATACTTAATAATTCTTAACTCTCGTAATACTTGATTTTATTATACGTTTACTATTTTTAGGTCCTGATAGAAAGGTCAATGTTATAATAGGTATTTTTTCAACAGATGTGTCTTTCATACTGAAGAGTATGGTCAGGAATAAAGATCTATAATAGTGGAGTTTATGTTAAGAGATCAATTTCTAATGAGTGTTATGTCTTGATCATGTTACACGCTATCTTGGTAAAGATAATAAATGGGAAGACAATGGATATAACATCAACTATATTAAGGTATTTGAGTGGTCAAGAAAGGATTCATCACATGTTCTCATATTATCAAATAGTATTGATTGTTAAATCCTTGCGTAAGGTGGAATGAGATTTGAAAAGAATTTCAAATCTTATTCGAAGGATCAATGACTATAATGTTGCGAACAAATATGATTTAACATGACAGATGTACTTTATAGTAAAATGTCTAAATCAGAACATTATTGATGAAGGATATTAATTATACTGAGAAACCGGTCACTAAAATGTTAATCAAACCACTTATAACTTTCATAATATTTTGGGGATCATGACACGTTGCTAGATGGTTCACTTGATCTTTAAATATAAATAAATCAATTATTGAATTGATTATAAATTAAATTGTTTAATTTATTTAATTCTATTTATTTAGAATTATAATTTATATTTGGGCCAACATATTAGGAACCTAATGGGTCACACACATTAATAACCATTAGTTAGAAATTAAACTGGGATAAGTAATCAAGTGTGACTTGATTGAAAATAATTTTAGAAATTAAGTACTAAAATGTATTTAATTTAGGGATTATAATTCTAGTCCTAGAATAAACGAGTAAGGACTTGATTGATTAAATTTCTAAAATTATTATTAAATAATATATGGATATTATTTATGGGGCAAGTTGATATTTTGTCATTTATAGGATTTTTAGGATTCCCTATAAATATAAAGCTAAACCTATTATTTTGGTTTAGAGAAACGTTATGTCATATAATATTTTCAGAAAAACTACGTAAACCATTGTTAGAAAATTGGCAAATAAAAATGAAAATATTGACGGAATTTTTTCATCTGGAGATTGCAGTGAACTTTACCGACAAAATAGTCCCTCGTTGTATCCATCGGTAACCACCAAAAAAAATATTCCCTTGGTATATACCGAGAGAATTACAGTGGGAAAACAAAGAATGAAAAAAAAAAACCCAAGAAGTACGATGATGTGTCATCTTTACAGAAAAACTTACAAATGGATTTAAATCTGTCGATTAAATCCTTCGATAAATCGCTTTGTAATATTTAATTTATGACCTGACGAGTGACCCTCCACTCTCTCTCCTCATTTATTCTTCTTCCTCAATTTTTCTCTGTAACAAACACCATAAGCCCCCTAATTTTATCATAAATCAACCTCCCACTAGAAATCCAATCATCCCAACACTTAGTTTCTATGCATTCCTATTCTGATTCAAATTTTATTGAGGATTCTCCACTTCAAGTAAGTAAAACTACCCATTTTTTATTTGAACTCAATTTTAAAATGTTATTTTTTATTGCATATTTTTGTAGTATATGTATTTTGTTTGGTTATTTACTTGTTTTATATTTTTTTTCCCCATAAATATTTGTTGTATGAATGTATGATTTTTACATGTTAGGGTTGGTCTCAGATTTTGTAAAATTATATTTGTTTGTAAATTGATGAAATTTAATTTGAATTTGTGACTTAGGTGTTTTATGATGAAATAAATAATTGCTTATTTAACAAGTCTGTTTTATATTTTGTCAATTTTATTGTTGAGTTGAAATTTTTGGTAAATGTATTGAAATTTTAATTAATATAGATAATTGATAATGAATTAGTTATAGTATTAAAATAGTTTGAAGAAATTTGAGTTAAACCAATATTTGGTTATTTATTTAGTTTATCTAATTAATTAATACATGTTGTCATCGATATTCTAAACAGGTTTGACATAAGTAATGGATGATCGTTCATGAATGTATCATGATTCACCCAAAGGGTTGCATAGGATGAATTATTGTAATGGGGTTTAGGGTTTTATTAATTCCCATTATCTAGTCTGAAAAATATTAATGGAGGCGATATTAGATGACCATGTAAAAGATGTAAAAATAAAAAGTTTCCCGATCTAGATGTTGTAGCGATAAATCTTCTATAAAAAAGGTTTATGGAGAGATACTTGTGTTGGTTTGCACACAGAGAATCATATGTTCCTCACAAGACCATGGTAGAAAGGATGTTTAGGTCAACTTCTAGTTCTAGCAATGTGCATAAGTTGTAGATGACAATAGTAATCCTTATAGAAATATGGTTATGGATGTAATGAGAATGAATCAGGATTATGCTGGTCAATGTCCAATAGTAGATGAAGAACCTAATGCAGACAAGGCCTAGTTTTTTTTTTATCTTTTGAAAAACTCTAATGAACCATTATATGATGGGCACATAAATCATAGTAAATTATTAGTCATTGCATAGGTGTTCACCATCAAGTCAGATCATAGGTTAAGTGAGGCTAATTATGAAAAAATTATCGAATGGACGAAAAGTATTTTACTTGAACGAAATAGGCTGTAAGAGAAGTTTTATGATATCCATGATGAAACCCCTGAACCTAGAATACAAAAAATTTGACATGTGTCCAAACTTCTGCATGTTGTACTACCTTGAAAATACAGAGTTAACCAACTGCAGAACATGTAGGCATACTCATTCTAAACCCATAACTGGTAGGGGAAGGACTTTTGTTGCACATAGAAAACTTAGATACCTCTCAATCACACCTAGACAACAAAGGTTTTTCATGATACCAAAGATCGTTGAGAATAAGATATGGCATCATTCACATGATGTGGTGGATTGAGTGATGGTGCACTATTCTAATGTTGAATCCTGGAAACATTTTAATATGGTGCATCTTCAGTTTTCAATAGAATCAAAGAACGTTTGTCTTGGGTTATGTATAGATGGATTCAATCCATTTTGTACATTTATTGCTCCTTATTCTTGTTGGCCGGTGATACTTGAGGTTAACAATTTGCCACTAGGGATGTGCATGAGGTTGAAGTTCATGTTTTTATCTATGGTCATACTCGATCCTAATTGATGTGATCCCAACACCAAAGGATCCATTGGAGGTTCCGGTTGGTCCAGTTACAAGGCTTAGAGCTAAGAGGTTCAAAAAAGCTTTCAATGGACTTCTTCAAGATACATGGGCTAAGGTAGACTTCAAGAGGATATTAAATAATGAGAAGAAAGTCGTGATTAATCTAATTCATGTTCAAGAGGGGCTTGTTAGTGGAACCAAGACTATTACACATAGATTGGGAAAAGAATACTAGATTCGGATACTTTGACATTTTGCTACCTTTTTTATCATAACTGGAGCTACAAGTTGAATGTTGAGGTAATTCTAGTTGGTAAGGAAACTAGACTTCCATACCTTTCCAACGGTATATGGCATGCCTTATAATTCTTTAAGACGAGAGAGAACCATCCATTTAAAGTTGAGCTTTGCTGCTGCCAGATAGAATGCGGAAATAACCGAACTTGTATTATTAAATTAGTTGGGCTATTAAACTTTCTTTATTTTATGAGGAAACACTTGTTTGGGTTTCAAACTTGTTTATTTTATTTATTTTAATTTGTTTGGGCTAGTTTTAGTTTGGGTTGATTATTATTTAAATTGGGTTATATGTGACCCATTAGGGAAACTAGGGTTTCTGACTTGGGGTATAAATACTCTTGAGAATAATTTTTAGCACACTTTTTTGCCTAATAATATTTTGATTTTTTTTTACCTTTGGTTGTCAATCTAGGTTCTTGATTGAACTTTCAACTCTTCAAAGAATTGACCAATCTTTGTTGTGAATTTATACTCTGTTTGCTCGTCTCCAAGTGTAGGCGTTGTGATTGAGTTGGTTTATAGTCTTGTTGTCTTAGAGCAGGTCCTCCATTGTGATAAGCTCATCCTATTTTCAGCAAACTTGGATTAGATAGATCTTGGGTTCGCAAATTCTATTAAATTCTACAAGGGTTCGCATCATTAATTGTCCGAGTTGAAATATAGATGTTTTTCTTCGTCCGTTAATTGATGAGTTGAAGCAGTTATGGTCATCTGAGGCTTTGAGATATGATGTATCGAGGAAATAAAATTTTCAAATAATGGCAGCTTTGATGTGGACAATCAATGATTTTCCTGCATATAGAATGGTTCCTAGTTGGAGCACGCATGGAAAACTAGCATGTTCATGTTGTACGGAAAATAACAAAGCCTTCATGTTAACAAATAACGGTAAAACATCTTTTTTTATTGCCACAAGCGGTTCTTGCCAATGGATCACAAGTGCAGAAAGAACAAAAAGGACTTCTATATTGGCAGAGTTGAAAGCGATGTTGTATTGCTGCTACCGTCGGATGAAGAATTGTATGACATGGTATCGGAGTATGATGACATTGTGTTTGGTTTTCAATCCAATAAACAAAAGTTTCCTGGTTTTGGTTTGACCCACAATTGGGTAAAGCGAAGTATTTTCTAGGAGTTTTCTTATTGGAAGACTAATATCCTCAACCATAACCTTGATGCCATACATATTAAAAAAATCATGTTTGAAAATATTTTAAACACGATTATGGATGTGAAAGGAAAGACAAAGGACAACATCAAGGCTATAATGGATATATCTTTGTTTTGTAACCGTAAAAATATAGAGTTGGTTTATGATGGGTCACAGGTCGCAAAGCGCAAAACCAACTTCGCCTTAGACAAGAATGCATAGTTGTCTACCAATGGCTTAAGACTCTACATTTTCCTGATGGATATGCTTCAAACATATCAAGGTTGATGAATTTGGAGAATTGTAGATTGTATGGAATGAAGACTCATGACTTCCACATCATTATACAAATACTCATTTAATTCCATGGAAGTACTTGATCAACCTTAAGAGAAAAGTAAAAAAACCAAGCACATGTTAAGGCTTCAATATGCAAGGCCTATATTATTGAAGAGATCTCAACATTTATCTCGTACTATTTCGAGCTTCATGTGAGAACAAAAATCAACCGCGTTCCAAGGCATGATGACAGTGGGGAAGTACCTACAAATGAGAATTTGTCAATATTCTCTCATCCTAGATGACCTGTACCAAAAAATGTTGTGAGGAGAAGATATTTAATAGAAATAAAATTCAGACAAGCACATAATTTTGTTCTATTTAACTGCGATGAACTAAAACCTTTTATTTAGTAAGTATAATACTCCATATGTTGTTACTTTCGAACAATTCATCTCTTATATTATCATAAACTAATAGATTGATGAATTCATCATAAACAACATTGTCAGTTTTTACTATCCAAAAAGTCACACCTGACTGAATCGTAAATTGTTCGATTACAAGATAAATAATTTTTCACGTGGTTCAGAACATATGTAAGGACTATTTAATTATTCTTATCTCTTGGGATACTTAATTTCATTACACATTTCTCGTTAACTATGATGAAAATGTAATTCATGTACTAGGTTTATTAATTGAGAGGGAATGTTAGTGTTACTTTGAATTTACTAAATGTGGTTCATGAAAGAAAGGTGAAGTTCTATAATGGATATTTCATTAATGGACATATGTTTCATATTAAAGAGTATGGTCAAGGTAAAAAGACATATAATAGTAGGGTTTGTGTTAAGGGATTGACTTCTAATAAATTTGAAGTTAACTACTATGGGAAGTTAGAAGAGGTCATGATTTTATTCAAATGCTATTGACATGATACCATTGACAAAGAAATCAGAGTAGATCCCTATCATGGCTTGGTCAAAACTAACACGAAGCCTAAACTCCGCAACATCGACGATATCTTTTTTTTCCGTCAATCAATTCAAGCAAGTTCATACACTCCTTCCTTGTTCAGGATGGAAATGATGAATTAACTGTGGGAGATGATGTCTTTCAACTTGATGAGTTAGTTGATCTATATCGAATTTCTTCTTTTAATGACTTAGAAGAAACTTCAAATTTTCGTGTTGTTGAGAATACTTTTGTTGATGTTGATGTTGATGTTGACGTTGAGGAGTTATATAATATTTTGAAAACCAGTAGACATATACAAGTCGATGAAGATGATGATAATGACGAAATCAATATAGAGGATTACAATGAATATGACGATGATGAAATTGAATAAGAAGACAATTCTGATTAATTTGTACAACACAAATGTGTAATGCCATAAATTGTAATGTAATATTTATAGATGGAATTAACTTTAATGTAATGGCAATGACGTTTATTTATTGTTAAATCATAACAAAGCATTTATTTTATATGATTTTATTATTATACACAGAACTGGTGTTATTGTATTGTGTGTGCTGTTGTGATTTTAAGTATTTGCAAGATGGATACATAAGGAATACAAATACAATCCGACAACAAAAATTGTTTTGCACCGATGGAAATACCAATAAACTTATAAAATACAAATAGATACACCCACGAATTAAGTTTGTCGGTATATTCCAGAGAGCATTGAAATTGTTCCCTTCTAACTAGCATTGTTCATTGTGTTCAATACATACCAGATCACCAACAATTAATGTATGTCGGTATTTCCTGAGAGCTAAGGTACTATTCACTTCTCGCTTGCACTATTTATTACTAATTAGTACATACAGAATCATTGACAAACGAAAAAGGTAGTCAGTGATAGTTGGCAAGTTTTTTAAAAATTTTTATTAAATTAAAAGTTTCAATTAGACTTTACAAACAGATACACCGATGAAAAAATTAAAAATATTAATATTTAAAATGTCATCAATAAAACCATTGATAAAAAAGCCCTCAATTGAAATATTAGAATCCCTAAAATCAGAATAGACGGGCACATTTGTCTTCTTTTCTCTTCATCTGCAACTTCTTCTCTCATCCTCCCAAATCTTCATCTTTCTTTCTCTCCTCTCTCTCTCTCTCTCTCTCTCTCTCTCTCTCTCCCCCCTTCTATCCTCAACCCATTATCTTCTCTTCTCTTCTCTTCTTCTCCACGCGCAAGTATGTCTTCTCCTCTCATCTCCTTCTTTTCTTATCTATTTATTTAATGATTTGTTTGGATTGTTTTTCTCTTCTAGCTCGGGAAAACTCAACATTAACGTAAGATTCTTTTTTTTTCCTTCTTTTTTTTTGCATTTGTTTTTATTTTTATATTTTTCTATTATTAAGAATTGTATAAATGTTATTGGGATTTGTTTTTATTTCTTATGTTATTAATAATTATATATATGTTAATGGAAATTGTTTTTAATTATTCTGTTATAAATAATTGTATAAATATTGATGGCAAATTTTTTATTTTTTAAAAACGTTTATGTCATAAATAGTTGCATAAATGTTGATGGCAATTTTGTTTTTGTTTGTTATTAATAATTGTATAAACGTTATTGGAAATTTTTAAAATGTTTATGTTCTTTAATGATTGTATATAGATTTTTGGAATTTTTTTATTTTTTTAAAATTTTTCTTTTCTTTAATGATTGTATATAGATTGGTGGAATTTTTGTAATTTTTTCTTATTAGTATTGTTAGCTAATTGATTTGTTGGTGTTAACAAAATTTTCAATTTAAAAAAAAAAATAAAAAAATAGCAGCCATCATAAATGAAAAAAAAATAAAAATAGCTAAGATAATAGTTAGGATAAATGAATAGTTTTTAATGTGAAATAATGATACTACAAATCCTTTAATGTGTTTATATTAACCTCCTATGATCATTTCGCAAATGGTCATAGGAAAATTAATTGAATTTTTTGTTAAATTAACATAATTGAAATTATTCGATTGACATAGATTGAAATAAAATCAACTAGTTTGTGGCAATTCAATTTAAATTGTTGTGTATGTGCAGATTTAAAAATTTTGGGTAGTATCTTGTATAGAGGAAGTGCTACCAATTTTTTTTAAAATAGGAATGGTTTACGGTACCATAATCCTTTAATATGAGTAGATGCCTAGGGAAAAGTCAATAACAAGTACAAACAAGATTACTGCTAATTCTTCTAGCAGCGCTTCTAACGACCATGAGTCGTTAGAATCCAACCAAGAATAAACACCTGAGAAACATGCATCCACTCACGACGCGGGCTTGTCAGGTGCGATACCACCATGTCAAGGAAGGGTCCACTCACAATAGGATCCATTTACCCAAAAGTACGAGGCTTAGTGGAAGAATGACCTTTCATTGTAAGTTTGTTTTCCCTTCACATCGACATGTACTTGACTTAGTAGAGAATCACACTGCAACTAGTTAAGATTGAAATCAAGATAAAATTTTTTTTAATCATTTTAATCATTTTATTATTTATTTACTAACAAATAATTCATTTATACCATATAAGTTGCATGGTTTTTGGTACGAGGTGCAGTTTGGAAGGATTTCAGACCTTTATAGATCGAAGAGGCCATGTGAGTGGAAAATATCTAGCAGGTGATGTTTGATCATTTTTTGTGACAATCACACTCCATTATAGAGAACCAAAACTGGCATGTTCACGATTTTGTTACCATGCACACTAACGGCTCCATTCCATTCATTTCACATGTGAAGTGAATGATAAGATTCTTTTTTAATTATATCCATTTTTTATTTGTTGTTTTTTTTATAAATATATTTAAATAACAACAATTTTCTCATGCAGGCTATAGTTCTTGGACATGAACCAAGCCCGATGGAGCTTTTTATGGAAACATATGTATGAATTGATGACAGCTAAAAAAATGGTGCTACAGTTCATGGATAGTCGAGCTCAGCAATTTCTGGTATGTTGTTTTCAACCATTTTTTTCTTAAGTTATCATTTTTTTTTATTTGCTAACATTTTTGTTCCATGATACATATAACACTGGGTTGAAGAAGAGATATGATTACGATCTTCGACCCATCCGGATCTCGATCCGGATTTGAGGTTGGAGGCAAGATCATTCGATGCACCCGATAGAAGATGGGTGTA
>Ga0307508_10006620_pt1 | contig 10880 bp, 10 predicted proteins | sample 9_EM_MG_FD_203089 | JGI IMG/M metagenome (GOLD analysis project Ga0307508, IMG submission 203089) | Populus trichocarpa ectomycorrhiza microbial communities from riparian zone in the Pacific Northwest, United States - 9_EM | ecosystem: Host-associated > Plants > Roots > Unclassified | place...
CGCGCGACACGGTGAGCTTGTCGTCCTCCGACAGCTCGTCCATGCCGAGGATCGCGATGATGTCCTGCAGATCCTTGTAGCGCTGCAGGATGCGCTGGACCTCGCGGGCGACCGCGTAGTGGCGATCGCCGACGACCGCGGGGGTGAGGATCGTCGACGTCGAGTCGAGCGGATCGACCGCGGGGTAGATGCCCTTCTCGGTGATCGCGCGGTTGAGCACCGTGGTCGCGTCGAGGTGGGCGAACGCGGTCGCGGGCGCGGGGTCGGTGAGGTCGTCGGCCGGCACGTAGATCGCCTGCACCGAGGTGATCGAGCCGTCCTTGGTCGACGTGATCCGCTCCTGTAGCCCGCCCATCTCGGTCGACAGCGTGGGCTGGTAGCCGACGGCGCTCGGGATCCGCCCGAGCAGCGCCGAGACCTCCGAGCCGGCCTGGGTGAACCGGAAGATGTTGTCGATGAACAAGAGCAGATCTTGCTTCATCACGTCGCGGAAGTACTCGGCCACGGTGAGCGCCGACAGCCCGACGCGCTGGCGCGCACCCGGCGGCTCGTTCATCTGGCCGAACACCAGCGCGGTCTTCGACAGCACGGTCGAGCCGTCGAACAGCTGCGCTCCGGCGAGCTCGTGGAACAGGTCGTTGCCCTCGCGGGTCCGCTCGCCGACGCCGGCGAACACCGAGTAGCTGCCCGACTTCTTGGCGACGTTGTTGATCAGCTCCTGGATCAGCACGGTCTTGCCGACGCCGGCGCCGCCGAACAGGCCGATCTTGCCGCCGCGGCGATACGGCGCGAGCAGGTCGATCACCTTGATCCCGGTCTCGAACATCTCGACGCTCACGCTCTGATCGGTGAACTTCGGCGCCGAGCGATGGATCGCCGAGCGCTTCTCGGCCTTGATCGGTCCGGCCTCGTCGACCGGCTCGCCGACCACGTTCATGATCCGGCCGAGCACCTCGGTGCCCACCGGCACCGTGATCGGGCCGTTGGTGTTCTTGACCGACTGGCCGCGGATCAGACCGTCGGTCGAGTCCATCGCCACGCAGCGCACCATGTGCTCGCCCAGGTGCTGCGCGACCTCGATCGTCAGGTTGTCCGGCCGCTTGTTGATCGACGGGTTGGTGACGAGCAACGCGGTGTTGATCTCGGGCAGCTCCGCCGAGTCGAACGCGACGTCGACGACGGGACCGATGACCTGGACCACGCGGCCGATCGAGTTGGGGGAATAGTCGGTTGTAGCCATGTTGCGGTCGTTCCCTGCTGGGTCCCTGTGAGGTCCCGGTTAACCCTTGAGAGCCTCGGCGCCGCCGATGATCTCGAGCAGCTCCTTGGTGATCGACGCCTGACGGGCGCGGTTGTAGGACAGCGTGAGCTTGGCGATCATCTCCCCGGCGTTCTTGGTCGCGTTCTCCATCGCCGTCATCTGCGCGGCGAAGAACGCGGCGACCGACTCGAGCGCGGCGCGGTACAGCTGGATCTGCACGTACAGCGGGACGAGCCGGTTGAGCAGCTCCTGCTTGCTCGGCTCGTAGAGGAAGTCGCTCTGGGGGTCGCTCGCCGCCGGGGCGGCGGCGTGGCCCGGCCCGGCGGTCGCCGGCACCAGCGCGGTGACCTTGTCGGGGACGACCGGCAGGATCTGCTTGACCCGCGTGATCTGGCTGATCGCGCTCCGGAACTCGTTGTAGACCACGAACACGCGATCGACCTTGCCCGAGGTGAAGTCGTCGATCACGCGGTTGGCGGTCTCGCGGGCCAGCTCGAGCGCGGTCGCCCCGGTCGGCGCCGCGTCGAAGCTCGTCACCGTCGCGCGGCGGCGGGCGAAGTACTGGTTGCCCTTGCGGCCGATGATCCGCAGCGACACCTCGGTCGCGCCCGACAGCTCGTTGGCGGCGTAGCGCTCGACCGCCTTGACCACGTTGGCGTTGAACGCGCCGGCCTGGCCGCGATCGCTGGTCACGACCACGATCGCCGCCTTGACCAGCGGACGCTCGTCGAACAGCTTGTGCGACTCGGCGCCGGCGACCGCCGACAGCTCGCTGACCACCTTGGTGATCGCCGAGGCGTACGGCCGCGCCGCGATCAGCGAGTCCTGGGCGCGCCGCAGCTTCGCCGTCGAGACGAGCTTCATCGCGCGCGTGATCTTGCGCGTGTTCTTGACGCTGGTGATCCGGTTGCGGATCGCCTTCAGGCTCGGCATGGGCTTACTTCTTCTCCTCCACCGAGAACTGCTTGGCGAACTCGGTCAGCGCGTCGCGCAGCCGCTTCTCGAGATCGCCCATGACCTTCTTCTTCTTGGTCTTGCCGTCCTTGTCGATGGTCGGGTTGCCGCTGGCGTCCAGCGCGTCGACCTCGACATCCTTGAGATCGCCCGTGGCCTTGAGCTCGTCGATCACATCGGTCTTGCGCGACGCGAGGAACGACAGCAGCTCCTTCTCGTAGCGGTGCAGCACGCTCACCGGGTAGTCGTCGACGAACCCGTTGGTGCCGGCGTAGATCACCACGACCTGCTGCTCCATCGACATCGGCGCGAACTGGCCCTGCTTGAGCAGCTCGACCATGCGCTCGCCACGGTTGAGCTGCGCCAGCGTCGCCTTGTCCAGGTCGGAGCCGAACTGCGCGAACGCCGCCTTCTCGCGGTAGCTCGCGAGCTCGAGGCGGAGCCGGCCGGCGATCTTCTTCATCGCCTTGGTCTGCGCGTTGCCGCCGACGCGCGACACCGAGATGCCGACGTTCACCGCCGGGCGAACGCCGGAGTAGAACAGGTCGCCCTCGAGGAAGATCTGGCCGTCGGTGATCGAGATCACGTTGGTCGGGATGTACGCCGAGACGTCACCGGCCTGGGTCTCGATGATCGGCAGCGCGGTGAGCGAGCCGCCGCCCTCCTTCTCGGACATCTTCGCGGCGCGCTCGAGCAGGCGGCTGTGGATGTAGAACACGTCGCCGGGGTAGGCCTCGCGGCCCGGCGGCCGGCGGAGCAGCAGCGACAGCTGGCGGTACGCCACCGCCTGCTTCGACAGATCGTCGTAGATGATCAGCGCGTGGCGGCCCGAGTCGCGGAAGTACTCGGCCATGGTGACGCCGGTGTACGGCGCGATGAACTGCAGCGGCGCCGGCTCGGACGCGCCGGCGAGCACGACCGTGGTGTACTCCATCGCGCCGGCCTTGGTCAGCCGATCGACGACCGTGGCGACCGTGGACTGCTTCTGGCCGATGGCCACGTAGAAGCAGTACATGTTCTGGCCCTTCTGGTTGATGATCGTGTCGACCGCGATCGCCGTCTTGCCGGTGCCGCGGTCGCCGATGATCAGCTCGCGCTGGCCGCGGCCGATCGGGATCATCGAGTCGATCGCCTTCATGCCGGTCTGCATCGGCTCGTGCACCGACTTGCGCGAGATGATGCCCGGCGCCTTGATCTCGACCTGGCGGTGGTGCTTGCCGACGATCGCCTTGCCGCCGTCGATCGGGATGCCGATCGCGTTGACCACGCGGCCGAGCAGCTCCTCGCCGACCGGCACCTCGACGATCTTGCCGGTCCGCTTGACCACATCGCCCTCGCGCACCGACTCGAACTTGCCGAGCAGCGCGACGCCGACGTTATCCTCCTCGAGGTTCAGCACCATGCCGTTGACCTTGTCGCCGCCGGCGCCCTCGAACTCGAGGAGCTCGCCGGCCATCGCACCCGACAGGCCGTAGACCCGGGCGATGCCGTCGCCCGCGGTCAGCACGGTGCCGGTCTCCGTGACCGAGACCTTCTGGTCGTAGTTCTCGATCTGCTTGCGGATGATGTCTGAGATCTCTGCGGCGCGGATGTCCATGGTGATTTCCTACTTGGCTACGACCCGGGGGGGTGGGGCGCCCCCGGATGTGAGGTCGTCGCGGAGCGTGCGGAGCTGGGTGCGAAGTGATCCGTCGTAGACCGTGTCGCCGAGCCTGGCGACGACACCGCCGAGCAGGTCGGGATCCTCGCGCCGGGTGACGGCGACCTTCTTGCCCGACAGCTTCTCGAGCACGGCGGTGATCTGCGACAGCTGGGCGGCGTCGAGCGGCCTGGCCGACGTGACCTCCGCCGAGATCTGGCCGGCCTTGGCCTCGATCATCGCGTCGACCTCGCGCGAGATCGCCTCGACCGAGGCCAGCCGCTCACCGTCGAGCAGCAGGTACACGAGGTTCTTGCTGTGCGGCGCCGCGCCGATCCGCTCGAGCAGCGCGTCGATCACCCGGCGGCGATCCGCCCGGCGAATCGCGGGGTTGGTCAGCGCCGTCCCCAGCTCGGCCGAGTCGTGCATCGCCTTGGCGAACGACCGCAGATCGGCGCCGATCTGGTCGAGGTTGCCGTTCGCCGTGCCGATCGCGAGGACCGCACGCGCGTAGCGCCGAGCGAGGCTACCGGTCACCATCAGCGCACCTGTCCCTGGTCGGGGCCGGGGGACGCGGTCCGCCCGGCCTCGGCGGCGCCTTGCACGCCGGCGATGAACGAGCCGACCAGCTGCTGCTGATCGGCCGGGGTCAACTTGTCGCGCAGCAGCTTCTCGGTCGCGGCGGCCGCGGCGGCCGTGACCTCCCGGGTCAGCCGGGCGCGCGCGAGCTCGATCTCGGCGGCGATCCGGAGCTCGGCGTCGCGCTTCATGTGCGCGGCCTGGGCCTCGGCGGCGGCGAGGATGCGCTTCTTGTCGTTCTCGGCGTCGACCCGCATGCCATCGACCAGCTGCTTGATCTCGGCGTCGGCGTCCTTCAGCCGCGACTCGTACTGGGCGAGCTTGTCGGCCGCTTGCTGGCGCAGCCGGGCCGCCTCGTCGAGCGCGGTCTTGATCATGTCGTGGCGATTCTCGGCGACCTGGCGCGCGATCGGCCGGCCCTTCCAGGCCAGGAGGCCGAGCAGCAGCGCGAAGTTGAGCAGCATGAACACGAACGGCGGCGACGCCGGCTCTTCCTCGTGGATCACCTGGTGGGTCTCGGGATCGACCATCTTGCCGTCGCCCATCTCGCCGCCGTACTCGTCCTTGCCGCGGTAGTCGAACAGGTGGCCCGGCTGGATCCCGAAGAAGTTGAAGTGCCGCGACGGATCGAGCTCCTCCTCATCGGCCTCGCCGTGGTGCTCGGTGCCCGGACCACTCGGCCTCGCCGAATCGCCCGTGGCGCCGGTCGCCGCGCGCTCGGCCTCCCCCGATCCCGGGGTGGCTTGCGCGGGCTCGGCGTGCGCCGGCGTCGCGCCAGAGGCAAGGACGACCGCAAGGACGACCGCAAGGACGACCGCGACCTGACCGGCGAGCCTCACGCGACCTCCCGTCCAAGCAGCTTCGAGCTCATCGCCCGGGCGAGCGCCTCGGCCTGCGGCATCAGCTGCGCGCGCGCGGCCTCGGTCTCGCGGCGCATCGTCGCCTGTGCCTCGTCGATCGCCTGCTGTGCGGCGGCGCGCGCCTGGTCGGTCACCTCGCGCTCGTGCGCCGCGGCCTCGAGCCGGACCTTGCGGCCAGCCTCGTTGGCGCGGTCGCGCGCGACGGTGAGCTGCTTCTCGTAGTCGGCGAGCCTGGCGTCGGCCTGCGCGGTCATCCGATCGGCCTCCGCGCGCGCGCCGTCGATCCCGGCCTTGCGCCGTTCGCGCAGCTGCAGATAGGGCTGGAACAGAAACCGGTTCGCGGTCACGAACAGGACCAAGAACAGCACGAACTGAACGACGACCGTGTAGTCGAGGTCGATCAGTGGATGCCCTCCAGCCAGCGAAACAATGGGCGTCTGATCCATGGTCATTACCTACGCAACCTATGAAGAATCCTTGGGTTGGCGCCGGCTGCTTATAGTCGGCGCCGACTACCGTGTCAACGGTGGGATGCTCGAGCTTTGCCGGCAGGAACTGCGACAATGCGCCGCGAGTTACCGCCGGCCCGAGCGGCACGCGATTTTGATGCGAATTTCTTGGGTTTCCGCCGCGGGTCGGTCCATTCATGACCCGACCAGACCTCGCGCCGATCGCCATGACCGTGGTGACCTGGGCGCCGTCGCGCACCAGGATAGATCCCCACACGTTCTCGCCGGTGGTCACGTCGAGCCGGAACATCGTGCCGTAGCGCGCACGGAACTCCTGCTCGACGATTTCGACCGCATCCGCCGAGATCTCGGGCATGTAGATGTCGACGTCGTGTGAATGAGCCCGGATCCGCCAGCCCGCCAGCGCAGTTCCGCCGAGCACCTCGGTCATCACGGCCTGGTCTGGCGCACGCTCTGCTCGAGCTCGCGACAGATCAGTCCCGTCATCGCATGCACCGTCGGGCCGTACTGCCCGGTCGGCACCCCCGCCGGCAGTTCCGCGCGCGTCACCAGGGCGCACTTCGGGCACTGAACATCGAGGCATTGATGATCGGTGACGAGCGGCCAGATCTCCGAGAACCACGTCCGGGTCAGGCGAAGATGTGCTTGCGCGCGACCTCGCAGATCGCGACCACCGCGGGGTGGCGGATCTTGCGCTCGACCGAGATCGCGTAGAACCGCTGGCGGATCGCCTTGACCCGGCCGACGAGCTCGACGCGATAGCGCGATCGGACCTCGCGCTCGATCACGTCGGGCGCCGCGAACACGCCCAGGCCGGCCTCACCGAACACGCTCGCCAGCGCGGCATCATCGAGCTCGGCGATGACCTGCGGCCGGATGCCGCGCGACTCGAACCACTCGTTCAGCGCGCGCCGGAACGTCGAGTCGCTGCTCGGCAACAGCACCGGGACGCCGTCGAGCGAGCGCGGGAACCCGGGCCGGCACGACCGGGCGAGCCGCGGCGCCGCGAACAGCGACGTCCCGCACTCGCCGAGCGGGTGGCTGAACGTGCGCACCGGCGTGCCCGGTCCGGCCGGCGTATCCGACAGGATGACGTCGACCGAGTGCACCGCGAGCTCGCCGAGGAACGCCTCGGCCGACCGGTTCTCGCGGCAGATGATCCGGACCTTGTCCTCGAGGCGAAACGCCGGCTCCAGCATGCGGTGGACGATCGACTTGGCGAGCACGTCCGACACGCCGACCACGAGCCGCAGCTGCTGGCCGCCGGCCCGGCCCTTGACGGTGTCGAGGAACTCCTGGCCGAGCGAGAAGATCTCGTCGGCGTAGCGGAACGCGACCCTGCCGGTCTCGGTCAGGACCAGGGTGCGGCCCTTGCGCGCAAACAGCTTCTCGCCGAGCACCTCCTCGAGCCGGTGGATCTGGCCGCTGATCGTCGGGTGCGCCAGGCGAAGCACCTTGCTCGCCTGGGTGATGCCGCCTTCCTTGGCGACGACCCAGAAGTACAGCAGGTGGTGATAGTTCAGCCAGTCCATGCCACCGATGATATGTCGGTATTTTCGACATATCCGCACAAGACTTCCTAATAGTCGAACAATCAGCCGCCGGCTAAGGTGCGCGCATCGGAGGCAGCTCGAGGCAACTCGTCCGCGCCGCCAGGAACAAAGAAGGCGCTCATGGCAAATGCAAGTTTCGGAGATGCCGCACGCGATAACCTCCGCGCGCTGGTCGCGACGGTCGACCGCGAGATCGCGCAGCTGGCGCCGGCCGGCGACGGCAAGCCGGCGATCGCCGAGCTCCACGCCTCGTGGGGCGCGCTGGTCGCGATGCTCGCGCTCGGTCCGGCTCCCGAGACCCGGGAGTGCCCGGTGTGCCACGGCAGCGGGATGCGCGCCGCGAGCCGGTGCGGCCACTGCTGGGCCAAGCTCGACCCGATCACGAGCGAGGCGCCGCGCCCCCCGGCAAGCGCCGTGACCACCACGACCACCACCGCCGCGGCCCAACCCGCCGCGGCCGCCACCACAACCGACGCACCGAGGACCGACGCATGAAGATCCGACCGCTCCACGACCGCATCCTGGCCAAGCGACTTGTCGAGCAAGACAAGACCTCGGGCGGCCTGTTCATCCCCGACAACGCGAAGGAAAAGCCGATGGAGGCCCTGGTGATCGCGGTCGGCACCGGCAAGCTGCTCGACAACGGCACGATCCAGGCGCTGTCGGTCAAGGCCGGCGACAAGATCTTGCTCGCCAAGTACTCCGGCGCCGAGGTCAAGGTCGACGGCAAGGACCACATCATCTTGCGCGAGGACGACGTCCTCGCCGTGCTCGAAGGATAATCGCCATGCCAGCCAAAGAGATCCTGTTCGATACCAATGCCCGCCGGCGGATCGCCAACGGCCTCAACATCCTCGCCAACGCGGTCAAGGTCACGCTCGGCCCACGCGGCCGCAACGTCGTGATCGAGAAGTCGTGGGGCGCGCCGACGATCACCAAGGACGGCGTCACGGTCGCCAAGGAGATCGAGCTCGAGGACCGGTTCGAGAACATGGGCGCCCAGATGGTCAAGGAGGTCGCGTCCAAGACCTCCGACGTCGCCGGCGACGGCACGACGACCGCGACGGTGCTCGCCCAGGCGATCTTCACCGAGGGCGCCAAGCTGGTCGCCGCCGGGGCCAACCCGATGGACATCAAGCGCGGCATCGACGCCGCGGTCCAGGCCGTCGTCGCCGAGCTCAAGACCCAGTCCAAGCCGACGCGCGGCAAGGCCGAGATCGCCCAGGTCGGGATCATCAGCGCCAACGGCGACGAGACGATCGGCACGCTGATCGCCGAGGCGATGGACAAGGTCGGCAAGGAGGGCGTGATCACGGTCGAAGAGGCCAAGACGATGGAGACCTCGCTCGAGGTCGTCGAGGGCATGCAGTTCGATCGCGGCTACCTCTCGGCGTACTTCGTGACCGACGCCGAGCGCATGGAGGCGGTGTTCGCCGATGCCTACCTGCTGATCCACGAGAAGCGGCTGTCGAGCATGCAGGAGCTGCTGCCGCTGCTCGAGCTGGTCGCCAAGCAGGGCAAGCCGCTGGTGATCATCGCCGAGGAGGTCGACGGCGAGGCGCTGGCGACGCTGGTCGTCAACAAGCTGCGCGGCACGCTCGCGGTGTGCGCGGTCAAGGCACCCGGGTTCGGCGACCGCCGCAAGGCGATGCTGCAGGACATCGCGGCGCTGACCGGCGGCCGGGCGCTGACCGAGGATCTCGGCGAGAAGCTCGAGAACCTCACGCTGGTCGATCTCGGCCGCGCCAAGCGCATCGTGATCGACAAGGACAACACGACGATCATCGAGGGCGCGGGCAACAAGGACGCGATCGACGGCCGGGTCAAGGCGCTGCGCCGCGAGATCGAGGACACGACGTCGGAGTACGACCGCGACAAGCTGCAGGAGCGGCTCGCGAAGCTGGTCGGCGGCGTCGCGGTGATCAAGGTCGGCGCCGCGACCGAGGTCGAGATGAAGGAGAAGAAGGCGCGCGTCGAGGACGCGATGCACGCGACCCGCGCGGCGGTCGAGGAGGGCATCGTGCCCGGCGGCGGCGTCGCGCTGATCCGCTGCATCCCGGCGCTCGACAAGCTGACGTTCACCGACGACCGCCGCTACGGCGTCAACATCCTGCGCCGCGCGCTCGAGGAGCCGCTGCGCCAGATCGCGCAGAACAGCGGGGTCGAGGGCGCGATCGTGGTCCACACGGTGCGCGAGGGCAAGGCCGCGTTCGGCTACAACGCCGCGTCCGCCGTGTACGAGGATCTCGTCAAGGCCGGCGTGATCGACCCGACCAAGGTCGTCCGCGTCGCGCTGCAGAACGCCGCGTCGGTGGCGTCGCTCATGCTCACGACCGAGGCCGTGATCGCCGAGATCCCCAAGGGCGACCGACCGGCCGCCACGGACTAGGCGCCCCCTGCCCCGGAGCCGCCCATGAAGATCGAGATCCGGCTTCGCGACATGAAGCTGACCAAGCTCCAGCGCGCCCGGGTCGAGCGGCGGCTGACGCTCGTGCTCGCGCGCTACGGCGAGCGGATCGACCGGCTCAGGGTCGGGGTGGTGGGACCGCGGGGCGACGGCTACACCCAGCTCGCGATCGAGGTGCGGATGAAGCCGCGTCTGGTTCGCGCCGAGCACGCCGACACCAACGTGTTCGTCGCGCTCGAGCACGCCGTTCAGCGCGCGGCGCGCTCGGTCGCGCGCGCGATCGAGCGCGATGGCTGGTGGGACGACAGCGGCCTGTTCGCGCCGCGCTGACCCACGCCGGCGCCGCGATCGTGCTACGCCATGGCGCGACGTGCCGGTCGATCTCGAGCGTGTGAAGTACCTGGTCCGCGAGGCGACGCGGCTCCAGCCCGGGAGGCCCGCGCTCCGCATGGGGCTGCGCGCCGCGCTGGCGGTGACCGCGCCGATGCTGGTCGCGTCACAGCTTGGCGGCCTCGCCACCACCTGGGCGACGCTCGGCGGGTTCGGCGTCGTGCTGGTCGACAAGGGCGGCGCGTACCGCACCCGCGCGACCGCGATGCTCGCGGCCACGCTGGGCGGCGCGATCGCCGTGCTGGTCGGCTCGCTCGCGGCGGGCTCGCCGGTGTCGCTCGCGGTGATCGCGCTCGGCACCGCGACCTGCGCGATGGCCGCGACCTGGACCGGACCCGCCGTCGCGGTCGGCAACACGATCGCGGTCCAGCTGATCGTCTCGATCACGCTGCCGCACGATCCGGCCGAGCCGTGGCTGCCCGCGCTCGGCTTCCTCGCCGGTGGCGGCTGGAGCGTGGTGCTCGCGCTGCTGCTGTGGCCGGTGCGGGTCTACCGGCCGGCGCGCCAGGCGGCCATGCGCTGCGTGCGCGAGGTCGCGGGCTACGCGGCCGAGATCGCGGCGCGCGACGCCGCCGCGGCTGCCGAGGGCGCCGAGGGTGCCGAGCTCGGGCGCTGGCGAGCGGCGATCACCCGCCGGCACCGCGCGATCCGCGAGGTCCTCGAGGCCGCGCGCGGAGTGCTGGCGGCGACCCGGCGCGGGCGGCGCGGCGAGATCGGCCGCGGCGAGCGGCTGCTCGTGATCGTCGAGATCACCGACCAGATCTTCG
>Ga0307508_10006621_pt1 | contig 10878 bp, 6 predicted proteins | sample 9_EM_MG_FD_203089 | JGI IMG/M metagenome (GOLD analysis project Ga0307508, IMG submission 203089) | Populus trichocarpa ectomycorrhiza microbial communities from riparian zone in the Pacific Northwest, United States - 9_EM | ecosystem: Host-associated > Plants > Roots > Unclassified | place...
CGCGAGCAGGAGATCGAGGTAGCGCCGCTCCCAGCTCGCGATCGCCTGGCGCCGCGATTCCTCGTACGAGGGGATGGCGCCGCAGTCGACGGTCACGAAGGGTCCGTTTCGCCGCCGGCTCGCCTCGTGGACCGCGATCGCGGCGCCCTCCTTGCCGGTGCCCGATTCGCCCTCGATGAGCACCGTCGACTCCGAGGCCGCGGCGAGCTCGAGGAGGGCGAAGGCGCTGCGCATGGCCACCGAGACCCCGACGAGGGTCCCGAACTCGGCGTTCCCCGAGAGCGGCAGCGTGTTCTGCTGCGCGACGAGCCCGAAGCGGATGACCGACCGTCCGACGCGGACCAGGCTCCCGTCACGCAGGAAGGCGTCCTGGGCGCGCAGACCGTCGACGAAGGTGGCTCTGCGGAAGCTCGACGGTGCGTGCCGGCTCCCCAGGGGTCGGTCTGTCGGGCACGAGCTCAGCCTATCTTAGCCCCGCGGTCTCGTCCACGGGGATGCGGTCATGCGGCCCTGGTCGCTCGGGCCGACCTGGAGCTGCCAGTAGCTCAACCGCCGAGGATGCGCTCGGCGCTCACGTCGAGACGGCTGTGCACGAGCCGGATGATGCTGTCGATCTCCTCGGCGGCCGCGCCCAGGCGGCGCATGAGCTCGGCGCGGGCGCGCTCGAGGATGGCCGCGCGCGCATGGGCCAGCCAGCGCGCCGCGGTGGCCCGGTGCACGCCATGGAGGGCCCCGATCTGATCGATGCTGAGCCCGTCGATGAGCTGGTAGCGAAGGAGGCTCCGCTCGCGCGCCGGCGTGGTGGCGAGCGCCACCCGAACCGACTCGGCGAGCTCGGTCCGGTAGCGGTCGCGCAGCCAGGCGAGCTCGGGATCCTGCGCCGGCGACAGGACGTCGAGGAAGGCCTCGTCGTCGAGACGCACCTCGCGCCGGTCCTTGACGAGGAGGCGCTGCAGCTCGCGCACCGCGGTGACCCGGATCCAGCCGCGGAGGTCGCCGCGCCCCGCGTAATCGGCGATGGCAGCGGGCCGCGGACCGTCGGCGACGAAGAGGATGTTGCGGAGCATCTGCTTGACCTCGACGGCCAGCGCGGTCCCGGCGCGGAGGCGCGCCGCTGCGGCGTCGACCTCGCCGAAGTAGGTCCGCTCGAAGACGAGCATGGCGCCCTGGTCGCCGCTCGCGCACGCGCAGGCGAGGTACAGGTCGGCACCGCGCAGCGCCGCGAGCTCGGCCGCGCCCCCTCCGGGCGGCATGTGGCGGGCCAGGTGGCGCGCCAGGTCTTCGGGCGTGACCTCGACCTCGGGCCAGGCGTTGCTTCCCGCCTCGTGGTGCGTCGCGAGGAGGCCACTGACCTCGGCTTCCGCGAGGGTCGGGCCATCGCCCGCGCGCGCCATGAGGAAGACCTTACCGCCATCGGTCTTCGGGCCTTTCACAACGGCCAGTATACACGCCGTCGGTTTCCGTGCGACTTTCGTGGGGAGCTGCCTCTTGTCCGCCATGGAGGCAACAATGAAGCGGCTCATGTTCGGAATGCTCGTGGCGGTTACGGCGTCGTGCGGCGGGGGTGGCGGGGGCGGCAGCACCGCGAAGTTCATCGGCACCTGGAGCTTCACGAGCGGGACCTCGACGCTGACCTGTGCCGGAACTCCTTATACGAGCCAGATGACGGGCACCGTCACGGTTCAGGAAGGAACGACCTCCGACCTGGTCATCAACCAGGAGAGCTGCGTCCTTCACTACTCGGTCACCGGGAGCACCGCGATGCTCGTTCCTGGACAGAGCTGTGTCCAGGTCTTCGACACCGACAGCGTCACCGTCGCGTACAGCGCCGACAACGTCCAGACCAGCGACGGCGTGACCGCGACCGAGGCCGGCTCGGGCACCGCGACCCTCGTCATCAACGGCCAGACCCTGACGTGCACGTACAGCTCGACGGCGACTCTGACCAAGGTCGGCAAGTAGCCCGCGAAGCTGGAAACCCTACGGGCGCTTCTTCTCGAGCCCGAAGGCGTGAATCAAGTTGTAGACGTGCGAGCGCGTGAGGTCGAGCGCCGCGGCGGTCTCGGTGATGTTCCAGCCCTTGGCCTCGAGCGTCTGCTCGAGGAGCTGCGACTGGAAGTGGCGCGTCGCGCCCTGGAACGTGACCCGCTCGCCCACGCGCTCGCCATCCTTGGCGTCGGGAAAGAGGTGCTGCGGCTCGATGAAGAGGGCATTCTCGGCGGCGGCTCGAATCGCGGCCGCCTGGATGCCGTTGGCGAGCTCGCGGACGTTCCCGGCCCATTCGGCGTTCTCGACGGCGCGGACCGCCGCCGACGAGAGCTGCAGCCGTGACAGGTGATGCATGTCGCACGCCTGGTCGCAGAAGAAGCCCGCGAGCGCCGCCAGATCGTCGCGCCGCTCGGCCAGCGAGGGCACGCGGAGCGGCAACACCTGGAGCCGGTAAAAGAGATCCTCGCGGAAGGTCTTCCGCGCGACCGCGGCCTTGAGGTCGCTGTTGGTCGCGGCGACGATCCGCACATCGGCGAGCATCGGCCGGGGGCTGCCGAGCGGGTAGTACTCCTTTGATTGCAGGAGCTGGAGGAGCTTGGCCTGCGCGTTCAAGGCGAGCTCGGAGACCTCGTCGAGAAACAGCGTGCCACCCTCGGCCGCCTCGACCTTGCCGGGGAGGCGGCGCGGCGCGGTCGAGTGGGCGCCCGCGTGGGCACCGAAGAGCTCGCTCTCGATCAAGGGCTCGGGGAGCGTGGCGCAGTTGAGCTCGACGAACGGCTTCGCGGCGCGCGCGCTGTTGTCGTGGATGAGCCGGGCGATGAGCGTCTTGCCGCTGCCGGTCGGCCCCGACAGGAGCACGCTCACGTTCACCGGCGCGACCAGCGAGACCTGGTGCAGGACCTTGGCGAGGGCGACGCTGTGGCCGACCAGCCGATCGGCGCCGACCAGCCGCCGGTAGGGACGGGTGGCGTCGCTCTCCTCGCGCCGGCGGCGGAGGAGGAGCAGCCGATCGGCGAAGGCCGCGATGTAGCGCCCGAAGGTCTCGGCGCGGAGCCGGTCCTCCTCGGAGAATGGCCCCGGAACCTCGCGATCTTGCAAGTAGAGTAGACCAAAGGGCGGGTCGGCGCCGATGGGCGTGCAGAGGACGGCCTCGATCTGGTTCTTCCTGACGCTGCCGAGGTCGCGGAACCGCGGATCGTTCAGCGCCGAGACCGTCGAGATGGTCTGGCCGGTGGCGAGGGCCTGGGCGATGACCCCGGTCGAGAGCTGCGCGCGCAGGGCGGCGATGTCCTCGTCCGAGCAGCCGCGCGCCATCCACGACACCCGATCGCCGCTCGAGCCCTTGCTGCGAAGCTCCAGGTAGCCGCGGCGCGCGCCGGTCAAGGTGGCGACGACGGCGAGCGCCTCCTCGAGGAACGGCTCGATCTCGTTGGTCGTTCCGAGCTCGAGGAGCTTGCGGTAAAGGTCTCGCTCCTGCTGGACGCGCCGGAGCTCCGGATCCTTCTCCACGTCCGGATTGTAGGCGAAGTACGCGCGTCGCAGAAGCTGGATCGTGCCCACCGCAGTGGACGCGCGTCCACCAGAGTGGACACGGTGGGTGCGGACTGTGAGCCCGCGCTCCCGTGATCACGAGGCTATGGCATCGACCCGCATACCCGCGCGCGCCGGCCCAGTCGTTGCACCAGGGACGGTCCGAACGGTCGGCCCGCGAGGCAGGGGAGAGGTGAGGGATGGGTAGACAACTCCAGGGTAGCGAACGGAGGCCGGTGGCCGGGGCACGTGCGGTCGGCCCCGCGGATCCGACCGAGCTAATCGAGATCACCGTCCGGGTACGCGGCGCGCGCGCCGTCGACCTGGTGACGCATCGGACTTTTGGCCGCCCCATGACGCACGACGAGATCGAGGAACATTTCGGCGCATCAGCGGAGGACCTCGCGAAGGTCGAGGAGTTCGCGCACGCCCGCGGCTTTGGCATCGCGACGTCGAGCGCGGCCGAGCGTCGCGTGGTCGTGAGCGGCCCGGCCGGAGCCCTCGCCGAGGCCTTCGGCATCAAGCTCGAGCGCTTCCGCGGACCGCGCGGGGACTACCGCGGCCGCACCGGCGCGGTCCAGATCCCCGAGGAGCTCGAGGGTGTGGTCACGGGCGTCTTCGGCTTCGACGATCGGCCCCAGGCGTCGCCGCACCTCCGGCGGGTGAAGACGCTCACGCCGCGCACCGTCGGGCGGCTGTCGCCCGTCGAGGTGGCCAGGCTGTATCACTTCCCCGACGTCGACGCGCACGGTCAGACCATCGCGCTCATCGAGCTCGGCGGCGGGTACCGCTCGAACGACATCGCGGGCTACTTCCGCCGGCTGGGCGTGCGGCCGCCCAAGATCGTCACCGTCTCGGTCGACGGCGGCAAGAACCATCCGTCCAGCCCGAACAGCGCCGACGCCGAGGTCGCGCTCGACATCGAGGTCGCCGGCGCGGCGGCCCCCGGCGCGAAGATCGTCGTCTACTTCGCGCCCAACACCGACCGCGGCTTCCTCGACGCGCTGACCACGGCCATCCACGACCGCACGCACAAGCCGTCAGTGGTGTCGATCAGCTGGGGCTCGCCGGAGTGCCGCTGGACCCAGCAGGCCATGGACGCCTTCGACGAGGCCTGCCAGACCGCCGCGCTCCTCGGGGTCACGGTCTGCGCCGCGGCGGGCGACGCCGGCTCGGCCGACATGCAGTCGACCGACCCCGACTTCGACGACCGGGCGCACGTCGACTTCCCGGCGTCGAGCCCGCACGTCCTCGCGTGCGGCGGCACCCGGCTCGACGCGACCGACGGCTCGATCAAGGCCGAGAGCGTCTGGAACGACGGCCCGGACAGCGCCACGGGCGGCGGCGTCAGCGACGTCTTCCCGCTCCCGCTCTGGCAGGCTGACGCCAAGGTGCCGTGCTCGGCGAATCCTGACCGCCGCGTGGGCCGTGGCGTCCCCGACGTGGCCGGCAACGCCGACCCGGAGAGCGGCTACGAAGTTCGTGTCGACGGCGTCGACACCTCGATCGGCGGCACCAGCGCGGTGGCGCCTCTGTGGGCCGGCTTCATTGCGCTGGTCAATCAGAAGCTCGGGCGGCCAATCGGGTTCGTCAATCCGCTGCTGTACAAGCTCAAATCAGGTTTCCGGGATGTTTCGACCGGCGACAACGGCCATTATTCCGCCTGTCACGGCTGGGATCCGTGCACCGGCCTGGGCAGCCCCGACCTGGGGCTGGCCGGGCTGCTCATCGGAGCCCTGACGGTCGCTCAGGCGGCTTAGCGACGGTATAGAATCGAATGAGGAGGTACCGATGAAGTCTTTGCACCAGCGCTCCGGCGACACGAAGCTGGCGTTCTTCGGAATCAGCGCGTACGTGGGTCGAATCGACAGCGCGAACCGCTGCGGCTTCTGGCCGGATGACCCGCACGCGTTCAACTTCGATCCGGGGTGCCTGGTCGCGATCGATCTTTCGCTCACGCCGTCGAACGCCATGGAAGGCAAGATCAACTGGGACCAGGTCATCGTCGAGGATCACGGCGTGACGACCATCGGCCCGAACTGGCCGCGGCCCGACGTCAAGCCGTCTCTCTACGTGGGCGCCGTGTACCTCGAGCAGCAGTTCCTGGATTCGCTTCGGAAGATGCACAAGCTTCCTGTGCCGCCGCAGCACTCCGACGCGGAGCCCTACGAGTACCAGACGGTCTTTCACTTTGACGGCGACCGGAAGGGCATGCGCTACCGCGGTTTCCACGTGGAGCTCATGCACGTGACTGGCAGCAAAGCGAAGGTGAAGGTCTTCGCTCCGGGCACGGAGAGGGAGCGACCCCCGCACGGCCCGTACGACATCGATCTGGGATCGGAGGACATCGATCCCGTCGACGGCATGGCCGGGTCGGGGGGCAACATGAGCGGCCCGCTCTATGTGAGCACGGCATGGATGAAGAACAAGCCGCTCGATGGACCCAAGCTTCCCGTCGGCTCCGGGCTCTGAGCGCATGCCATGGGACATGCTCACCGGATCGCGGCTGAATGTATCCGGAAAGCCAGCGGATCCGGAGCTTCAGCTGATCCAGCGCGAGATGCAAAAGGTCGAGCTCGTGCGGGATCGCAGCGATCTCGAGCACTTTTTGGCGACGCTCGCGGCCAAGCACGGCGGGCCGTACGAAACGCTCGATCTGATCGCCCACTCCGACGGCCGGGACCGCCTACTGCGCCTTGGGACGTGGCTCATAGGAGACGAAGCTGAGACCGACCGCTTCGTGGCCAATGTAGAGCCGTCGGTGCAGAAGCTTGGCATCCGGCAGCTCAGGCTTCTTGGTTGCTATACGGCCTGCCGGCCCGCCGGTCAGTCCACGATTCGCCGACTGGCGCACGGGCTTGGATTCAACGTGTACGGCGCATACAGCGTGTTGAACCAGTTTTGTTACGACGAAAAGGGTATCAATTCGTACGGTGAGGAATCGTTAGCCTGTCAGCAATCGTTCGTTCAGTGTGTCGAGGCCGACTCGGTCGGCCGCAGGCTCGGCGCACGGGTCTCCTTGGCGGGACTTCGACCAGAGAGCGTGACCGCGGCAAGACGCGCGCAGGTGGTGCTCGACCGTCGACAGTTCGCAGGCGTCCGCGCGCTCATCGAGGGGGAGGAGGCCCATACGGCTCCCGGCCTGCAAATGCTGCCTGACGCGACGCTGCTCGCGCCGTCCGACACGGTGGGGTTGCACCACCGAATGGAGGTTCTGGATGATTGGAAGTTGGTCCGCGTCTATCCGTCCGGTCAGCCGCACGGCGTCATCGCGCGCGTAAAGGACCCCGAGAGACTCAAGGTTCTTGCCGCGCGCAGCGGAACCCGAGAATGAACACCTTGGTACCGGCCGGCTTCGGGTTCTCGATGGCCATGAAGTCGACGAGGTCCTCGCTGGATACCTCGTCCCAATCCCCGCCGCGGGCGACGCGAAAGCCCGGACCACCTTGGCCCATCGCCAGCGAGTCGGTCCACTCCTGGACATTGCCCGCCAGGTCGACCACCCCGTAGGGGCTCGTGTCCCCCGGGGTCGCGCCCACGGCCGCCGGGCTATGTCCTGTGTCCTTGAGTCGCGCAGGGACCGGCTCGATGCGCCGGGCCCAGGGTAGATTGCGTAGCGGTGCCGGGTTCAATACGTTGCCTGGAAGCATGATCCCGCCGCGCATCGACTTCTCCCACTGTTCGCTCGTCGGAAGCTCCTTGCCCAGGAAGCGACAGTACGCGCGCGCCTCGGCCCAGGCGAGCCCGGCGACAGGCTTGTCCGGTTCCGCGGCGTTTTTGAATTCCCGCACTTTCGGATAGGTCGGCATTGCGATGTCGTGAAGATCGGCCATTGTCGCAAACGCGGCGAACGACGCATTGGTGACTTCCGTGCGATCGATGAAAAATGTCGCGAGCTCGACGAGCATCGTATGGCTGCTGTCCGGGTACTGGGCCTGAACGGTCGACGGCGGATCCCCGACGCCGCCTTGGAGAAAGGGTCCGGCGGGAATCTCGATCATGTCGGCCCGGCTCGCCTGACACGTGGGAACCTGCACCCGAAAGACCGCCTCGTCGCGCAAGCGGCGCGCGTAGCCGGGGAGCGCCTTGAGCCGCACGATCGACGGCGCGCAGGTCTCGTCGCCTCGGCCCCGCCCGGCGAGGACGAGGAATGCCGCGCCCCCTCGCGCCTCGACATGCTCGCGGCCGATCTCCCGGGTGACGGGCCCGACCAGCCCGTCAGCCACCGGGCGACCTGGGGCGTCGCGATCATCGACGTCGGGGTCGAAGAGCCGCCACTTGAGCCTCGGCAGCGACTCGAGCGGCACCTGAATCGTCTTCCGCGCGACCGGATCCCAGTCGAAGGCCGTGAGCTCGAGCGCGAAGAGGCCCATGTCGCGGTCGCGCCAGGACCTGTCGCGCCGCGCGATCTCTTCGTCTTTGATCACTCGGTAAGCCACCGTCCCACCGACGGCGAGGACGGCCAGGATCGATCCTGCCAGGACGAGCGCCCGGCGCCTGAGCGCTTGCCGGGACGCCTCGACCAGCCTGGTCGGGGTCAGGCCGCCGCCGTCGCCGCGCCGGGTCCACTCGCCGTCCATCTCGGCGATGGCGTCGCGGTGCGGCTTGAGCTCGCGCAGCTCGGCGCGGCCGAGGAGGCTCGGCGCCTCAGGGCGCGAGCGGCGCAGGTGGTAGCGCACGAGCTCGATGGCGCTCCGGCGCGCCAGATCGCGGCGATCGATCCAGGCGAGGACCCGCGGCACCAGGCTGTCGTGGACGAGCTCCCAGCCCGGCTCGCCGCTGCTCGCACGCAGCCGGACGACCAGCCCCCGCGCGTGGAGGGTCTCGAGCAGGTTGGCGATGCGCGACTTGCCGTGGCGCGCGCCGAGGAGCTCGAGGAGCTCGGCCTCGCCGCGGAAGGCCCGCGTCTGGGCCGCGCTGACGAGGGCGAGGAACAGATCGCGCGCCGCGATCGCGGTCTCCTCGTCGAGCTCGGTGTCGAGGACGCGATCGAGGTGCTCGCCGACGACGGCGTCGAGGCCGCCGAGCCGCCGGTAGTGCGCGAGGGTCAGGAGCGCCTCGCCGGCTCCGAGGGCCTCGTAGAGCGCCGTGCAGGCGAGCTGGAGGTGCGGCGGGTAGACGGCCGCGGTCTGCCCCCAGCCCATCTCGGCGCCGAGCGAGGCCGCGCCCGCTTGCAGGTCGGCGAGGAGGACGTCGAGGAGGTCGGGGGCGATGGCGAGCCGGCTCTCGGCGAGCGGGCCGACGATCGCCGCGCGGGCGCCGTCGAGATCGAGGGGCGCGAGGCGCACGATCGGCAAGCCCTGCGCGAGCCGCTGGCTCCGCGAGATGAGGCGCGCGAGGAAGTCCTCGCGGACGGACAGCACCACCGCGACGTCGGCGTCCCTGGGCCAGCGGTCGAAGGCGAGCGCCTCGGCGATGACGTCCTCGGGCACCGCCGCGTCGGAGAGGACCGCCTCGAGCTGGTCGAAGATGATGACCATCTTGCCGCCGCGCTGCTGGTACCAGCCGCTGATGCCCTCGGCGACGGTCAGCGCGCCCGGCCAGATGGTGGTGGCGAGGGCGCCGAGGGCGCCGGCGCGGCACGACAGGTAGACCGGTCGGATGCCCAGGGCCTCGAGGCGGGGCACGAGGCCGGCGCGGAGGAGCGAGGTCTTGCCGACCCCCGACGGCGCCGTGTAGATGACGGCGCGCTGGTAGAGGACGTGGTCGGTCAGCGTGGCGAGATCGCGCTCGCGGCCGTACATGCGGCCGGCGTCGCGCTCGGTCAGCGACGCGAGGTGGCGGAAGGGCGGCCGGGCGTTGCGGATCTGCCGCGAGGTGCCGGGCTCGCGGCCGGCGAGCGCGTCGGAGAAGTCGGAGACGCTCTGGAACCGCTCGGCCGGATCGACGTGGAGCGCGCGGGCGAGGACCGGCGCCAGCGCGGGGTCGGGGAGGTCGTCGAGCGGTGGGACGAGCTGGTCGGGCCGCTCGCGCCGCCATCCGCAGAGGAGCGTGACGAGGACCAGCGCCGCCGAGAACAGGTCCGAGCGCGCGTCGACGCGGCCGTTGCGGAGCTGCTCGGGCGCCATGTAGGCTGGGGTGCCACCCGCGGACTCGGCGGGCTGTCCCGGCGGCTTGAGGCGCGCCAGCCCAAAATCGATGAGGACGAGCCGCTCGCCGTCGCGGCCGGTGGTGACGAAGGCGTTGGCCGGCTTGACGTCGGCGTGGACCAGGCCGGCGTCGTGGACCGCGGCCAGCCCATCGAGGAGCTGGAGGGTCAGCGCGACGGCGCGGTCGGGCTCGAGGCAGCCTTCGTCCTGGACGATCTGCTGGAGATCGCGGCCGACGAGGAGCTCCATGGCGAAGAACAGGCGCCCGTCGGGCGTGACGTCGGCCTGATAGATGCGGACGACGTTCGGGTGGTCGATGCGGCCGACGCTCTGGACCTCGTGCACGAAGAGGCGCCCGTCGTCGGAGGCCGGGTCGACGCCGGCGGGCAGGACCTTGACGGCGACGTCGCGCTCGATGGTGAGCTGGCGGGCGCGGAGGACCATGCCGAAGCTCCCCCGCGCGAGCGGCCGCTCGACGCGAAAGCGGCCGGGCAAGACCACGCCGGTCAGATCCTCGTCGTCCTGGCTGGCATGCGGCCGGCCGGCGCGGGCGGTGCCGGCGTGGGCCAGGCGCGACAGGCGGACGTCACCAAGGCCGCCGAGGGGCGGAACCGTCGACAGCGTCTCCGACGAGGACGAGGCCTGCAGCGCGACGTCGGGGACCCGGCGGGCGAGGTGCTGGCTGATGCTGCGCAGGGTCACCGTGCCGGTCTCGGCGTCGAGCGCCTCGCCGCACAGGCCCGCGAGGAGCGCGCCGACCAGCGGGCAGCCGTTCTGGGTCGCGTGGACGGCGATGACGTGGTTGTCCTTGTCGGTGCGGAGCGGCGCAAGCCAGGCGTCGGCGCTGCGGCTCCACTCGCCGGTCGCCGAGACCACGACGAGGAGCTTCTCGGCGCGCACCTGGCGGAGGCGCTCGCCGATCCACGGCAGGGGCAGCGTCGCGTCCTCGGGATAGTCGCGGTGGAGGAGCCCGGTCACCAGCGCCGGCTCGTGGTCGACGGTGGTGATCTCGCCGGTCGCGACCAGGACGGCGACCCGGACCTGCGCGTGCACGAGCTCGTCGAGGTGCCGTTTCAGGCTGGCGCGGCTCGGCGCCGACCGGTCCGCCGCGGCGGGCGACAGGCGCCGGACCATCCACGGCGCCCCCGAGGTGAGGAAGGTCTCACCGATCAGGCCGAGCGCGTGCACGGCCGAGGTGGTCTGTCCGGGCTCGCCCGGTGAGCCGAAGCCCGCGACCAGGAGCGCGGCGCCGTCGGTGAGGCGTGGGGCC
>Ga0307508_10006622_pt1 | contig 10877 bp, 10 predicted proteins | sample 9_EM_MG_FD_203089 | JGI IMG/M metagenome (GOLD analysis project Ga0307508, IMG submission 203089) | Populus trichocarpa ectomycorrhiza microbial communities from riparian zone in the Pacific Northwest, United States - 9_EM | ecosystem: Host-associated > Plants > Roots > Unclassified | place...
CCCTAACCCTAACCCTAACCCTAACCCTAACCCTAACCCTAACCCTAACCCTAACCCTAACCCTAACCCTAACCCTAACCCTAACCCTAACCCTAACCCTAACCCTACTATCTGGCCTACATCTCGTTGATGTTACTCGTCGGCCTTGATTCTCCTAACCGGAGAACATTTCATACGCGTTGCAGGTCTGGCCTCATTCTCCTTGGTGGCCTATCTGTCGTACGCGTTGCTCGTCTGGCCTGATTCTCCTTGCTGGCCACTGCTACTACACATTGCTCGTTTGACCTCATAACTGCTAATCTATATTCGTGCCTCAGGTAGAAATGCCGTGTTAGGTATCTCTGGCCTACTTCTCATACGCGTTGCTCATCTGCTGTCTTTCTCCTAGCAGGCATCTGCTGTCTTTCTCCTAGCAGGCATCTGCTGTCTTTCTCCTAGCAGGCCTACATCTCCTTCGCATTGCTCTTTTCACATCATTCTCCTGACCGGACAACATCTCTTACGCGTTGCACGTCTGGCCTGATTCTCCTTGCTGGCCTACTTCACGTACGTGTTGCTCGTCTGCTGTCGTTCTCAGAACATGCCTACATCTCATTCGTGTTGCTTGTCTACCGTCATTCTCCTTGCCGGACAACATCTCGTACGCGTTGCATGTCTACCCTGATTCTCCTCGCTGGCCTACCTCTAGTACGCTTTGCTCATCTGCTGTCATTCTCCTAGCTAGCCTACATCTCGTTTGCTTTGCTCCTCTGCCATCATTCTCCGAGCTGGCCTACTTCTTGTACGCGTTGCACATCTGCTGTCATTCTCCGAGCTGGCCTGCATCTCATTCGCATTGCTCGTCTACCGTCATTCTCCAAGCTGGCCTACTTCTCACACACGTTGCTCGTCTGCTGTCATTCTCCGAGCTGGCCTACATATTGTTCGCATTGCTCGTCTGCCATTGTTCTGCTCACTGACTTATATCTCGTAGACGTTCCTCATCTGCCATCATTCTCCTCCCTGCCCAACATCGCATACGCGTTGCCCGTCTGGCCTCATTCTCCTTGCTGACTTACGTCTTGTAGGCGTTCCTCAGCTACTGGCATACTCCTCGGTGGCCTATATCTCGTGTGTGTTGCTAGTCTTGCATCAATCTTCTCACTGAATTTCATCTCATATGCATTACTCGTCTGCTGTCATTCTTCTCACTAGCCTACCGCTCGTACCGGTTGCTTGTCTGCTATCATTCTCCACGCTGACCTCATTCTCCTCGCTCTCCTACTGTCATGGCGTGTGCCAGCTGGGCCTGAACCCTTGATACTGACTGGAATACGGGAGGATGGAATGTGGAGTGACGGGAGGATGGAATGTGGAATGTGGAGTGACGCCGTGCAGGTGACGGATATTCTTTTAAGGAGCCGTTGCCTACTTCTTTCCCTTCCTTTTCCTTCCTCACGTAACAACTTGTTCCCTTGTTTCCCCACTAGAAGAATATTAGTACTTCCCCACAACCCTCTCTCTTGCGGTACGTGGCCCGCTCACTGCATGTCATCCTTGTCCTGTCCTTGGCCAGCTTGCTGCGTGCTGTCTTTTTCCTGTCCTCTGCCAGCTCGCTGCTCACCAACTGCTCACCGCCGTCCTTGTCCAGTCCTCGCTACGCGCGGACCACTCGATACGCTCTTACCCTCTCCTGTCCTCGCCACGCGCCGTCCGCTCGCTGCCGCCCTTGTCCTGTCTGCTACCGGGAGCCCGCCTGACCCTGTGCCATTACAGTTTGTTGCGTGAACCAAACTCTCCCAGTGGCGGAAGAACCCCCAAAACCGCTCAAGAACCCCTCAAAACCGCTCAAGAACCCCTCGAATTCCTCAAGAACCCCTTGTCCATGGCAGACGAGATGTCGGGAGAATTGTCCGAGCCGGCACACCCTGTCTACCTCGAAATTTCCACCGACCTCCACGAGAAGTTATGCTTCATCTCGACTAGCGGCGCCGTGCAGCGGATGCCACCTTGCACTCTGCCTGCCCAGTTGGTCAAGGAAGTCCTCGACTCACCTGCTGCGTATCCTGCCTAGTGTATCAACGATTTGGAGGAACAAGTGGCGTCGTCCAGATGAGTTGCAGACCGACTAGCCTCTAGCAATGCGCCCACTCACAGCCGGGGTGACAAGATCTCCGACCCCCCCGTATATGATGGCAACCGCAACACCCTCAAAGGATTTGTTGCCCAGCTGCGTCTTATACTCTTCAGCGACCCTACACATTTCCCAACTCCCGGTATCTGAATGGCATATACGTTCAACCAGCTGCAAGGTCAGTAGCAGGCCCAAGTCCTGCCCTTCATTAAGTTAGAAACTATCAAGTTGGAGGATGTCGAAGATATTGTACGGATCCTCCACAACACCTTCGGCGACCCTGACCCTGTCGACACTGCCCGTGCCAAACTTTCCAACCTCAAGCAGGGCAAGAAAGAGTTTAACACGTAGTTCGCCGAATTTTAGATGCTCGTGTCAAAGGTCAACTGGAATGAAGACGCAAAGTGGATACCCTGCGTGAAGGAATGTCTCATGACCTATGCAGATTGTTGTTGGGAAGGATGAAGAAGCTGACCTTTGATGAACTGGTGGCTCTGTGCCAGGAAACGGATACCGAGTCCCGTGCAATCCACCTCAGTGAAAGGCGATCCTACCATCAGCAACAGCGCATTTCCCAGGGTCAGACGCAATCACATGCCCCAGCCACCACCGCTACTTACACTGCCAACCCACCTCTGAGCCATGCTAGTTTCGCCCCACACCCTGATGCTATAGACCTTAGCGCCAGGGGAGGATGGGGGAAGATCTCGGAGGAAGAACATGTGGCCAGGCTGCGTGAAGGTCGCTGCTTGTACTGCGGAGCCATGGGCCACATGGCTCGCCATTATCCGAACAAGCACAGAAATCCTTTCCACACCTAAGCCCCTCAGACCATATTGCAGCAGGATCAGAACCTCTCGAACGCAAACCCGAACCCAACTCCAACTCCCACCGATAATCTGAACGAGAACTTGTATCCGAATCCTTTCGATGGCAATGAAGGTAATGGAGGGCGAGGTGTGGGAGGAGGTCAAGGCCAGTTGGGAAATGCTTAGACCAACAGCTGCTTGATGGCACTATTGTTGGTCATATACTGGGCAAGTTTTTTTCGTTTTCCACACCGGTGTGTTTGTCTAGTTTGTCTGTTTTGGACATAGTAATGGAACGAAGGCATCTTGTGGTTTTGTGCAAACTTTCATTTGCCAATAAAACCATTGCTACTCACCCCCTGATCGACTGCGCAGCCGCTGGAATGGCTTTCTTCAACGAAGACTTCGCCCCCCATCACCAGTTACCCCTCACACCACTCCAGTATCCTAGAAGTCTCGAAGTTATCGATGGCCACCCTATATTCTCTGGCGACATCACCCATCTTGCCAACACCCACCTATCAATCCTCGAACACCATGAAACGTTACTGATGTTCATCACAAAGCTTGGTCACTACCCCGTTGTACTGAGCATCCTGTGGTTGGGCTACATGATGTGGCCATTCGATTCAGCTCCCGTACCCTCATACTTGGGTCGCAATATTGTACCTTACACTGCAACCGGACACCGACCGTCGTTCACACCGATTCTCTCACGCCAAAAGTAGCTCATGAGGAGCCAGCGGTAAGCGCGGGGGCCGGTGAATTCGGGGCTGGGTCATTTACGTCTCCCAAATTCTTTTTTCAGAACCAAGTTAACGATCGCAAGGACAATGCGCCAGATTTCAGCGACGGACCACCAGGAATGAGCACCCGATCACCGGATTTGAGCGACGGACTGCCGGGAATGAGTACGCGATCACTGCAATTGAGCACCGGACTGCCGGAAACGAGCCTTCGATCTCCTCAAAAAAGCATTCACGTCGGCCCCCATTCTCGGCCACTTTGACTACGACCGAGAAATAATAGTCTCAACCGATGCTTCGGATTATGTCTCGGCCGGTATCCTCTCTCAGTACGACGACGAAGGTATCTTGCACCTGGTGGCCTTTTACTCGAAAAAACACAGCCCTGCAGAATGCAATCATGAAATCTACGATAAGGAACTCCTTGCAATCGTCCGGACGTTCGAGGAATGGAGACCTCACTTGGAGGGCTCGTGTCACCCAATCCGGGTATTCAGCGACCATAAGAACCTGGAATACTTCATGAGCACGAAACTGTTGAACCGTCGACAGGCCTGATGGTCCGAATTCCTTTCCCGTTTTGACTTCAGGGTCACGTATCCGCCAGGAAAAGCGCGAGGAAAGCCAGACGCCGGACAGCCGGACGCCGGACGGATGGACATTCCGGGTGCTGAACGGATCGACCTTCCAGATGCTGGACAGCAGAACACCAGACAGAAGGACGTTCTGGGTAACGAACGGATCAATGTTCCGGAGGCCGGACAACTGGATGCCGGACGGATGGACATTCCGGGTGTCGAACGGATTGATGCTGGACAGCTGGACGCCGAACAGTACGACATTCCGGACACTGGATGGATATCCACCTTACTCGCCGAAGCCTAACAAGCCCACCCATTTCCAGAGTGGATACTGGTATTACTCCGGAACGGTGCCAGGCAATGCAAGGAAATATCGTTAGCCGACTGCAAGGAAAGAAACGGCAGGTTAATCTACCGGGATTGCATCTACGTACCAGACCATGTACCGCTTCGGCTTCGACTACTGCAGGACCATCATGACCCTCCTGCTGTGGGTCATCCAGGACATGCCAAAACGCTGGAATTGCTCGCAAGAAGGTACTACTGGCGGTCAATCAGTAAGGATGTCAATCGTTTTGTACGGAACTCCCATATCTGCCGCGGAACGAAGTCTACACGCCATACGCCGTATGGAGTCCTGCGACCGTTGTCGGTACCAGAAAGTCCATGGCAACACATCTCTGTAGACTTTGTTACGGGCCTACAGCGATCAAAAGGATTCGATGCCATTTGCGTGGTGGTTGATCGCCTGACCAAACAGAGGCATCTTATCCTCCGTACGACTACGATTACTGCGGTAGGATTGGTAGACCTCTTTTGTGATAGAATTTTCCACTACCATGGACTACCGGAGACGATTGTATCTGTTAGAGGGCCCGAATTTGCATCCCGCTTCTGGAGGCACCTCTAGTCTTGTCTTAAGATTGATCCACGCCTCTCTACCGCTTTTCATCCTCAGACTGATGGACAAACCGAACGGGTGAACGCAGTGGTGGAACAACACCTGAGGGCTTATGTCACCTATCTGCAGGACGATTGGGTGGACTCTGTGTTTCTGGCGGAATTCGCAGGCAACAACCAGGTATCTGACACCAGCTTGCTGTTGCCGTTCTTCGCCAACCTTGGGTGCCATCCGCGTTACGACTTCGAGTTGGATATATGAGTGGATGCCCCTGAGGAGACTGAAGCTCAGTCAGCAGCAGAACGACTGGAATGCATCCACAAAGTCGCCAGGGCAGAGATACGATACGCCCAGATGCGGCAGGCAGACGGTGCTGACCGCCACCGTACGTCTGTCCCCGCTTTCCAACCAGGCGATTTGGTTTGGGTTGATGGAAGAAACTGGTGAACTGCATACCCGAGCCGGAATTGGAGAATAAGCACCACGGACCATACCGCGTCATCCGAACCATAGGGACCTATGCCTACGAGCTGAATATACCAGCAACAATCCAGAAACACCGAACATTCCCAGTTTCGCTCCTGTATGCGGCGGCTGAAGACCCACTGCCCAGCCAGGTGACACCACCACCACTTCCAGTGATTGTTGAGGGAGAGGAGGAGTGGAAGGTGGAAGAAATTCTGGATAGCAGGAGGATGCGAGGTCGGTTGCAATATTTGGTAAAGTGGAGGGTTTTGCAGACCCAACATGGAAACCCGAGGAGAATCTGACCGAGGTGGAAGCCATTGACAATTACCATGAACGATATCTGGAACGGCCCACACCTACACGAGCTGTACCTGTACGAGCTGCTCTCGTGGGAACGCGAGCCTAAAGGGGGGCTACTGTCACAGCACGTACCAGCAGGGTCTGGACCCTTGACGCCGACTGGAATGCAGGAGGATGGAATGTGGAGTGACGGGAGGATGGAATGTGGAGTGACGCCATGCGGGTAAGGGAATGTGGAGTGATGCCGTGGGGGTGATGGATATCCTCTTAAGGAGCCGTCGCCCACTTCTTTTCCTTCCTTTTCCTTCCTCACGCAACAACTTGTTCCCTTGTTTCCCCGCTAGAAGAATATTAATACTTCCCCACAACCCTCTTTCTTGCAGCGTGCTGCCTGCTCGCTGTACGTTGTCCTTCTCCTGTCCTTGGCCAGCTTGCTGCACACTGTCCTTGTCCTGTCCTTGGACTGCTCGCTGCGCACCGTCCGCTCACCGCTGTCCTTGTCCTGTCCTCGCTGCACGCTGACCGCTCGCTGCGCGCCGTCCCTGTTCTGTCCTCGCCACATGTCATCCGCTCACCACTGCCCTTGTCCTGTCTGCTACCGCGAGCCTGTCTGACCCTGCGCCATTACACCTACCTGTTCTACTTGTAATAGATGTCGCTTGCCTACCCGTATTCTTTATGCTGGCCTACATCTCGTATGTATTGTGCATCTGGCCTCATTCTCCTTGTTGACCTATATCTCGTAGGCGTTCCTTGTCTGCCGTAGTTCTCCTCACTGGCCTACCTCTCCTATGCGTTGGTCATCTTGCCTCATTCTTCTCACTGAATTTCATCTCATACATGTTGCTCGTCTGCCCCGATTCTTCTCGCTGGCCTACTGCTCGTCCCGGTTGCTCATCTGCTATCATTCTCAACACTGGCCTCAATCTCCTCGCTCTCCTACCTGTCCTACTTGTAATACGCGTTGCTGACCTGCCCTTATACACCGCTGTAGCTACTCTGTACTTGGTCGAGATTTGGGACGTTGGACTTTGTATCATAATGAATATATAGATTTTAAATACAATAATTGATTTTCTGTGCGATCGAAGAGCATAGCCAACTGTGTGTAGTAGCATTATAACTAGTAATGAAACTACTCAGAGTGTACACTTGTTGCTCCCATATGCTTCCCTAGCTTCCCTAGCTTTTCTAGCTTTCCTAGCTCCCGTAAGGTGGTAGTTGCTTCAGTAGGGTTGGTGGTTGCGTCTGTAAGGTTGATGGTTGTGTCGGTAAGATTGGTGGTGTGTCCGTCGCTTTGCTAGCTTTGCTAGCTTCTGTAAGTAGGTGGTTGCTTCGATAAGATTCACTATCCTTACCGGAGCTACAGATGCTAGCAAAGCTACCGACACAGGTCGTTCTTACCAACGTATAGGGATAATTTCTTAATTTTTTCCTGATGAAAGGCAGGTGGCAAGTCAGATATATTGACTAAGAGATCAGGAGATCTCCCTAAGGAGCGGGATGAAAGACTGCTAACCAACCGGCATGCCATTTTAAAACCTCAGAACCTTATTGATCTACCGGATGCAGGCTGGACCGGTGTTTCGGACGCTGTACGGAATCCTTTGGAATTGTCGATTTTGCAAATCTATGCTGGATGGATCGGTGTTTCGGACATCGTGCGGAATCCATCTGAATTGTCGGATTTGCAGAGCGGCTCCGGACGGATAGACTTTTCGGATACCGGACGGCTGGATATGCTGGACATCGTCAATAGCTTGAACTTGATGGCAAACGACACGCCCGATGACGGATAACCGGACGCTGAACCACTGGATGCCAGACCGATAACCACCCTACTCACTGTAGCCTACCAAGAGGACCAATTCCTGGGACGGATACTGGGCCTTTTGCATGACTTCACTAGGCAATGCAAAGAGATATCACTGGCCGAATACAAAGGAATGAATGGCAGGCTTTTATATCGGGATTGCATTTTTGTACCAGACCACACCCCACTTCAACTCCGGCTGCTGCAGGACCACCATGACCCCTCAGCCATGGAACAACCAGAACTCATCAAAACATTGGATTTACTCGCAAGAAAGTCCTAGTGGCCATCAATGAGGTAGGATGTCAATTGATTCATACGAAACTATCATGTCTACCGCCGAACGAAGTTCACACGACATATGCCATATGGAGTCTTGAAACCATTGTCGGTACCAGATCGGCCATAGCAACACATATCCGTTGACTTTGTGACTAGTCTACTCCGGTCCAAGGGCTACGACGCTCGCTGTGTGGTGGTGGATCGTCCGACCAAGCAGAGGTACCTCATTCCCACCACAACAGCGATTACAGCAGAAGAACTTGGCACTCTCTTCTGTGACAGGGTGTTCCGCTACCACGGCCTACAAGATTTTTTTGGACAGAGGGCTGCAATTCACTTCCCGCTTTTGGAAATACCTATTTCATGTCTGAAGATTGACAGACGACTCTTGACCGCATTTCACCCACAGACAGATGGACAGACCGAGCAAGTAAAAGTAATGGTGGAGTAACACCTCCCAGCGTACGTCGCGTACCTCCAGGACAATTGGGCAGATTACCTCTTCCTGGCGGAATTTGCAGGCAACAACCAAGTATCAGGTACCACGACCATGTCACCGTTCTTCGCCAATTCTGGTTTCCACCCCTATTACGATTTCTAACTGGACATCTGAGTAGATGCTGAGGAAGACGGTCAGACACAAACTGCAGCAGAACGACTGGAACTTATTCACAAAGTAGCCTGAATCGAGATACGATACGCCCAGGTATGCCAGGCAGTGGGGGCAGATACCCACAAGACTCACGTACCAGTCTTCCGACCTGCTGACCTCGTATGGGTGGACAGCCAGAACTAAAGAATGGTACGCCCAAGTTGAAAAGCTGGAAAACAAGTACCATGGACCCTACCAGATTGTCCACACCATCAGAACGTATGTCTATGAGTTGGACATACCGGCAATGATACAAAAACACTGAACTTTCCTGGTATAACTACTACATGCTGCGGCTGATAACCCACTCCCTAGCCTGGTAGTTCCACCACCTCTACCTGTAATCACTGAGGGCAAAGAAGAGTGGGAGGTAGAAGAGATTCTGGACCGTAGGAGGATAAGAGGACAGTTGCAGTAATTGATTAAGTCGAGGGGGTTTACGGACCCAACATGGGAACCTGAGGAAAACCTTGTCGAGGTGGAAGCGGTGGACATTTACCACGGACGCTACCTAGAGTGGCCGGCACCTAGACAGGCTGCCCTCGTGGGAACTCGAGCCTGAGATGGGGCTACTGTCACGGCGCATCAGCTATCCCTCGACTCTTGGTGCCATCTGGAATGCGGGAGGAAGGAATGTGGAGTGACGCCAAGTAGGAGGATAGAATGTGGAGTGACGCCAATTGGGCAACAGATATCTTTATTAGGAGCAATCGCCTACTTCTTTCTTTCTTTCTTTCCTCACACAACAACTTGTTCCCTAAGTTTCCTTAATAGAAGAACAATACTTTCTTTCCCATAACCCTCTCTCGCCACGCGCCGTTCACTCACTATGTGCTGCCCTTGTCATGTCCCCACTCCGGTCGCCACACGCTGGCCTTCTCCTGTCCCAACTCTGCTCACTGTGCATCATCCACCCGCTGTTTGCTAGCCTTGTCCTGTCCCTGCTCCGCTCGCCACACGCAATTCACTCGCTGCGTGCTGCCCTTGTTCAGTCCTCGCTCCGCTCACTGCATGCCGCCCTTGTCCTATTCCAGTTCTGCTCGCCGTACGCCACCCTTGTCCTGTCTCTTATCAGGCGCCCAGCCTGACCCTGCCGTGTTACAAAATCAGTCGACTTTACCATGGACCTACCACTATTGAAGGGATACAACACTATCTGTATATTCTTAGACTGTCTGACAAAGCAGAGATACCTGCTCCCCTCCACAATGACTATTACAGTGCAAGAGCTGGGCGAGAATTTCAGCGACAGGGTCTTCCATTACCATGGACTGCCAGAAACCATCATGTTAGAAAGAGGGCTGCAGTTTGCATCCAGGTTCTGGAAACACCTATGCTCCTGCCGGAAGATCGACCTATACCTGTTCACTGCATTATATCTTCAAACAGACAGTCAAACCGAGCGAATGAATGCAGTAATGGAATAACACCTATAGACCTACATCAAGTACCTATAGGATGACTGTATCGACTATCTCTTTCTTACCGAGTTCACTGGACATCACAAGGTATTGGATTCAACCACACTATCTCCGTACATCACCAACTTAGGCTACCACCTCTATTGTAAATTTGAACTGGACTACTATGTCGACAACCCAGAAGAATACTGAGCCCAGACCGTATGCAAATGTCTGTATCAAATCGACCACGTGAATAGAAGCGAGATATAGTATATCCAGGCCTGACAAGAGGACAACCCAGACATTTGATAGATCCTACCAACAGCCTTCCAGCCTCATGACCTTTGCTAGATAGTCAGAAGATACTTGCTGTAACACTCAAGTGTTTCACCAATGGCACTGTCACCATCGGTAAAAAAATGAAAAGTTGAAGTATATTGCTTTTTTTACAGGTGAGACATAAATTTGAACTAACTTTTCTCAAGGTTTCAGCTAAAAATAAACAACTTTTTTTTTTTAAAGAGTCCTTACAGGAGCAACTTGAATACAACTTCTGCTCTTACGAAAGTAAAGGAGCCAATAGGAGCACTGGGATTATTTTTTGATTTTTTGCTGATGACTCCGGTGGTCACCAACAGTCTATCACCGTTCAGCGGGCAACACTTGTATGGTGGCAGCGAAGAGACTGTGTAGTTCCTAGGGATTCGTACAGGAGCAGTTGGGAAAATTCACTAAGAGATTCATGTTCGGAAATATCACTAAGAGAGTTAATCCCAGAAACAATGCTATATTGTTAAGGCTCAACTTCT
>Ga0307508_10006624_pt1 | contig 10877 bp, 10 predicted proteins | sample 9_EM_MG_FD_203089 | JGI IMG/M metagenome (GOLD analysis project Ga0307508, IMG submission 203089) | Populus trichocarpa ectomycorrhiza microbial communities from riparian zone in the Pacific Northwest, United States - 9_EM | ecosystem: Host-associated > Plants > Roots > Unclassified | place...
GCAGGTGGATCCTTATCCTTTCCTCTTTGGATCCCCTGCTAGGTATGTCTGTGATTAGAGTAGTATTACATAATAATCTAATCCCCTTTGGATCCCCTGCTAGTACTGCGTTCCGCTCCGCGTCCCACCCGACCGCAGTAGCCCTTACAGCTGCACCTGCAGATGGATCCTTATCCTTTCCTCTTTGGATCCCCTGCTAGGTACATTTGTGATTAGACTAGTATTACATAATAATCTAATTCCCTTTGGATCCCCTGCTAGTACCGCATTCCGCTCCGCATCCGCCCGACCGCAGTAGCCCTTACACCTTTTTTGATGTTTTCATTGATGAATTCGGTTATGGCTTCTTCTTCCTTTGGGCTCAGGCGAAAAGGCTTTTGTGCCTTTGGCACAAAATCGGGTTTTAGATCGATAGCATGGTCGTACTTCTTACTGGTTGGGAGTTTTCCTACTGGTCGTTCGGAAAAGACTGTCGGAATAAATTCGTGATATTCCTTTGGGATGAGGCTTTTTACATCCATCTTCTTCCGTTGTTGAGCTTCATGCGAGGCGAGGTATTGTGATTGGGTCATTTTATTCTTAACCCATTGTTCTCCTGCTGGTATAGCGTTGATTGTTATTCGGTCAGGATCAATGCATTCCTGAATCCATTCGTCAATTTCGTTATCGGTTTCATTGATTCCTCGAAGGAAAGCAATCACTAAGTTGTTGTCCGTCTCGTGAACTTCTTGCTCAATTTGATCTTGAATCTTGAGCACGACTTCGTAGATATTAACCTTCAGGATAGTATCCCACCACGAAAATTCTCGTTTCTTCCAGTCAATTTTTGGGTTGGCATATACGAGCCAAGGGTAACCCAGAATTACCCTCTGCAACCCCAGCACAGTCACCAAAAATTGTGCTTTCATTCTGCGACCTTTAACATCGAGGTCAGCTATGACTTTCTTGTCTATTGATCCATCCTGATTCTCTGTTCCATCAACATTGTACACCGTGATCCTTTTTGGTATGGGGACCAGCTCGAGTTTGTTCTCTTCGGCAAAACTTCAATCAATAAATATTCCAGCGGCTCCTGAGTCGACGAGGGCAATTGTTTCAACTTTTCGGCCTTTCACATGTAGGACAATAGGAAGTGTCATTGTTTGTCAAGTGTACCATACATGTGAAACGCCTAACAGGGGAGCGATAACTGTTGAATCATCATCGTCCATATTTAAAAACCCTCTTCTTCAATCGACCGTAAGAATTCCTGGTATTCGGGGCTGGTTGGATCTTCAAAGTTTTCTTGTATCATCGCACGAATCTGAGTTTTGAACTCGAGTGGTTTCAATTTTCGTTTCTGTTCCCTTTTCTGCTGATTCTTCTTTGGCGAGCGGCAATTGCATGCAAAATGTCCTTTCTTTCCACAATTGTAACATTCGAGTTTGGACTTGTCGGTAATAACTGCATCGACATCCATCAGAGTATCTCCATTTCCTCGTGAAGAGGGCCAGAAGCTTTGTTGCTTTTGACCTCCTTTCTTCATGTTTCGTTTGAAAGCATTAGACATGACATTGGTGGTATGACGATAGGCACGATCCACTTCTGATGCGTTTTTCATGTATGTCTCCGAGATGGCAGAGTTCTTTCCTCCAACCACCATGGTGCGAAAGAGCTGAGGATTTATCGCTCTTTCATACATCTGAATCAGAAGGGCGGCGTTTGTCGTCATATCTAATCCTGCTTTCTGAATGAGGAGACGGAACTTGGTATTGAGTTCATCGATGGAGTTCTTTCCTTGTCGAATATTCTGGAGCTGCGTCATTGCGTCGGTAGCTTTTCCCGGGTCTGCAAAACTATTCTTCAAAGCTGACATAAAACTTCCCCATAGGTTAGCGTAGGCCAGGTACTGTTGACCTTTTTTGTGATATAAGATACTGGTCTTTCCAGGCTTTTGCAATCCCATTTTTCATAAGGGATAATGCATAAAAGACCTGTTTATCAACAGTATCGTAGTCATGGGGGAGGACTTTGAATCTCATTTCGCATTCCTGGAGGAAGGATTCGATTTGTTCAGGTTTTCCATTGAAAGGAGTTTGATCTGCGATTTTGTAGTTTTTGCCGCCAGAAGCTTGTTGGAACTGGTGTTGATTGGCGTGCTGGTAGTTCATTGCTGCTTGGACTGCAGCATTGATAACTGCCGCCATAGGATCTTGTTGTGGTTGTGGTTGTGTCTGTGGCTGTTGCTGTGATTGATCTGCCATTGGATGATCGAAAGATGGTTGTGCTATTGGTTCTTGTTCCGTTGTAAAGGTCTGTGCTTTGCCTTCTGTTGGGGTGTATACTTGTTCTTCTTCTGGACAGTAATCGTATGACTTGTGCTAGGCTCTTGATCTATGAATAGATCTCCTGTTGTCTGGGGATGGCCTTTTGTTAATGGTATGAAGCGTCTTTTGCCTTTTGAGCTGCTTCCGAATAAGTTCGACGTGATTGCGACTTCACGGAACCTATTCAAGAAATAGGTTCGTTAATTCCTCTTCTATTTTGTTCATTGGTTTATCGTGAACCGAGGGTTGTCCAACATTTGACAGTTGTTGAACGATAGTGAGTTTACTATTTTGCTACGAACTCTCTACAACACGTGCTTCCACTTGAGTAGAGATTACTAAGACTTGTGGAAACTTGCACAACCAGGAACTATCTTCGGGAGTTCCTGACAACGGCTGTGAGAGATTCTTGACTCTCCATAGTAACTCAAGGAGCAGATGTAATAGAGGGTAAGAAACTGATAGATTATCGAGTATGTGGGATCGAGAATACAATGGTAATAGTAAACTAAAGATATCTACAAGATGATCTTAAGTTTGCGATATGATGCAATACAACAAAAGAACAATAAGGACAATAGAAAGGCATTCAATATGATGCGATATTGCATCATCGAAAGCTATGCATATGATGTAACTGGTGATGTCATAGAAATGATGTCATAATGATGTCATGCAAGTCCAGAAGAGCCCAGAGCACAAAGAAACGTAACAGCGGTGGGTCACGCATGGGTTTTAGATACTCTTTTTGGTGTGAGTTATTGTGCTTCATTGGGTGATCCTGAGGCTTATCTGTTTCAGGAAGGGGTGCAGAAATAGGTGAATTATGGCAGAAAAAAAGATGGAGTGCCTACCATCAAAATTGCTGTCATACCAGATGTAAATGTGACAGCAATTTTGATAGTAGGCACTCCATCTTTTTTTCTGCCATAATTCACCTATTTCTGCACCCCTTCCTGAAACAGATATGCCTCAGGATTACCCAATGAAGCACAATAACTCACATCAAAAAGAGTATCAAAAACCCATGCGTGACCCACTGCTATACACTACCACCATCTCTCAAACACATTCACCACTGGCAGAGACATGGCACTATGGATTCTGCTTCCACAATTGCTCCTCTTCTTCTCAGCATGGCCAGCACCTCAAATGCACCAAATCCTCTTTACTGACCAGTTTATTTGTCAAGATGGAAGTGGTAATCATGACATTGATGGCAACTTGAACCATGGTGGTGAGCCAGTTCATCACTTTGGTATTCTATTACTATCATGCTATAATTATCATCTAGATGCACCATTGGCATCCCCTGGTGACGCCATGCCCATCAACTAGTAAGGAATTTGGTTCACACATCAAGATCAATTTGTTGCCATACTAACTACTTGTTACGTATTATAGCAAAGGACTCAAAGTTGAGCAGTTGAAGGCACGGTGTAGGGCTCACAAACTGAAGGTTGGAGGTCAGTGCCAAAATTCCTCAAGATCACTAAAATCACTCAATTTCATCTAGACTTGGGCTTCCAAGGCAATAGATTCTGGCCGCCTGCCTGATATAACAGTTGATGCAAATCATATGATTGAATATCTGAAGTATGCTGCAACCTGCCAGCTTTTCAACAGACAAGGTCAAAAGAAGTCGATGGCAACCAAGCTCTCTTCAGTATGCATTTCAATTTCAGAATTCTGATGTCAACTACTACTAGATACCAGTCATCTCTCAAGAAAGTCATGACAATGCTTGGCCATGTTTGACAATGGCAAGAAGATGAAACTCCAGAAATCCAGGTGTTGAGACCTGCTAAAAATTCAAGAACTGAAGATTTTTACAAAGCCGTAATGGTGCAATCTCAATAGCTTTGCCTTGAGTAAGTGATATAATTGGGATATATATAAACTGACTGACCACCCAAATTGTCCACAGGAGAGCAGACTTTGATGTTACAAAGGAAACCATTCTGGACTTGGAACTTCACCCAGAACATTTCCATAAAGTAACATGTGCAATATTTCAAAAACTCAACCTGGGTAAGTGCTTTATAATCTTTATTACTTATACTGCTTACTTAAAAGAACAGTACTGTCAATTATAAAAGCGCATTTTGTGTGGATGTGGCAATGCTCAATGCTGAATCAAAGTGATGAGGTTGTTTTGTTGCTCATGTCATGCATTCAACCTTTTGGAGTTTGCCTCCTGCACCATACCAATCATAATGGTCAGGTGTCACCTTTGACACAAGAGGTATTTGGTGTTTTGGGGATGTTTCATGAGATGAAGATGGCTCAGCCTGGGGTAAGCCATTTTTTTGACTTCTATCCACATCATCACACATTCCTACAGTTGTAGAAAACAGAGCCAAAATACAGCTTTGTTTTGCCACACTGCAATCCGCTAAGGTGTCCTGTGGATGTGCTCACAATTCTCCTCCACTTCATGTTTGATCAGGGAGGGCTGATCTCTTGCATACCTGGTTGGGATTGGAAGGATGTGGCAACATAGCATAAGGTTGGCAATAACATTTTCCATTCAGATCTACTATGGTACCACTGATTTCACCAGGTACATGTTATTTTTGGGTGCACTGTCAATCAAACCGTGACAAGTACAGGGGATGATTTGGGGAAGATGTACAACAGTTTTCTGTCACATATGTCAATTACCTCAAAGAAGAAAACTCATCTGGCTCGCTGAACCCTCTCTACTGTTCTAGAGGAAATGAGGCACGGAAATTTTGGTTAAAGGAGGCAAGAAAGAAATGCTAATATTTTCAAAACAGAGTTTCTGCTGACCAGGTGGATGCTTCTGGCCATTGGCAAGGGAATACGTGATGAGAAATCTATGGTTCTAAAATTCCTAAAGCAGTACATTTGTTTAATAAATTGTGGGATAAATCAAAGTTGACAAATTAAACTTAGACAGTTATTGCGTTGGCAGAATTTCTGGTCAGTGAAACATATTTTGTGCCATGGGCACAGGTGAAGTTTTCCAGACATACTGCAAAAGCAGGTTTTTCCTTTCTGTGAAGATGCATTAGCAAGGCTTCCTGTTCATGGCTGTCAAAACCAAGGGACAATCAATTTTTTGAAGCATTTACAGCACCTTTGGCCATTCTGGAGGGTATGACATGGATTTTTCATGTTGATTTGTGCTGTTTGTTGAATTCACCCTTTCAGGCAATTAGTTCAATACGTGAACAATTTCCAGACTCAGGCATCATCAAGTGATTGAGTATTTTATCTCAGTCTAACTCTGAATCATTTTTTCAGCAATGGCTGATGCTGCGCCAGCAAGAAGAGGCTGCAAATGATCAACTGTCAGTTCTCAGAAATGCATTTCATGAGAGTCCAACTCATCATTTGCAGCCCAAATGAAGGGAATGAACCAACTTATGGAATTAACATCTGAACAGTTGTCTGTGCTTACACGACAAATCGAGCCTTTCTCTCCATCAAAATCCAACTCACAGCCCCATTCAACTCATCCTCATTCCTTCTGGCATCCTATTTCACCTTGTAGACTCTTCCCACTGGGTTCAAGTGCACCAGTTACCCCAACTGTGACTTTACCATCACCACCTCCTTCAACACCATCAAGTTTCCCACAGTCCATCTTGTCCAACCCCTCCGCCACCCCAGAACCATGACCCCCTACACCCATTCAGATTGGCTCGTCATTGCTAGTGAATGATGGCCAAGTTCATCCACCACACATTTCAAACACCCTGAACCCAGCAACTGCAATCTCAGCATCTAATCATGTCTATTGTGTTCTCCCCTTGACGCCATGAGCTGCTCATGGTCAACCAGTGTGAATGCTGCACGACTTGATCCTTCCACCAGCCACCACTTTCTCTGTGTCTGCCTCAATGTATCCTGTATTTACGACTGTTGACTGCCCTTGGCAGTACATACTCGACAGGGTCGTAAATCCATCTGCTCTCTGGTCTTCATATACACCTGGCAGCCTTGGCAACTACCCAGACATCAAATCCATTTGGCAGGCATGGGATGAGGGGGCATACATTGAGAATGTTGGCCGCAAGCCAGCTGTGTGCTTGATTGATGTGAGGTGGGAAAATCTAGAGAGCCAGGAGACTCACAAGCATAAGTACTTGTCTTGGAGACCATGAAATGACACCAAGGTCAGTGTCCCACTCAGGATGCGTCTGCAGTAATCCCAATGTTCTATTCCTAATTGAGCTGTATGCAGTAACTCCAACCCGATCAGAATGACAGTCTGTTCAGAGTGAAATCCGAAGCACCCAAGGCATGAATTGCAGCACATACGAGCAGTGAGTAGGTTGCGATTCCTGTCGATAATCTAACAGCGAGCCTCAATCATTGTTTCAAGCTTGTTAGTGAGTTCATCACACGCATTGACTAACTTGCATCAAAATGATGTCATCAGAGCACAGCAACATCGGCTGCCTGTCATTGCACCCACTTCCTTGCTGTGAAACATGTCCTTCGTTACCTTGCTGGTACACATACTCTGGCCCTTGAGTATGGGGTGACTTTTCAGTTGCTCCTGACTCCATACAAGGTTACCTACGCAATATAGGCTGTTCTGATGCTGATTGGGCCTCTAACTCTTTAAATCCTAAGAGCATCTCTCATTATTGTTTCTAATTCCAAGGTTCTTTGGTTTCTTGGTCTGCAGTTAAGTAAAGAGCTGTTGCTCTGTCATTTACTGAAGCCAAATATTATACATTAATCCATGCCTTCAAGAAAGCCCTTTGGTTTTGCCTTTTTCTTACCTTTCTTCAACTTTCCTTTCTCCAACCCTTTCCTTTATTTTCTGATAATCAAGCTGTGGTCTTTTTGTCCATCTCTATCTACTGTATTCTCCCATTCTAAACACATTAACATCCATCATCACTTTATTCATGCACATATTTCTAATAGGTCCTTTTCCACTATCTACAACAGAAATACAACACACCAAATATGAAAAACATTAATTTTCTTCTTCTATCCACCACTCCAACCGACTAACCACAGGTTTCAGGTTATTTCCAGAAAACAACACAATACAGAAATACAACTTATCAAATATGAAAAACATCAATTTTTCTTCTCCCACCCACCATCTCCACCACCATGGATATTTAGGGTTTATAGCTTAACAGGTCAGGGAAACAGAGTTAGTGTGGGTTTCAGAAGATCAGGGGTGGCATCACTGTTGGAACTATGGTCTGTGATTATGTGGTTTTTTATGAGTACACTGCATGGTTGTTCCTTTATAGAAGGTTGAAGATTGTCTCAGAAACTCCTTTCTACATTGTAAAAATGGCAATTGGCTCCTTCACAGTCTGGCTATTTATCATCTTCATTTTTCTATCAATCAAGGGGGTGAAACAGAATCTGATGGACTAGGTGGGAAGATTGCTGATAGTATTGAAGTACTACATTGAAATCATCATTGTTATCACAATTGAGACAATTATAACCATTGCCAAAGAACTCTAGGACCAATATTTAGGAAGGCCCTCAGAATGCTTATTTTTGTTTAAAAGTAAGGATTTTCTCAAGGTAGTAAAATGACTATCCTGACCCTTATCTTCCATACTCTTATCCCCTATCCTCAAAGGTTCTGAACATTTTTTCTTTTTAGAAGTTGCTAATATGATAATTTTCAAAGGTAATCAGATACCTATTCTGATCCCTATACTCTTACTATTCTTACTTCCCAACCCTGAGGGTTTGCCATACTCCTGCTAATCACTATTAAATGGTGTCTCTGAAGCAATGAAACTCTGGATACTGGCAGATTTGTTCCATGTATCCAGACAAAGCAGTTTGTAGTTAGCCAGTTTGCAGTCAGCCAAATGCTGGATTCTTAAAAAGAAAATCTTTAGAAGTTGATATATGAACTGCCAGTTGCAAGTGTGGGACAGTCAATCCAAAAATAGAACATATAACCAACTAAAAATAGACTTAAGTTCATTAGGAAAGTTAGGAGTTAGAGGTTTGTTAGGGTGTTAAGTTAGGGAAATTGGATTAGAGGGTTGAAAATGTTTTCTATTAGTTGTAACTAGTAGTTAACTATAGCACACTGGCTCACATCTTTATTTGTTATTTGTTTTTATATGATGCCAGAAAATCATATTTTCAGACTCTGAGCATGTAAAAATAGCCAAATGTTATCACATGTTGTTCTATTATTAGTTTATATTACAAAATTATGAAATCAATATTTTGCATTTTCCTTATCAATAAGAGCAGCTACTTATATAATTTTACTAGATCAGGAAAGCCCTACTATAGTCCAATGGCAAATTTTTTTCTAAAAATTTCCTTTTATAGTAATTAACTGCCAGCTCTGAAAATGTATTTTAGATTTATCTCACTATTTATAGCATATCACATGATTTTACTACTTCTAGAGAGTCCTAATATAGGCCTACCAAATTATAAAAATTTGTTTTCTGTCTATAAGCAGACCTGCAAACTGCCTGTCTGGATACATGGAACAAATTGTCTTTCACCATATCAAGTTCATTTTCAAGCCTTGATTCATTCTTCCACATGGTGGTTGATTTCATTTACTGTGAATCATCAAGTTAACACAGTAGTGACTAGATATCAGAACAGTTTGATTCAGCACTGATTAATATCAAGAATGGTTGTCAAGCAGAAGTGAAAGGTATGCCCTTTAGAGTTGTACATCTGAAGAACAGTGTGAACCAGTTGATATAAGCAAGATGAGATGGTTTTACAAAATTTAACAGCAAGTAATTAATAGACAGCAGTGTTCCAGTGTCAGCTAGATACTGCTATGCACTTTTATGTTAACTCTTTTTCTGATAGGTTCTTATATTTCACCATTTTTTAACATAATTAAACATAACAAATATAAAGAGTCTTTTTACTACAAGATATATTCCTGCTACTACCTTGTGACATTTGCACCACAGCTTTACTGCATGTTGAAAGTAACCAATGCACACAGCCTAAGTGGGCCTTGCTGTTTACTGGCCCTACACTTGTCCATATATATCAAAGTCTGATATCATCTGGCCAATTAGTGCCAGCAGTACACAAGTAGTACAAGGACTTGACTCTGCAGAACTCTCTTTGCATCTTCAAGCCAGAACAGGGCTGCATTCAAGAATTATGAATATGAGGGCCAGCCCTGGGGACATTCCAGGGGGTGTTTGTGGCACCTCCAGCAATGACAGTGTGCTCAATATTCTATTTGTGAAATATATAAATTCTTAGGCCTTATATATATGGGTTACCAGTTGGCACTGTCTATTCTGTACAGTCATCATAGCCATTAACTTTGGTCAGTGTGATCATTGATAAGAATGGTCTGAATGCCATGACTGCTCTACTCATGCTAAACCACAAGATCATTGCAACTGCAGTAAATCCATCCCACCAGCAGGTTTTAGAGGTTCAACAATCTAGCAACTTGAAGCAACCTGAAGACCCAAGCCCTGGCACAGAGGTCTGGTCAGATAGTAACAACACTGGCAAGTCCCATCCAAGTGACTCGTGTACTCAGTGTGCAAGGTTTACCACTGTCACAAACCTATAGCATAAGGTGAACTGTATATGACACCTGAGATGCCTACGACTCATTGTCTGATGGCCCTGTCGACCCTGACTTTCCTGATGAACCACTTGAAGAAGGTGATCACATCTGGGCAACAGGTCTCTTTCCACAAGCAGAACACATTCACATGACCACCACTGTCTTCCAATGCCTGGTAAAAGGTTTCAGGCAAAACTCTCAGCTGGCAGATGACAAACGCATACTGCCACACCTTCATGACTTCAACTCCATCTTCTCAAAGGAATTCCTTGATGAGCTGTCAGCATCTAAGCCATGGGATCACACAGTCAAACTCCTCCCAGATGTGACACTGAAGACCTGAGGTTTTAGATTACTCTGAGATTAATCCTGGGTTACTCTGAGGTTAGTCCTGGGTTACTGAGGTTAATCCTAGAGCAATCTCAGGTTTCACCAGAGAACTTCTCAAGTTTATCTCAGAAATTTAATCTTTTTAAAAAACAATCACATATAGTTTTATAGCAATTAATATAGTTATATTATTAATAGTAATATATAAATCAGAATTTAGTAGAGTCCAATTTGAACTTGTAATCTTAGTGCTTGTTCTTGCCCATACCAGTATATTCTTTTTATTAATTTCTAGAGCCTATATTTGAATGGGGGCAAATCTTTATTTATTATTTATTTCAATTTGAGGCCAGAAAATCATAGTTTCAAGACCTGAGCCTAAAGGAAAAGGCAAGTCAAAAGTTACATATATTGTAATTTACATATAAAAAATAAGTATTAAAGCCACAATTACAGCAATTTTCACTGTGAGACCCCAGAGGTGGGAAAAAGTGACAAAAAAGGTATGAATGTGATAATTCCGATGGAAAGTGTCATTTTAAAAATTACAAGCTTACGACCTGTCGCTTCGCGATGGCGGGTTCGCTTCGCTCACCCACCTGCTCCACTCCGGTTCTCAGCTTGCCGGGGGCTGCGCCCCCTGGACCCCTGCTTGCTCAGAACACTCCGCTTCGCTTCGTGTTCTTCGACAGTACTGT
>Ga0307508_10006626_pt1 | contig 10875 bp, 10 predicted proteins | sample 9_EM_MG_FD_203089 | JGI IMG/M metagenome (GOLD analysis project Ga0307508, IMG submission 203089) | Populus trichocarpa ectomycorrhiza microbial communities from riparian zone in the Pacific Northwest, United States - 9_EM | ecosystem: Host-associated > Plants > Roots > Unclassified | place...
ATCGTGGTCGGACTGCGATTCTGCTTTTCCTCGCCCAGCCTGCGCCGGTTGCTGATGCGCGGATTCACGCTCGGGTTTGGCGTTGCCGGTTATCAGGCCCTGATCCCGGCGGTTGTGCGTGATCAGCTCCGTGGCGGAGAATTCGCCTATGGCCTGATGCTTGCCGCATTCGGGGTTGGTTCGATCGTCGCGGCATTGATCGGCTCGCCGCTGCGGCGTCGGGTCGGCGCGGACATGGCGTTGATCCTGGGGTGTCTTGCTTATGTAATTGCACTGGGCGCCCTGCCTTTCCTGCTGGCCGTGTGGGAAGCCGTCCCTGCGGCATTCATCGCCGGAATGGGCTGGGTGATCTGCCTCAACACGCTGAACATCGCGGTGCAATTCCGCTCGCCAAGCGAGATCCTTGGCCGCTGTCTGTCAATCTATTCGGCAGTCACATTTGGCGGAATGGCGCTGGGCGCCTGGCTGTGGGGCGCAGTCGCGGACTGGCGCAGTCTGCAATTTGCGCTGACCTCGGCGGCGGTGTTCATGGTCTTCAACGTGCTGGTCATGCCGCGCCTCGCCCCGATGCCGCGACCGGACGAAGGCCGGGTTCCCATGGCCTGATCACGGCAAAGTAGCGCCGAATCCCGCGCAACTTAACGTTTTAGCAACCACGATGCGTCAGAAGAGTGCCTGAAACCGTTGAGGATTTGGGGCAATGGATAGCTTGCGCGGGGATTTCTCTGACCGTTCAGGGATGATCGATTCGTATGATTCGGGCGATGACGACGTCGGCCATGAGGCACCACCGGCGGCAATCGGCCAGGACGAACGCCGCATGCAGGTGCGCGCCTATAATCACTGGGCCAGCCTGCTCGGCAAGCGGCCGCTGCCGCAGATCGCCGACCTCGCGACTGGAACTCTGCCCGATTTCGATCCGTACAGCGTGTTGCTCGATTTCTCGGCCGGGATCGAGAACCCGGCGATTCGCTACCTTGGGGCCAAGCTGGCGGCCGAGTGCAATATCACGCAAAGCGACATCCGCTCGTTGGCCGACGTGCCTCGGGGCTCGCTGCTGTCGCGGATTACCGACCACTATCTGCAGATCCATGCCAACCAGGCGCCGATCGGGTTTGAAGCTGAGTTCGTCAACCAGTCCGGACGGACGATTCTCTACCGCGGGATCCTGCTGCCGTTTTCCGGTTCGCTCGAAAGCACTTCGATCGACCTCATCTACGGCGTGATCAACTGGAAGGAACTGGCCGACCAGGCAACCACCGAAGCCTTGCTCAGCGAAATCGACCGCGCGCTTGAGGTCCGTCCGCTACGCGAAGCTGAACCGCTGGTCGACTGGGCCGATGGCCCGACCGATGGCGGTGCCGATATCCTCGACCTGGTCGATCCGCTCGAAGATGGCCCCGGCTACGATTGGCCCGAGCCAGAATTCGGAGAGGCCGGCGATCCGGCTTTGTCATTGGCCGATTGGCTGGCCTCGGCACGCGAGCTGGCACAGGCGGCTCAGGGAACCGAAGATCGCAGCCGCCAGGCGCTGTACAGCGCAATCGGCCGGGCCTGGGACTTTGCCTTGGCTGCCGCCGAGTACCCTGCGGACTATGCGGAACTGCTGACCGATTCCGGGCTCACCAAGCAGGATCGCGCACCTTATACCCCGGTCGCCAAACTCGTGTTCGGCGCGGATCACGACAAGACCCGGCTGACCGAATATGCGACCGCGATGGCGCATGCCCGCCGCCACGAACTCGGCAAAGGCGAACTGGCAGGCTTCCTTGCCCGCGCCGTCGGCGGCCTCAAGGGCGTGGTCCAGGCCGAGCGCCGCTTGCGCCGCGAGGAAAGCGGCAAGTCTGTGAGCCTGCGCGATACGCCGCGTGAAGCGCTGGCCAAGCGTCTGCGCGAGGTCGAAGTTCAGGCATTCAGTTCGCTGGCGAGCGAAGGCGAGGAATTCGCCCTCCTCGTGGTGCGCCGCACCGCCGCCGGCGAGATCATGGTGCTGGGCGAAGTCGCCGAGGATACCGCGCTGCTCGAACGCGCGACCCGGCGCCTGCTGGGGTAACATTTCAAATTACCAGTTGCGAGTGGCGAGGCGCCATGTCGGGTTCCGGCATGGCGCCCCGTTCGTTTTGGCGATAGGGTTGGTGTCGATGGCCAACTTTCAGCCCCGGTTCATGGGCCCGCACCCTGTGTGCACCCCGATGCGCAGCCTGTCCCGCCTGTTGACCGCCCTGTTTGCGATTGTCTTCGCGGTCCAAAGCGCGGCGGCACAATCGATCCTGCGCGACGCCGAAACCGAGGCGCTGCTGCGCGACATGGCCACCCCGCTGGTCACCGCTGCCGGGCTCGATCCACGCAACGTCGACGTGGTGCTGGTGGGCGATCCCGATATCAACGCCTTCGTGATCAACGGCCAGGCGGTCTATCTCAATTCCGGACTGATCAACGCCGCTGACAGCGCCAACCAGGTGCAGGGCGTGATCGCGCACGAACTGGGCCATATCACCGGCGGCCATGCGATCAGCGGCGAACAGGGCGCCAAGGCGGCGAACGCGATCAGCCTGCTCTCGCTCCTGCTGGGTGTGGCCGCAGCGGCGGCAGGTGGCGGCGATGCCGCAATGGGCGTGCTGATGGCCGGCCAGCAGGCGGCAATGGGCAAGTACCTTGCTTTCAGCCGCGGCCAGGAATCGCAGGCCGACGCCGCCGGCGCCACCTATCTTTCGAAGGCAGGAATTTCGGGGCGCGGTTCGATCGAATTCTTCAAGAAACTGGCCAACCAGGCCTACCGCATGGGCTATGCTCAATCGGATATGGACACCTTCATGAGCACGCACCCACTCGAAGGCGACCGGATCCAGTACCTGCAGGACGCCTATGAAAAGGACCCGGCCTGGAAGAAGCCGAGCGATCCGGCGCTCGAGGCGCGGTTTCGCCGGATGAAGGCCAAGCTCTATGGCTACCTGGCCGAACCGCAAGACACGCTCAAAGCCTATCCGGTGACCGACAACAGCGTGCCCGCGCGCTATGCCCGCGCCTATGCCTGGCACAAGGAGGCTTACCTCGACAAGGCGGTGGCCGAGATCGACTCGCTACTCAAGGATGCGCCCAGTGACCCCTATTTCCTCGAGATCAAGGGCCAGATCCTGCTCGAAGCGGGCAAGCCGGTTGAGGCGCTGGTGCCGCTGCGCCGCGCGACCGAACTGTCGGGCAACCAACCACTGATTGCCACCACCTTCGGCCATGCGCTGGTCGCGACTGAAGACCCTGCCAACCTTGCCGAGGCCGAACGCGTGCTAAAGGTGGCGGTGGCGCGCGACCGTGAGAACCCCGATGCCTGGTACCAGCTCGGCGTGGTCTATGCTGGGCGCGGCGACACCCCCCGCGCCCAGCTTGCCAGCGCCGAGCAGCAGGTCATGACCGGCAGCTTCGCCGAAGCGCTGCGCAATGCCGAAGCGGCCGAGGCGAACCTGACCAAGGGCACGGCGGACTGGCTGCGTGCCCAGGATATCGCGATGCAGGCGCGCGCCGAGATTGAACGCAAGAAGAAGCGCCGCTAGGCGTCCACCCATGGCAACCTCTCCCGCATCCGCCCGCTCCCATGCGATCACCGTGCTCATCGTCGCCGTGTGCCTGATGCTCGGCGCGCTGGGCGGCTGGTGGTGGCAGGCGCGTTCGATCTCGGCCGACCCCGCCAGGGGTCTTAGCGCAGGCGACCGTGCCGCGATCGAAAAGGTGGTCAGCGACTATCTGCTTGAGCATCCCGAAATCCTGCCCAAGGCCTTCGATGCCTTGCAGAAGCGTGAGAACGCCAATGCACTTTCGGCGATCCGGAGTGATGTCGAACGCCCCTACAACGGCGCGATCATGGGCAATCCGGCGGGCAAGATCACCTTGGTCGAATTCACCGATTTTGCCTGCACCTTTTGCCGCCGCAGTGTCGCCGATGTCGAGGCGTTGATCGCGGCCAATCCCGATCTCAAGGTCGTGATCCGCGAACTGCCGATCCTCTCGCCCGAAAGCGCCGATGCCGCCAAGATGGGGCTCGCCGCTGCCGAGCAGGGCAAATACGCCGCGTTCCACCGCGCGATGTTTGCGGCGGGACGGCCCGACAAGTCGACCATCGAAGCCGCCGCGCGCGCTGCCGGCGTCGACCTTGCCCGCGCGCAAAAGGTGCTGGCCGACCCGCTCACCGAACAGGAGCTGGCAAAAAATATCGAGATCGCCCGCCAACTCGGCTTCACCGGGACGCCCAGTTGGGTGGTCGGCAATGCGATCCTGTCGGGCGCGGTCGGGCAGGACAAGCTGGCGAAGGCCATTGCCGACGCGCGCAGCTGAACGACCGGTGCAGCGCCGCAGCCTTTTACTTGCGAAGTTTGCCGCGCTGGCGCTGCTGGCTGTGCCGATTGCTCCGTATGCTGTCGCTGCCGCGCCGACGCCTTCCGAGCAAACCCTCGCTGCCGTTCGTGCACTGCAAGCAGACGATGCGAGGCTGCTGGCAATCGGGTTTCGTCTCGCCACTGCCAACGCGCCGTTCTGTGCCGAAACACGGCCGGCGACCGGATTGCTATTGATCGATGCTGCAACCTACAAGTCGGCGGCTGCGATCCGGACCGCGTGGGGCATCAAGGGCGACTTCGCGGTTGAAGCCATTGCCCCCGGTTCGCCTGCAGCGGCTGCCGGGATTGTGCCCGGCCAGGAAGTACTTGCGATTGCCGGACAGGCCGTTTCCGGCACAAGCTTCGGTCCAGCCGGTGCGGCGGACCGGATCGACAGGATATTCGATAGACTTGAGGACGCGATTGTTGCTGGCGGCAAGACCTCGCTGGCAACGCCGCTTCGCACGGCCGAACTGGGCGGCGTGCCTGCCTGCCGCAGCCGCTTCGAGCTGCTGACCGATGGTTCTGGCGCGCGGGCCGACGGGCGCAAGGTCCAGATCAGCCGCAAGCTGTTCGGACAAAGCGCAGATGACAGCGAAGCGGCCTTCGTCGTCGCGCACGAACTTGCACACAACGTGCTGCGCCACCGCGCCCGACTGGCCGCCGAAGGACGCTCGGCCGCCAATGTCCGTGCAACCGAGCGCGAGGCGGACCGGCTGGCGGTGTGGCTGATGGCCAATGCCGGTTACGATCCGGCCGCAGCCCCCCGTTTCTTGCGCAGGTGGGGCGCCAAAGGGCTGCTATCGCCATTCCAGGAACCCAGCCACGATCGCGCCGAAGCTCGCGCCCGGCTGGTCGAGGACGAAATCGCGTCGTTGTCCGACGAAACCCTGCGCGACTGGCGCAGCCGGTTCATACTGTATCAGCCAGAGCCGCGTACATCCCGCTGAGCGGATGCTCCATCACCCGGCGCAGCATCGGCTCGAAAAAGTTGAGCGGCGCAGTGTCGTAAGCGAGATCGAAGGCGGCCTGATCGTACCTGGCGCAGAATTCAGCGCAGGCCTCGAAATGCGGATGGCCGCGAAACTGTTCGCGCTCTTCGCGGTCCATGCCGAGGTGATGGAAGAAATAGTAGCCTTGGAATGCCCCGTGCTGGGCGCAGATCCAGTGCAGCTCCTCGCTTACGAAGGGACGGATAATCGCAGCGCCAATGTCGGGATGGTTGAACGTGCCCAGCGTATCGCCGATGTCGTGCAGCAGCGCCATGACCACATAGTCCTCGCGGCGTCCATCGCGGTGTGCACGGGTCGCGGTCTGGAGCGAATGCTGCAGGCGGTCGATCGGAAACCCCGCGTAATCGCCATCAAGCAGCCTTAGGTGAGCAAGCACCCGGTCGGGCAAGCCGCTGGCAAAGCCCATGAAGTCTCGCGCAATGATCGCCCAGTCTTCCTGGGTCGATTCGGTCATTGCAGCAAATCCTGCGCGCTGGTCGCCCGGCTCCATGGCCTGTCTCCCGTTGCGCCCCCGGAAATGAAAGCTAGCGGCTTTGGTTCGGCTTACAAGCTTTGGCTTTGGCGAATGCGACGAGCCGGGTTAGGAAATGCAGCGATGACCAGCCTCACCGTCAATTCGCATGCCCTCGATTTCCAGCTCGATCCGCAAACCCCGTTGCTGTGGGCTTTGCGCGACGCAGCCAATCTGACCGGCACCAAATACGGCTGCGGAACTGGCGAATGTGGCGCCTGCATGGTTTTGATCGACGGCGAAGCGGTGGCGTCTTGCACTTTGACGCTGGCCGAAGCCGAGGGGCGCAGCGTCACCACGATCGAAGGGCTCTCGAACGATGGCTCGCACCCGATGCAGCAGGCAATGCTGGCCGAAGGGGCGATCCAGTGCGGATTCTGCACCCCCGGCATTGTAATCGCAGGTGCCGCCCTGATCGCCCGCAACGCCGATCCCGCGGAGGGCGAGATTGGCGCTGCGATCGCGAACATCTGCCGCTGCGGTACTTATCCCCGATTGGTCCGCGCGGTACAGCGCGCAGGACGTATCGCACGGGGTGCCGAAGCGGCAGCAGTCCCTACAGCCTAACCCGGACTTTGCCGCAGTCACATCTCGGCCCATTTGCGCAGCAGGTTGTGGAAGGTAGAGGTCAGCCCCAGCACAGCGGGATGCGTGTCGCCCAGCTCCTGGCGGGCCAGTGTGATCGACTTGTCCATGCGGCAAAGCAGCGCCCGATCGCTATCCTCGCGGACCATCGACTGGGTCCAGAAAAACGCGGCCCAACGACTCCCGCGCGTTACCGGCGTCACGCGGTGCAGGCTGTCGGCCGGATAGACCACCATGTCGCCGGCCGCGAACTTGGCCGATTGTTCGCCAAAGGCGTCCTCGATCACCAATTCGCCGCCGTCGTAGTCTGAGGGATCGGACAGGAACAGGGTGGAGGAAACATCGGTCCGCACCCGCTGCCGGGCCGATGGGACATAGCGGATCGCGTTGTCGACATGCGCCGCAAAACCCATGCCTTCATCGTAACGGTTAAACAGCGGCGGAAACACCCGCAGCGGCAGCACCGCCGAATTGAATTCGGCATTGGCTGCCAGCTTGCGCAGCACGATCTCGCCCAGTTCGCGCGCCTCGGCGGATTCCTCTGGCACCTGTAGATTGGTCTTGGCGAGCGCCGCCTGGACGCCTGAGGTGACATTGCCATCGACCCACTCCGCCCCGCCCAGCACTTGCCGGAAGTGCGCGACTTCTTCAGTGCTCAGCACGGCTTCGATATGGATCAGCATGCCCGGCTCATCAGAATGAAATCCCCAGACTGGCGACGAAGCTGCGTCCTGCGGCGGGCACCACGCGCCCACCGGTGACTTGGGAATAGTAGAGTTTGTCAGTCAGATTGTAGCCGTTCACCGCCAACCGGTATTTTCCGAAATTGTAGGCGACCAGCGCATCGAACGCGGCGTAGGCGGGCGCCACCTGGGTGTTTTCGGGGTTGAGGAACACCTTGGACTGATAGACCAGCCCCCCGCCGAGTTCGAGGCCTTTGAGCAGACCGCCGCCAGGCTTGTAATTGACCCACGCCGAGGCGGCGTGTTTGGGCACATAGCGAACCGCGTTGCCGATCACCGCGGTATACGGCACCGCACCGCTGGTACCGGTTGTCCCGGTGTAAGCCTCAAGGATTTCGGTATCGATGAAGCTGTAATTGGCCGAAAGTCGCAGATCGCGGGTCACGCTGCCGCTCAGCCCGAGTTCGAACCCGCGCAACCGCTGCTTGGGCTCAGCCGAATACTGGAGCAGGCTTGGGTTCGACGGGTCGGTCTCGGTCGCGTTGTTGCGGGTGATCTGGTACAGACTGCTCTGCACCAGCAGACGCTTGTTGAACAAAGCGAACTTGGCCCCCAGTTCAAAGGTTTCGGTGGTTTCAGGCGGAAGGTCCGAGCGGCTGATGGTGCCGCCGGCAGTAACCGACGCCAGCGAATCGCCGGCGCCAATCGCATTGCCCTGCGGCACCGAGGCCCTGCTGTAGGACAGGTAGGAGCTGATCGCTTCGCTCGGTTCCCAGATCAGCGAGGCCTTTGGACTGAAGATGGAATTTTTGCTGGTCCGCTGCTCGAAGCATTGACCGCCCGTCTGCGCAATCCCGTTGCAGGTGATCACCGTCGTCGCAGAGGCGGCGAAAGTCAGCAGTTCCTGCTTGCTGGTGAAGTTCTCGTAGCGCAGGCCAAGGTCGATCGAGAGCGTATCGCTGAGCCAGACCCGGTCGTCGATGAACACCGCAAGATCGGTCCCGCGCAGATCGCGGCGGCTGGCAACATCGCCCGGAATGACCGAGGCGCCAGTGTTGGCCGGATTGAACAGGTCCTTGAACGCTGGCGAGCCGTTGCGCCAGGTGACCACGTCGCTGGTCTGGTAGGACAGGTCCCAGCCCACGACCAGTTCGTTGCGCAGGCCAGCAAGTGGCCTGGTGTAGACCAGCGTGGTGACATTCTGGATGCCGTGCGTATCACGATCGACCCCGCCGCGCTGAACCTCGATCGTCGCCAGCGGGATCGTCAGCGGATTGGTGTCGGTCAGCAGATTGCCGCAGGTCGCCGCCGGGCAATCGGCGCGCGACTGGCGGAAGAAGCGCTCGTAGCTGCCGAGTTTGGTGTCGCTGGTGAGCTTGACGGTGTCGCTGGCATCGTAAGCGAACTTCAGCGTCAGCGTATCGACATTGACGTTGTCGACATCGCTCGCGGCATAACCATAGAAAGTCGAGCGCTTGACCCCGAGTTCAGTCACCGGCAGTTCAATATCGGCCGCAGTGGTTACCGCGATCGGCACGCCGTAGTCGGGAATCCTGTTCTCCTGCTGGTGTAGATAGATCGCGGTGAACCACAGGTTCGTACCGATGCCGAAGCCAAGCGCAGGCGCGATCGCCCAACGCGAGGAATTGACAACATCCCGGTCGACCCCGTCGTTCTGGTGCGCCATGAAGTTGATTCGCAAGGCAGTGGTATCGGACAGCGGGCGGTTGGCATCGACGGTGATCCGGCGATAGCTCGCGGTGCCGCCCGAGAGGTCCAGCGTGAAACCTTCAGTACTGAGGGGCGCCTTCGAAGTGGTGTTGATCGCACCGCCCGCAACCCCGCGGCCAAGCGCGGTGGAGGACGAACCCTTGAGAACTTCGATCTGCTCGTAGTTGAACGAATCCCGCGTGAAGGCGCCAAAATCGCGCAGCCCGTCAGTGAAAATGTCGTTGCCCGCAGCCTGGCCGCGGATGAAAAACTGATCGCCGTTGATGACCCCGCCTTCGCCAACCGCCGTGGTCACCCCGGCAACATTACGCAGCGCCTGTTCAAGCGAGACGACCTTTTGCTCCTTAAGCGTTTCGCCGGAGACCACGTTGACCACCTGGGGCACATCGATGATCGGGCCGCGTACAGTGCCGAGTTCCACCTCCGGACTCCGCTGGCCATTGACGGTAATTGTCGAGCGGTCACCGCCATTAGCATCGGCGCTATCGGCGTCCTCGGCATAGGCCGGGGTCGCGATCAGCATGGCCGCGACCAATGACAGGTTGCCGGCGGCCGATGGCATACCCCTGCCTGATTTGTCTGCTCTTTGAGCAGGTTGCATGACGGCGTGGGCGGAGGAGAGCATATCGGACATCGGGACCCCTATTGAGAGCAATTCGCAATAACTAGTCTGCTGCTATTGCGAATCGTTCTCATTGACAAGGATCAATTTGCAGCGGCTCAACAGGATGGCTAATGGCATCGCTAGGGCGCGGGCGGCGCCAGATGAGTGAGGCAAACGATGAAAGCGACGATCTGGCACAACCCTAATTGCGGCACCTCGCGCAAGACGCTAGCCCTGCTCGAGGAAGCGCCCGGGGTAGAGGTCACGGTGATCGAATACCTCAAGCATCCGCCAACTGCGGCCAAGCTCGCCGAACTCTATCGCGCGGCTGGCATGACCCCGCAGCAGGGGCTGCGCTTGCGCGGAACCGACGCCGAAGAACGCGGCCTGCCCGGCAAGGGCGATGCCGAGGTGCTGGCGGCAATGGCCGCCGAGCCGATCCTGATCGAACGCCCGCTGGTCCAGACCGGCAAAGGTGTCCGGCTATGCCGTCCGCAGGAAAAGGTCGCGGAAATCCTTTGAGCTGTCAGGCCTGCGGGCACACCCGGCATTGCGGCACAGCCCAAACCGCTTGCCATCACAGGGCAAATTTGCAAACGCCGCAGCCTTCGCCAACAATGCGAGCTAATCCGGCGTAATGTCCAGTTCCCAGATGACCCGCGAAGCCTGGCCGCGCAAGCTGATGCGCCGGATGACCAAGCTGCTCGGCCCGCGCGGCGTGTTCCTAGAAGGCTTTATCGAGCATCCGGTGATGGTCGGCTCGATCATCCCGTCATCGCGCTACACCATCGCAAAGATGCTGGCCCCGGTTGACTGGGACGCATGCAGGGTTTTCGTCGAATACGGTCCCGGCGTCGGCACGTTCTGCCGCCCGGTGCTCGACCGGCTGCGCCGCGACGGCCAGCTGATCGTGATCGACACCAATCCGCTGTACATCGATTACCTGCGCGCCACGATCACCGACAGCCGGTTTTCGGCGGTGCTGGGTTCGGCCACCGATGTTGAAGAGATCGTGCGCGCTCATGGCCACGATCACGCCGATTACGTGCTCTCCGGACTTCCGTTTTCGACCCTGCCCGGCGGCGTCGGGCCGGCGATTGCTGCTGCGACCTGGCGGGTGCTGCGCCCGGGCGGCGCATTCCTGGTCTACCAGTTCTCGGCCAAGGCGCGTGACTTCATGGCCAAGCACTTTGCCCGGATCGACCAGGGCTTTGAATGGCGCAACGTGTTGCCATGCCAGCTGTTCTGGGGCTGGAAGGACGCCGCCGGGGCCTGATGCCCCGGCGAGGTTCGAGTGAGCGCCGTCAGGCGAAGGCTTCTGTCACCGCCGCAGTAGTGCCGCCTGACAGCTGCCGATGGATCGCGGCGATCAGCGCAACGA
>Ga0307508_10006627_pt1 | contig 10874 bp, 6 predicted proteins | sample 9_EM_MG_FD_203089 | JGI IMG/M metagenome (GOLD analysis project Ga0307508, IMG submission 203089) | Populus trichocarpa ectomycorrhiza microbial communities from riparian zone in the Pacific Northwest, United States - 9_EM | ecosystem: Host-associated > Plants > Roots > Unclassified | place...
TAACAAACAACTTCTCATATTTTTTTTTTAAAAATCAAAATAAAATAGAACTAGTTACGAGGGTCTGCCCTGCTATATGCTTTTGCGAGAAGTGATGGGCCTTGTTTTTTGTTGGCTTTTTTTTTTCAAATTTTTTTTATTAAATGTTATTACTCTTTAATTTTAATATAGTTTTTAAATACTATTATAATTTTTTATTTGAATTTTAATAATTTTGTTAATTATTATATATTTGATTTGAAAATAATAATATTAATAATAAATTATACACTTTCAGCCTGGGGCATTTCTGTGAACCGAAACATCTTCCAATTCTACAATGGAGAATGGCTTTGACAGTGGGGCCATCGAAATATCCGATCGGCTGTTGAAAAAAATATTTTTATCCTATTTTATTTTTCTGTATTTAAAGAATCATGAAGAATTGGCAGAATTTCTGAAGTTCCTGTCAATTCAGAAGTCGGAATAATAAAAAGCTTTTGATTGGCCACTGCGGATTCAAGGGCCCCCAAAGGATAGGATAGGATATTAACAAAGATACAAATTTAAGCCAGTGAAGTCGCAATTGGCAGAACGCTGGTCTGATTATGAGAATATTACCTTTTACTTCAAAACACTAAAAGATCTTATTCTCTCTCTCTTTTTTTCACTTTTATTTTTTTCTTTCTTTTTTTCTTAGTTTTTTTTTTTAAATTCATCCTTTATAAATTTTAAATTTATCTTTATAATTTATTTCGATTTTCTATTTACGAGGTTATCATAATTTCAAGAAAATATCTCGGTATAAGTATTAATACTCAGTTTTGCTAGTATTTAGTTTTATTATCGTATAATTACATAAAAAAATATTTTAAAAGAAGATAAATCTATAGAACACGGTTGAATCCATGACACGAGATTGCGTGTTTGGTTGGTTAATCTAAGTTGATTGAAAATTAATTTTCATAATTGGTTTTCATTTGCTTTCTATAGAGCTATCGTGATCTCAAACAAATATCTTAGTATAAAGTTGATATTTAATTTTGTCGAGGGTATTTTTTTATCATATAATTAAGTAGAAAATGGTTTTAAAAAAATATGTCATTCGAAAATCTTTTCAAGGCCCAATCATATTTTTATTGGTCATTCGGGTTATTTTTGAACCCGTCAAATCAACCGGATCACGTCGAAGAAACTTCTACATTGTTTATTTTGAAATCTAGATTAAATAAAGAATCGGATCGAGAACTTATAAGTTTGATATACTGAGCCAGATTTAATGACAATGCTAAAGAATTTCACGTGGTCCAAATATTTTTTTTTTATTTTTTTTTTAAAATTTGGTTGACCATAGTGGAGCAGCTCCCCCATTTCATTTAGTATATTATAAAATTGGATGCATAAATTAATAATTTTTCCTTGCCTATACAATAAACTATGAAGTCCATCTAAATGTAGGGTAGAAAACATATTAGCTCCATTAAAATTTTGGTGTTTCCCGAATCCAACACTATAAATAATGCTGGTACTTACTCCCAAAAATTTACTACTTCCCGACAAACATTGCCCGCTGTGAAGCGCGGGACAGAATTTGCTAAGATTTTGAAAAACAGTTTATACATTTTAACTAGGAAATTAAACTTGATCATAAATAGTACAGTCAGCCTGAGGCATTTCTGTGAACCAAAACATCTTTCAATTCTACAATGGAGAATGGCTATGACAATGGGGGCCATCGAATTAAGAAATCCGAAGCAACTTGTTTCATCGATGGCCTAGATTTGGGAACAGCATTCAAGCAAGCAAATGCTAGTTCTGCAATATAGACCACACCTGCTACAACCCGATGTTCAGGAGGCGGGAGGCGCTGGTCTAATATGTCCTTGAAGAGCGTATTCTGAGAAGTTGCCGCTGTTGTTGATGAGGATGCTGATGACAACAAGGATGAAATGAAATCGCCTGGATGCCTTCCCATCATGATTTCCATAGCTACCACTCCAAAGCTATAGACATCACATTTTTCGTTCACTTCCATTGTGTAGGCCAACTCTGTAGACGAACAATCATGCATTACTTTTAGTACCAAAATAAGTTTTGGACAAACTCTAGTACATTAAAACTTGGACTCGACTCCTAAAATTATTGTTTGCTTACATACACCGCCTAGGAATAGAAGCTTATTTGTATAGGAAAATTTCTTATAAGGAATGAACACCTACAGAAATAATTAATGGTTGTTGTCGTGTAATGTTTCATTAGAATTAAGAAATAAACCAAAGATTAGGAAGGGGATGTTGAAAAGTCTGACTAACCTGGAGCTGTGTACCCAGCGGTACCTGCAAGGGAGGTCCAATTAGATGAGTCAGGCAATAATAGCCTAGCTGTGCCAAAGTCGGACACATGAGCCTCATATTCTGAATCCAAGAGAATATTGTTGCTTGAAATATCTCGATGAACGATCGGAGGTGAGCAATTGTGGTGCAGGTAGGACAAAGCATTGGCCACTCCTCTCACAAGATTGATCCTTTTCATCCAATCCATCTCCATTGCTTGTTCCTCATTGTCTAGAATAGTCCTCAAACTACCCCTTTCAAGGAATTCATAAACCAAAAAAGAGTGTTTTCTATGTGAACAGAAGCCATACAGCTTCACGATGTTTCGGTGGCGTATACCCAATAAGGAATGCATCTCACTTGTAAAAGCTTTCAAACCTATCATCTCATCATCTGGTGATTGGTGAAATTTCTTCACAGCCACCACTAGCCCTGTTGGCAGGGCAGCTTTGTAGACAGCTGCAAACCCTCCTGCTCCAATACAATGGCTGGGGTTGAATCCCTCTGTTGCCTCAATGATGTCCTCATGATTTATTTCACCTTGATGGCCCCATATCGAGAACAGATCTCCGCGTTCCATTGACATTTTTCGTCTACTTCTAATTCTCTGCCGGAGAATGAAGAAACCTCCAATCAAGGTGAAAAGAAAAAATAAAAATCCCAACAGAGGGAGTGTAATCAAAATGACAACTTTTTTTCCCTTTCTATGCAAAGTCCTGCTTCCTAGGAGTGTCTCACAGACCTCCAAACCAGTAGCATTGCCACATAGGTTGGTATTGTTGTGAATTGCTTGAAATGGAGCCTCATGGAAGGCTTTGATGTCAGGAATCGGACCCTCTAACTTATTATTGGAAACATCCACGGTTGTCATGCCTCGCATAGAACTAAAAGTGGTTGGAATGAAACCAGACAGCATGTTGTGGGAAATGTTCAAGGACTCTAGCCGTTGCAGGTTTCCGAGCTCCTGTGGTAGGTCTCCCATCAGAGAATTCCAACTAAGATCAAGACTTTGAAGAAAGCGCAAATACCCTATCTCTGCAGGAATAATCCCTTTGAAACTATTCTTGCTCAGATTCAAGAATAATAATTGAGAGTGCATGCCAATCTGTCTGGGAATTGGTCCACTTAAATTGTTTGCTGCTAGGTCAAGTTTTTTAACATCAGGCAACACTTCAATAACTGAAGAAATATCTCCTAAAAGTCGGTTATTGCTGAGCTTAAGTTCAAGCAACTTCAACTTTCCCACTTCAATTGGAATTTGACCAACTAGGTGGTTTGAAGAGAGATCAAGTGCTTTGAGATTAGATGCCTTTCCTAGCTCAGCCGGTATTTCACCAGAGATTTTATTTCTCGAGATTTTTAGAGTTGTCAGATTATGGAACTGCTCCCATTTCCATGAAAGTTTACCATAAAGCTCATTATCACTCAAATCCATGTAGTATAAATGTGGGTATATGCCAAAATCTTCAGATATATTTCCACTAATTTGGTTTCTGTTAAGCATGAATCTCAACAAGCTGGTGCAATTTCTCAAACTTTTTGGGATAGGTCCAGTAAAATAATTGCCCGAGGCAGCAAAAAACAAAAGGGATCCCCCAAGGCACATGTCTCGGGGTAGATGTCCAGTGAATTTATTAGAATATATTTGCAAATGTTCCAAATGTGTAAGGTTATTTATTTCTGGAGGCAAGGAACCAAAAAGGTTGTTATATGGAAGGTAAAGGTGGGATAAGTTTCTCAAATTTCCTAATGAAGCAGGGACTTTACCGGTTAGATTATTAGGTCCAAGGTCTAGGACAGTGAGAGATGTCAAGTTTCCTATAGAAGATGGTATCATGCCACTGAGATTATTATCACATAGGTAAAAGTAAAGGAGAGATCTCATGTTCCCTACTTCCTCAGGAACGGAACCAGAGAGTTTGTTTTCATAAAGGCAAAGTTTTAACAAGTTGGTTAAGTTTCCTATGGACCTAGGAATAACACCGGTTAGGCTGTTGGTGTTCAGGTCTAGAACTGCAAGAGATGTCATCGTTCCAACTTCCTCTGGTATGGGACCAAAGAGTTTATTAGCAGATACAAGAAATTTGGATAAGTGGCTCATATTTCCTATAGAATGAGGGAGAAAACCCGTGAGATGATTGTTTTCTAAATTTATTTCGGAAAGTGAACTCATCATTCCTATTTCTGGAGGGAAGGAACCATTCATATCATTATTGGATAGTGAAAATATTCTGAGGCTTTTTAAGAAGCTTATTTCAGATGGAATGTTTCCTGAAATATCATTGTAAGACAAGTCAAGGATGGTGAGCCTGGAAAGGTTACTAATTTGTGAAGGAATGGTTCCATAGAGTGAATTGTTACTGAGGTTAAGCTTCATCAAGCTTGGGAAGGACGAGAAATTAAGACTATGAATTGTACCTCTCAAACCTGCATTCTGAAGACTTAAATTGGCAATGCCACCAGCTTGGTAACAATCAACTCCAACCCATTTGCAAGGGGTGTCTCCATTCCATGAACTCAGGAGGGATTGGCTTTCATTGTCAAGACTGGCTTTCCATTTCTGAAGGGCCTGTGCTTCTTTGAATCCTGCACCGCTAGTAGTACTGTCAGGAATCGAAGTTATGAAGGTAGCACAAGCAAGCAGGTTGTAAACCAAGAAAGTTATGGTGGAGAAGAAGGAAAATTGGGATGATTTGGATATTGATGCCATGGTCTTGATTGTTTTCTCTAATCAGGACGAGTAAAAAAAACTTATATCAGGGCTGCATATGGAGATGCTGTCCTGTTACATATATATAGAAAGAGAGCACCAAACTGATACTTTCAATATGAACAGTGTCTCTCAATACTTTTCAGCTCTTCTTGTTTTCCTTACCATGAATTAAGTTCCTGTTTAGCGTTTGGTACATAGCTTCAATCACTATCCTCTTTCTTGGGAGCCGCCAGGACTTTGTTTCTGTTCAGCGTTTGAGAAAAGCTAGCTATGATTTTGGAAAAGCATGGTTTTACTTGCCTTCCATTGGTACATAGCAGTTGAAAAGTATAAACAATTCAAGGTAGTGGGGCTAGGGTCACCCACTGTACACATTCTATGATTGACAAGGTTTTTTTTTTTTTTTGGAGTTAAATATTTTTGACTAATTTATTCAATATAAAAAAGTAATTAATTCTGGCATATATATATCTATATATAAAAAAAACCCTGCAAATCATTAAACTCAATATACCAAATACATTTATTTTTTTAAGGCATTCTTGATATATCTTTAGCATAAGTACTCATCCACATTCTCACTAGTGATACATTCACAAATAAATTATTTATAGCAATCCATCCTTAAATTTGAACCAAACTCAATCACACTGGTACGTACCTTAATCGACAAGATGACTATGTAGAAGTCAGAGTAAGGATTTTCGGTGGCAAATAAATTCAGCTGAGCATAACGGTAAAAATCTTCTTCTGTGCACATAGCTCATGGAATGATTTTATATGGAAATATAAAAGTCACAATAATTTTTTTTTTCTCGCTTCACATTAGCAAATAATATTCTCAGGTTTGAAGGCCGTATGAAGAAACCAAATTCAAAATGTATACCGCCGGAAAAGGGTGGCTTCGCTGCAACTTTCTTGCTTTGCACCTTCTGTTTCAATCTTTATTTTGGTAATGGAATGTAATGGACCACGCACCTCTCTAATTCTATCCCCACAAAATTGAACTTTGAAAAATGACGTGGTATTGATTGTTGGGTGCAGATATGAGTTTTGCATGTTTGAGATTTAATTAATCTTTTATTGCTTTTAATTTTATTTTCCAAAACAATTTCGATTCATGCTAAAGGAAGCAATCTCAGATGAAATTAAGGGTTTGTTTGTTCTGGAAAAAAGAATTTTTGAAGAAAAATGAGTTATTTTTCATTGTTTGGATAAGAAAAACATTTTCTTGTAATATATATTATTTTTTCATCAATGGTTCTTTAATAATGATAATAAATTGACATTGGTTGTTGTTATAGTAATAATGATCTTAAGAGGTTATATATAGTGAGATGCTAAAGAAATAAATGTTATGGTGAGATGATAATAAAATAATAATTATATTAGTAATAAAAAGACGAGGGTGATGATGTGGTTGGAGGTAATGGTAGAAGGTTATTACAGAAAGATGATAAAATAATGGTTGTAGTGGAGGATAGTGGTGGTGGGGTGATAATGATGAAGGTGGCGATGGTTGTGGGACGGTGGTTGTTGTGGTAGTATTTGGTGAATTTTACAAGTTAATTTCATTATGAGATTAAGATATATTTTTTAAATTGATACTATTCAAAAGGTTGATTGGAAAATATATTATATTGATTTAGTTTTAGTTTTGAGTGTCTGTTTCACCTTGAAAAATAACATTGAAAAATAAAAGATAATGCATTCTAGAAAAATGACAAAGTAGTCAAGCTAATGGAACAGAAATCAAAGAATAAAAAAAAAATTATGAAAAATATCACACAAAAATTATAATTCATAATTTTATTAATGAATAATTTATCAGTTTTAGAAAAACTTTATTTAATTTTACAAGATTATAATAATAATAATTCTAATTCAAATAGGAAAATATTACATAAATAAAAAAAATAAAGTTAAACATCTGAAATTAATTAGAAAAATAGAAAAACATATAAAAATAACGACTTTTAAGCTTAATTTGAAGTTCTTTGGATAGTTTCAACAAGTTGACCTTTGACTTATAAAATTTCCTGAAAAATAAAAAAAAAAAACTCAATTTAATAGTCAGATCTGAGATATGGGGCTTTTCTTCACAGAAGCACGATTAGGTCTCTTTTCAGGCTTGGATCTATCCATTGTATCCAAATACATCACTATAAGGCTATCCACGTAGTTCAAAAAATCAATCCTCCATCAAAAATACCTCTCTCAGTACGAAAATGTACTCATAATCAATCTAAAATCAGAAAAAAAATCCATTATTTTATCCTGTTTAATTCTTTTCACTGCTAATGCTTTATGGCGATTTCGGTTATTGCCTTAGTTTTCTTTTGTTTATTACAATATTTTTGTTTTTTGATAGATACAACATTTTAGTTAATATCAGTTCCATAAAATATATGATCCAAAATAAATAGTAATATCCTATGTTCTTTTTCCTTAAAATGTGAGCCAAAAATAGCCAAGACTTTCCTTCAGTGAGCTATCACCCCGTATATGTTCTGTTTAAACTCATGATATTGGAGTCATCAGTCTCATAGAGTTGCTGTTATTTTTTATTTAAAAAAACTCCTGAGATTCACCAAGATTACTGCAGTGCCTCTCTGCTTGGCCACACAGAGCCTTTGTTTGTTTGGCAACTGATGATTCAAGGAGACCTTTCAAGAACACCGAGGCTCTTGACCTTTGTTGTAATCTATGTTTCGTGGGAGCTTCCTCTCTTATGAGAGAGAAAATATGAAGGGGAGTTGTCTTCTACCGTGCTCCCCTTCCTCCCTCTTTACCTTAACTCTTTCTAGCATGGTTTCAGAGCTATTTCTGAGAGATTAGTTAAAGCATGTGTTTAATTTGAAGGAAAGAAGGGAAGCTTAAAACTCAATCTCCTTGAATAGAATTTCACCATACTGACGTTTCATATATTTGAACAATACCATATCAGTAAAAAATACCACATATAATTTCAACTTGCTAGCTGTGTTTCGCTTCCTTTCTTACTCCATCACAAATGATATGAACATCTTAGGTTATTTAGCCATCTTAGGATCACCCTCGTAGGAGTGCTACCTTCAACTCTCTACTCAACTTGGCTCCATCTCGGATAGGCTTATCCCACCTCTGCTCGGCTTGACTCGAGGCTTGTTGAAGTGGCTAGTGTAGCCCCCACATTGGTGACGTGACTGCTGACTAGCCTGATGATGTCATTCTAACATCATTGAGGATGTCATCTCCTGTTTTCGGGTCAGCCAATATTGGTTAGGTCACTGGTTTCGGGTTGGGTTGCTGTTTTTGGGTGAAGACGAGATGTGGACGGGCATGTGGCACGTTGGTGCGTGTGGGCAGGCTCCTCACCGACATGTGTTGGCGCATGGGTTACTGCTCGACCTCCGTTGTGCGCTCAGGTTTCACCGTTGTGTTTGTCTCGACATTCTCTTTGAAGTGGTACGTCCAGAAAATATTATGTACAACTTTCATTTCTAGGCAAAAATAAAACACATGTTTTCTTCAACCAAAGCTTTAGCATCAATTGTTAGGATTGTTTGATCTTCGACCAGAGACTGAACGCAATATTTTAACGTGGTTTCTGTAACTTGTCTACATCCAAGAAACAACGAATATTATTATATGAAGAGAAATACTCAAATCTAGAACAAAAGAGTTTGAGGAAAACCATCAACTCTACTCCTACTGTCAAGTGATTTGCCTCACATCTCTCTCTCACTGCAGCTGCTGCCCAAGCAGCTTCTTTCTCCCTCTCTTACTGCTTACTCTAACTACTCCGCATGACCTCTATTTATAGTTGAAAATGATCAGGACATATGCATCCCATTTTCACCCACAAATCTTTCTTTGATTTGCAGCATGAATTCAGCCCAACAAATCACACAAATCACCCCTTGATTTGCAGCCATGATTTCAGCCCATTGTTGACTCATTAATTTCTAGCCTTTCTTGAAGCCTTGTTTACATCTCATCGAAGCTATAATTGTGTGAATTTGTCTCCACACTCAACAGATTGCATGCTGACTAAATGGCAATGATGATGAAGAGGAGGATGCTAAGGACAACAAAGATGACATGAAATCTCGCGGTTGCCTTCCCATCGTTATTTCCGAAGTTATCACTCCAAAACTATAGACATCACATTTTTCACTAACTTTCATTGTGTGGGCCCTCTCTGAAATAGATTCTGATCATGCTGTTATCTTTTGAAGAATGGCCATGCATTACTGTTAATTCAAGTAATGTTTCACCATTGATAACATCCATGGCCAAATATAATTGAAATTCTTTAATCATCATTTTCGATGTAATATTGCCATGTTATTGATCTTAAATTAAATTCTGCAATAAATGCCTAGAAAATGCACACCATCTGAAATAATGATTTATGCTGCTCATAACGTCTCATTTTTCAATAGAATTAATAAAACAAAAACCAATTGATTAGGAAGCTAACTCACCTGGAGCTTTGTGCCCTACAGTGCCCGCAAATGAGGTTCAATTAGAAGAGTCAGGCAGTTTGAGCCTAGCTGTGCCAAAAGTCAGAGACATGAGCCACATATTCTGAATGAGAAGAATGATGCTGCTGCTGCCTAATCTTACAATGTAGCTGAATTGATTGATCGATCAGAATGCACCTATAAATTAAGGAAGTGACAAGGGTATAACAAGAAGGCACTAAAACAATATAGTTACTGAAATTTCAGGAAAACATCACGATAGGTCCAGTTCTTGTGATAACGACAAATACTTTATTTCCTATCAAGAATGGCAGACTACAGTGGTAAACCCCTCTTAAGAAGCAATTGAGTATTCTTATGTACCTGTCCCAAAGGATTGACTGCTAAGTGCAAACATTCAATATCTATGCAGTCTTGAGAAAGTAACGTGACTCATGAGGAAGATAAGGGGATTTAATATCTTCAATTTTGAGTAAGACATGTAGGCGGGCTCTGTCTTGACCCTCGTCAATATAGTGCGTAGGTGTAGAGATTTTTCACGACGTAGGCCTCTCGCATCTTGTAAAAATCCAGGATGTCAATTCGTGTGTCCTTGTTTTCTAGACTAAAAATCTACTTGAACGGATGTTAATACATGAATAAGTGTCTTTACTGTTTGCGGGGACTGAAATTAAGACGAAAATTTGCGCTATATTTTATTTTTAGAACACAAATTTGCGGGGACTGAATGTTAATATATGTTTTCTTTATCTTCATAGTCTCCATCTCTTTTATTTTGAGACAATAACGAAATGCTAAAGGAATTGATTATTAACAACTCTTTTTTTAAGACTATGCTTAATTATCCTCAAATAAGCTCTTTTTTAAGAGTCCCCGTATGGTGAGCGTGGCAGCCAAAAATGAAAATAATAGGGCACGTGCTGACAACTACTAAACTAAGGCCATCATTTTGGACGCTGAAAGTTTTCAAGCTGGGAAAGAATTTTCAAGGTACCCTTTGGGACAGGTACATAAGAATAATCAATTGCGTCTTAAGAGGGGTTTACCACTGTAGTCTGCCATTCTTGATAGGAAATAAAGTGTTTGTTGTTATCACAAGAACTGGACCTATCGTGATGTTTTCCTGAAATTTCAGATTTAGAACTATATTGTTTTAGTGTCTTCTTGTTATACCCTTGTCACTTCCTTAATTTGTAGGTGCATTCTAATCGATCTATCAATTCAGCTAGCTACATTGTAAGATTAGGCAGCAGCAGCAGCTAGGTCAAGAGAGTTCCACTGGATCACCATTTCAGAGTGTATATGTCGAACAGAGAAATTCCCATGACGTACGTTGATTAGTCTAGACAGCAACTGCCGTGTGTTGAGAGTGAAAAAGAA
>Ga0307508_10006628_pt1 | contig 10873 bp, 15 predicted proteins | sample 9_EM_MG_FD_203089 | JGI IMG/M metagenome (GOLD analysis project Ga0307508, IMG submission 203089) | Populus trichocarpa ectomycorrhiza microbial communities from riparian zone in the Pacific Northwest, United States - 9_EM | ecosystem: Host-associated > Plants > Roots > Unclassified | place...
CTTCCCTTTAAACTCTTCGTCTTCTACAGCTACTACTACCAGATCAGTCTCGCAACTTTTCCTGTAATCACAAACGTGTAACGGGGATCGCAAGGAGGGGGTGGGGGGGATGAAACGAACGAGTGACAAGACAAAGAGGTACCACCAGCGTAGAGAACCACGGCAAATCCAGAACAACGGTTTCCCTTTTAGACCACAGAGAACACAAGAGATGCAAGAAAGACGGGGGGACGACTAAACAAGATAACGCGACGCGGCGAGTAAAGGGTATGATAACATGAATGGTGAACTATCATCGTAAGCAAGACATGCGACACGTCAAAGGTTGTGGAGGGAACCTGGGATCGTAATGGTTCGTGACTGGTCGGGGTAAAGGGTGATTAGGTTGTCGCCTTGAAAAGAGTGTACGGTATGTGTGGTTTGGGGTCCTGGGTCGAGCGTCGGCTGAACAGACGTGTTCTGTGTGGGGGGCAGGGGAAGCGTGCGAGCAATTCATGCTGCGCTATAAAGGAACAAGTTGTTCGTTGCAGCGATCTGCGGCACGTCAGCCTCACTCACATCTGCGCGATTGAGAATGACACTCACAGCAATCGTGTTCTCCCTCGGATGCCAGCTCGCGTGGAGAATTTTCTTGTTAAAATCTAATGTTTCCATCTGCATCGCATCTCTCAGACCACCTGGTCGACCGTTCTTTAGCCCATTCTTGTTCGGTAGCGGTCCACCCATCTTTTTCGCTTTAAACGCAGACTTGTCAGCTTGGAGGACAACATCACCAGTCGTCTCCGTGTCAAATATTCGGAAGAAGTTATGGTACGATCCGGTGAGGACGTGCCTAGATAAGCGAGATCAAACGTGATGTAAATAGGGCGGAAGAAAGGTACGCACTTATCATCACCACCCCAGTTACACTCGAACTTGTCGAAAATGCAGTCATTCTCGTACAGGTCACAGAGCTTCCCGCGGAGGTGGTCGTGTATGGGAATCGTCTTAATCGGTCGTGACTCCATATTAATGTCCCAGATCTTCAGGGACAAGTAGTCTCTCGATAGGATGTATCGCCCATCATGGCTGAATTTGACATCGGATATGGAAGAGATGATTTCAGAGAAGAATGAGCGTGCTGATGGATCCTCTTCCTCCTCGAAACCTGTCAAACTCAATAAGAAGGGTAATTCATATGACCATGAATAACGACGCACATTTTGCGTGACGGTCACACAGTGCAGAGTCGCGCATGTCCGCCAGCTTGATATTACTCTTTGAACTCGAGTACATAAACAAGTTGCAATGTTGTGGATGGAACTCGGCAGCAGTGATGACCTCTGTGAGCTCCTCCATATTGATAGGTTTGATGTCTACGATGTCTGACGTGGCAAGGTGAGTGGCCACGCGATCGTAGCAGGAATCGGGCACGTACTGAAACTCTGGTCACTGATACCCAGATTCCACAAGTTGATACGGAGATCGTCTGCGGAAATGTAGGTCTCCTGGTCCGAATTGACAGAGATAGAGTGGATGTGGTATGCATGCGCATTGGCGTAAACTTTCCGAGGGATTGCAGCAATGATATTGTCCTGCTGTACCATGCGGGGAAGTCTGAGGTGCGAACGTGACTGGGGTGGTGTAATGGGCCGCTGGCCCTCGTAGTGGTTCGATTCAGAGACGACTCGCAGCGACTTTTCAAACACCTTCCAGAGTTTGATTGTTTTGTCTGGGGCAGCCGAGAAAGCTGAGGCGGCGACAACAGGAAGAGAGAGGGCGCGCACCGTTGGTGGACAAGAGGAAATGAGCCGTGTTTTGCCGTTTGCACCATTTGATCTTGTTGATCTTTTCTTCGATTTCTAGTGACTTGAGGTAGTCGAATTCCGGTTCATGTGATTGAAATTCAGTATAGAATTTGTATTCACAGCCTTTTTTCTGCACGGGTGTTCGTCGATATGGAGTAGGGTTGAGTGGAGTGGCAATCGGAGGGAATCAGCCGCGACGGGCAGCAAGGGAGGCTACTCACCGACTCGTTCCGTTCAAAGAGGACGACGCGGCCACCCTTGTCGCCCGTTGCAAGGTAGTTGCCGGTGGAGTCAAACTCAACGGTGGATATGATGTCGGCTAATCAGGGTTAGAGGACGAGGGATCAGAGCAGAGAGCGAGGGCCGTACCTTCGGTGATGTCTTCGACCTCACCCTTGTCGCCAAAACACTGCGCAAAACGCCAACCACCTGAGCCTGAGGGATCGATGTCCATGATGGGTGTTGAAAGGGTCTGTGCGCGATGTCGTGAGTGTCTGTGTCTAAGAAATGATGTGTGAGCAGTCAAAGAGTCGACCCAGCGGAACCTTGTCTGGCGCCCCTCCTTGCTCGCCTGGTGCCATTTGTTGTGCCCTTGTTTGGCCACACCTCACCAACCCACCTCCGACTTGTACCGTGTCCATATCAACTTCAACAATGCCCATTGCACCCATCACTGGAAGGCTTAGAAAGGGCCTCTGGCGCGATATTTCTGTCGCCCTTGGCCTCGGTCTCGGTGCGGGGTACGCGTTCTGGTACGTCTGCTCGTCCATCCTTTTTTTCGCTGTCTCACTTTTGGAAAAGGTATGGCTACCATCTCAAAGCAGGTATGACCACACACGTGCGCATGATAGCCTAAGCTCAGTTTCTGTAGTGGAACGCCGTGAGGAGTACTACCTAAAAATCGAGCGGGAGAGAGCACAGGCTCAAGCAGCATAACTGTTGCCGTTCGCCGGTCACAGCCTCGCTTCTTGGGCTTTCACCACCGCAGTTGTACGAATCCATCACCAGAATATACGGTTCATTTCATCCTAGTTGCATTCTTGTGGCGTTGATGCATGTGGTGCTGAGCACCCCCGTTCCGAACACCGTCCTTGTATTTACCTGACCTCACGGCGTAAAACGAGTCACGAGCAAGGTATAAATAAGACATGGGTAAGTCACAACCAAAAGACGATTGATCTGTACTGCTCAGATGAAAACGAACATAATCTACGGCGTCGTCGGCCCGAAGCAACATTAAACGTTCCGGTGAATTGAATCAATTATTTGAGCAACCCAAGTCTCTTGAGTTCCTCGCAGCTGACAAACGTCTCCGCCTCAATACTCCTCACTTTCTCCCAGTCCGTCCCGACACCAAAGAACCCAATCTCGGCCTCCTTCCGTTTCTCCCGCTTGTTCACGTCCCGTTGGCATTGCGTGTATAGACTTTGCGTATACACTTGTTCAATGTTGGACTCGAAGCGGGAGAGAGCAGATCCCCGGCGGTACTGGCCAGTTGCCATGTCAGCAGCGATATTGGGGTGTCCATAAAAGTCGCGCGAGTTGACATAATAATTTATGTGCAGGTTATTCGTCTGCCGTTCGAGATCAAATCTCGACGTCTTCGTAAATTGAAACCGAGGGTCCGGAACCGTAGGCGTCGAAAAGATGTCGGGGAGCATGGACAAAAAGGAGAACGCGAAAAGGATGATGAGAGGGAGGAGTTGCGTGAGCATCGAGCGTGTCTGGGGTGGTTCACCCTGTGGAGTTCCTTGTGGACGTCCGTTCATACGAACGCGCGTCGTCCGGAATCCGCCCGGCCCAAAGCTTGCAGTGAACATGGGTCCCCCAAACGGGCCGGCCCCGAAAGCGCCGCCGTTCATCCCCATACCACCACCGCCAAAGAACATGTTGAACAGGTCTTCGGGTGACATTTCACCCTCAAAACCACCAGCGAACGGTGACGATGAGAAGCCGGGTGAGAAACCGGACGACGACATGCCGCTGAACCGCGATTCTGGGTCGGAGCCATGTTGGTCGAACGCAGCTCGCTTTTGTGGGTCTGGGAGTCGGGTCGAGGCGTGAACGAATGAAAGATGCGAAATACGTACCTGATACCACTTGGAACGCTTTCGAAACCACTGTTAACCAGATCAGCTGAAACGCATGGCGGAGAGCAACCAGTCTCGTGTGACTCACTCTTGAAAGCCTCATCGGCCCCAGGTGCTCCGTTCTTGTCAGGATGCAGCGCAAGCGCAAGCTATCAAGAGTCCACCTCAACAACCCACTCCTCAGTCGACCAATGACATGTATACCTTTCGATAAGCCTTCTTGATATCAGCCTCTTCGCAGTCCTTCTTGACGCCCAGGATCTCGTAGTAATCCGTAGGTTTGCACGCCCGGACCCGCTTCACGATGCTCAGTTGGTCGGCGGTATACTCCCTCTTCTCCCCGTTCATACCTCCCGCCGTCCCCTCCGTCTTTGCATCGGCCCGGCGTTTCGTCCCAGCAGCCGAAGGATGTGTCTCCGTCGATGACGATGACGCGGTGGTCGCATTCGCACTGGTCGTGCCCGTACTGGAAGACGGACCAGCCGACTTCGCTGCTGCCGCTGCAGATTCAATAGACTCTTTGAGTATTTCTGCTTCCGGCGTGGCGAACAGAGAGATGGATTTTTGGCAGAATTTGCGTGCGGAGGGAAAGTTGCCTGCGTCCCTGTGTTTCTGAGCGATTCGCAGGCAATTGACGGCTTCGTCTTTGTTGCTCTCCATCGTGTACGAAGATGCGCGCGCACGAGTGATGGATGAAACCAGACAACCGTTGGACTTGTCTTGGCTAAGTCGAGGGAACTTGTTCCGTTGGTGAGAATTCGGCAGCAGAGATACAGCCTCGGCACGACGTCGCCAAAGGTATAATTGGTATAAATGCAAGTACATTAAGCAGAGTGGTATTATGGAGGGTATCAAATTCTAGTAGACGCCAGGGATAAATTTGTATTTCACGATGGAGCAGTAACGCTCCCAGTCCTTCCCATATTTGATGGAGCAGCGTTCAAAGTCACGACCACAACGATGAATGAGAACTGTGATGAAGAAGACGGAATAGAAATACGGGATAATGGTTGCCCCACCGATGACCACACCCCAACAGAAGGACATGACCCAATCGGCAACGTAGTTCTAGTAGGAAGTCAAGATACATTCATGCGAGGGAATGCGCAACAGAAGACATACAGGTTTGCGAGAGTATCTCCACCAACCACTAATCAACAGGCGGTTGCTGCGTACGACCTTAGAAGGCATATCAAGCGAGAACAACTGGTGAACCTACCCATGGGCAGTTTGGATGAACTCTGGATTCTTCAGGGTACCCCAGGGCAGCTGAGGGAACGTGTTGCGGAACGTGGTAATACCCTGAGTCTGCATTTTGAAGCGGCTCTTTTGCGACATAGAGGTGTCCCAGCTGTGGAATTGCATAGTCAAAAGGAGTACATCTACTGAAGTGAGTAGAAACCTTACATATAGTACGCAGTGAGGAGTGTAGTGAACAGCAGGACGTAAGTTGGCGTAGAGAATTGGTACTTGGAGGGGTCATGTGAAGCCATGTAAACCACAGAGTACACATATGTCTAGAATAAGGGTTAGCGCTTGAGTGCACATGCCAAGAGAGACAGGGCGCACGAATGGGACACCGGCGAAATTCCAGAAAATAACCATGAAGCCCCACTTCTCATGGAACATATCCCAGGTTTGGGGAATACATTCCTCCCCTTTTCCACTGCACGTGTGTATTGAGAAAAGGTCATCGACGAGTTGATAACACGCACCAAGCGTTCAGGTAGAGCCAGGTAGCCAGAATCATGAAAGCCATGTTCTAACCAAACTAAGCAAACGGCGAAGATCACCAGGCGAGCTGAAGCTTACGGGCGTGACATATCCATAGTGTTCGTACTGATGGCAACCACCAGAGACGGCCAAAAAGAAGACAATGACCCAAGGAATGCGAACCTCTGCCCACATCTTGAGGTCAACAGGGCCAATGCGAGGGTTCAAGCAAGCGCCCATAAAGACGTCATATATGAAATTGCCAGACATGCGAATTTGGTTACCAGTTGCGACAGTGAGGAAATACATCCCAAAGGAGACCGCGAAACCGTAGATCATCGCCACCGACATGATATGACCGTAGTTGTTGATAATTTCTGTGAGTCGGAAAATGCTGTAGTAGTGGAGTACGGCAGCAGTGATCATCGTGATGTAGATGGACCAGAGGGCATTGCAGTTGTACATCAGCGTCTTGTAACCGAGCGAAGGGACGGGGAGTCCCTCCTGCTGGTAGCCTGGCACGACCCAGGCAAGGAAGAGTTGATAGACGATGAGACCAGTGTAAACTTTCCAGGCATAGGCATTCGGGCTAGCATCCTAGGCAGGGGTCATCGACCGTCGGTGCCCAAGACTCGCAAAGGACTTACATCGCGAACATGAACCCACATGCGGTAAAGGAAGGGAACAATGTCGTCCACGGAAGCAGGTGCAACAAGTTTCCCATCATAGAACCAAAGACAAATCCAGAGGTAATACATCAGCATTGGAAAGCCAATCATCATGGCTGTGACACCCCATGGGCCACCGAACTCGTATCTGGGGATATGCTGGTGAGCACGGGTCACGTTCTAGAGACGGTCTACTCACGTTTGGTGTTGGTCCAAGAGCTGGTCGATTTTGCGGCCCTCGTCTGTGGTGGTCGCGGGGGCAGCAGACCGCTGAGGGTCGACGCTCCGCTGCCGCAGCTGGCCGTTGGTTGCGCCGTACGACTGCGACATGGTGGTGCAGACTCAAGTCGCGTCTGCAAAGTGGAACGTTTTAATTTTTAAATTGGGCGCGACGATCAACGCCGCGGAGTCTGAAATATATTTCGAGCGCCTCTCGTAAGTTTGTTTCGGATGGAACTTTCCGCGTTGCTTGCCACGACGACAACCACGTCCCTCCGAACTCGTCCTACGGTAGGAGATACTATATATTGCAGGTTTCATCGTTGCGTGTTTCCCTTACCTCCTGTGCTCCATGGCCTCTTCTGTGTTCTACAAATTTAAATCTCAAAAGGACGAGTCAAGGGTGACTTTTGACGGCACTGCGATCTCTGTGTTTGACTTGAAAAGAGACATCATCCTTGCTAATAACCTCGGTAAGGCCAATGACTTTGATCTCTATGTCTACGACGCGTCCACCAACCAAGGTACGTTCACTTCGGCAGCATCGTTGTTCGGGTTCTGACTCATTCTTTCTTCAGAATACAGGGATGACTCCCAGGTCATTCCCAGGTCATCCTCTGTTGTCGTAAAGCGTATGCCCTCCCAGCGTCCGGGGAAAGGCAGGGCAGCCATGTATATTGCTGGGGCCAATGGAGGTACATCCGTTCCGATTTCTGAGACTGTTCAGAGACCAGGTGGCAGTAGTGCATGGCACAAGGGTGCCATGTCGAAACGCTTCGACATGAAAGAAGATTCCCCGTCCTCCAAAACTTTCGCTCCCGTACGTAATTGTTCTAAATGAACGCAACACTCGCCCACCGGCGAGTCTTACCTCTTCCGCAGTCAAGCACCACAGTGACCATTCCGAAAAACTCGGTCACCAAGGAAGACGAAGCTGCTGCAATGGCAGCCATGTTTCAGGCCCAGACGGCCAACTGGGAGGAAACCCAGGAAAAGATGTCTCAGTTGGTGTCTCGTTTACGCGGTTCTTCTGCTTTGTGTAGTAGAATGAAGTCTCATAACATGACTTTTGTTTTGCCCTTTGATCGAAACAGCGCTGTTCGAATATATAATAATCCTCGAGGAACATCGTTTGGCCGCGGTGGCAAGCCCTTTGCTTCGCATCAGTCCCATACTCCCGACCGTCCTTTACCACCATCGTATGTGTGTTACCGTTGTGGTCAGAAAGGTGAGCTGTCACTGCTTTGTCGTGTCATTGTTGCTTCACGTTCTTCCAGGTCATTGGATCCAAGACTGTCCAACGAATAGCGACCGCGAGTTCGACAACAAACCTCGCATCAAGCGAACTACGGGTATCCCGCGCAGCTTTCTTAAGGCGGTGGAGAACCCTAACAAGGGTGAGATTGCTCAGGGCGTGATGGTCACCCCCGAGGGAGGTTATGTCGTCGCTCAACCCGATTCGTAAGTCTCTGCATCTCGTCGTTAGTAGGCAGTCACTCAGTCCAGTAGAGCATCATGGCAAAAGCAGGTATCTCGGTCGAAAGGCCTCTCCGTAGCAGACATTCGAGAACGACCTCCGACAGACCCTGCTCTCGCGTGTCCAATAGACAACAGACTTTTCCGCGACGCCGTGAAAACGCCGTGCTGTGAATCCTCGTACTGCGAGGAATGTATCCAGACTCATCTTCTTGAGCGAGACTTTGTTTGTCCCAAGTGTGGCAAGAAGATCCCATCTCTTGACAAATTGGTCATGGATAAATCTATGCGAACAAAAGTCGAAGATCACATCTATAAGGTGATTGAGCAGAGTAGAAAGGAGATCGATGAGGAAAGTGCGACGAACTCCGGTGCGATAGCTGGTGAACAGGTACTCGGTATTCATGCTGCTATTCGAAATTGTCGCGCTAACCTCCTCCCACAGGCACCTCAGGGGGACATCGATGATTTTTATTCAGATCAACAGGGTGGCATGGACGTGCCCCAAATGATAGTCGACAGCATTCCTCAGCTTCAGGCTCAGATCAACCAGTTATCCATAATGATGCAGAACACTTCATTACCTGAACATGTGCGACATTCTTCGGAGATGAAATATCACCAACTTCAGATGCAGCTCCAACAAGCACAGGCCCTCGCGGCAACTCTTGCAGTTGCAAGTACCTTGCAGCAGCAGCAGCAACAGCAACAGCAGCAAATGCAGAGCGCCGCTGGTGTAGTGGGCTATAGCATGCCTGGATACCAGCAGGCAGAGGCGCAGTGGCCGGTCTCGTTTACGAATCAACAACCTGCTGGTCAGGACTCGGCATACCAGCGATTACCGCTCAATAATAGACGACGAAATTTGAAACGCGAGCGTCCGTCAGACTTTTTGGAGGTCGGCGGGGAGAGCGATAGCAAGGCCCCACGGTACTGGGAATGAGCAGTCCATTTGGAGGTCTGATTCGTCCACCTTTCTCTAGATTTGTAATGGCAGCTGCATCGTGCATGTACATTCAGTGCATTCCTTAAAATAAATCGATTTTCATTTGTCAAACGCATGGTTTGTCAGAATGGCGTGACCTGTTAGGAATGGCGTGACAAAGCGCGAACGTGACTCGAATAAAACACGCCGCTCACGCGTTTCGTGTCCCGCTTGAACTCTGCGGTCATGACCAAGGCAACATCCAAAAACCAAAAATCCATCACTTCATTCTTTGGTAGAGGCGATAAGAAGCCTGCGGTCAAGAAAGCCGGGAAGTCGGCGAGGAAAACTGACGACGAGTCCAGCGCTGAGGAGGCCGAGGATGATGCAGAACCCGAGGTCTCTGACGAAGATGACAGCCCCGCACGGTATTCCAAGACGGATGGCAAGATCGAATCTTCCAGTCTTCCCCCTCTTCACCACATTCCTACCATGTTTTCCGACCTTGTTTCCCGCATTCCTCAGATCAAGGGCGTCGCAGAGCGCGTCAAAGGCAGAAAACTTCGCATCGCCACCATGTGTTCCGGCACAGAGTCCCCTCTTCTCGCCCTGGAATTGATATGCCAGTCCGTTCGAGAGCAGTACGGCATACCATTGGAGTTTGAACACGTCTTTTCATGCGAAATAGAACCATTCAAGCAGGCGTACATCGAGCGCAATTTCAGGCCACCTCTACTGTTCCGCGACGTGTGCGAGCTTGGAGATAGTGAAGCGTACGTGCTCTTGTAGACAGCTTGGTAGGATTCTTACGTCGTTCTGCAGTACGACTGCATATGGTGCATTAGCCCTTGTTCCCGGTGACGTGGACTTGCTTGTCGCGGGCACGTCTTGCGTTGACTATTCCAATCTCAATAACGAGAAAAAAGGAATCGACGCAGGAGGAGAGTCGGGACGAACGTTTCACGGCATGATGTCTTGGGTCACCAACCATAGACCACCCCTGGTCATTCTGGAGAACGTGTGCTCCGCGCCATGGCCCAATGTTCAGGAGTACTTCGGGCGCCAGGGTTACAGCGCGGAATTTATGCGGTTGGACACAAAACAATTCTATATTCCGCACACTCGCACCCGTGTTTATTTGCTTGCTGTCGACAAGCGTTCGTCCCAGTTACCAGCCGAGTGGAAGAATTGGGTAACAAACAAGCTAAAGCGCCCTGCTTCGTCGACTTTGGATGCATTCCTTCTCCCATCGGATGACTTGCGCATCCACCAAGCTAGAGAGATGCTTGTTCGATCTAGTGGGGCGTCGGACTCCCGTACTGGACGGATTGACTGGACGAGGTGTGAATCCAGACATGCGCGTGCCAGGCTCGAAGAATCTTTAGGTCCGAAACGTCCCTTGACTAACTGGGAGGAAGGTGAGCTTCTTGGATTGGTTTCTGGTCCATCGCCTCAACTTGGTGGATATAAGGTGGTGCTTGTCGTCTACCAGACTTTGCTTGGCAAGACTGGGGAGTACGACAAGTCCAGCGTGTTTGGGATTTGATGGACATCAGTATCCTCCGTTCTGCCAAAATTGGCGTCGACCCATCCTACAAAACGTGAGTGATAATGCAAATAATGTCGGTAGTGTGGACCGCTCACACCCTTCTCAGACTTGTCTGGAATCTTTCGCAAAACGTCGATCGCTCTACGGGCTCGAGCAAGGCAGGTATATGTCCATGTCTTACTCCATCCATGATCCCCTATATCACCAATCGCGGTGGACCCATGGTTGGAGCCGAGGCATTAGCTATGCAAGGTCTTCCAGTGGACAAGCTACTTCTTACACGAGAAAGCCAGGACGAACTCGCCGATCTCGCTGGTAACGCCATGTCTTCAACAGTCGTGGGGTCTTGTATACTTGCTGCGTTGGTTGTCGGCAAAGAGCTTCTGAAGGCGGGAGATGATAAAGAGACCTACGAAATGAAGAAGCTTGAAGTCGAATCTCAAGTA
>Ga0307508_10006630_pt1 | contig 10872 bp, 7 predicted proteins | sample 9_EM_MG_FD_203089 | JGI IMG/M metagenome (GOLD analysis project Ga0307508, IMG submission 203089) | Populus trichocarpa ectomycorrhiza microbial communities from riparian zone in the Pacific Northwest, United States - 9_EM | ecosystem: Host-associated > Plants > Roots > Unclassified | place...
CGCGTCGGCGGCAAGGCCTACCTCGACCGCCTGCCCCTGTTCATGCCGATGGACCTGTCGACGCCCATGCCCGAACCGCGGAACCCGGTCGAGGCGGGCCTGGCCGACCTGTGGACGCGCACCGTGCCGTCGATGTCCGCCGACTGGCGCCGCCGGTTCGCGGTGGCCACCGAGCACCTGCTCAACGAGTCCCTGTGGGAGCTGTCCAACATCAACGAGGGGCGGATCGCCAACCCCGTCGAGTACATCGAGATGCGCCGCAAGGTGGGCGGCGCCCCCTGGTCGGCCGGGCTCGTGGAGTACGCGACGGCCGAGGTCCCCGCCTCGGTGGCCGGAGCGCGGCCGCTGAGGGTCCTGATGGAGACCTTCTCCGACGCCGTGCACCTGCGCAACGACCTGTTCTCCTACCAGCGCGAGGTCGAGGACGAGGGCGAGCTCAGCAACGGCGTGCTCGTCCTGGAGACCTTCTTCGGCTGCACCACACAGGAGGCCGCCGACACCGTCAACGACGTCCTCACCTCCCGCCTCCACCAGTTCGAGCACACCGCCCTGACCGAGGTCCCCGCGATCGCCCTGGAGAAGAGCCTCACCCCGGGGGAGGTGTCCGCGGTCGCCAAGTACACACAGGGCCTTCAGGACTGGCAGTCCGGCGGCCACGAATGGCACATGCGCTCCAGCCGCTATATGAACGCCCGCGCGGAGACCACCAAGCCGTGGCAGGGGCTGACCGGCCCCGGCACCTCCGCCGCCGACGTCGGCGCCCTGCTCGCCGCGGCCGGCGCCGAGCGGCTGCGCGCGTACACGCACGTGCCCTTCCAGAAGGTCGGCCCGTCCCTGCTGCCCGACTTCTGCATGCCGTTCCAGGTCGAGCTCAGCCCGCATCTGCCCGGCGCCCGGCCCCGGCTCACCGAGTGGATGCACCGCATGGGCATGCTCCAGGAGGGCGTCTGGGACGAGGACCGGCTCGCCGCGGCCGACCTCCCGCTGTGCTCGGCCGGCCTCGACCCGGACGCGACCCCCGAGGCCCTCGACCTGAGCTCCGACTGGCTCGCCTGGGGGACCTACGGCGACGACTACTACCCGCTCGTCTTCGGCAACCGCCGCGACCTGGCCGCCGCCCGCCTGACCACCCAGCGCCTGGCGGACTGCATGCCCCTCGACGGCGAACAGGTCGTCGTCCCGCTCAACGGCATGGAGCGCGGCCTCATCGACCTGTGGGAGAGGACCACGGCGGAGATGCCCCCCGACGGGCGCCGCGCCCTGAAGGACTCCGTGAACGTCATGACCGAGAGCTGGGTGTGGGAACTCTCCAACCAGCTCCAGAACCGCGTACCCGACCCGGTCGACTATCTGGAGATGCGGAGGGCCACCTTCGGCTCCGACCTCACCCTGAGCATGTGCCGCATGGGCCACGGCCCCGCCGTCCCGCCGGAGGTCTACCGCAGCGGGCCCGTGCGCTCCCTGGAGAACGCGGCCATCGACTACGGCATGCTCATCAACGACGTCTTCTCCTATCAGAAGGAGATCGAGTACGAGGGCGAGATCCACAACGCCATCCTCGTCGTCCAGAACTTCTTCGGCGTCGACTACCCGACCGCGCTGAACGTCGTCCATGACCTGATGACCCAGCGCATGGAGCAGTTCCAGCACGTCGCCGCGCACGAACTGCCCGTCGTGTACGACGACTTCGGGCTCTCGGAGGAGGCACGCGAGATCATGCGCGGCTATGTGGTCGACCTCCAGAACTGGATGGCGGGCATCCTGAACTGGCACCGCACGGTCGACCGCTACAAGTCCGAGCACCTGGCCGACCGCACCCACGGCTTCCTCCCGGACCGGCCCCCGGCCCTGCCCCTGGTCGGCTGATCCGGAGGCCGGCCGACCGATCACGGAACGTAACAACCCTCACCGGTAAAGGGACTTCACCGTTCCGCATGCGGTTCCCGAACCTTCTCGTGCGGAATCGGACATTCAGGGAACTTCGGTGATGCGCCAGGAGTCTGACGAGGTAAGGGGAACAGACCACAAGAACACACGGGGGTGTTCGAGCCTTGACCGAGATCATCGAGAGGATCACCGAGAGCGACGAGAACAGTGCGGAGGAGCAGGCGGCGGCGCCGGGCGAGCTGACGCCGTACGCCGCACCGCTGCCCGTCCCGCCCGTCCTGCGACCGGCCTCCGGCGACGTGCTGCGCGAGACGGAGATCGCCCTGCGCCCGACCTGGGTGCGCCTGCACCCGCAGTTACCGCCGACCCTGATGTGGGGCTACGAGGGACAGGTGCCGGGCCCCACCATCGAGGTGCGGCGCGGCGAGCGCGTCCGCATCGCCTGGACCAACCGCATCCCTAAGGGCAGCGAGTACCCGGTCACCTCCGTCGAGGTGCTGCCGCCCGCCTCCACGATCAACCCGGGCCGCGAGGGCGTCGAACCCAACAAGGACGTCGCCGCCCTGCCCGCCTGGTCGGTGACCCATCTGCACGGCGCCCAGACGGGCGGCGGCAACGACGGCTGGGCGGACAACGCGGTCGGCTTCGGCGACGCCCAGCTGTCCGAGTACCCGAACGACCACCAGGCGGTGCAGTGGTGGTACCACGACCACGCCATGAACATCACCCGGTGGAACGTGATGGCGGGCCTGTACGGCACCTACCTCGTCCGCGACGACGAGGAGGACGCCCTCCATCTGCCGTGCGGCGACCGGGAGATCCCGCTGCTGCTCGCCGACCGCAACCTCGACACGGACGAGGACGGCCGGCTCAACGGGCGACTGCTGCACAAGACGCTCATCGTCCAGGAGAAGAACCCGGAGACGGGCAAGCCGGTGTCCATCCCGTTCGCCGGCCCGTACACCACGGTCAACGGCCGCATCTGGCCGTACGCCGACGTGGAGAGCGGCTGGTACCGCTTCCGGCTGGTCAACGCCTCGAACGCGCGCATCTACGACCTCGTCCTCCTCGACGAGGACGACAACCCGGTCCCGGGGATCGTGCACCAGATCGGCAGTGACGGCGGGCTGCTGCCGCGCCCCGTGCCGATCGACTTCGACGGCGCGCTGCCCACGCTGACCGCGGCCCCCGCCGAGCGCTTCGACCTGCTCGTCGACTTCCGCGCCTTCGCCGGCCGTCGGCTCCGCCTGGTCAACAAGGGTCCCAACCAGCAGGCCGGCGTGCCCGACCCGGCGGGCGGTGTGCGCTACCCGGCGGTCATGGAGTTCCGGGTCCGGGAGGGCTGCGAGGCCGACACCTTCGAGCTGCCCGAGGTGCTCTCCGGCTCCTTCCGCCGGTTCTCGCACGACATCCCGCACGGCCACCGCCTGGTCGTGCTCACCCCGCCCGGCACCAAGGGCTCCGGGGGCCACCCGGAGATCTGGGAGATGGCCGAGGTCGAGGACGCGAGCGGCATCGAGTTCCCGGCCGACGGCGTCATCCAGATCACCGGCGCCGACGGCACCACCAAGACGTACCGGCGCACGGCACGGACGTTCAACGACGGCCTCGGCTTCACCATCGCCGAGGGCAGCCACGAGCAGTGGAGCTTCCTCAACCTCGCGCCGATCCCGCACCCGATGCACATCCACCTGGCCGACTTCCAGGCCCTGGGCCGGGACCCGTACGTGGTGACGGGCTTCGACACGACGGCCGGCGGCACCCGCACCCCGATCACCTACGACCCGTCCAGGACGATCCCGCTGGCCCCCAACGAGCTCGGCCACAAGGACGTCTACCGGGTCCCCGGGAACCAGATGCTGCGCATCATGGGCAAGTTCGACGGGGCGTACGGCCGCTTCATGTACCACTGCCACTTCCTGGAGCACGAGGACATGGGCATGATGCGGCCCTTCGTCGTCATGCCCCCGGAGGCCCTGAAGTTCGACCACGGCGGGGCCCACGGCGGCCACGGAGAGGGGCACACGGGCTGACGCTCCCGCTGCGTCGCGGTTCGAGCCGGCACCCCTTCGACCGGGTGCCGGCTCCTCGCTTCCCACCCCTGACCACCGGTCAGTCTCACTCGTTCGTGGCTCGTCGCGCGCCGGTGCGCCGGGTAGAGCTTCAGCCGGTGGTGAACCAGCCGGAGGCGATCGATGGAACAGACTGCGTTGCGCCCCAAGCCGATGCCCGGACAGGAGCCCGGCGGCGGCAGGAAGCCCGGCCCGGCCCGGCGCCCGCATGCCGCCCGCCGCCGTGGCCGCCGCGTCACGGCCCTGCTGTTCGGCCTGCTGGCCGGGGCCGTCCTGCTGCTGTCCGGGGTGGGCCTGGGCACGGTGGGCGCCACGGTGATCGGCATGAGCAAGCTGGCCGAGTTCCAACGGCAGGCGGGACAGAAGGCCCCCGGGAATCAACAGAGCGGCCCGTCCGCCTCGGCGCACACGAGCCCCTCCGCGCCCCCGACGACCTCCTCGCCGGCGCCCGCCGTCGCGACCCTCGGCCTGGAGGCCGTGGACGCCGAGAAGGCGGGGGCGCTGGTGATCGGCGTCCATGTCCCGGGCCCGGGCTACACGGCGGGCCTGGTCCGGGGCGATGTGCTCCTCGCCCTCGGCCGGACCCGGATCGACACGGCCGACGACCTCGCCCGAGCCGTCGCGGGCGCCCGCCCCGGCCACGAGGTCCTGCTGACCGTCCGCCACCGAAGCGGCGGCTACCAGCAGCTGACGGCCGTCCCCGGCGTCGTCACCTGAACCTCCCGCCCGGCAGGCGGCGAAAAGCACTGGTCCGGATCGGGCCGTCGGCGCCACGATGAACCCATGCCGACCACCCTCCTCGCCTTCCTGGGTGCCTGCACCCTCATCGCCGCGTCCCCCGGCCCGAGCACCGTGCTGATCATCAAGCAGTCCCTGCACAGCCGACGCTCCGGCTTCCTGACCGTCCTCGGCAACGAGACCGGCGTCTTCCTCTGGGGCGTCGTCGCAGCCCTCGGCCTGACCGCACTGCTGACCGCCTCCGAGATCGCCTACGACGTGATGCGGATCGTCGGCGCCGTCGTACTCGTCGCCTTCGGCGTCCAGGCCCTGCGCCAGGCGCGCCGCTCCAGGGGCGCCACGGACGACGGCGGCTGGGAGAGCACCGCCAGGACCGGCTGGGCCGCCTACCGCGCGGGACTGCTGCTCAACCTCGCCAACCCCAAGGCGGCCGTCTTCGCCATGTCCTTCCTGCCGCAGTTCGTGCCCCGCGGCGCCCCGCACCTGCCCGCCATGGTGGGCCTCGCCGCGCTCTGGGCGGTCTACGAGATCGGTTACTACGGCCTCTACGTGTGGTTCGTCGGCCGTTTGCGGGCCGTGCTGTCCCGCGCGGGTGTGCGCCGGCGCCTGGAACAGGTGTCCGGAGGCGTGCTGCTGCTTCTCGGCGTCCGCATGGCCCTGGAGAGCTGACGTACGGCCGTCGCTCCGCCCGGTCCGTCCGAAAGACGTGTCGACCGGCTCGCGCAGCCCTCACCGTACGGGCAGGATGCTGCCCACAGACCCTCACCCGCCCACGGAGGCCCGGATGACCGGCACCGCAGCGCCTTTCGCCGCCGACGACTACAGGGCCCGCATGGCGCGCGCGGCGCGGTCGGCGGCCGAGGCCGGCCTCGCCGGGCTCCTGGTCGCCCCCGGCCCGGATCTGGTGTGGCTCACCGGCTACGCGCCCCCCGCGGCCACCGAACGGCTCACCCTGCTGGTCCTCGCCCCCGGACAGGACCCCGTCCTCGTCGTCCCCGCGCTGGAGGCCCCGGACGCCGCCAAGGCCGTCGGCGCGAGCGCCCTGACCCTGCGGGACTGGACCGACGGCAAGGACCCCTACGCCGCCACCGCCGCCCTCCTGGACGCGAACGGCCGGTTCGGCATCAGCGACAACGCCTGGGCCATGCACCTGCTGGGCCTCCAGAAGACGCTGCCCGGCACCTCGTACGCCTCCCTCACCGAGGCCCTGCCGATGCTCCGCGCGGTCAAGGACACGGCGGAGCTGGAACTGCTGGCGGCGGCGGGCGCGGCCGCGGACGAGGCGTTCGAGGAGATCCGGAAGGTTCCCTTCGGCGGCCGCCGGGAGTCCGAGGTGGCCGCCGACCTCGCCGGGCTGCTCCGCCGCTTCGGCCACTCCCAGGTCGACTTCACGATCGTCGCCTCAGGACCGAACGGCGCCAACCCGCACCACGAGGTGGGCGACCGGGTCATCGAACGCGGCGACATGGTCGTCCTCGACTTCGGCGGCCTCAAGGACGGCTACGGCTCCGACACCTCCCGTACGGTCCACGTCGGCGAACCCAACGACGAGGAGCGCCGGGTGCACGACCTGGTGCGTGCGGCGCAGGAGGCGGGTTTCCGGGCGGTACGGCCCGGAGTGCCGTGCCAGGAGGTCGACCGGGCCGCCCGCGCGGTCATCGCCGACGCCGGGTACGGCGAGTACTTCATCCACCGCACCGGGCACGGCATCGGCGTCACCACGCACGAGCCGCCGTACATGATCGAGGGCGAGGAGCAGGCCCTCGTGCCCGGCATGTGCTTCTCCGTGGAACCCGGTGTCTATCTGCCGGGCCGTTTCGGGGTACGCATCGAGGACATCGTCACGGTCACCGAGGACGGCGGCCGCAGGCTCAACGACACCACCCGCGAGATGGTCATAGTGGACTGACATCCCCTCAGGAGCCCCTGCCCACGCCCTCCGGACGACAACGGCGCGACCATGACCCAGGCACCGACACCCACCGCGGACACCGTCCGCCGGCTGGTCCGTTCCCTGCTCAAGGACGACTTCAAGGACGACTCCAGGCACGACCTCAAGGACGACCGGACCAGGGGCGGCTCCAACGGCGGCCCCGAGGTCCGGCCCGTCGTCGAGGGCGCGGAGCACTCCACGTGGTGGGTCGGCAGCCGCCACGTCCTGCGGCTGGCCGGCGACCGCGAGGCCTCCGCCCGCAGACGCCGTGAACTGCGCCTGCGCGACCTGGTCCGCCCGCACGTCCCGGTCGCGGTGCCGACCAGCGTGGCGCAGGGCGAGTGGGCGCCCGGGCTCGCCTACACCCTGGACACCAAGGTGCCCGGCGGCTCGGCGGAGGAGCACGACGTGTCCGCCGTCGGCGAGGCCGATCTGGCCGGGCTCCTCACGGGGCTGCGCGAGGTTCCGGTACGGCAGGCCGAGGCGCTCGGCGTCCCGCGGGTCGCCCCGCGCTCCCTGGAGGCGCTGCGGCGGGAGGCCGGCCGGGCCGTCGAACGCCTCCACGCGGCCGACGAGTTCGACCCGGCCCGGCTCCAGCAGCTCACGTCACCGGCAGCCGTCCAGCTCGCCGCGCAGCCCGGCACCGCGGTCCTCGTCCACCACGCCCTGACCGGCGAACACCTCGTGGTCAGCGCCGACGGCAGGGTCCGCGGGGTCCTCGACTGGACCGACACGATCGTCGGCGACCCCGCCGAGGACATCGCGAGCCTCGCGCTCGCCGTCGGCTCGCCCGCCGCCGTCCGCGCCGCCACCCTCGCCGGCTACGGGGCCCGCCCCTGCCTGAGAGGCCTGTGGCTGGCCCGCTGCGACACAGTGATCCGCCTCGCCGCCCGCCTCGAAGGCCGCGAGGGCGCCGCACTGAGCCTGCTGCGGACCCGCCTCGGCCGTGCCTGGGAGGCGATCCTGCTGGAGCGGGTCACCGAACTGCGCGACGAGCCGGACGACGCCGAGCTGTAGCCGTTGGCTCACGCCTGAAGCAGCACCACGCACGACTCCCCGGGCACGTGCAGCACCCCGTCCGCGCCCGGCGCCTCCACGGGCTCCCAGGCCGCCAGGACGCGGGCCTCGCGGGGCCCCAGCCCGATGGCCGCCGGAGACTTCGCGAGGTTCACGGCCACCCGGACGTCCCCGCGACGGAAGGCGAGCCAGCGCTGCTCCTCGTCGTGGGCCACCTTGGTGTCGGCGAGGTCGGGGTCGGTGAGGTCGGGCTGTTCGTGCCGCAGGGCGAGGAGTTGGCGGTACCAGGCGAGCACGCGCGCGTGGGGCTCGCGTTCGGGCTCGGACCAGTCGAGGCAGGAGCGGTCACGGGTCGCCGGGTCCTGCGGGTCCGGGATGTCCTCCTCCGCCCAGCCGTGCTGCCCGAACTCCCGCCGCCTGCCCCGCCGTACGGCCTCCGCCAGCTCGGGATCGGTGTGGTCGGTGAAGAACTGCCAGGGCGTGCCCGCCCCCCACTCCTCACCCATGAAGAGCATCGGTGTGAAGGGCGCGGTCAGCGTGAGGGTCGCCGCGCAGGCCAGCAGACCGGGGGAGAGCGACGCCGACAACCGGTCTCCCTGCGCGCGGTTGCCGATCTGGTCGTGGGTCTGGGTGTAGCCGAGCAGCCGGTGCGCCGCCGTGCGCGTACGGTCCAGCGGGCGCCCGTGGCCGCGGCCACGGAAGCTGGAGTACGTGCCGTCGTGGAAGTAGCCGCCCGTGAGCGTCTTGGCGAGCGAGGCGAAGGGCGCGCGGGCGAAGTCGGCGTAGTAGCCCTGGGACTCGCCGGTCAGCGCGGTGTGCAGGGCGTGGTGGAAGTCGTCGTTCCACTGCGCGTGCAGACCGAGGCCGCCCTCCGCGCGGGGCGTGATGAGCCGCGGGTCGTTCAGGTCCGACTCGGCCACCAGGAACAGCGGCCGCCCCAGCTCGGCGGCGAGGGTGTCGACGGCCGTGGACAGCTCCTCCAGGAAGTGGCACGCGCGCGTGTCCGCCAGCGCGTGCACGGCGTCCAGGCGCAGCCCGTCGATCCGGTAGTCCCGCAGCCACGCCAGCGCGCTGTCCAGCAGATACGTGCGCACCTCGTCCGAGCCGGGCGCGTCCAGGTTGACGGCGGAACCCCACGGAGTGTGGTGCGTGTCCGTGAAGTACGGCCCGAAGGCGGGCAGGTAGTTGCCCGACGGGCCCAGGTGGTTGTGCACCACGTCCAGGACCACCCCGAGGCCCGCCTCGTGCGCCCGGTCGACGAAACGCTTCAGCGCCTCGGGGCCGCCGTACGGCTCGTGCACGGCCCACAGGGAGACCCCCTCGTACCCCCAGCCGTGCCGGCCGGGGAAGGGGCACAGCGGCATCAACTCGACGTGGGTGACGCCCAGTTCGACGAGATGTCCGAGTCGCTCGGCGGCCGCGTCCAGGGTGCCCTCGGGGGTGTACGTGCCCACGTGCAGCTCGTACAGGACGGCGCCCGGCAGCGGCCGGCCCGCCCATCGCGTACGCCAGGCGTACCGCGCGTGGTCGACGACCGCGCTGAGTCCGTCCGGGCCGTCCGGCTGACGGCGCGAGCGCGGATCGGGCAGCACGGGGCCGTCGTCCAGCGCGAAGCCGTAGCGCGTGCCGTCCGCGGCCTCCGCCGCTCCCCGCCACCATCCCGCGCGTGCCGGATCGCGCTCCAACGCGCGCGTGGCGCCCTCGCAATGGAGCGTCACCCGGCCGGCCTGTGGTGCCCACACCTCGAACTGCACGGACGGTCCCCTTCGTCGGCTCACCGTGATGTAGCCCGTCCATGGTGCTTCAAACGAGATCAATCCGCCCTCGGATCCGCCGCTTTGCGGCAGGTGTCGTCGGGTACGCGCGGGTGGCGGCCGTTGTCTCGTTTTCTGGACACCCGGGGTTCGCTGCCCGACAATCACCAACGTGACGTCGTCCTTCGAGTTCAACACGTACCCCGCGCGGCTGTCCGACGTGGAGCGCGACAAGGCGCTGAAGGTGCTCCGTGACGGCGTCGCCATGGGCCGCCTCTCGCACGACACGTTCGTCCGCCGCATGGAGCTGGCCCTCATCGCGCGCCGGTCCGACGAACTCGCCGCGCTCACCGCCGACCTGCCCCAGGAGAGCCGGGTCTCGCGCCTGGTGTTCGGCACCGTCGAGGCCGTCTCCGGCTTCACCGTGCGGCTGCGCAGGGCGTGGCAGGCCGAGCGTCTGCCCAAGCTGCTGCTGCCGCACCCCGGCAGCGGCCACGCGCTGCGCATCGGACGCGACCCGGCGAACGGCCTGCGGCTGACCCACGAGACCGTCTCCCGCGTCCACGCCGAACTGAACCGGCAGGGCGGCATGTGGGTCCTTCGGGATCTCGGTTCGACCAACGGCACCACGGTCAACGGCCGACGGGTCATCGGTGCCGCCGTCGTCCGCGAGGGCGACCAGGTCGGGTTCGGCCGGATGGCGTTCCGGCTCGCCGTCAACTGAGCCCAACCTCACCTCTGGCCTGGGCTTTACGTGCCGTCGCGGCCCAAATGCCTTTCCTCCGCACACTGTTGACGTACCGCACAAGTCGTGACTGACTGTGCGTACACCATGCACACCAGGTGAATCGACGGCACCACATTGTGGAGGTGTGCCCTGCCGCCCCTCCTCCGCTACCCGACCGTCGACGAGCTGGGCGCACGGGCCGCCGCGCTCGTCGCCCGCCATCCCGCGGACGCCCGGCTGCGCCGCGTCGGCACCTCCCGCGCGGGCACCCCCCTGTGGCTCCTCTCCGTCGGCCACGGCAGCCGCCAGGCCCTCGTCGTCGCCGGACCGCACGCCAACGAGCCCGTGGGCGGCGGCACCGTCCTCAGACTCGCCGAACGGGCCCTGGCCGACCCCGGGCTCACCGTCGGGGCCGACGCCACCTGGAACCTGCTGCTCTGCCTCGACCCCGACGGCCTGCGCCGCAACGAGGGCTGGCTGCGCGGCCCGTACTCCCTCGACCGCTACTTCCGGAACTTCTTCCGGCCGGGCTTCGGCGAACAGCCGGAATGGCTGCCCGACGGCGCGGACGGCGCCGCGCTCCCGGAGACCCGCACCCTGCTCGCCCTCCAGGACGAACTGCGGCCCTTCCTCCAGTGCTCCCTGCACGGCGTCGACGTCGGCGGCGGCTTCGTCGAGCTCACCCGCGACCTGCCGGGCCTCGCCCCGCGTGTCGCGCACACCGCGGCCCGGTTGCGCATCCCG
>Ga0307508_10006631_pt1 | contig 10870 bp, 17 predicted proteins | sample 9_EM_MG_FD_203089 | JGI IMG/M metagenome (GOLD analysis project Ga0307508, IMG submission 203089) | Populus trichocarpa ectomycorrhiza microbial communities from riparian zone in the Pacific Northwest, United States - 9_EM | ecosystem: Host-associated > Plants > Roots > Unclassified | place...
GGCGGTGGGGTTCAACCTGTTTTTCCCCCCCCCCCCCCCCCCCCCCCCCGCGCTGCGGCTGCTTGCGTGCATACATACGTGCGCGGTGTGCAGTATGATCTATGCGAGCCCGGGAGTTAACTACATCACGTACCGGCGTATCCGTGCCGGCCTGTCGACATACGCCGGTAGTTCTGGCACTAGATACCTTACGCGACGACGCAAGCCACGCACGATCACTCGTACTCGACGATTCCGACCACGAACGTACGACGTCAAGCGGAGGAAGCTGATCGAGGTCGGGGCAAAAAGCACGCCGCCGCAGTCTACATGGGCTGAATGCGAGTACGACAAACAAAAAAAAAAGTCAAGCGGACGAAGGCCGGGATTCGCACGAAATGCGGAAAGCCGAGCAGTATGTATGTAAACACATAGCATCCCAAGCGCCGGCGGACCGGAGAAGAGGAAAGAGGGAGGGGAAAAAAGAAAAAGACAAATCCCAAACCACCGGAACGCCCAAGCACCGTCCGCCCCCGCCCCCAGCCCGGCCCCGCCTAGAAGTAGGCAACGCTCCACAGCGCGGGCAGGTTGGGCCACTTCTCCTGCCACTGTCCGAGCACCTCGGGGACGCGGCCGTCGACGCTGCCGCGCCCGAACGGTCGGCCGTCGGCCTCGGCTTTGTCGCGCTCCTCCTTGGCGGCGGCGGTGAGCATGTTGGCCAGCTCGAGGATGCCGCGGCCGCCGACGATGGCCTCTTCGTGGTTGTCCTTGATGTCGATGTTGATGACGTGGACGAGTCTGTTGAGCGGCGAGTTGCGGTTGGTGAGGTCTTCGTGGGCGGTCAGCGGGTGCGGAGGGGGAGGTCGGGGGATGGAGGGGGTGTGGGCATACCGTCGAGTACAGCGTCCCAGCAGCGCTCCTCGCAGGTGATGACGACGTCGACGACGCCGTCCTTGACGCCCTCGCCACCACCGCCGCCGACCGCGCCGCTGCCCTCCAGCCGCGGCACGCCGACCTTCCAGTCCTGCCAGCGCTCGGGATGGCCCTTGATGCGTCTGTTGCGGTCCAGCATCTGCAGCAGGCCGTTGGCGGTGTAGAGGCGCGGGTCCTTGCTCTTGAGTTCCTGGAACATCGAGTCGTAAGTGGTGCTGTTGAAGCTGTAGATGTTCGGCTTGTCGATCGACGGGCCGGGAAGCCGCACCGCCGATCCGGTGCCGAACGAGATCACGGGGTATTTCGCGAGCGACAGGACTAGGTGCGCCTCCATCGATCTGTTTCGCACCCACGAAAGAGACTTAGCACGGAGGACAGCAAGCGCGCGCGGGAGAGAAACCGTAGCAGCACGGGATGGGTGACGATATCGACTCTCGCGTCCGTCTCCGCTCGGCGGCAGTAGTGTCCCGCCCGCTTCACCGACGAACGGACGCGGAGCAGAGCATGTAGGCACAGGATTGATCGGCGCAGCGAGATGCCGCATGATGTCTATAATTCTACATATTGGGGGAGGGTTCGCAGCCCTCCTTTGTTTTCCACCGTCCCGAGCATCCAGCAGCTGCCCTCCATAGCGGTCCACGATCCCCTCGCGTATTATGCGTACACGGAAGGAGCGAGAGAGAGCGAGAGCTGACGGAAAGACTCAGCAAAAGCGGGGACGAACCTATTCTGGTTACTGGCGCAGACAGTGCAGAACGTGAGGGGAAAGTCGTCAGGTCCACTGGTAGAGGGGCCCTCAAGCGGCGGTTCGGATTCCATCGCGGCGCAGGTCTAGGCGGTGACACTGGGGGTAAACGTTCGCAAGCGTTAGCGTCTGCAGACCAGCGTGTCGTTTTCGCGACCGATGGGTGAAAGCGGGAGCAACAAAGGGGGGAAGTCAGAAAAAGCCTCTAGACGTCTATCCGCATAGTCAGACCCCCTGATAAGGGGAGGAACGACTAGGACAGCTCCAATATAATCTTGATTCATCACATGAGGGGCAGCATTCGAACGAGGGAGCACGTAAGTGCAACGATGGCGAGAAGCCGCGAGAAACATACCAGTGAACGTTGGGGGTTGCGCGCAGCTTCTATTATTGGGGTCGGTGGCGACGGTGGTAAAAAGCGGGATGGAGGGTTGGTCGATGCTGCAGTCGCCAGTAGAGAGTGGTGGTGGAGGAAGATGGGGGAGAGAGACAAAGAGGAAGTGTGGTGGTGGTGGCGGTGGTGGTGAAGGCGGACCAAGCGGTGAAACCAGTCACGTTGGGTCTAACGGCAAGCGGAAAAGGTAGTTGGCAAAGAGAGTGCCCTACTGCAACCGCCGAACATCTAACGGCTTGGCAGCGAGCGAGCCAGAACATGCGATTCCCAACTCCGCGAAGAGCCAGAGCCAGAGCGACGGGGGGGAAGCCAGCGCGCGGAAACATTCGCGATTGGATTACGGGCTTCAAGCGCCGGCGATGCAATCCAACCAGCACGCAATCTCGGAGAAAGTTGGCGACAAGAACACAGCCGTGAATACTCGCCTGCAATTCTGCCCGGCAACTGAAGGAAGGAAAGCGGTGGAGGACACGGTGGACGTTCAGCCCCATCGCCGCCGTTCTCGTCTTCCGCTTCTTCTCCTTCTCTTCTCCTTCTCCTCTTCTTCTTCTTTTTCTTCTCCTTCTCCTTCTTCTTCTTTTTCTTCTTCTCCTCCTTCCCCTTCTCTTCTCCTTCTCCTTCTACTTCTTCTTTTTCTTCTCCTTCTCCTTCTTCTTTTTCTTCTTCTCCTCCTTCCCCTTCTTCTTCTTCTTTTCCTTCTTTCTCCTTCTCCTTCTTCTTTTCCTTCTCCTTCGGCGAGCGAGAACGAGAGCGCGTGCATTGCATTGCAGAGTGCTGATGTGGATGTAGAGTATGTATCACTCTGAGAGACATGAGCTGCCCATGTAGAGCAGGCAGATTCGAGCAGGTAGGAAGCAATAGTTACTTCCCATAGCAGTCGTGCTGGCGGCTATCCCGGGGTGGCTGCACGCCACGAACTGGCCATCACGGCTCTTCGGCTTCCCTCCTACGGCCATCCGTGTGGCCAGGCCGTGGGGGGAGCGAATGTGAGAGCAGGCAGCCGGTGCTTGCCCGAGAGTTTTCGATGGCGCACTCTCTCCAGAGCCATAGTAGCGCTGCAACGCCACGAGATGCTCCGTGAGTCCAGGCGTCTGGTGATCGTGGCTGGAGCATCACCCCCACAGAGACGGACGGACGGACGGACAGGCCTCGGTCTCCGATCTCCGACGTAGGCAGAACCTCATGTCCGAGTTGGTTCGTGGCCGTCCATCCGGGATCGCGTCCGCCGCGTTCTGGTTCCGTGGGCAGCGCTTCCATCCGAGACGTGGCAACCGGGCCTGCGGCTGGAGAGTTTTGTGGCTGGTCTCGGGACATTATCGCCGCGCGTTATAGGCGGTCGGGATGCGGAGAGGGACCAGACCGTGTGTAGTGTGGCGTCGAGGGACGTCGGTTCGGATTCTGCGGAATCTGGCGCTTGGAGAATCCGAGATAGATCCTGGAGAATCCGAGATAGATATGCAGATGGAGGGAATGGTTCGCGGACTGCAGTCGCAGCGATGTCCACTCGGCGGGGACGGCGGGGACGGACAGCGATGCCCAGCCACCGCGGCGCAAAAGAAAGTCCTCGCGTGCGATCACCGGCGTCATCGAGCGCCCCAGAATCCGCCCGGATGCTCTGGTTGGTGCGTCCAGCAATCGGACCTGCCATTCGGAGTCCCCTGTTTCGTATCGTGTCTTCCACCAGCCCTTCCACCGTGCTTCCTTCCCGCATCGAGCGACGGAGACCTGGATTCTGCACTCTGCGCGCCGTCATCGTCGGCTGCGCGTCCAGTCACAGCCCCTGACACATTACGAGAGAGAGAGAGAGAGAGAGAGAAAAACCCCAGCTGCCCGCATAGATTATGTATGTACATACATACATCAAGCTCCCTCGTTGCGCGCCGTTTCCGATCGCTCTCCGTCCGAACCCGTTCGACGGCGCCACGCTGACCGAGCTGGGCTGAGCCTCCCCTCCCAGCCCACCTGCCGCACCCGCCAGCATTCATTCCCCAACTCCCCCAATCGCGACGCCCGTCCATCTTCCACATTCCACCTCCACACCATCCCTCCCCCCCCAGAGAAAATTCCTCCCATCCCTCCCCCGCTGCTCGATCTAGCCTCCATCCTCCCACTTCCCTCCGCCGACCCGCACCGCCACCTTCCGGCTCCTCTCTCCTCTCCCCTTCTCCATCCAATCTCCCTAAAACATCTTCTCGCCTTCCTTTCTCCTACACAACTGTTTTCCCGTCGTTCCGCTATTCTTCGCTTCGCCAAAAATAAATCCGCAGCTGGTCTTGCTTCCGTTCGCTTTCCACTCCGACAACACTCTATCCGCCTCGGACCCCGTCGACACGTACAGCCCCTTCAGCCTTCGTTACCGTAACCGCTTGCAAGCGATCCCTTGTCCCCTCCAACTGGCCCAGCAGTCGTCCGACGCTAACCCTCCCCCCCTTCGTCCCGGAACTCCTGGACTTCTCTGGCTTCTGCGCCCTCAATTCACCCCCTCTGGCCAGCGCTGAGTCGTCCGACAGTCTGCCAGCCATGGCTGCCTCGCCCCCCTCGGTCGGCCTCAAGTCGCCGCTGCCCGTTCCCGGCCTCAGGGACCCCGCTGCCTGCTCCAACCCCGCCGCCGCCGAAGCCTCGTCGCGACTCAACCGTCGGTCTCGCATACTGTCGCCGCCCGATACGCCGACGAAGCGGTTGTCGCTAGCCTCGAACCCGTCGCGGGAAGCCCCCAAACCCAGCCCTTCACAGCTCCCGCTCTCATCGTCGCCCGGCGGACGAGGGCCGAGTCCGTGTCCCAGCCCAAACCCGAGCACCAAAGCGCTCGCTGTCCTTCCGTCGTTTGCGGCTTCGCCGCCCTCGCGACTCTCGATGATCTCCCTCCCCTCGCTTCCCTACGACGACAGGTTCCACCCTCAATTCGCGTCGTCGCTGTCTTACGCCAGCGTCAGGGATTTCGCGTATCCTGCCGCCCACCCTCTGCACTACGGGCCGGCGGCGGCGGTGACGACGCCGGGCGTCGATCTCCAGGAGGCGGTGGCGGCCAGTGGCGTGTGGTTCCGCAGGCTTTCGGACCCCGCCATGTCGGGGGAGCACCCCTGGGGCGACGAGTTCGCGGTACAGTTCCGGCGGGCTCAGAACAACCAGCCGCCTCCGCTCAACTTTGCCGATGGACCGCCGTGGAGCGAGGACGAAGATCTCCAGAGTCCTGTAGTGGTGCCGAAACATGCCGTCCACCGGAAACACAAGTCCAGCGTGCCGCAGAGCCACCATTTGCGGGGACACAGCGGGAACAACGCCCTGACACCTACGCAGCTGCAGCAGTTTCCGGGCACGAAGGGCGAGTGGGCCGCTCGGAGGCGGAGCACCGGGAACGGCAGTGATCTGGGCGAGAGCTACTACCGGACGAGCGCAGGGCCGCAGGATCTAGAGGACGGCGAGCCGGGAGGCGAGCTGTACCATCTCGCCGAGATGGACGAGTACAATCCCCAGAGCGCGGGCTACTACGATCCGGACTACGTGTACTCGGACGACGAGGGTCCAGACTTCCACGTCGAGGGCGAGGATTCCTTCGCCGACTACAGCTCGCGCTTCAGCAGGGACTACCAGTTCACCATCGCTAGTCCGGCCGAGGAAATGCACGGCAAGGCAGTGGCGCTGTTCGACTTCATACAGGAGAACGAGAACGAACTGCCCCTGGTCGAGGGACAGGTAGTCTGGGTCAGCTATCGACACGGCATGGGCTGGCTGGTCGCGGAAGATCCAAAAACAAGTGCGTATTCCCCTCCGTTCCCGCCGCAAGACGGCAGGCATGCTAACCGGTCGAAGGGGAGTCGGGACTGGTTCCGGAGGAATACGTGTGTCTGCTCAGGGACATGCATCCAGGCCCTGGCGGACACATGGAGATGAACCCCTCAGCCCTCGTGCCCGACGAAGGCCTCGCGCATCACGCGCACGTGTCGCACTTTTCGACCAGCTCGCGCGACGTGCATCCGTACGGTTTCCAGCTCGGACACGAGGACAGCAAGGAGCGTTTGGAGCAGATTCGGCGGGAACACGACGAGCGCGAGCGCGGCACGGCAGCGGCGACCGACGACGAGGACGAAGAGTGCGGCGCTCCGATGCTGGGCAGCATCGCGTTCGAGGCGGGAACCAGGGTCAACGGTTACGGTCCGGAGGAGGTGGAGACAGCTCTCAGTGAATTGGGGTCGGGGCCAGCATCGGATGAGGAGCAGGTGGAGACAGCTCGGGCGGAAGAAGAGAAGCCCCCCGCTCAAGAGACACCCCTGGCTGAGGAGAAACGCGATACCAAGGAAGACGACCGGCCCGTGCCGCAGAAGGCTCACGAGGCCGGGGCAACGGAGAATGGAAAAGAGAAGGCTGCAGCGAAACCATAAAGGACCACGCTTACGTCTATGATTGAGTATGATGACGAACGAAGACATGAAAGCGTGGTCGGGGAGTGAATGGTGTTTTCCGTAGTCTTTTGTCCTTTTTTGCGTGTAGCCTTACGACAGTTCGCTTCTGAGCGCTTGCGGGGGGGTTTCTGTTTGTATCTTGATCCCTGTTTCCCCCCCAACTCATTACAGTACTGTTACGCTTTCCGTTTGCTGGGGGGTTATTTTTTTTTATGCTTTACGCACGTGCGAGGGGGGCGGATGAGACGGCGGGAGAAATAGTTAAGACGGACGGCGTTACGGTCGAGTCTGGGTTGCGCAGAGCCCAAGAGCGATGGGATGTGGACGGTGACGTGAACTGGCAGGGCTGTGCGATTGGGGCGGGCCTTCACCACGACCAATCGGGGAGAGGGACGTGTGGACTGCACACCTGCATGCGATGGCTCCTTCCGCGTCGGCGGCCTCTTTCTCTCTCGAAGTGCGACCTCGGCCATCTCCGCGTGTGTATCAGACCCACGGATATACGGATATACGGATATACCTAGTACCTGCCCGTGTTCCGCGCCATCACGTGCAATCACTCGTTATCCTGCACCGCTGGTCAGAACGTATCACTCGGCTGTACCTCACCGGCCAGTTGTCGTGTGTCGTGCTGCATGGCTTAGTCAGAGCGATGCAGTCAGGCGATATCGGATTTCCTCGCCGTGGGGAGGCTGGCCCCGGAGCTGGCCGAGGAAGACGCCCCGAGTGAGGCATCGGAGTGGGATCTCTGGGAGCGGAACGAAAAAGAGAAGAGGAGTTGGAAGCCGCTGCTTGATCAGGCTGTTCTTTTGTCTTTCCTTTGTGGTTTCTTCGGTAACTACGCTCTATCTTTCTCGGGACAGGCCAGGGCGAAGGGCATAGCGAGAGCCACAGCGAGCCGGAATGACTGTGGAAGCGGGAAACGGACTTGTGAGTATCGCCATGATCTAGAGAGGTCGCACGACAGAACAGAACAAAACAAAAAGCATGCTTGGCCGGAGCACGTGACTGTGCTGCCCATAACTTATGTAAGTATGTATGTAGAGTAATGGCGGCAGTCCTGGAATTAAGTAACCATCACCTCTACACATCACAATCACATCTGCCACGGCTTGTCGCAGACTCCATCAAACCACCACCTAGGCACGTATTCTCCCATTGCGAATCCTCCAAAATTGCACTTTCCCTTTTCCGAACCCCCTCCTAACACGGCTGCACAACCTGCTCGTCTACTCCAGCATGTACCTGTGCCCAATGTTCAGGTCCAACGTTCGTGACCTTGGAAGATCCCGGGGAATCCCTGCACGGACGGCTCGGCTTTGCCGCCTCGCAGACCGGGAGGGGCCGCCGTTCTCGGCAAAATCCATTTATCTTGGGGGGGGGGGAGAATATCGGGGAGTACATATGTCGCGTGCCTACAAGCCTGCCGAGCACAGCTCTACGTATACGGCACTAACGAGACTATTGCGGTCGGATTGCTCCAGTGCCGCGTGTATATTCGGTGCCGCGTCACCGGAGTTTAACCGCTTAATCACCAACCTTTGGGACTGACCAGACATTGCCGGGGAAAGGATAATAGCTAGACTGTCCTTAGACAAAGAACGACGAAACCCATCTATGTCTGCGTCGTCCGGGTCGGCGCTGTACACCGGCGGGAGCTACCCGGGACGAGGCCGAGGACGAGGCCACGGACGAGGCCAAGGACGGGGTTGTGGTCAAGGCCAAGGTCGTCAAGGCCGAGGCGGCAAGTGGTTTATCGCGTGTGACCTATATAGGTCATGGCAATGTACAAACTGACCGGTTCCCGTCCGCTGTCCGACCCCCGCCCTCGAACGGTCTGCAGGCGGCGCGTTGCGAGCTCCCCCTTTGCCCTCCGCCTAGGCCTATCCCGAAAACAATACCCTTGAAATAGATGCTCCCTTGTCCGGGTCCGGCACGGGCACCACCAGCACTTGGCGGAGGGTCGGTTCTTGGTCCATGCCAGGTAACTAGCCAGTGAGGCGGTGGTTTGTCTTCAGCCGGCAGAACCTCGCGGCGAGTCGCTTGCCCGTCTTGGCCGGGATGGAGTCTGGCCTCTGTCACGGCTTCCGATGCCCGGCTGCACCGGTACATAACACTGACACAGTTCCCAACACACCTGATGACTCGACGGCAGATCAGAAACAGAGAATGAAACACAGGAGAAGATCAGAAGACGACAAATATAACAGCAAGTGCGCGGCAACAGCCAGACGGCAAAAAACACTGCTGCAGTACAAACAGCGAAGGCAACAACCTTCTCCCGCGGAGGTTTCGTGGAGACTGCGCGGCGGTCGCTACGTTGCAGCGGGTTTCGTCTTTCCTTTCTGCTGGGGCGTAGAAGGGTTCGGGTTCGGATTCAGACCCACGCCTTCCTCGGATTCAAACTCTTCCGCAGAGAGAGAGAGAGAGAGACTCATTGATTACATGCGACGCTATTGGATGATGGCGATACTATGTACAGTCCGTTCCCGTTCACCGTCCGTCCCAACCTCGATCGGTCTGCGTAACTCCCCCTGCCCCCGCCTGGCCTACCCCCGCTTCGAAAGCCATAAGAAAAGACAAAGGAGAGACCGAAAGGACAGACTAAAGAAAGAGAGCCTTCCCCCATTCCCTACTCTCGTCCTCCTGCTCCACTCCGTCTTCCCACTCCGAGTCTCTAGCCATCCCATCCGGGTTCTGGCTGGATTCTTCCCGCCGAAATGGCGTTGGCGAGCTTGCACGGGTGTGCGATTCCATAATTGCAGGGGGCTGCTTGCCCCGGCGGGCCAGACGTCGGCGGTTCGATCCCTCGGCGGGGTACCAGTTGCGATTGTCTTCGGCGTGTCGGTGGGCCTCGCGGTACTGGTACTGGCCGTTGCAGAAGCTCCAATGCATAAGTGCATGGTTGTTGATTTGCTTGAAGGTCGCAGGCGGAAGCGGTGGTGTGGATGGCGGGGACGGAGTGGGCGGACGGATCCAGCCGTCGGTTTTTTTTTCTTTTCTTTTTGGTTATTCATCGCTCGCATGCGACCTAGCTAGATTGTGGCGAGGTATGTGTGGTCTGTTTCCCGTCCGCAGTCCGCGCGAAGGCGGCACGTTGCAAGCTCCCCTTTGCCCTCCTCCGTCCAGGCCTATAAGGACCAACTTGGCTTTGGTGTCGGCGGAGGTGCCGGTGGGAGAGGCGGGCCGAGACGTTGCTAATTCGTAGGTGGTGGCTTCGCTGGATAGCGCTCGTGGAAGCGTTGTATGGCGTCGGGCGCGTTTCGAAGTTGCTGGCCGGACGCCAGGTCTTGTCTTGGCAGTGGGAGCCAGTCCACTTGGCTCGATATTGCAGCTGGTTTTGGTGGCGTCGGGAGCCGAGGATCTCTTCCTCCACGGCGGTGTCCGCAGGTGCCGATTCCTCGTTTCCGTCGCCGTCCTCGCCGCGTGGGTGTCCATCTCCTTCTGGTTTTGCCTCCGCCAGCGGAGCGCGTGGTTGCGCGGCGACAGACGCTGCCCGCAGCGCTCCTCCTGTCCCTCGAGGTTGACTAGATACCCGCAGTCGCGGCAGATCTCTTGCCCTCCCAGCCGGCATGGGCTTTGCGTGGGTTCTGGTGCTTCGTTCGGGTGGCGTTGGCCAGCTCATGCGGGTGAGCCCGGCCACAGTCGCAGGGCTGTTTTCCTCGGCGGGCGGCCGACCGCCGCCGGGATCCCTCGGGGTAGTAGCTGTCATTGGCGTTGGGGCGACTATCGCAGAAACGGTCGTTACGGAATGAAGCAATACGGGCTGACGGGGCTCCAGATGGCGGACTGCGGCTGGAAAACAAACACATGGGCGAGCGTGCGGCCGAGCGGGCGGCCGAGTGAGCAAGCGAACGCGCGAGTGACGGGACAAGAGGATACGGCCGCCGGACACGACAGTGGACAGGGTAAGTTAAGGGGCAAGACAGAGGACAAGACGGGAGACAAGACAAGAGATCGCGGCAAGATATGCGGCGGCGACAGTGGTGCTGCTTGGCGAGACCGACGAGTTGCAACTTGTTGCGTGAAGAGGGAAAGAACAGTGGGCGATGGCTCTCCTCAAGGATATCTATCCGCCGGTGGCTCTTCTCAAGGATATCTATCCGCCGGCTGCTACCCCGCACCTACCTATTCCCATGCTCCCTAAATCCCGCATTCCTTAATTCCCGCATTCCCTCGTTCCCGCATTCCTCCGAATTGCCGTGACAGCAGTGGCTCGTGCTGGAGCCGGCGCCGGTCGCTCCGGTGCCGCTGGCGGCATGTGTCGACGGCCAGGTTTCCCTCGGGTTCCCCGGTCGGATCCGCGGGGGGGGGGGGGGGGGGGGGGGGGGGGGGGGGGGGGGGGGGGGGGGGGGGGGGGGGGGGGGGGGGGGGCGGGGGGGGGGGGGGGGGGGGGCGGGGCGGCGGGGGGGGGGAGAG
>Ga0307508_10006632_pt1 | contig 10870 bp, 5 predicted proteins | sample 9_EM_MG_FD_203089 | JGI IMG/M metagenome (GOLD analysis project Ga0307508, IMG submission 203089) | Populus trichocarpa ectomycorrhiza microbial communities from riparian zone in the Pacific Northwest, United States - 9_EM | ecosystem: Host-associated > Plants > Roots > Unclassified | place...
TCACATGCATTGGCCTATTCAGTAGCTCTGAGGGTATAAATACCCCAGCCTTTGTAGACTATCTCCAGTGAATCCCCCTCACAGTATTTGAGTATACTCGTGAGAAGTTCCCTCCCCTCTATTGTATCGTGTGTATACACTCTAGGGCCGATTAAGCAGACAACAGCAGACCAATCTGGCGCCACACTACGAGTGTGATGGTATCACGTGACTTGACTTTGCCGAATTTAGGAAGAAGATAACTGAGCGTTGCGTCCGAACGACCGGACAGACTAGGTTATTCTTGTTTACTAGCTTGGCAACCGACGATTGACTTTAGGACTTTACAAGACTTCGAGATTATCTTCTACCCCGATCGACTTCGGAACGGAAGAGGACCTGTGATGCGTCACAAACTCATACTTTGATTCGGGCGTACTTTACATCTGTAGTGAAAGGACCAGGTATCGTCTGACCAACGAGCACCCCCTTTTCCCCTACAAACTTGGTGGTCCCTACAGGGCATCTTTTTTCAAGAAGGTGTTATCAGCACCAAATAGTAGACAACAAACCGAAATCAAGATGAAACAGTAGACAACAAGCCGAAACCGAAACCAAACACGAGAAAATAAAGCGAGAAACCAAGACCAAACACAAGACGACAGAGCGAAAACCGAATTACAAGACCGAAAGCGAACATCACATAGCAACAATCCTACCCCACATTCTCATACTCCTTACAATCATCAGCCTCTACCTATACACCCTAACCCGTTCGTACCTACCGAAGAATGAGTACGAATCAACCGACACGAATCAAACCAACCACACTACATCAGCTCGCACAGAGTAATGCGCACCTGTTACACACGATGCGTAACAACAATGGAACAAGCGAGGGGTTGCCATTCAGGATGCCCAACCCGAATGAAACAACAACAAACAATCAAACCAGTCCGCGTGTTCACGAATACGAGGAAAGCGAGATGGAGGAAAGTGACATCGAGAGCCAGGATGATGCATCGAGCTACGAGGAAATCGGAATTTCGAGCATCGACCTGGAGCAAACAAACAGGAACGAGCAGGGGCCTAGGCCCAGACATAGACGAAGTGGAGCAGAGATCCAAGTGTTGCTCGAGACACTTAGGCATCTCCAACCAGGAAGAGGAAGCATGCCGATGCCTACCTCCGACCAAGCACCGAGATTCAAAGGAAAGAATCTGCAAAGGTTCTTAGACGATTATTGAATTGCTACAACAAGTGCAGGATGGACAGATGTCGAGCGATGTGCCAACCTCGCCAGCTATTGCCGAAGCCCCATAGCACGTTTCGTTCGAACACTCGGGCCCGTAGTCAATCGAGACTGGCCAGCCACAATCCAAGCACTGCGAAACTTCTATCCATCTGATGATAATAGAGGAAAGTTCAAACGCGAGGACCTCAAACGATTCATTAAGAAGAAGCGCTGAATTACAAGCCAGCACGAATTTGCAGAGTACTATCGCGAATTCTGCTGGCGTGCCCAAGCGCTGTCCACACCAATTCCTGCCAGTGACATTAATCGCATGTTTTGGTACAGATTACCAGAAGCCTTGCACCTAGAAATTCGAATCGAGTTGCAGATGCGCAACCCAAATCTTAGCAAGCACGAAGCCCCATCAGTTACCAGCATTCGAAAAGCAGCTGTCGAGTTGTTAGACAAAGAGTCCATCTTTGCTGACCCCAGGCTGACTAGGAGCAAGCACAGGGTGAAACAAGACAGAGAAGAGAAAACGAAATATGGTAGAAAGACAAAGAAGGGCAAAGCATTATTCGACGAATCGGATTCGGACGAAACGGACACAGAGGAGAGCGATTGCGAGATGTTGGAGTCAGGAGAGTCGGACAGTTCAAGCAACAGTGACTCCAGCTCTGATGACTCCGAGGACGAGCGCAGGCGAAAGAAGAGAAGCCCAAGTCGGCTAGAGCCAAAGACCAAAAAGAAATCGAGTAGGCACGAGCCTAAGTCCAAGTCGGGGAAGCATCCCAAGAACCCAAAGGAATCCCAGGCCCATGTCGACCTTGGCTATCCAAAAGGAGGCGTTGTCGAACTCACTGACCATATCCGAGTGCTCGAACTCATGCTCGGACAAGCGGCAAAGCCGAAACCAAATGTTCCCGAGGAGTTCGCACGTACCATGGATATGGAAGAGGAACCATCAAATAGCCGGGTGATGAATCTGATGAAGTTTGTCATGAAGGAACTGGAAGATCACCGAAACGACACCCAGATGCTACTCGACCAAAGACAGACTCCATCACAGAGAAGGTTCAACGAGATGCCTCCTAGGTGTTTCTTTTGCAAACACGGAGAGACACATGCATGCGGGGCAACCAATTGCCCAGACGCGCAAATGGCTGTTAGGGAAGGGATGTGCATATTCCGAGACGGACGCATATACATGGCAGACGGGGCAGAGATGCCAAGGACTCATCCAGGCGAAAGTTTGCTAGGTGCAGTTCGCAGCACAGCCAATCCCCAGCCAGCTGCAACCCGAAATAACAACATGCACCCACCCCGAGTCGCATTTGCACAGGTGATAGAACCGGAAAGCGCCGAGTACGATAGTGATGATGAAGCCTTAGACGCGAGTCCGTCGTTATGGCATCACATTATGGCAGCAGACTGAGTCGAGAAATCAAATGAGCGACCTAGCGCCCTGCCCCCAAAGAGAAATGTACCATGGAGCGAGGAGAAGAAATACCAGGACAGGCGCACGAAACCAAAACCATATGTGGAACTCCCTCCCCCACCAAGGAGAGATGTGCCTAGAAAAGTGGTAACCGGGTCAAACGCTATCCTGATACACGAACGAACAAATCGGGAAAGTGCACCGAGTCCCGAGACACCTAGAGCCATGGAGGAGACAGCACCGAAACTACCCGCTCCCCCTCCTAAACCATTTAAACAGGCAGCTAAGGTGCCCTCGGCAGCCAAAGAAAATGTGCCTATCATTCTCAACCAAAAACAGAACATTCAGAAGTTGGATTTTGCAATAAAAGGAGACCCCAGAGTACCCTTTCCGGGACCCGAGAAGACCTTACCCCGAACAGCCCCGAAAGCGAAGTTTCAGTCAAAGTTGGGAAACAAGGTGAACGTAGGTGCGATATACAAGCGAGTCTTGGACACTGGAGTTACCATCCCTCTTGGAGATCTTATTGCCGTCAGTTCGGAGCTAGGACGAAACTTTGCCGACGATGTACACATACGAGCAATGCCGGTCACAAAGATTAGAACCAGGAACGAGGATGAGGAAATGATAGATGCATTCCCAGTAGCACTCCAAGAAGAAAACATGTCAGACTCCGAATCAGAAAAGTCTGGACCAGACTGGACACGCAAATTGGAAGCGGGCTATGGGACTGGCTTACGATATGAGGACCAACTCCCAAGAGCCGTTTACGCTGCAAGCAACATACCAGGAATCTGCCCAACTGACCTAGCCATATCCCCTACAGGATGCTTCGTACTTGAAATACCGGGCATAGGAGGGATATTCGCAATGGTGGACACCGGGGCCAAAATGAACATTGTCACCCGAGAAGTAGCACACGAGCTGAGACAACATTTCGCCGAAGACAACTCGGGCAAGGATTATTGTTTAAGGGACGTCTCAGGGACAATCCGGGACCTCTATGCGAAATTCAACGATATTCCCTGCACCATCGGAGGATTCACACTCAAACAAACATTCTTCGAAAGCGATGACTGGAAGAGTCACTTCCAGATAATCTTAGGACAGCCATTCCTCCACTCATATGCTGCCGATTTATCGTGGAAACCCGAAGGCAGAGGATCATACATGGAAATGACGATCTATGTGGATGGAAATAAAGAAGGACGATCCACAACTGCTCGTCTGGGCAAGCGCAGTACAAGGGGACAAAGCGCAATCCCACAAATGATGATGGCGTTGAATGCATACACGCAAATAGAAAGCGAGGACAAAGGATTCCCAGAAGACAGGGAAAGCACAGACAGGAGTGAACCAGAACCCAAGCAAACCCCAGGCAGCGATGTCACCAGCAAGGAGGCAAGGATGCCACCCAGTGACCCTTCAGAGCCAGAAGGTTCCAATGCCGCAACCGAAATGGACTCAGGATCCGATCGTCCATGGATGGGAGTGATTGAAGCCATGCGAAGGAGGTATAGGCTACCCCAAACCAAGGACCGTGGATTGCCAGAGATGTTTAACAATGCAGTGAACGACTTACGAAGGCGAATTCGACCTGACGAAGAACAACTAACTCTTGAGGAAGCCAAATACGTCTATGCACAGAAACGGTTCAAAACCAAGTACGAGATCCCAATAGGAAACCGTATTCTAACAGCAACGGAAGGGGTGCAAGAGTTCAAAATATATAACCAGCCCATACGTGCCTACACAGAAGGCAAATGTTCGTTCAACCTGATGACTCGGGATGCCCAAAGAAGACTAGGCCTTTCGGTTAACACACCACCCACCCCTCCCTTTGAACCACTAGCAGAAGACTTCCCTATAACGGTCATGTACGCGGCTGACGTTCCAATAAATATAGGCGATGGACCGTACCTCCCGGGCTTCTTCCTTATAGTGGAAGACCTTGCAGGAACCTTTGACGTCATGATGGGGAAACCATGGTTGTTGGGACTGGAAAAGCGATTCAAAGGACACCAGTTCCATAATTGGAATGGCCATCCGAGTAACAGCGAGTTGGGATTGGACAGTAACTCCATCATCCCAACTATGGAGGACCTGGAAGCAGCATCACCACAGGGGAACGAAGTACCGGCACAGGAATCTGACCATATATCTAGTAGGGCCGAAACCGATGAAGACATAGCCATGCAGAGTGAAGAATCGAACACGACAGTACGAGCAAGAAAGCGAAAGCATTCTGAAAGCCGGGATCCCCTGCCCCGTGGGCAACCAAGTAGGACCGGAAGGCTAGGAGGATCATTCGGGAGGACTTTATGACAAGCAATACAACAGGAACCCGGCATATCAGTCCAGGAGGCATCGAATGTTATCGAAATGATAATCAACCAATCACCAACAACCCTCACACTAATTGATCAAATATCGAATAAGACGGATCAGAACGACACAAAACAATTCAATGAAGCATGCACCCATTTATGCACGATAGCAGCTGGCTCTCCAGGCTCGGCAATACCAGATAACGAAGTAAAGGTTACAGGCCGAATCCTAGCAGCACTAATAGACACAACTTGGCAATACGAGCAGCCGAAACCACACCTAGTAATGAAATCCAAGTATACACCGGTCCATCTCAAGAGAAAGCCGGTACCAGTTAGCGTTCCATTGCTGAAACACGAACCGTACAAACCCATTCCCTTCCCCGAAATCCCTTGCTTCCCAACACACCCCCCGGCCATCAGCGAGTTCACCTATACAGAAAAGCTCACCGAGCCGAGGGTAGAAACCATACTGAACAATATGGATCGGGAATTCTTATCAAAGGAGGAACAAGATCTGTTGTTTTGGGTCCTGACCGAGAACCAGGATGCAATAGCATTTGATGACAATGACTGTGGAAGATTCAAACAGGAATACTTCCCGGACTACATAATGGAAACAGTGCCGCACATACCATGGCAGCTCCCACCAATCCGAATACACAATGCCATAAAAGATGAAGTCACCCACATGTTGAAAGACCAATTACACAGTGGAAACATATCCTATTTGACCTCATCATACCGCTCAAGAATGTTTGTCGTTGTAAAACCGAAGGGAGACCTGCGCGGCATCTATGACCTCAGAAGTCTGAACAAGATTTCGGTCCAGGATGCAATGCTACCCCCAAATGTCAGCGAGTTCGCCGATGCATTCGTCGGGTACTCAATATATGGCACTCTGGATTTGTATTTGGGGTACCATCACAGAACCTTGCACCCGGATTCCAGGCCATTAACCGCATGCCAGACCCTCATAGGGAACGTCCAGCTAAACACCTTGCCAATGGGATACATGAATTCCATGCAGGAGTTCCAGCGAGTGACATCCCACATCATAGAACCGCTCGTACCAGAGAAAGCGCTGTCCTTTGTCGATGACATCGGGGTAAAAGGCCCTAAATCCCGATACGAAGACGAAACCATCCCTGAAAGCCCATGCATCCGCCGTTTTGTGTGGGAATATGCACACACATTATACACAGTGTTGAAGCTACTCATTGCGGCCGGTGCCACAGCCTCAGGAAAGAAAGTGGTCCTGGGCGTGCGGCAGGTAGAAATTGTAGGGGTTCTTTGCGATCTCGAAGGCACACGACCAACACACGGCACTATATCCAAGATCATGAACTGGCCAATCCCCACATCTGTCACTGAAGTACGAGGTTTCCTCGGAACAGTGGGAGTGGCCAGAGCATGGATCCAAAATCATGCTAAAATCACAAAACCTCTAACCGAATTGACGAAACTGGAACCCAAGGAGTTCCACTGGCCTATAGAGGCCAACTGTGCATTTGACGAACTGAAAGAAAAGGTGGCTGGAGTCATAGCACTGAAGAAACTAAACATGGCAATGGCGAAAAAGGCAGGAGAAACATACGAACCCGGCAAACTAAACGAGGGACGCCTGGTCTTGGCTGTCGATAGCTCCATCATGGCCATAGGATTCGTCCTTTACCAGGTTTTCCATTGCAGTGACGAAGATCTGACCCCGCACTGGAAGAAATTGACGAAAACGAAACAGTCCGAGGAAGACCCGACACCCAGACAAAGAAAGCGGGGAGAACTGAAAAAGTTCCCTATTCGCTCTGGCTCTATAACCCTTAATCAAACAGAGAGCAACTATTTGCAGACAAAGGTGGAGCTGTACGGACTGTTTTGCGCCCTAAAGGCACTCGAATACTTGATATGGGGGACAAAAGTCAGAGTGGAAACCGATTCAGCATCCCTAAGAGCCATGTTGGACTCACCCGGGCACCCAAGTGTACCAATGGCCCGATGGGTTTCTTATATCTGGATATATGATTTGGAAGTCATCCACATCAAAGCCGAACAGCACATCGCGCCAGACGGGCTATCCAGACGCCAAAAGGCGGACAGAGACACGGATAACACAGAGATTGAACAGGAAGACGAACAGTGTAGCGGAACATACATTCGTGCCAGGAAACGACCAAGCGTACCCGAAGGAACACCGCTCGCAAGGATACTCCAACCCATGGAACGGGACAGATGCCAGTATGAGGCACCATCCACTGCCAGCCCAGAAGTGACAGTAACAGGTGGTGATGACACAGACAACAGCAACATAATCTCGAAGGTCTATGTGGTAGCCAATGCGGCGCCCGCAGCACGCGTGACACAGGTGTCACAAGCAAGCAGTATGGATGAAGCACCCGAAAGTGCCGATGACAATGACCAAGATAGTCGCCTCAAAATGATTGCAGAATACCTCCGAACGGGTAGGGTACCACCTGGAGTCACAAATCCCAAGTCGTTCAAACAATCGGCCAAGAAATTCTTCATTTTAGAAGGCATAGTATGGCAGCAAAACATAGATGGCGCCCGAAGAGCAATCATGAACCAAGACAAACGAGATAGAATAATCAAAGAAGCCCACGACGGATCAGGTCATCACAGACGTGACCCCACCTACAAGAAAATAGCTGAGTCATACTATTGGCCAAAAATGATGGCCCAAGTGGCAGTATACGTCCGAACGTGTACACGCTGTCAGCTCCGCTCTACATACCACCCAAAAATACGAATCAATCCAACCTGGGTACCCACAGTCCTTCGAAAATTCAACATGGACCTGGTGGATATGGGAATCAAGTCAGGAGGATACCAATACATAGTGGATATTCGTGACGACTTATCCGGTTGGCTGGAAGCCCGAATGCTGACCAGGAAGACGTCAGACGATGTCGCGGATTTCCTATGGCAAGACGTAATATGCCGATTCGGTTGTGTTCCCCAGATCACTACGGACAATGGCACCGAATTCAAAAAGGCAGTCGACGCATTGACAAGAAAATACGGAACGAACCTCGTACGAATTTCGCCCCACAACCCAGTAGCCAACGGTATGATTGAAAGAGGCCACCGGACATGGATTAACTCCATATGGAAGCTCTGTGGAAGCAGAAAACATAAATGGTCAAAATGGGTATACCCAGCTATGTGGGCAGACCGTGTAACAATGCGCCAATCAACAGGATATTCACCGTACTATCTCCTATACGGAAAACCCCATTTATTCCCATTCAACATCCGAGATAAGATCTGGTTCACGGTTAATTGGCACAACGTAGAAACGACAGAAGATCTACTCGCCATACGAGCTTTACAGATCCAGAAAATGAAGACAGATCGTAACCATGCGGTGACGACAAATAGAAAACAACGCATTGCGGCGGCAGAAGGCCACGCTATCAAAAATGCGCGATGACTAATATCCGGGGAATACAGATCCGGAGAATTCGTGATTGTGGCACTAAAAGGACCAGGAATTGTCCAAGGCCAGAACCAGCCAAAGTTAGAAGACACCTGGGCAGGACCATTCAAAGTCGTCTGACGCTTCAAGAGCGGGTCATATGCATTGGCCGAGCTGAACGGGGCACGAATCAACGGATCCGTTCCTGTAGCTCACCTCAAACCCTTTTACACGTGCCAGGCACAGATAATCAATGCAGAAATAATCCCCAGCAACGAATCTTCTGATGGAGAACATCAGTTTGACCAAAGCAGCGCAGAGGACGAACAGAAACGCGCGAGTGACTACGAGCCAACGTAGTCACAAATGACGTAACCGGATCTTATACACTAAAAACATATCGGGAATTTGAAGTTATCCATCAAATAGAGTTACGATGTCGATCTACAGCCCTGAAGGACTGCAGATCATTAAGGCCTAGCCGGGCCGTCGATGAACTCAAAAATCTTTAAATCCCCCCACAAAACGAGAGGAAACCACACGGCGACAGCCAGCAGGACCAGGCGACCGGCCACTGGAGCCCATATGGGAAGACAATTATCACGGCGTGCTAAATCTAAGGCACAGGTTTTACATGTGTTGCGGACGCCCGGCCTGTATCCCTTTTCCACCGCGCGGGGACACTAGGCACTCCCACCCACCGCTACTGCATCCGCGCATTCTAGAAATCCACGTAACACCCATCTACTGGACTACCCCTGGTTGCTGTGACCACTTCCAGAAAGAAGAGCGACAAATCAGTACTCAGAAGAACGATTACAAATGCGAGAGACGAACCGTTTATAAACCCACTGCAGGATAACCCAGAGAGCTCTGAGTCCCCCTCAGCCTCTACATTCAATCCATTGTGTAAAGCCCCAGCAACCTTCTAACTTCCCCAGCAACCTTCTAACTTCCCCATCGCACCTACGTTCCAACCTTTCAAATGTCGACTACCAAAGATGTTAACATACGCGTTCCACTCGAGACGCAGATGCTCGTACCAAGCGTCCACGGTATGCCGAGTTTCTGCCCCTCACAGTCGCCCAGAAACCCCGCTAAAGACCCTTGATAACAGGCGGCATCATGGTGGATGGATTACACAACCACCGTAGCTGTTACCCCACCCCTCAGCATCAGTTTCCACCCCACAACGAGAAGTCGGTGACGCTAAACCAAGTACTGAATTACTTACCATAGGGCGCGATGCGCAAGGCGACACCAGGACGTATCCAAGGACCGAACGAGGGTAGCTTTACCCTAGCAGCAGAGGATAACCTAGTCCTTGCAGACCCTGGTACATGCTTTGAATGATCGTGACGGGGCACAACGCTAAAAGAGAGGGACCCCAGGGACTCCACAAAAGAGCAACGCGATGAGCATCATACCTCCGTCTATCGCGGCAGGCACACCGAGAAATTCTCCAATGGAGGAGGACGAGCAACATCAGTTGGGCTCCATCAATAACTTACCTGTATACGAAGGAATCGCACGCGCTAAAAAGAGTAAACACGACCCACGAGGACCGCTCCAGACCTTTAACTGGTTCAATCCTTTGCGACATCTGGGAGAGAGGATGGAGAACCCCTTCGTCACCCCACCATCACACCAGCACACTATCACACCCCAAGCACCTATACGCTCGGCCACACTCGGTGAGCAGAGAAACAGCAAGGATTGTGGAAATGAGAACAGCCCGAACGTGCGAGGAAGAGCACCACGTCATCAACCAAGGAAGCCTAATGGCCAGTTCGCTAAATCGAGACAACCAAAGCAAACGGTCAGCGAGGACGTGGAAATGGGATCCATACCTGTGGAAACGAGATGCCACAGAACCCCAGGCCAGTCCGAGGACCCTCAAACGGCACGAGTAGGACGTAGTATCAATGAAGCGTTCCACAGGATCGAAGGCGTATCCCATGAACTCACGAATCTTCGACAGATCGTACCTCACCTCATCCAGGTCAAATATGGTGAGCTGATTATAAAGATTGCCGAGTTGGAGGACGACCTCGACAACATGCATGAGGCGCCCACCATCCGAAACCTACAAGCAGTTCTTAAATGTCAGTCGTTGGAAGGAGCTCGGATGGGAAAAGAAGTCCAGTCGTTAGGCGAGGAAGCTGAGGATGATCGCGCGACATTCAGACATGCCCGCATGGAATGGGAAGATGAGGTAGCGCGTGCAGAGCAAAAAGCTCGCAATGTCGCGTGGACATTAGGAGAGGAGCTGGCGAAGTTGAAACCATTAGTCGAAAAACACGAAGGGGCATGGACCTCGATGGAACAATTCCACGAAAAGGTATCCAGATCGATCGTGTCGCAGGAGGACTTCGAACGAGTAACTGGAAAGGTGGATCATCTACAGGAAGCTCTGGCTCAAACCCTTTCAGTTCATACACAAGCCGGAGACAGTAAGT
>Ga0307508_10006633_pt1 | contig 10869 bp, 6 predicted proteins | sample 9_EM_MG_FD_203089 | JGI IMG/M metagenome (GOLD analysis project Ga0307508, IMG submission 203089) | Populus trichocarpa ectomycorrhiza microbial communities from riparian zone in the Pacific Northwest, United States - 9_EM | ecosystem: Host-associated > Plants > Roots > Unclassified | place...
TCCGGCTCGAACCCCTGCCCCGGCGTCAGCGTCCCGCTCAGGAAGCCATTGCCCAGCGGCATCGCCGCCAGGAAGCCCACCCCGCGCGAGGCGCACCACGGCACCAGCGCCTCCAGCGCCTCGGGCGACCACACCGACAGCTCCGCCTGCACACAGCTCACCGGGAAGACCTGCTGCACCCGCTCCAGCTGCCGCACCGTCGCGTCGTGTATCCGGGCGCCGGACCGCCGCTGTGCCCGCGCCCCCACCGCGCACAGCCCCAGCGCCCGTACCTTTCCCGCCGCGACCAGCTCCGCCATCGCGCCCCAGGTCTCCTCTATCGGCACCTCGGGATCGGCCCGGTGCAGCTGGTAGAGGTCGATCACATCGGTCTGCAGCCGCCGCAGCGAGGCGTCGCACGCCCGCTTCACATAGCCGGGCCGCCCGTTGGCCACGATGTGCTGCTCACCGACCAGCAGTCCGCACTTGGTGGACACGAAGGCGTCCGCGCGCCGCTCCTTGAGTGCCCGTCCCACCAGCAGTTCATTGGTGAAGGGGCCGTACATGTCGGCGGTGTCGAGCAGGTTCGCGCCCGCGTCGAGCGCGGTGTGCACGGCGCGCAGCGAGTGCTCGCCGTTGCGCTGTGAAGCGGTGTACGCCCAGCTCATGGGCATGCACCCCAGGCCGATCGCACCCACTTCGAGCGCCGCCGCTCCGATTGTCCTGCGCTCCACCTGGCCTGACCCCTCCCGTTACTCGCACCAAACTAACCTCTGCGGAGATCCTCACTTCGCATAGCCTCCTGGCATGAGTGCAGATGACAGCGATACGTTCCGGCACCACGATTCGTCTCATGCCGCGTCCGGCGACCCGGCCCGCCCCCTCGTCTGGGTGCCCATCGCGCCCGACGAGATCGAGGGCCTGCCCGAGAGCCTGGACTACGCCCACTGGGACGGCGGCCCCGACTACCCCACCGACCCCTCCCGCGTCGCTTTCTACTGCGCGCCGTACATGAAGAGTCCCGAGGTGCTGACCCGTCCGCTGGAGGCCATGACGGGTCTGCGGGTGATCCAGACGCTCACCGCGGGCATAGACGGCCTGCTGCCCGCCATGTCACACGTCGTCCCCGGCGTCCAGCTGTGCAACGCCCGGGGGCTGCACGACGCGAGCACCGCCGAGCTGGCCCTGACCCTGATCCTCGCCTCGCTGCGTGACATCCCCGGTTTCGTCCGCGCCCAGGACGCCGAGGAGTGGACCTCCGGCTTCCGCCCCGCGCTCGCCGACAAGTCCGTTCTGATCGTCGGTTACGGCTCGATCGGCAGCGCGATCGAGGCCCGGCTCGAACCCTTTGAGTGCGAGCGGGTGGCGCGCGTCGCGCGCTCCCCGCGTACGACCGAGCGCGGTCCGGTGCACCCGATCGACGCCTTGCCTCAACTGCTTCCGGAGGCCGACGTCGTTGTCCTGGTGACTCCGCTGACCGAGGAGACCCGGGGCCTGGCCGGAGCCGACTTCCTGGCGACGATGAAGGACGGAGCGCTGTTGGTGAACGTCGCACGGGGCGGGGTGGTGGACACCAAGGCGCTCCTCGCCGAGGTGGAGAGCGGCCGGCTGCGCGCCGCGCTCGATGTGACCGACCCCGAACCACTGCCCGCCGGGCATCCGCTGTGGCACGCTCCAGGAGTGCTCATCACCCCGCATGTGGGCGGCCCCTCGTCGGCCTTCCTGCCCCGCGCCAAGCGGCTGTTGCGCGCTCAGCTGCACCGGTTCGCCGCGGGCGAGCCGATGGAACATCTCATGATGACCACGGGGTAGACGAGGGGGCAACATGCCCCTGGCAGCACATACAGGCATCGATTGAATGCACTCCGTATATACAACGCCGTAGTCCGTTACGGTGAGTAGATGCCCTATGTCCCTGAGTGACCAGTCTGGTGTATCGTCCCGAGCGGGGGCTGCGCCAATGACCTGACGGCGTCAGCGATGGACCGGAACTCGAGGGGGGCGACGGGCGATGTGTGGCCAATGGACCAACAACCCGACGCAGCTCAGGCGTCGACGGCGACAATTCCGCGCAGCCGCGCGGCTCTCGATGACGAAGCTCACGGGGATACGGCTCGCGGGGCCGTGCCCCTTCGCGCGACGGGCGGCAGCGCGGTGAGCGCCACCGGAGCGGTGCTGGCCCGACCGGCGGTCTCCGGCGGCGCCCGGCTGCTGCCCCAGGTCGTCCTCGCCCTCGTCTGCGGCGGGTACGCGGTGGGCGCGGTGCTCGGCTGGGGATCAGCCGAACTGGCCGTCTTCATGGGCGACTTCGGGCTGGCCGCGGCCGCCCTCGCCGCTGCCGTCTCCTGTCTGTGGCACGGGCGCGGGAATGCCGGGCGGATGCGCCCGGCCTGGCTGCTGTTCGCGGCCTCCTCCGCCATGGCCGCGCTGGGCAACGGCACCTGGGGGTGGTACGAGGTGGTGCTGGGCCGGCCCGTGCCCACCCCCTCGTTCGCCGATGTCTGCTTCCTCCTCTTCGCGCCACCGGCGATCGTGGGCATGCTGGTGCTCGCCAAGCGCCCGCGGAACCGGGCCGGATGGATCTGCCTGGGGCTGGACGCCTGGCTGATCGCCGGATCGCTGATGACCCTGTCGTGGAGCCTCGCGCTCGCCCACACCGGGGAGTTCGGCGAGGATGCCGCGAGCGTCGCCCGCAGGGCCTTCTCGCTCGCCTATCCGCTGCTGGACATCGTGCTGGTCAGCATGGTGATCGTGCTGCACTTCCGGCGCTCGTCGTCGGCCAGCCGGCCGGCGGTCAACACCGCGATCGGCGCGTTCGCCCTGACCGTGCTGTGCGACGCGCTGTTCACCTCGCCGCTGCTCCACGACCACTACCGCTCCGGCCAGATCCTGGACGCGGGCTGGTTCGCCGGTTCGATGCTGCTCGCGTACGCGCCCTGGGTGGCCCGGCGGGACGCCGCCGAGCCCCCGCCGCCCGCCGCGCGCCGCACCGAGCGCCCGAGCCGTCCCTCGGCGGGCGCGTTCGCCGCCCTGGCGCCGTATCTCGCCGCCGCCGTGTGCACGCTGGGCATCCTGTTCAACGTGATGGACGGCCGCCCGGTCGACGGGGTGGTGCTCTTCACCGCCTGCGCGGTCGTGCTCGCCCTCCTCGTCCGGCAGGCGATCATGCTGATGGACAACATCGCGCTCACCCAGGAGCTGGCGCAGAAGGAGAACCACTTCCGCTCCCTGGTGCAGAGCTCCAGCGATGTGATCATGATCGCCGCGCCCACCGGCATCCTGCGGTACGTCAGCCCCGCCGCCTCCGGCGTCTACGGGCGGGACGCGGAGGAGCTGACGGACTCCGAGCTGGCCTCGCTCATCCACCCCGAGGACCTGGGCGCGGTGGTCCACGAGATCCGCCGGTTCCTGGCCGCCTCGCCGGGCGAGGAGCCCACCACCCGTATCGAGTGCCGCTTCCGCTCCGGCACCGGCGACTGGCTCAACGTGGAGTCGACGGTCAACCGTCACCACGGCGGCCTGATCTTCAACAGCCGCGATGTCACCGAGCGCGTCCGGCTCCAGGCCCAGCTGCAGCACAGCGCCGAGCACGACCCGCTCACCGACCTGCCCAACCGCGCCCTGTTCACCAAGCGGGTCCGGCACGCGGTCGGCGGCCGCCGCCGTACCGACGCGGGCACCGCCGTGCTCTTCATCGACCTCGACGGCTTCAAGGCCGTCAACGACACCGTCGGCCACCAGGCGGGGGACGAGCTGCTGGTCCAGGCCGCCCGCCGGCTCCAGGAGTCCGTGCGGTCCGGCTCCGGCGACTGCGCCGCCCGGCTTGGGGGCGACGAGTTCGCCGCTCTCATCGTGGGCGACGGCGACGGGGACATCAGCACCCGCGAATGCCGCATCCTGGAGATCGCCGACCGGCTGCGGGCCCGGCTCTCCCAGCCCTACCGGGTGGAGGGCGGCACCGAGGTGCGGGTCGCGGCCAGCATCGGCGTCGCCTTCGCCGAGTCCGGCACCAGCCCCGGCGCCCTGATGCGCAACGCCGACCTGGCCATGTACCGGGCCAAGGCCGCCGGAAAGAACCGGGTCGAGCTGTACGCCCCGCAGATGCAGGCCGAGGTGGCGCGCCGCGCCGAGGTCGCGACACGGCTGCGCGCCGCCCTCCACGACGGGGAGTTCGTGCTGCTGCACCAGCCCGTCGTGGAGCTGGCGAGCGGCCGGGTCACCGCCGTCGCGGCGCAGCCCCGCTGGCGCTCGGCCCAGGGCATCCTGTTCACCCCGGCCGAGTTCCTGAGGGTCGCCGACAACGGGCGCGGCGGCGACCACGGCCGCGCCGGTGAGGAAGGCGCCCGCACCGCCGAGCTGGCCCGCTGGACGCTGGAGGCCGCCGTCGAGCAGGCCGCCCAGCGCCGCCGCGACGGCCATATGGTCCCCGTCTGCGTACGGCTGCCCGCGGGCCGCCTGGTCGACAAGTCGATGCCGCCCAAGGCCGTCGAGACCCTGCTCGCCCGGCACGGGCTGCCGTCCGGGGCGCTGATCCTGGAGCTGACCGACAGCGACCCACGGGTGCCGCTGGACGAGCTGGAGCACCGGCTCGGGGCGCTGCGGCGGCTGGGGGTGCGGATCGCGCTCGACGGTTTCGGAAGCGGCTACGGTGCCATCAGGGCGCTGCGCAGGCTCCCCATCGACGTACTCAAGCTGGACCAGGGGCTGGTCGAGGGGGTGGTCGAGTCCTCCCGGCTGCACAAGATCACCTCAGGGCTGCTGCGGATCGGCGGCGATCTAGGGATGCAGTCCATCGCGGAGGGCGTGGACATGCCCGAACAGCTGGTGACCCTGCGCGGCATGGGGTGCACCCACGCCCAGGGCATGGCCTTCAGCGGTCCGCTGGACGAGCACCGGCTGCGCCGGGCGCTGACCCGCGGCAGTTATCCGGTGCCACGTTCGGACGCTCCGATGCTGGTCGGCGGCGGGCTGCCGGTGCGGCACGGCGGATTCGGCGGGCATGGCCCCCGGCGCCCGGAGGCGCACACCCACCCACCGACCCGCTCAAATACTGAGACTCCCGTCCCACCCACTTGACACCTGATACGCGCGAGGGGGAGGGTCGGAGCCATGCGCACCCGAATTCTCGTACTTGGACAGCGCGTCGGCTGAGCAGGGCCACGTTGAAGCCCTGCGGACCCTCACCGGCGCGCTCCCCTCGCTTGCCTAACGGCACGAGGGGTTTTTTGTTGCACTGACGCCTGTGCACCGCTTCCTCCCCGCATCACACCTCATTCGAGAAGAGAACGCCGATGACCGAGCAGGCCTCCGGGGCCCATCATCCCCAGCCGCGGGCCCGTAACGGCGGACCCCAGTCCGCCACCGTCGAGCACGTCACGGGTGCGCAGTCCCTCATCCGTTCGCTCGAGGAGGTGGGCGCCGACACCGTCTTCGGAATCCCCGGCGGTGCGATCCTCCCCGCGTACGACCCGATGATGGACTCCGCGAAGGTCCGGCACGTACTCGTCCGCCACGAGCAGGGTGCGGGCCACGCCGCCACCGGTTACGCCCAGGCCACCGGCAAGGTCGGCGTCTGCATGGCGACCTCGGGCCCCGGCGCCACCAACCTGGTCACCCCGATCGCCGACGCCCACATGGACTCGGTCCCGATCGTCGCGATCACCGGCCAGGTGGCGTCCAAGGCGATCGGCACGGACGCCTTCCAGGAGGCGGACATCTGCGGCATCACGATGCCGATCACCAAGCACAACTTCCTGGTCACCAAGGCCGCGGACATCCCGCGCACGATCGCCGAGGCGTTCCACATCGCGTCCACCGGCCGCCCCGGCCCGGTCCTGGTCGACATCGCCAAGGACGCGCTGCAGGCCAGGACCACCTTCTCCTGGCCGCCGCAGACCGACCTGCCCGGCTACCGCCCGGTGACCAAGCCGCACACCAAGCAGATCCGCGAGGCCGCCCGGCTGATCAGCCAGGCCGAGCGCCCGGTGCTGTACGTGGGCGGCGGCGTCCTCAAGGCGCACGCCACCGCCGAGCTGAGGGTGCTGGCCGAGCTGACCGGGGCGCCGGTCACCACCACGCTGATGGGCCTCGGCGCGTTCCCCGACAGCCACCGCCAGCACCTCGGCATGCCGGGCATGCACGGCACCGTCGCCGCCGTCACCAGCCTGCAGAAGGCGGACCTGATCGTGGCGCTCGGCACGCGCTTCGACGACCGCGTCACCGGCAAGCTCGACTCGTTCGCCCCGTTCGCCAAGATCGTGCACGCGGACATCGACCCGGCGGAGATCGGCAAGAACCGCGCCGCCGACGTGCCGATCGTCGGTGACGCCCGCGAGGTCATCGCGGATCTGGTCGTCGCGGTCCAGGCCGAGCACGACGCGGGCCGCACCGGCGATTACAGCGGCTGGTGGGAGGACCTGAACCGCTGGCGCGAGACCTACCCGCTCGGCTACGACCTGCCCGAGGACGGCAGCCTGTCGCCGCAGCAGGTCATCCAGCGGGTCGGCGAGCTGGCCCCGGAGGGCACGGTCTTCGCCGCGGGCGTCGGCCAGCACCAGATGTGGTCCGCCCACTTCATCACCTACGACAAGCCCGCGACCTGGCTGAACTCGGGCGGCGCCGGGACCATGGGCTACGCCGTCCCGGCCGCCATGGGCGCCAAGGCCGGTATGGAGGACCGTACGGTCTGGGCGATCGACGGTGACGGCTGCTTCCAGATGACCAACCAGGAGCTGGTCACCTGCGCGCTGAACAACATCCCGATCAAGGTCGCGATCATCAACAACGGCGCGCTGGGCATGGTCCGCCAGTGGCAGACCCTGTTCTACAACCAGCGCTACTCCAACACCGTGCTGCACTCCGGCCCCGGCGCTGACACCGCCCAGCCCGGCGCGGGCACCCGGGTCCCGGACTTCGTGAAGCTCGCCGAGGCCATGGGCTGCATCGGCATCCGCTGCGAGGACCCGGCCGACCTCGACGCCGTGATCGAGAAGGCCAACGCGATCAACGACCGCCCGGTGGTCGTGGACTTCATCGTCCACGAGGACGCCATGGTCTGGCCGATGGTCGCGGCCGGCACCTCCAACGACGAGATCCTGGCGGCGCGTGACACCCGCCCGGACTTCGGCGACAGCGAAGACGACTGAGGCCGGGACCGAGAGAGAAGAAGAGAGACGCACCGCATGTCCAAGCACACGCTCTCCGTCCTGGTGGAGAACACCCCCGGCATCCTCGCCCGGATCGCCGCCCTGTTCTCCCGCCGCGGCTTCAACATCGACTCGCTCGCCGTGGGCGTCACCGAGCACCCCGACATCTCCCGCATCACCATCGTGGTCAATGTCGAGGAACTGCCGCTGGAGCAGGTCACCAAGCAGCTCAACAAGCTCGTCAACGTCCTCAAGATCGTCGAGCTGGAGGACGGCTCGGCCATTCAGCGGGAACTCGTTCTCGTGAAGGTCCGCGCCGACAACGAGACCCGCTCCCAGATCGTCGAGATCGTCCAGCTGTTCCGCGCCAAGACCGTGGACGTCTCCCCGGAGGCCGTGACCATCGAGGCCACCGGGGGCAGCGACAAGCTCGAAGCCATGCTCAAGATGCTGGAACCGTACGGCATCAAGGAGCTGGTGCAGTCCGGCACGATCGCCATAGGGCGCGGCGCCCGCTCCATCACCGACCGGAGTCTGCGCTCGCTCGACCGGTCCGCCTGACGAGACCCCCGAACCTTCACCCGCCCGCCCGTCATACGGTGGGACGCACAACCCACACGCTAGGAGAATCCCGAAGTGGCCGAGCTGTTCTACGACGACGACGCCGACCTGTCCATCATCCAGGGCCGCAAGGTCGCGATCCTTGGGTACGGCAGCCAGGGCCACGCCCACGCGCTGTCGCTGCGCGACTCGGGCGTCGACGTCCGCGTCGGCCTGCACGAGGGCTCCAAGTCCAAGGCCAAGGCCGAGGAGCAGGGCCTGCGCGTGGTGACCCCCGCCGAGGCGTCCGCCGAGGCCGACGTCATCATGATCCTGGTCCCGGACCCGATCCAGGCCAAGGTCTACGAGGAGTCCGTGAAGGACAACCTGAAGGACGGCGACGCGCTGTTCTTCGGCCACGGCCTCAACATCCGGTACGGCTTCATCAAGCCGTCCGCCAATGTCGACGTCTGCATGGTCGCCCCCAAGGGCCCGGGCCACCTGGTCCGCCGCCAGTACGAGGAGGGCCGCGGCGTGCCGTGCATCGCGGCCGTCGAGCAGGACGCCACGGGCAAGGCCTTCCCGCTCGCCCTCTCGTACGCCAAGGGCATCGGCGGCACCCGCGCCGGCGTCATCAAGACCACCTTCACCGAGGAGACCGAGACCGACCTCTTCGGCGAGCAGGCGGTGCTGTGCGGTGGCACCGCGGCGCTGGTCAAGGCCGGGTTCGAGACCCTGACCGAGGCCGGTTACCAGCCGGAGATCGCGTACTTCGAGTGCCTCCACGAGCTGAAGCTGATCGTGGACCTCATGTACGAGGGCGGCCTGGAGAAGATGCGCTGGTCGATCTCCGAGACCGCCGAGTGGGGCGACTACGTCTCCGGCCCGCGGATCATCAACGACTCCACCAAGGCCGAGATGAAGAAGATCCTCGGTGAGATCCAGGACGGCACCTTCGCCAAGAACTGGATGGCGGAGTACAACGCCGGTCTGCCGAAGTACAACGAGCTGAAGAAGGCGGACGAGGACCACCTCCTGGAGACCACCGGCAAGGAGCTGCGCAAGCTCATGAGCTGGGTCGACGACGAGGCGTAAGCGCCCGGACGGCGCGGTGGACCGTGCCCCGGGGGTGGCGGGGGTTCTGTGGAACCCCCGCCACACCCGGTTCGGCTTTGTCCATCGCGCATCACCACGTGCGGGTGATCCTGCCGCATTGGCGCATTACACAGGCCCGAGCGCTACTACACTTTCCTGCAACATACGCGTCAGGCTCACAGCGTCGTGCGTCTTCCACGCGGCTGGAACCCTTCACCGCCTGCGGCCGTCGGGACGGCCGTCCGCTGAGGACTAGTGAGGACTGAAGACCACGTGAGCACTGCTTCCCCCGGTAAACCTGTCGTACTCATCGCCGAAGAGCTGTCGCCCGCCACGGTCGACGCCCTGGGCCCGGATTTCGAGATCCGCAGCTGCAACGGTGCCAACCGAGACGAACTGCTTCCCGCCCTCGCCGACGTGGACGCGATCCTCGTCCGCAGCGCGACCAAGGTCGACGCGGAAGCCATCGCCGCGGCGAAGAAGCTGAAGGTGGTCGCCCGGGCGGGCGTCGGCCTGGACAATGTGGACGTCTCCGCCGCCACCAAGGCGGGCGTCATGGTCGTCAACGCGCCGACGTCCAACATCGTCACCGCCGCCGAGCTGGCCTGCGGCCTGCTGGTCGCCACCGCCCGCAACATCCCGCAGGCGAACGCCGCGCTGAAGAACGGCGAGTGGAAGCGCAGCAAGTACACCGGTGTGGAGCTGAGCGAGAAGACCCTCGGCGTCGTCGGCCTCGGCCGCATCGGCGTCCTGGTGGCCCAGCGCATGTCCGCCTTCGGCATGAAGGTCGTCGCGTACGACCCGTACGTCCAGCCCGCGCGCGCCGCGCAGATGGGCGTGAAGCTGCTCACCCTCGATGAGCTGCTGGAGGTCTCGGACTTCATCACGGTCCACCTGCCCAAGACCCCCGAGACCGTCGGCCTCATCGGCGACGAGGCGCTGCGCAAGGTCAAGCCCGAGGTCCGGATCGTCAACGCCGCCCGTGGCGGGATCGTCGACGAGACGGCGCTGGCCGCGGCCCTCAAGGAGGGCCGGGTGGCCGGTGCCGGTCTGGACGTGTTCTCCAAGGAGCCGTGCACCGACTCCCCGCTGTTCGAGTTCGACAACGTGGTCGCCACCCCGCACCTGGGCGCTTCCACCGGCGAGGCCCAGGAGAAGGCGGGCATCGCGGTCGCGCGCTCGGTGCGGCTGGCCCTGGCGGGCGAGCTGGTCCCGGACGCGGTGAACGTGCAGGGCGGCGTGATCGCCGAGGACGTACGCCCCGGGCTGCCGCTGGCCGAGAAGCTGGGGCGGATCTTCACCGCGCTCGCGGGCGAGGTCGCCGTCCGGCTCGACGTCGAGGTGTACGGCGAGATCACCCAGCACGATGTCAAGGTGCTGGAGCTCTCCGCGCTCAAGGGCGTCTTCGAGGACGTCGTCGACGAGACCGTGAGCTACGTGAACGCCCCGCTGTTCGCGCAGGAGCGCGGCGTCGAGGTGCGGCTGACCACCAGCTCGGAGTCGACCGAGCACCGCAACGTGGTGACCGTGCGCGGCACCCTGGCCGACGGTGACGAGGTCTCGATCTCCGGCACGCTGGCCGGTCCGAAGAACCTCCAGAAGATCGTCGCGGTCGGGGAGTACGACGTCGACCTGGCGCTCGCCGACCACATGGCGTTCCTCCGCTACACGGACCGTCCGGGCATCGTCGGCACGCTCGGCCGCATCCTGGGCGAGGCGGGCATCAACATCGCGGGCATGCAGGTCTCGCGTGCCGCGGTGGGCGGTGCCGCGCTGGTCGCGCTGACCGTGGACGACACGATTCCGCAGACCGTGCTCACCGAGATCGCCGAGGAGATCGGCGCCACGTCGGCCCGTTCGGTCAACCTGGTCTGAGCCGCGTAACGCCTACGCGCCCGAAGGGCCCGGCCCCCGCTTCACGCGGGGGCCGGGCCTTTTCGGTGTGCCCGCGCGGACTTTTTTCATCGGGCGTTGAATAAGATGACGGGAAGGGCTACGCTCTGACTATGTGGAGAAAAATTCTCCACATAGCTCCGTATGTGCACAGGTGTACCCAGATGCGCCCAGGTGTGCCCTCCGCAGGAGATCCGCCGTGTCCGAAGACACTCCC
>Ga0307508_10006634_pt1 | contig 10868 bp, 6 predicted proteins | sample 9_EM_MG_FD_203089 | JGI IMG/M metagenome (GOLD analysis project Ga0307508, IMG submission 203089) | Populus trichocarpa ectomycorrhiza microbial communities from riparian zone in the Pacific Northwest, United States - 9_EM | ecosystem: Host-associated > Plants > Roots > Unclassified | place...
GCCTGGTGTTTCCGAAAGTTTGAAAATGTGGTCGTGTTTTTTTTTGCCTTTTTCGTATTAAAATAATAATTTTTTATTTTAATATTAGTATATTAAAATAATTAAAAAATATTAATTTATTTTTTTAAAAAAAAAATAAAATTTTAAAAACAGGATAGACCACAGTACGGAGCTACATCTCTCGTTTTTCTGCAAGGATTTGGAACTTGCCTGTTTCAAAGTGGAAACGGTAATGTAATGACGACAGCGTTTCCTGTCTTGAGCAGTCATTAAAACGGCGTGGTCTTTTTTTTTTTTTTTTCTCTCTCTCTCTTCTTTCATGTCAGCAGTATTAAAATAATATTTTTTTTATTTTTAAAATTTATTTTTTATATTAATATATCACAATAATTAAAACACACTAAAAAATTTAATTTTAAACAATATTTTTTTCAAATTTTAAGCAAATTACATTTTAACCACGATGCCACACACCATCCATATCACAATCCGACTCGTGGACGTAGTTGGGGGACAAGGAATCCTCTGCACGAATATGCTTCTCACGGGGCCATAATATTCACCGCGCTCCAACTACCAAGATTTTGAAGCCTCGAGTATTGGAAAAAATTTTATTTTTTTTTTTTTTTTTTTTTTCAAATTTTGGTTCGGTGATAAAGAATATCCTCGCATCATTTTACTTATTTTAGTTGAGACGTTAAATGGGCTTTACTCAATGTGCAATGGCGGCAACAAAAGTGATGAGTAATTGTGTTTGCTGACCATGTCCTGAACAAGGTTCAAATCTTCAGCACTGACATGGTTAATTTATTAATTAACAGCAGGAATTGTTTTAAGACATACCACTCCGACACCAAACATTGCTCAAGCAAGCCTTTAACTGAAAAACATTGCAGCAGATTTTTATTCATGAGCATCTTGAGGAAGGACATTACGGAAGTTTAATATCACACAGATGCAGAAAACTATATATTAGCATCCAACGCGCCTTTTAACAGCAGCCTCCATAGCTTTACTCAGTTTAGGATGAATCCAGCAAATTATTAACAATCACATTTCTTCCTTGAGTGAATTTAAAAATTGCAAAAGCTTTTCCTTGAGATTCTCCCACGATAAGCCTCAAGTCGTGAGGTGACACAGTCCCCAGTCAGGCAAGACATGGCAATAAGGTTCTGGTTTTTTTAACTTCACAGAACACCTTTAAGGGGTCTCATTCATCCATTCCATGATTGAACAACACTAGATGATTATAAACCTTTTTGAGTCATCCTTTCCACAAGATAACTGCGACATGTACATGCAGCAACTGCAACAGATACAATACCATCTGTTGAGGATCGCACTGAAAGATCATTCTCCCTATTTTTCAAAGCGCAAAACCAAATAGAAAGGCAGATTGATGATGGTGTGCTTTCACTAATTTTATTAAGGCAATAATATTAGTTTATGATGTCAAAGTAATGCAGTATAGTTAGAAGGTTTAACAATTCTATGAAAGATAAAAAATCTTTAATTATGAATAGTTAGATGGTTTAACAATTCTATGAAAGATCTTAAATCTTTAATTATGCGACGAAGTTGGTGGATACTCATACTTCACAATTCCACGAGAACTGGATGTAGTATCTACAATAGTAGATTTAGATACAATCTAAAATAGATAATTGAAGAGTGAACAAGTAAAAAAATGAATAATAATCAACTTCGTCTCCATATTGCTAGCTATCTAGGAGCAGTATAGGCTTATCTTTCACCTAACATAAGTACCATTCAAGCGCTTTCCCTTTGATCTTATCTTTCACCTAACATAAGTACCATTCAAGCGCTTTCCCTTTGATCTCTGAATAGATGCAACTTTCTGAAGCCTAATCTGCTCCCTGAACTTGGCTATGAACTCACCAGCTTTCTTATCAACCTCGCTAGAGTAATCTCCTGCATCAATGTTAGTGGCAGGCGCAGAATGTTCATCTGAACTCACTCGAGAATTATCAGTCCCACTTTCTGAGTCTTTTGTGGACTCCACGGTAAGACTTTCTGAAAATATTTCCTTTTCCTTCTTCATATACTTTGAAAGGGTTGGCTTTGGCATATGATGATGAGTATCCGAGTTCTTTTTATCAGAGCCAAGTAAGATACTATCAGGTCCTCTTTTCATTTCATTCTTTCCCACGTTTACTGTTTGAGCTTCATCGCAAATTTTTCCAACCTTCTCATCAATGTGTTTTCTACCTGCCTCCTTAGCTTTTATTGTCTCTGCAGCATATCCACTAGCTTTAATAGTCCTAATAAATTTTCCCTTTAGTGATGAAGTTTTAACAGGTACTGCAGGTTTCTGATCTGATCTCAAAGAACCCTGCCCGGTCTCTCCACTACCCACTGTATGCTCATTCCTTTTCCCTCTCAAATCTTTCAACTCATCCTTTAAGCTTCTCCGTGAATCCTTTGGGAACAAAGACCCACCACTGTATCTCCTCAAATGAAATGCATTCAGTGGAGCATCCGCCTTCCTGGTTGCTAGTGATTGAGAAGAAGGAGGATAAGATGCACGATAACTCTTGTTTTTCCCTAATTCTTCGGTTTCAGAATTTGGCAATTCAGAAGAAATAGAATGTGAGGGTGAGAGAGTGGTTGGTGAATACGAGGCTGAGCTCCCTTGGGATGCAAAAGATGTCGTGGACCTGAAAGATTGTGACTCGATTTGAGTTTCATCAACTGAGAGAGGTCTAAAATGTGAAGGACCAAGATGTTGTGGACCTGGACCCCTTTGAACTGACAAAGATGTTGTGGACCTGAAAGACTTTGTTTTGAGAGACTCTAACTGTGATTTGAGAGACTCGAACTGTGTTTCATCGACTGAGAGAGGCCTAAGATGCGAAGAATCTCCAGCAAAAGAACCTACTTTCTCTCTAATTTCCTTCCTCTCAGATCTCGGATGCCATGGGATTTCGGAAGGTAAGGCTACAGTTTCATTAAAACTCTCCTCCAAGTTCGTAGGAGGCATATCACCAAAATCATTCTCGTTTGCACTCCTTCCAGAACCATCAGTGGAGCCTGAGGCCGAGAAGCTTGTACCGGACTCGTTTTCATTACTAAATAGAGAGCTATCCAGAACCCTAATCCTCGAATTTAAACTCCTAATTGGCAACCCTAGTGGCCTGTAACCATTTACTTGTCCTAGATTACCATATTCATCAAGTGAATAGTTCGGTTGAGACCCTACAACCATCGATTCACTCTGAAAATACTGAGAATTCCGAGCTTGAATCACATCGCTATCACCATTCTCAAATGAATTTTCAAAGTCATTTTCAGCATTTAAAGATCCACCCTTGTTTTGTTCATTACCGTTAGTATCATCAACCATAGACTCATCATCCCTACAGTACTGCGATTCAGTTTTGTTCAGTTCATGGCCATTAGTGCCATTAACCATAGACTCACCACTATAATACTGTGAATTCCAATTTTGGTACACATGTTTGTCATGAAACCCAGACAAATTTTCAGACCCATCATAAGAAATTGGAGAAACGTGAAAAATCCTAGACACATAAGATGATTGTGAATCATCAGAATACTGGGGAGGTGGTTCGGAGTCAAAATCTTCAACATTTCTACACCTAAACAAGACATAACAAACAGCAAGGCCTATGAAAAGAAGGTGTGCAAGGCCCCAAAATTTGGTGAGAATAGTAGACAGGCTGATAAAGTCAGGAGCTTGTGAAGGAAATAGTGGAATAAGAAAAAGAAAGAGCACAAAAAAGAGAGACTTACAGAGTATGTGACTAGTGAAAGATGATGACTTATTGGTTCTGGTGATGGGTTTTGAGTTGTCAAGCCCCTTGAGTGGCGAAGGGGGCTTGGAATGTGAGACAGGATCTGCCATTGATGGAGAAACAAGGGGTTTTTTTAGGTTCTGCTGTTTGGTGGGTGTGAGAATGGGGAAATGAGATGGTGGAGGAAGGAAGACTTTGAACTTCGAAGGGAAGGAAGGAAAAAACAGGAGCCAGGAAAAGCAGAAATATATTTTTTATTTTAAAAAAATTGTTTTTAATATTAATATATCAAATAAAAATATTAAAAAAGTAAAGGCGTCTAAGTACAACATGTCAAACACGGAAACTCGGACGTCATTGATATTATCTTATTTTTATCTCATTTGATAATTCTATATTTTAAATTCTAATTGTTTTTTCGCTCAACGTCTTTTTTGTTTATTGTTTTTTCTTCGAACATTATTCTCAAAACTCTTATTATGATCACACTAAATCTTTTATCATCTTTACTTGATTTTATATTATTTAATTTTCTATTAAGATTCTATTTTCTAATACTTGTTTGAATTCATTTTTTTAAAAAGATTATATTTTCCAGCATAAATAGATATAATTTAATCATTGTATATGGGATATTTTCATTTTTTGAAACAAGTTTAAGCCCAAATAATTATAGTTTATTTGGAAATTATACAACGAGAGATAACTAATCCATTATATATTCTAAATTCCAACATGCCTCCTAATAAACCAAAAAAAAAAACTATTTTTCTAAAAGTTGTTTTTAAAATTAAATAAATAAAAACAAAGAAAATAATTTTTTTGTTCATTTATAAAAAAGGGTGACGAAACCTAGGCCCATGAAAAGAAAAGGCGAAACTTAGCCTGCATTGATTTGAACGAGGCCCTGGCCTTAGCCCAATAAAGAACGATTACTTGTTCACAAACCATCACGAAGCTGTATCGAAAACAGGAGAAACACTGCGCCCAAGGCTCAACCGCTAACCGCCGTAGCTAAACGCTTAACTTCCCCATCGTTTCACTGCAAGGAGAGCGAATGGCAGGAAGAGGGGAAACAGTGAAAGCAGAGAATGCAGAGGCAGAGGCTATAATCACAAGAATCGAACACAAATCTCGCAAGATCGAAAGCCTACTCAAACAGTCAGTAATTATCAATCATTTTACAACTCAATTTTGGTGTTTCTGTTTGTGATTCTTTGTTTCTTTTAGGGGTAGACCTGTCGAGGCTCTCAAAACGGTACTAGAAGGCTCGCCTCCCAAGACTCGAGACGAGCGATGCAAGGTTTTGTTTTTCTTTTTTTTTTGGAAAAATTAAGGGAAGTTTTGATTTTTATATATATTTTTTATATGCGTAGTCAGCGAATTGGATCGTGGTGCATAGAGCGCTAATGGCAATAAAAGATGTGGATGCATTGTTCTCTGCTTTGGATCCCGAGTACTATGATATTCTGATGAAGTCAGTCCTTCTCTTTCTCTTCCTTATTTTCATTTCTAGTTTTATTTTATTTAACTTTCCCATCACCTGAATTTACATTTACAGTTAGAGAGTTGTAGTTTAGTTCGGTTCGATTCGATTCGATCTCTTGTTTTTTAAGTTATGCGTGCGTGATATTACTGTCGTATGAGGACTCACTCATTGTTAATGACATTTTTCTTTTCAATTTTGTTTCAGTGACGAATCAGAGAACCTTGTCCTTTAACGTAGTTTTTTTTTAAGAAAAACAAACAGATAGTTGCAGCCTCTTAAGAATTCGAGATGGTGTCGACCCTTTTTCGTGATTTAGTGAAGCCACCTTATGTCTAGGGTCTATGATTGTGAATGATATGTCAAGCAACGGTAGTTTTTTGAATTTTGTGGCTTTTCTCATCCATAGAAGAATTCTTCAAATGAAAGTCTTTGGCAAAATTATAAATTGGGTCTTTTAAAATATTTAAAAAATATTTTTTATTATTTTTTTTATGTATGTTTGACAAGTAAGACTTGAGCAATCTTCATTTCATATTTGAGATCTTTTGTTAAGTGAAGACAATCTTCATTTTATAAAGTATAATTGATAAATATATACTATTTATTATTGAGGCTTGTTGTTAAGTGGAAGCTTTGAGTCATTGCTCAAATGGTCCTTAGCTTAAGCTGGCTTCATTTCAAGGTTAAACTTTATTGTTCCTTCAGCCTGTTTAGATATTTTACCACTTCCTCTCCAAATATTTTGAATTTTCATCATTTCACAACTTTTAACTTATTTGTGGTGTAATCTTTTATTCATGAACTGATGTTCGATCAATTTCAAACTTCTAGCTTGGCATTCACGGCTCTAAACTTGAAATCACTTGGAATTTGTAGCAGCTACCCATTTTTCTGCTACAAGAACGAAGCCAGCAGAGAGTTAAGATATTTCTGTTGGTGTGATCATTCATGAAAACTAATTATTATTGCCAATGGGTTTTTATCTTAACGAAGCCCTTGGCTAGTCTTTATTGGTTGTAGAGAATATTTTTCGCCTGCATGTTGCTGGTCGTTAGTAAACAGTTCCTCAACATAAAGCTTCTCTGTTTGCTAGCTTTAAGCTTGTTGTTTTGAAATATAAAATATGGTCGAGAACTCTCTTCAATTTCATCAAACCTTAATTACCTTGAGGATCAGATCGATGCCATTTACAAAATGGTATCCTGATTCTCCTTCCAAAGCCTCCTTGTAAGACCCCTCCCTGTTGTATCTTCTTGGTATATTACTCAATTGTTTTGTCAGGAGAAATAGAATGGAACTGATTTTGCCTACAACAGTTAAAGTGCTATTTATATATTTTTTTTCATGAAGACATCATAAATGAAAATTTTTACTTATCTCGTTCCATTAATGTGATCATCCATTTCTCTTGTCCAAGGACACTTTTATACATATCCACAATTGGCTTTCTGTGTGACACACTGCACCATATTTGTGTTGCCCCTGGTGTTTACTCTGGAAGGATTTGTTTCATCCTGGCACATTTTGGATCCCTACTTGTATGTGAAAAAAAAAGCTGAGCATGAACTTCAAAGGTAAAAATGAAGCTGACATGCTTCAATCTTGTTCTTGGCTGAGCTTTAATACTAATAATCACATGCTCAGTAATGTGGACATAGTTGGCTGTGGGATTATCAAATCCTTACCGGTTTGCGTTGAACACTAAGAGCAACACCCCTCAACCCAAATGCCCGAAAAGGAATGGGTGAATCGAATCTCCATCTAGCATTTCATGTGGTCTATTCATTTGTCGTTCTCGTTGTTTTTGTGAAACGTTCTGCAATGGAACATTAATTCATTGATATCATATATTCCACAGGTACTTGTATAGGGGATTGTCTACTGGAGATCGGCCCACATGCGACCAATGCCTGCGGATACATGAAAAATTGACGGAGAAAGCTGGCATGGGTTGCATATTGCGTTCCCTTGCAGATACTGTGAATACCGTTTGACTGGATCGTGTACACCAAAAGTTCAAATTTATACTGTTTGACTGGAACGATGATAATGTGTATGTTCCAAAAGCTTTGCCTTGCCTTAAAGCTTGTGATTTGGTACCTGGTTTCTTATTTCATTTTTATTCGAGCAGGTCATTGTATTGATAAGTCTCAAATTAGCTGCCAGCTACCTACCTATCAGACAAGATTCTTGTACCTTCGTCTCCGAATCAATGTAACTTCATCTCTGAATCAATGTAAGAGTAACTGAAATTGGATCACATGTCATGGTAATGTAATTGATGCGGGATAAAAAAACTTAAAGAAAAGAAAAGAACCCAGAAGAGGAAGCCAAAAAAAAATAAAAGAAAAGGTTTAAAAAGTCTGAAATTTTGTAATTTTTATTCAATTCATTGTCTAATATTTAAAAAATAGGATATAAATATTAAAACCTCAACTACATTGTGTTTATAGCCTATTAAATAAAAAAATTCAACAAATAACAATATTAAATTTAATAAATAAAATCCAATAATACGGTTAGGCTATCTTCATAATCATATGAATATGTAAATCATGTACGGGGTCTGATGTTCCTTTGAACATGGATTTCTGTTTTTTGTGTACTGCGCGAACTCCCATTATTTCTCAAGGCCTAGATTTGATGGTTTTTCACGTTGAAGATTACTTTGGAAAAGCATTCGCAACCACTGTTATGAAATTCTTTATTAGAGTTCGGGCCACAGAGAAAGCTGGCTATGCTATTAGAGATCGGGCCACAGACAAAGCTGGTTCGCAACCACTGTTATGAAATTCTTTATTAGAGATCGGGCTACAGACAAAGCTGGCTATGCTATTAGAGATCGGGCCACAGACAAAGCTGGCTATGGTTCAATATTACGTTCTGAAGAAGACACTGTTACCGTTTGACTGCATCAGAAGCAGATCAATGCGAAAACTTCTACGGTAGTAGTATATATAATTTCTAGGGATGATAATGTGTAGAAACTATCAGGTTTTGTAACAAAAACCTTTGTCTTGCCTTGAAGCTCGTGATAAAGACATAAACCTTCTTGTTTCATATTTTATTCAAGCAGGTTGTTGTTTTGTTTCTCAAATCTTAAATTTCTGCCCAGCTACCTCCCAGCCTATTAGACATAGATTCCTGAACCTTCTTCGGTGAACCAATGTAAAAGGAGATCTGAAATTAGATTGCATGTATGGATAAAAGGGTCAGTCATTTTTTTTTGCCTTGTGGATTTGCATGTCTTTCCTGCATTTTAGACGTATCAATGAATGCTTAGTGTCCAGGGACCAAGACACAATCACCCATCAAATTCAGATTTCTTTCTTTTTTATATATATTTTTGTGATGAGAGAACGTTAAGTTCTTGGAAGGAAGCCTTTTCAATTAATGCGCTATGTTTTGCTCAAGGCCTGAACAGCTGAAGGGGCGGCTAAACTCTTAATTTCTCTTCCTATGAGGGTCTCAACCCATAAGGGTGGTTCATGAGATCATGTTTGACGGATATGATAAGAACTTGTGAGATCATGTTTCAAACTCCACCCCCAACAATGCGCAAAAAACCCCTTCGTCCATCTTTATAAATTATCAGCTAGTCTCATGGGTCCTGTTTTCACTGACAATCACATCGAGTTGGCTACACGTCTGTCTGGATTATCTAATCCTCACCTGAAGGATGTGAACTTGAGTTCCTCAATAAAATAAAATAAAAACAAAAAATTTTGGTACCAGATATGTAAAATTCAACAATGATTTCATAGGCAGAAAAGAAACGTACCATTTTATGAAGATTCAGCTGCCATACGCTATAGTATTGTGGACAAGGAATGTGCTGACACACTTGACACTTAAAAAGATGAATTGCAGGTCGAATAAAGAAGGATGGACATGGAAGCTTGGGAGCAGCGGGGCCAGACATGTTTAATATCTATTAATTAGTTGTAATACTACAGTGGATAAAAGAGATCATGAGCCATGTGACATGAAATTCTTCTACTATGAGCCATCCATATATTCTTTTGTGTATTAAGGCATGGAGACATGCGTAGGAATCACAAGAAGAACCTGATATCCTTCACAACGCTAGTGGACAACCATTCATATACAAAAGCCACCAATAATCTAAGGATGAAGAGAAGCATTTCTAGTTAATATATAGGATGACTAATCATTCCTTCACTAGAATCACTAAAATACTATCCTCTTTACATAGTAGAGCCACTTTGTCCACCTCCAATCCTACAATAATAAGCATGAAGATAAGGAATTCGGATTCCTCTGTCGTCCCTTCCAACATCCTACCACTTGCAAACACTAAATTGTGCAACTAGTCCCTCTTAGCTAACTGGACTTCGCCAAAATCGCATCCTAACCATCACCACTGATTGTGTCTTCTTTCGCACTCCTCTCTGTTTCACATTCTCTGACGTTTCTCTGGATATTTTATCCTAATTACTTCCATCCATTTTATCTTCTTACAATAATAGCCCTACTTCAAACAAACTATCATGAACTAGAAGCGGGAGCATCAAAAGTTCGATGGTGGATAGGCATTGCTGCCCAAGGGTTAATGGGCACCGGTCGTTGTGGTTGGGGGGTCGAGGCAATTGGAGCAAGAGCAGAGGACACGACAGCAGCAGAAGATGATGATGCCGATGAGACAACACGCTTGCATGAAGGACACATGGTGAGGGTGGTGGGAGGGTTCATGTGCATGTAGAGCTGTGGGGAGAGTTTCAGTGCTCTGAGCTCTTGCACCTCCTTCAGTAACCTCCTGTTCTCCTCTGTTAGATTTTCACAGCACGTATTTAGGTACTCGCAATCTACTTCAGTTTGCTTCAACTTAGTCCTGAATCAATTCGACAAGGAAATGTTCACTTTTCAGTTTTCACTCCATTTTCCTCAGCATAAAAACAGTTCAAAATCCATTTAAATTAATCACGCTAATTCTGAAAACACCAAAATGTAAAAGCAAACATCCATTTACCAGGCAACCAAACACCCTACTTGTACATATTGAAGACTGACTCAACATTAAGTATGGATACTAAACTTTAGTAGTCCTGATGAATTCACCATTTCTTTTGCCTGCTCAAAGTGTAGACGACACATGAATATGGTAATGCATTATTACAAAGAACAACAGTTGTTGAAAACCCTGGATGCAATTATAATTAATTAATTAATAGTCCATCCTAAGTGGCATTAAATTCTAGATCATTCAAAATTGGAGGAAACAGTTTTTTCTATAATATTGTAACAATTATTTTTTAAAAATTATTTCATTTAAAAATATATTAAAATAATTTTTGAAAAAAAAAAATTCATTCACCACATCAGCAGATTTTCTCCAAAATAAGAAGAAAATTATATCCTTATCAACTCATTTGATATTCGCTCCTGAAATGCCAAATATAGCCCTGACAAAGTGGGGAAATATCTCACCTTGCTCTTCTGTTCTGAAACCACACCTCCACTTGCCTTGGCCTGAGATTCAACTGTTTTGCCAAAGCCAGCTTTTCCTTCTGCAACCACAAAACCACCACGTACTTCACCAAATGACACCAAAGCCAGAATTAAAAACCATCCTGGCATAAAAA